>Ga0247842_10000291_pt1 | contig 109814 bp, 111 predicted proteins | sample LaCruzMarch2015__3_FD_192411 | JGI IMG/M metagenome (GOLD analysis project Ga0247842, IMG submission 192411) | Freshwater microbial communities from meromictic Lake La Cruz, Castile-La Mancha, Spain - LaCruzMarch2015_19m | ecosystem: Environmental > Aquatic > Freshwater > Lake | place: Spain... | reverse complement strand
GATCTTCTCTTCCCCAATTTCTCTGCGAAATCATGTTTCGCTACAATATCCGCAGCTACCAGACTCGTTTCTCCGTTCTTTCCGCCCTTCTCTCTCGAAAAACCAACTCACTTCTATCCTAGTCCCCTTCCTATGCCCCATAGTCTCCAGAGTCGATTTGTGCTAGAATGATGAGATTCCTTCATCAACTATGGATACAAACACTCCTTCTCAGCGCCCCTCCCTCTTTAAGCAGTTACTGGGAGCGGTGGGTGGCGCAGCGATCGCCCTGGTGATCTATCAGGGGTATTCCATCACTGCTCCGGTGCTCACCGCATGGTTGGTTGCTCCGCAGTCACAGATCGCAGCGGAGCATCCTGGTGCCGTTCGTGTGAATCAGGACGTCGATGAGTACACCTACAATCGCGTGGCCGCTCGCGCGCAGGAAATCTATCAACGCTTTGCGGCAGAGCCGGGCCCGCAGGCCGCCGTTCTTCCGGAAGGAATTGAAGTCACGCAGCCCGCTCAAGAGGTGGCAAGCTCCGTTCCTTTTGTGGATAGCGCGCAAGAGCCGGAAGCAAGCAGTGTCCCTGAACAGGAAGTAGTTGCACCCGTGGTCAAGGAACCTACTGAAACGGCGTCCTCTTCGGCAGAGACGGAAGTCATCACCGAAAAGGAAACAGTTGTCCCCGCAGTGCAGGAGGAAGCCGACGCAGCGGAATCTGCACGCGTGCAGGTCGCTCAGGCTCGCGCCAGTAAGCTTGCAGGAAAGAATCTTCCGCAGTCGGGCGTTGGTACGGCTGTGGCTGTCATCATGGCGCTGGGAGCGACGGCAGTTGTGCGCAGGCGGAAGCGGTAGGACGCGGTATGCCTTTTGCATGATAGGGTCACGACATGCCGTGACCTTAGAAATTTATCATACGAACATTTTGGCCCCGTAGATTTCCATAGCATGATCCTATGGCAAGCCGTGACCCCACTGTTCTGCGACGCTCGTTTTCTCTACAGTACTGATTATGTCGGTGGGTTTCTGTCCTCTTTCAGCCGCGTTCATATTTCTCCTTGGTTTGATCTTCGGGAGCTTTGGGAACGTGCTGATTTTTCGAATTCCTGCCGGGAAATCTCTTGGCGGACGATCACATTGTCCGCGCTGCAAAAAAATACTTTCGCTTTGGGAGCTGATACCCGTGTTGAGCTATCTATTCCTTGGCGGACGCTGTCACAAGTGTCGTAAACCTATCAGTATCCAGTATCCGCTGATTGAGTTCGCAAGCGGGCTGCTCTTTCTCACGGCGTATCTGTTACAGGGGCTTACACTTTCCGGCGTCTTACTCAGTTTTGCACTGTGGCTGCTCCTGCTTATTGCAATGATCGATGCCCGCACGCAGGGGATTCCGGACGTTCTCAGCCTGCCGTTCATCCTTCTGGCTGCCGCGTATGCATTTGTCGTAGGCCCCTTCACTCTGGCCGCTCCATTGGCTTTACTCGTATTCTTTGGCGTGCAGTGGCTCTTCAGTCGCGGAGCGTGGGTGGGGAGCGGCGATATTCTGCTTGGAATCGGCATCGGGTTCCTGCTTGGCGATCTTGCGAGTGCCCTACTCTGCCTGGGGTTGTCGTACGTGATCGGCGCGTTGTTCGCGAGTGCACTTCTTCTGCGCGGTAAGGTAACGCGCAAGACACATATTCCTTTCGGACCGTTCCTGGCCGCGGCCACTATGCTCACACTCGTTTTAGGGAATGGAATGCTCCAGCTGCTTCTTCCGGGTATTATTTAGAACAAGTAAATCGCCTATTTTAAGATCGTGGATAAGGGCCGTTTGCCATATTGGCAAACCTCTTCGGATCATATCTTCTGGAAATAGGTGTTCGGACTTTTTAGCGAGAACGCGAGATGAAATCCAGGACCGATCCAAAAATCAAAATTAAACGTTAATGGTCATTGGATCTCATTAACCTTTTGAGAAACGATTACTGCGGGAAGCTCGTAGTCGTCCATTGTCAGGATATAAGGGGTTTCTTTCCCGTTTTTGAAGATATATAAACCCTCTGGGCTGACTTCAAAAGAATTAATTTTTGTAAATGGAATGGAGAATCTTCGTTGCTTTCCATGGAATCCAACACGCTCATTTGTAATGAAAAAAGCTCCAACATCTTCGGGGGTCAGAACATTTTCAGTCTCTCTCCCTATATTGAGTGACCCCGTTCTATAGCTTAAGCCCTTCATAATCCGAATTGAGGCTGTAAGTCCTCCATAATTGATTCTTCGTGTGACCTTTCTATATTTTCTTAGTATCGCAACCGAAACACAATGAAGTGTTTCCCCATTTTCAAGGGGCAAATCAATCGTGTTCTTTAGAACTGGAAGCTTTCCTTTCTCCGTCATAGAAAGCCATGTGTATGTGTTGAACTTCGATTGATCGAATCCAAAACTCTCTGGTTGCACCTCGAAATAATTTGCAAAAGCATTGATCATTTTCGTCTCTTCTTCGGTGACCCTACGATCCTCACAGATTTTTGTAAAATATTTCGAAACGACAATAACTTCCTGCTCAATAACATCCTTCTTTTGAAGTCCGAATTTCTTCATTATCTCTTCTAGTTCGCTCTTGCGTACCTCCGTGAGAGAGCCTTCCGTAAGGATTCTATCTAAGATGCTTTGATACTGTTTGCCTCCTTCGCGTCGTTGCTTCCAATCGGTTATGAATTGAAACATCAGTGTTAAGTATGCCTACTCAGCCATCGAAATCAATCCAGCATATTTAAATGTGGGCTCTCGTCCGACATAGAGTGGGCAAGAGCCCAATGATGTGTGCCATCTTTGCATTATTCGGCCCCAAGAGGGGTCCGCCGCCACCTTTCGGTGAGGAGCTTTGTGATGGCAGTACGTATCTTAGAGAAAGTTGAGAAAATGTCAAGTTACGGAAATCAGTCCATTTGACGCTTAGAAGGCATTGGCCGGCCCGTTTACTTGCCGCATACTCTGCACCATGAAGGTGGTGGCCCAGAATCGGCGCGCACGCTTTGACTTCGAGATCCTGGATACCGTGGAAGCGGGACTCATGCTCACCGGTCCGGAGGCCAAATCCTGCCGGGAAGGGCACATCAATTTGGCCGGCGCATACGTTTCGTTCTTTGGCGGGAAGCCCGTACTCAAGAACGCCTCCGTTGCACCTTACCGTTTTGCTTCACGCGTTGCGCACGAGGAGCGTCGCGATCGTCTCCTCCTCCTCAAGACAACGGAAATCCATAAGCTCCTCATCCAATCGGCAGATAAGGGCATGGCGATCGTCCCGCTGGAAGTGCATGTGGGCAGGTTCGTGAAAGTGCTTCTGGGGCTGGGTCGCGGGCGCAAGAAGACGGATAAGCGCCAGCACATCAAGGAGCGCGAAGTAGCACGCTCCCTTAAACAGACGGGGGATTATTAGAACGAGGAATGCAGAATAATGTAAGGAATAAACGCATTCTCATTCCATTTTACATTCTATATTTTACATTCTACATTTCCCTTCGTGTCCCTTCTTCCTCCCCAAATCACCAAGGCGATTGAGGAATTCAGTAAGCTCCCGGGGATCGGTCCTAAGACCGCGGAACGACTCACGTTCCACCTCTTGAGAAGTTCCAAAGCCTCACCGGAAAATCTGGGCAAGGCGCTCAATGACCTCAAAATCGAACTCAAGTACTGCAAACACTGTCAGATGGTCACGCTGCAAGAAGAGTGCAGTATCTGCATTGATGCCGCGCGCAACCGCGCGATGATTTTGGTGGTGGAGAATCCTCTGGATGTTATTGCCTTCGAGCGCTCCGGCTACAGGGGCGTGTATCACGTGCTCCACGGCGTCCTCTCTCCTATTGACGGGATGGGTCCCGAGCAACTCAAGCTCAAAGAACTTTTGGATCGCTGTGCGGGCGGGGAAATCGCAGAAGTCATTGTGGCTACCAATCCGGATGTGGAGGGCGAGGCTACGGCAAGCTTCATCCGTGAAAAGCTCAAAGGCAGCGTAAAACACATCACGCGTCTGGCGCACGGGCTCCCCATGGGCGCGGATATTGAGTTTGCGGATCAGGGGACGCTCAGAGAGGCGATTGAGGGGAGGCGCGGACTCTAGAAAGCACAAAGAGTCGCTTCCCCCTCTCCGCGCAGGAATCGTTACAGGGCAGAGAGGGGGTATAGGGGGGTGAGGCCAAATTTCTAGTGGACTTTCTCTCGTGTCACTCGCACACTGTGTCTCCTATGACAGAAAAAGATCCTACGTGTACCGGAGATTGTGAATGGTGCAGTGGCATCCATGTTGCGGTGCCCGATAATGTTGTCACGTTCCGCTCAAGAGCCAAAGAAATACTGCATACAATTTGCCCACGATGGGTTCGCTCACCGCGCAATGATCTTCATCTTCTGCGGATGAGCCGACGTTTTGTGGATGGCTTTGTGAGTCAGAAACCTGCTGCCTCCCTTACATTGCGCTTGGGTGACCTCGATTCCATGTACGCAAGGGGCACGAGAGATCAGCTTCTTTCTCAGGCGCCGGATATTAAAGCGGTTGCGTTGCAACTGGGGTGGCAAATGCATAGCTGCTTGAACGGTGCTGAGGACTGAGAATCATTCGGTTTAGTGTCTGAACCCTCTGATCCCCGTGAACATCATCGGGAGTCCAAGCTCGTTTGCTTTGGCAATCACCTCCTCGTCCCGCAGCGATCCTCCCGGTTGGATGATGGCGCTGATGCCGTACTTAGCAGCTTCCTCCACGCTATCCGGGAACGGGAAGAATGCGTCACTGGCCATCACGGCTCCCTTGGCCTTCTCCCCTGCTCTTCGCGCAGCAATGATTGTCGCGTCCACGCGGCTTGTTTGCCCGGCGCCGATACCCACGGACACGGCATCCTTCACGAAGACGATGGCGTTGCTTTTGGCATGTTTGACCACTTTCCACGCAAAGAGGAGATCGGCGATCTGCTCTTTCGTCGGTTTCTTTTCCGTCATGCACTTCAAATCCTTTTCGGTCACAGTGCCGATATCCAGATTTTGCACCAGCATTCCGCCGAGCGCTGTGCGAAAACTTGGAATTTCTCCCGCTCCTTTCATGCAATGATGCTCGATCACGCGGATCTTAGGCTTCTTCTTAAGCAGCAGCAGCGCATCCGGATCGAACGACGGGGCGATGATGATCTCCACGAAGATTTTTAAGTCGATAATCTTCTCAATGACCGTCTTGGGGCATGGGCGGTTGAGCGCAATAATTACGCCGAAGGCGGAGAGTCGGTCGGCGTCGTAGGCACGCTGGAATGCCTCGGCAATGTCCTCGTGCACGGCCACGCCCGATGGATTGGCGTGCTTGATGCAGGCGGCCGTGGGCTCCGGGAATTCACAGACCAAGTTCCAGGCACCATCGGCGTCCAGAATATTCAAAAAGCTCATTTGCTTTTCTTCCTGCTGTAAGACTCTCCAGCCGGGTGCATTGCGATAGTACTGATAGAAGGCGCCCCACTGGTGCGGGTTTTCACCGTAGCGCAGTGCCATTTTCTTCGTGAGGAGAAGCCCCACGCTGTTGCCATCGGAGAGCGTAGAGGCAATGGCGCAGTCGTAGGCAGCGGTGTGCAGAAATACTTTTTGCGCCAGAGCGCGCCTTGTTTCAGGCGTGGTATCTCCTCCCTTCAATTCCTCCAAGATATGCGCATAGTCCGCGCTGTCACAGACCACGGTCACGCTCTCCGCATTCTTAGCGGCGGCGCGGAGCAGACTGGGGCCGCCGATATCGATCTGCTCTATCACTTCCGAGCGCGTCACGCCCGGCCTGGCAGCGGTCTCCTCAAACGGATAGAGATTCACGCACACCAGATCGATGGTTTGGATCTTCAATTTCTTTGCCTCGGCCGCGTGTTCTTTGTCTTCGCGCTTGAAGAGAATCCCACCGAAGACCAATGGGTGAAGCGTCTTCAATCGTCCGCCGAAACACTCGGGAAATCCTGTCGCCTTCTCAATGGGCGTCACGGGGATTTTGGCTTTCTCCAGGGCTTTTTGCGTTCCTCCGGTGGAAATTATTTCAAAGCCGCGTTCGACGAGACCCCGGGCAAAGTCCTCGATGCCTGACTTATCAGAGACGGAGAGGAGGGCGCGACGAATCATGAAAATAAATGAGCGGATTCAGTCTACCCACGGTACGCAGGGAAGCAATGGGAAAGCAAAAAAAACGTGGGAAGGATCGCTCCAATCCCACGTTCTTCAAATTGAAATTTAAATGAACAGCGCCGCCAGTGCGAGCGTCAGTGTAGAGAACAGTTTGATGAGCACATGGAGTGAGGGACCGGCAGTATCCTTGAACGGATCACCCACGGTATCGCCTGTGACGGCGGCCTGATGCGCAAGGCTCTTCTTTCCGCCGTATGCACCGGACTCGATGAACTTCTTGGCGTTATCCCAGGCGCCTCCCGCGTTGTTCATGTAGGCGGCAAGCAGGACACCGGTGATGGTCCCCACCATCAGGAATCCTGCGGCGGCCTCGGCGCGCAGGGTCACGCCTACGATCACCGGGGCTGCGATAGCCACGATGCCCGGCAGGATCATCTCCTTGAGCGCTCCGCGCGTGGCAATGTCCACGGCGGCGGCGTAATCCGGCTCCTCGGTTCCGGCCATGATGCCGGTGTGTTCTCTGAATTGCTTACGCACTTCCTCCACGATCACCCCTGCGGCGCGGCCCACGGCGCGGATGGTGAGTGAGGTGAAGAAGAAGACGACCATTGCGCCGATGAAGGCGCCCACGAAGACCGGCACCTTGGCCAGGTCCACCACTTGGATGTGCGCCTCTTCCAGGAATGCGGAGAAGAGCAGGAATGCGGCCAGGGCTGCGGAACCTACGGCGTATCCCTTTGTGAGAGCCTTGGTTGTGTTGCCGCAGGCATCCAATTCATCCGTGACGGCTCGCAGTTCATCCGGGGCCTTGCTCATCTCCACAATACCGCCGGCGTTATCCGTGATCGGTCCGAACATATCCATGGCCAACACATAGCCGACCATTGAGAGCATGCCCATGGTGGCCACGGCCGTGCCGTAGAGTCCGCCCGAGGCCAAGCCTGTTTGTGTGCCGAACCAGTAAGAGGCGAAGAGAGCGACACAGACCGTAAGGACGGAAAGTCCGGTCGACTCCATGCCGATAGCCGTGCCCGAGATGATGTTGGTGGCATGGCCCGTGGTGGAAGCTTTAGCGATGGCCTGGACCGGTCGGTGCTGCTTGCTGGTGTAGTAATCGGTGATGTACACAAAAGCCACACTGGTCAGGATGCCCGCTACTCCGCTGAGGAAGAACCATGGTGCGGCATTGTTGGAGAACTGGAGGAAGCTTCCCATCGCTCCGCCGATCGTTCCCGTATTGGTGGTGGAGAGCATGATGGCCGAGCAGAAGAGCAAGGCGATCGTGGTGATTCCGGTTGTAATCCAGTAGCCGCGGACCATGGCGCCCATCGGCGTATCACCCTCTTTGGCGCGAACGGTATAAACGCCGATAATCGTGGCGATGAGTCCGAACGCACGAAGGATCATGGGGAAGAGGATCCCCATAATTCCGAAGACCGGGTACAAGGCCACGCCCAATACCATGGCTCCGATGTTCTCGGCAGAGATGGATTCAAAAAGATCCGCACCGCGACCCGCACAGTCCCCCACGTTGTCACCCACCAGGTCAGCGATCACTGCGGGGTTGCGAGGATCATCTTCCGGAATACCGGCCTCGATCTTACCCACGAGGTCCGCACCCACATCCGCAGCCTTCGTGTAAATTCCGCCGCCCAATTGAGCGAAGAGCGCAACGAAGCTGGCCCCGAATCCGTAGCCGATGATGAGGGACGGGATTTGATCGGGAGAGAGTTGCAACCAATAACGGTAGAAGAGATAGAGAGCGCTGATGCCCAACAAAGAGAGTGCGGTGATGACGAGCGCGGAGACCGTGCCGCTGCGCAGCGCCATGGAGAGGGCGGCGTTCATGCCCGATTGTGCGCTGGCCGCAACCTTCAGATTTGCGCGTGTCGCCACGATCATACTCACGACTCCGGCGACTCCCGAGAGCAGACATCCCAGCAAGAAAGAAACACCTACTTCGAACCCATGAGCCCAACCCCCCACTCCTCCCGTAAAGCCGTAGACCACCGTCATCAGCACGCCCACGACAATTGAGAGAATGGTAATGGTGCGGTACTGGCGCTTGATGAAGGCGTTTGCCCCGAGCGAGATGGCGTGAGCCACCTTTTGCATGGCGGGCGTTCCGTCCGGAGCGGCCTTGGTGGCGTTCCAGAAGACCAAGCTGTACGCGAGTCCTCCTGCGGCGATCACCGGAGCAAGGAGCTCAAGGAAGAGGGAATTCATAGAAATAGGGGAGAAAAAGTGTTTAGAAAGCGTCCTTCTGCGCTCAGCGCAGGGAAACGCAGAGAAGAGTACGGGAGCAGGGCAGGAAGTCAACAAAACGCATGATTGCGTTCCTTTGCGCAGAATCGCTTTTTCTGCTATAATTTTGATGAAAAGCAATACCTATGCCCGATCCCCGAATCCCCCTTCCGGATGCCGACCGTGCGGCGGTACAGGTCGCAGCAGATCAACAAAAAATGTCTGCCCCTAGAGCCGGCCCATTATCCGGTCCACAAGGCCTCCCTTTGGGATCCAGCCCCCCGAAGGCTGAAGATAATCCTTCCGGAAAGCATATTCTCATCGTGGAAGATGAGCGTCCGCTGGCTCATGCGTTGGAGCTGAAGTTCCACCACGAAGGATTTAACACGCACATTTGTCTGGATGGCGAGGAGGCGCTCAAAGAGGCGGTCGGCGGAAAGTATGATGTCATTCTTCTAGACCTCATCATGCCGCGAATGGATGGCTTTATGTTTTTGCAGGAAATGAAGAATAAAGGCATTAAAACGCCAACTGTGGTGCTCAGTAATCTTGGGCAAGATGAAGACAAATCACGGACAAAAGATCTGGGAGCTGTGGGGTACTTTGTGAAGTCGAATACGCCGATCATGGAAATTATTAAACAGGTCCAATCACTCCTTTAACATGGCAATGACAGATACCGATCTCGGCACAATCCTTCTCTCGCAGAATTACCTTTCTGAAGAGGAGTTCAAGCGTGTCACGGCCATGAGTAAAGACCGCAATCTTCCCTTGCTCTCCATTCTTTTTGAACAGGGCCTCCTCACGCAGGAGCTTTATGAGAGTGCGATTGCGGAGCATTTCCGTCTGCCATTTTTTGATCTGCAGGCACATTTCCCTTCGCCGGAAACCATTGGGAAACTTCCCGAGGAAATCGCACAAAATCATCACATGGTCGTGGTGGAGACGAGTGATACCTCTGTCACTGTGGCAACCTCCGATCCCAGTCAGGAACGTCTGGAAGAAATTGTGCGCTTAAACCTGGGACAAAAAGCACCGGTCGCATTGCCTCCGGAGGCAAAATCGGGAGAACAGGAAGGTGCACCCGAACAGAAAAAAGTTGTGCAGCGCCTTCTGTCACTTGGCAAAAAAGAAGAAAAACAGCAGGGGCCACAGCGATTCTCAGGCACGGTGGCATTTGCCTACGCGCCGCAATCAGCCATCGATTCCGCTTGTCAGCACTATCGCAAACCTCTTTCCACGCGCTTTCAGTCGATCATCGAGAGTGAAAAGAAAGTGGCACCGGAAATCATTGATGAGATCATCAACGAGGCAATTGAGCTGCGTGCATCGGATATTCACTTTGAGCCGCAGGATAAAATCGTAATTGTGCGCTTCCGTATCGATGGCGTAATGCATGAAGCAGGACGCATTCCCAAGGAGCATTACGAGGGCGTGGTGAACCGCATCAAGATTCAGGCGAATATGCGTATCGACGAACATTTTGCCGCTCAAGATGGAGCCATCCGCTACAGCGCCCCGCGGAACGCGATGGATATTCGCGTTTCCATCGTACCGTTAGTCGAAGGCGAAAAGGTGGTGATGCGTCTGCTCTCTTCATACGTGCGTTCTATCACACTTTTGGATTTGGGATTTTCCGCCGTCAATCAGGTCACGCTCACCGAAGCGGCACACAAGCCATTCGGCATGGTGCTCACTACGGGACCTACTGGATCGGGAAAATCCACCACCCTCACAGCGCTCCTCAAAATGCGTAACACGCCGGATGTGAATATTTCCACCATTGAAGATCCCGTGGAGTACAAGATCCCCGGCGTGAATCACATTCAAGTGAATCCCAAGACAAATCTCACATTTGCCGCAGGCTTGCGTGCATTGGTGCGCCAAGATCCGGATATCGTTCTGGTGGGAGAAATTCGCGATGGTGAGACGGCAAATATTTCCGTCAATGCCGCGCTCACCGGGCACTTGGTTTTCTCCACATTGCACAGCAACGATGCGGCGACAGCCATTCCGCGTTTGTTGGACATGGGCGTGGAACCGTTCCTGCTGGCATCGACCTTAGAGATTGTGATCGGACAACGTTTGGTCCGTCGCGTCTGTCCGCGCTGTAGGGCGAGCAGCAGTATTTCCGGAGTTGAGGCGCAAAAGCTTTTCCCAGGTGCGGAGCGAAATTTCGATGCCAAGAAGTCGATCACGCTCTACCACGGTAAGGGGTGTGAGGCCTGCAGCTCAACAGGGTTCCGCGGAAGAGTGGGTATCTACGAATTGCTCACCATCTCTCCGGCGATCAAGGATGTGATCCTCCGACGTGCCTCCAGCGCCGAAATCAACAGTGTGGCGATCAAGGAGGGTATGCGCCTGATGTTTGAAGATGGACTGGATAAGATGCTGGCCGGCGTGACGACAATAGAAGAGCTTCTGCGCGTAGCCGCTCCACCTGCCATAGTCTTACAACAATTCCATGGAACTCACTCCTAATCTTCCGGCGGTCGTTCCAGCCTCTGCACTGCCCGTGCAGCAGGTTGCTCCAACCACAGAGGTACCCACAAAACCCGTTCAAAAACGTTTTGCAAAACAGCGTGCGGAATTGAAGCACCTCTTTGCTTCGCTCAATAATATGGGAATGGGGAAACACCGCATGATCTTCATTCAGAGCGTAGCGATGATGTTGACTGCAGGGCTTGGGCTGGTGGATGCCCTTCAAACGCAATTGATGGAAGCCAAAAATAAAGCAGTACGACACTTTGTCCAAGGCATCATTAGCGCCGTAGAAATGGGGTCGCCCCTCTGGAGGGCGATGAATGAACAGTCACTCTTCTCGCCCTATGAGATCGCACTGGTGCGCATTGGGGAAGAGGGAGGCAACCTGGCGCAGAATATGCAGTATCTCTCCGAACAGCAGGAGAAAGATCGTGCGCTCAAACAGAAGGTGAAGATGGCGATGATCTACCCGTCTATCGTCATCGTTCTCATCTTTATTCTGATGATGGGCTTGGGGCTCTTTGTGCTCCCCAATCTGGTGCAGGTGCTCTATTCCCTGCACGTGGATCTTCCGCTTCCCACCCGCGTCCTCATAGTCTTCTCGCAGTTCTTTGAGAAGCATGGCCTGGTCGTCTCTCCGCTTCTTCTCTTAGGTCTCGTTATCTTCTTTTTGATGGCCAAGTTCACGCGTTTTCAGGTCGTCTCGCAGTGGCTGGTCTTCCACGTTCCGGGCATCGGAAGTCTTGCGCGCGAGGCAACGATCGCACAGTTTGGGATAATCATGGGCGGCCTCCTGCGGGCAGGCGTTCCTTTGGTGGATGCACTCTCCTCCCTTGTTGAAGTGACGAACATCGTGGCGTATCGTCGATTCTATGCTCGCCTGCTCGAACATGTGAATGCAGGAGATTCTTTCAGTAAGAGCTTTGCCGCTCTACCAGAGAGTCGTCGTTTACTGCCCATCTCCGTACAGCAGCTTATCGTCACCGGAGAGCGTTCCGGTGCCTTGGCCGATGTGCTCCAAAAAATCTCTGAAATGTATGACAAAAAAGCATCAGAAACTGCGGAGAAATTGCCGGTGATCTTAGAGCCGCTCCTGCTCATTATGATCGGCGGTATCGTTGCAGGCATCGCGTTTGCTATCATAGTCCCTATCTACAAAGTCGTCGGCAACATCAGTCGTTAATTTCTTCTTCTCGTTCACCCTCTTTCCCCCTCTCTGTATGGCGCACAAAGGTTTTACCGCTATTGAGACGCTGCTCACTCTCGGGATTATTGCAGTTACGGCTGGCATGAGCATTCCGCTCTACCGGACGTATCAGGTACGCAATGATCTCGATATCGCAGTTGAGCAAGCGAAACATGCGCTGGAGCGCGCTCAGGTGCTGGCACGCGCCGGTCAGAACGATTCTTTGTGGGGGTATGAGGCTGTTGAGGGCGTTCTTTTCCAGGGGGAGTCCTTTGAGGTGCGAGAATCTCAAGCAGACGAAACGTATATCGTGCCGGGTGGCATTACAGTCTCGGGGCTTACAGAAGTCGTCTTTCAGCGTGTTTCGGGCGAACCTGTTGCCGCAGGAGAGATGTTCTTTGAGGCTGCCAATGGAGAGCGCAGGAGCGTGACGATAGACGAAGGAGGATCACTGACGGCCAGTGACATTCTTCCGCCCGAGGAAGAACAACAGGCGAGCAGTGCGGCGTCGCTCAGTGAGGCGTCAAGCTCCTCCGAAGAAGCAAGCAGCGCATCGAGCAGCGATATAGGATCCCCGTCTGAGAATTGTGCCAATGGGATTGATGACGATGGCGATATGAATACAGACTGTAGTGATTCGGACTGTGCGGCGACTCCCGCCTGCCCGGAAACAAGCTGCTCCGACAATCTGGATGACAATAATAATGGTGACATTGATTGTTTGGATCTCTCTTGCTGCGGAGACTCGCACTGTGCGCCACCGGCAGACATGGGCAGGTGCATAGAGACAATGGGTTCATGCGGAAACGGGGCTGATGACGACAAAGATGGCTATATCGATTGCGCAGATTTCAGCTGCCAGCAGGGGGATCAGCAGTGCCTCTTTCAAGGCGGAGAGCATTGCAGCGATGCGGTCGACAACGACGGAAATGACCTAACGGACTGTTCGGATCCGGCTTGCTCCATCCTCGAAATATGCGGTGCAAACCACAGTAGCAGCAGTAGCAGCAGCGAGAGCAGTAATAGTGATTCCACCAGTAGCAGCAGTAACAGCGAAGCATCCTGCTCCGATACATTCACGATTCTTCAAGACGGGACGGTGCAGACTACCGGTTCCGTAGATGCCACAATCAACGTGTTGGGATCGCAGGTGAGTGACGGGGCCGGAGGAAAATCGGCAAGGGTGGTTGTTTCCATGAGCACGGATGACGGTGAGACTTGGGTGCCGCTCTTTGATGGAAAGGCAGTGAAAGGCGGTGAAGAGACCGTTGTCCCCAATCTTCCCTCTGGTACACGCCTCCTTCTGCGCGTGAACGGTCGTCATTCCTGGCTCTTTAATCGTACGTTTGCCTCTCACAATGCGCAGGGGTATATGTTGGTGCTGCGCAACGGCAACAATTTGCCGGCTGCCTCCTATGATGTCTTCAACAATTCGGCGAATATGGCAGCCTTCCTTCGCGCCATCATCGAGAACAAAAAGATCAAAATTCATCCGCATGCCGTAGTCTTCTTGACCGAGTTGGATGCCCTCTGGAAGGGTTCCTCCAAGTTCCAGGATGCCGTTGTGCAGGTGCAGTTCTCTATGAAACCGGGGAGTTGCGCGCAGGATGCGGATCCCAAAGTGAAAATTGTGTTCGATCGACTGGAAAACACAGGGAACGGTGATGTCGCCCGACGCATATTTGTCGGCGAAAATGCTATCGCTTTTGCCGAGGGGCAGTGGATCCCGCTGGCAACTGCCGGTATTTCTATCACGGATTCTTCGTTGGTGGAGGCAGTCCCCGGCATGGCCGTGGAGCGTCGCAGTGGGATTGTGCGTGTGCTTCTGCGGGGGTCGCACCTTGGCGAAAGCAATAAAGAAATCGCGGATGCCCGTGTCATCTTTGAAAATGCAGTAGTGGAATCTGTGGATAACGATTCCGGTCAAAATGCCACTGAAAATCCCACGGATGGCATTGTGAACGACGGATCAAGCGGCGATGAAGTGACTGTGGCGGACGGTAATGCATCGGTGTCCTTCCAGACACGCGTGACATCGGCAGATGATGCGATACTTATCCATTGGAAATTGGGGCAAGCCAGTAGCGTATCCAGCTCTGCGGCAAGCCAATCTTCAGAAGGCTCTGCCGACAGCGAGAGCAGCACCGACGCCGATCTTGACGTGTGTGCCGCAGCGACCTCTATAGATAACCAAGGCAGGATTGTGTTGGGAGAGAAGGCGGACGTGACCTACACCGTGCTCGGTTCATACGCCACATATGGCGTGAATGGACCCATGGTTCATGTGCGCATCAATACAAGTTTGGATGGAGGCAGTTCGTGGCGTGGGCTCTTCAACTTCCGTGACATCTTGGCGGGCGACACGCAAACGTTCCGCGATGTTCCTGCAGGCTCGGTGTTGGCCCTTTCCGCTGAGGGGCGCTATTCGTGGCTCTTCAAGCGTGTAGTGCGTTCGGGTGAGCAGGCCGGCCGGCTCAAGTTGCTGCGCAACGGTGATCTGCTCCCAGGGATCGGGCTCCTTAATAATCCCATACAACTCAAATCCTTCCTGAGTGATCGCATTTCAGAAGGCAAAGCAAAAATTGCACGCAGGGATCTGATGGCCATTGTGGAACTGCAGGATCTGGATGACTCGGCAGACTATCAAGATGCTGTTGTGCTCATCTCGATCGTCAAACCGGCAAGTGGTGGCGGAGTCTGTGGGGTAGCCACGAGCAGCAGTGTCAGTACAAGTTCTTCCAGTTCGGCAGATTCAAGCACTTCTTCCGAGTCAGAGGCCGATAAAATTACCGTCTGCCACTTCCCCACACAGGATCGCATGCATCCGCAGACGCTCTCCATCAGTGTCTCTGCCTGGGATACGCACGAATCACATGGCGATCGTCGTGGGGCATGTGCGGGGGATGATGACGGAGATACGGTGTCGAATGCTCAGGATTTCTGCCCCAATACCTATATGCCGGAGTCGACTCCGTTGGAATTCATGCTCCTTGATCGCTTTGCTCTCACCAGTACGACCGGAGTCTTCCGCAGGGGGCCGCAAAAGAGGATTAGCGCTTTCTCGCTCGCTGATACGCGCGGGTGTAGCTGCGAGCAGTTGGTCGACGTTGCCGAAGGTGTGCGTGAGTACTACTTCACTCAAGAGCCGCTCCTCCTCCGCGAGCTTAAAAGCCTGTTCCCGTTCTACACCAGTGGCGCCCGGCAGTATGGATGTGGATCGGCCATCTTGAGGATGGCGCGACCGTAATGAACTGAAAGCTTGTAGCTGGTAGCCGGGCCGTTCCCGGTTACCGGCTATGAGCGTTGTTCCACCTCTCTCAGCTTTTCTCATGGTATCATCACAGAAGTGTGCCCTCTCTGTGGATATCGGCAGATGAATACATTCCGTTCGGGCTCACTTCTGCTGGAGGCTCTATTGGGGATTGCTGTGTTTGCACTCCTGGCAGGAGCTGTGACAGCCGTGCTTTTTGTGGGGCAGGAAGGATCCCTGCAGAGCGGAGAACGCGTACGAGGGGTATTCCTGACTTCGGAGGCGTTGGGGGCGGCGCGCTCCATGCGTGATACATCCTTTGCACTGCTGACGCCTGGGCAACATGGAGTATGCGTTGGTACTTCCGGTATGTGGGAATTCTGCGGAAGTGAAAATATTTCCTCTGATGGATTCGCCACGACGCTCACTGTTCAATCCCTAGATGAATCCCACGTACGAGTGACTGCAGAGACCAAGTGGCAGACGGCAGCCGAGCGCTTGGTATCTGTAGTTGTATCGGAAGAGTTGACGGATTGGCAGGCGATCAAGCCTGTCGGAGACTGGAGTTCGGTGCGGCTGGCTGGCTCTTCTTTGATTGAAGGGCTGCCCCTCTTTTCCTCTATCGCCCTCAAAGGAAACTACGCCTTTGTCACAAGTGGTTTTGGGGAGGGTGGGAGGGGAATACATGTCTATGATATTTCTGGCGAAGAAGACCCCGTTCCGGTTGCCACCGGTTTTTCGTTGGGGGTGGGAGCCTACGCCGCACTTATGGAGGACGATGTGCTCTACGTTGCGACCGCGGATCCGTCCGCAGAGATTCAAATTTTTGACGTCTCTGATCCTGCAAATTTCTCCATTTCCGATCGCCTGATTTCCATCGATCTTCCCGGCGAAGGACGCGCGCGTTCATTGGCGTATCACAACCATGTTCTTTTTGTGGGGGCGCTGGAGGATACGGTGGAGCCGGAACTCACCGTCTACGATGTCTCCGATCCTTTTGCTCCTGAGCTCATTGGCTCACTGGACGACACGGCTTCTTACTATGGCCTAAGTCTGCATGATGGATATGCGTATGTGGCAAGTTCCATGGATGCCTCGGAAGTACGCGTGGTGGACGTCTTCGATTCTTCAGACCCCGTGCTTGCCCCCGGAATAGGCTATAACCTCACAGATACGCATGATGCCCTCACTGTGGCATCGGTAAACGATGATCTTCTCATCGGACGAAGGAATGGTGAGGCGATCGAAGAGTTTGTGCTGCTCGATTTAAGCGCGGCAGCAGTTCCCGCCCCTCCGCCCGGACCTTGGTTCCAGGAGATCGGCGGAAGCAGCGTTGGACTCAGTGTGGAACCGGGAGGACGCTATGCCTTTCTGGCAACGGACAACATCACGGCGCAACTCCAGGTTGCCGATCTTGCGGAGTTCCGGGCCGGGCACTTTGCCATTGTCTCCTCGGCGACCACGAGTTCAGGCGGCGGAAGAGCCGTAGCTTACGATACGATGAATGATCGTGTTCTCTTGGCCACCGACAGAGCTCTTCTACTCTACCGCCCAGGCGCATGAGCATCTTTCGCGTCCGTAGCGGCTACATTTTTCTTTTCAGCGTGATCATGATCGGGGCTATTTCGTTGGCGACCCTGGGTTCACTCTTACTCATCGGGATCGGATCTTTGCAGATTGGTGCAACCGTGGAACAGTCGGAGCAGGCACGTTCCCTGGCGCAAACCTGCACGGAGCGTGCACTTCGCTCTCTTTGGGAGGATGCCACATACGTGGGGAACGAAAATATTCCCCTTCCCGAAGGAGAATGCGACATTTTGCCGGTGGGAGGATCGGGCAATGAGAATCGTGCAGTATGCACTGAGGGGCGCGTGGGGTTTACAGTGCGTCGCTATGAAATCCTCCTTAAACGCATTCTTCCTTCCACTCAGGTGTACTCCTGGCGCGAAGTGGAACAGTTCGCTGCCTGTACGTATGCGGAGGAGGGTCCGGATCTCCCCCGCTCTTCCTCATTTTCCTTTTCATCTTCTTCTGAATCCTCTTCCGATATTTCTTCATCTTCTTCGGAGATCTCCTCTGTCTCTTCCTCTGAAATATTCATTGATTGCTCTCCGGCGAGCATTTGCGATGTCATGATCGTGAATGACTCTTGTATGGGGCGGACAATAACCTGTCCAGATTTTCAATATCCCGCCCCCGATGGGGAGTCCTGCGGTTCGCCTTCCTGTGTGGGGCAGTGTCGTCAGTGCCCAACTTTACCAACATTCTATGAGTGCAGTGGTGGAGAGCATTGCAGCATTTTTCTGATGGGGAGTGCGTGTCTGCAGATCAGTTCCTACTGTTCAATCGGGAGCCCCGTCTTTACCGGCAATGGTTGCGGCGAGGGAAGTTGTACGGGTGATTGCTACATTTGCCCCGATCAGGGCGAAATTCTTTCTTCATCAAGTTCTTCCGCCTCCTCTTCCTCTTTCTAATGGAATGACTTCATCTTTCTTCCATCGTTCCCGATCGGGCACCAGTCTCGTAGAACTCTTGCTCTTCTTGGCTTTCTTTGCGATCGTCAGCGGAACGATCGTCTCCATTTTGTTTGCAACCAACGATCAGAGAGTGCGTCAGCAGGTTGTGGCGTCTGTGGAGCGTACGGGGTTGCAGATTTTGCAGAGCTTGAAGTGGCGCATCGAGCATTCCGAACGCATTTTAGACCCTGCAATCGGGCAAGTCGGTTCCATACTGGCCCTGCAAATGGCTTCAGAAAATGATAATCCTATGATTATCGCACAGCAGAACGGATCGCTGGTCTTTGTGCTGCGTGAGTCTAAAAAGCAATTAACTCCGGAGGGAACAACCATCTCACATTTTACAGTGCGGAATACTTCCGCATCCGTTTCGCGCCCCAGCGTTCTTTTATCTTTTGACTTGAGTGAAATCTACCCCCTTCCTTCGAGCGCTATCCAGGAGTACACGCGTCACTTTGAAATGCTTGTGACACCCTTTGCCGAAGATGATCCTCAGGGTGGTGATTGCGGGTGCGCTGTTCCCTCCTGTCAGGCGGAAACATACCACTGGGAGGTCTGTTCCGACCAGATCTGCACACCAACGACGATCACACTGTCATGTCCCTGAAGTTGTGTGTAGCAAGAGAAGAAGTGCGATGTTTGGAGAAGTGCGAATAGTAAAACTTAGTAATCAAAAATTATTCAGTCAATGCAATCGTCACTCTGAGGCCAAAAAGTTGTTACACTATCCTGGAGCAAAAATTGTTCTTATGCTCGTCTTTATTTATTTAATCCCCTTCCCCAATTCATATGAAAATTCGTTCTCCTCGGGGGTTCACGCTCATTGAGCTCCTCCTCGTTATCGGGATCATCGCGATCCTGGCCTCCATCGTCATCGTGGCGATCAACCCCACCAAGCAGATGGGAGATGCTCGCGATGCGCAGCGCCGCAGTGATGTAAATACTCTTCTCAACGCCATCTATCAGTACGCCATTGATAACAAGGGTGTCATGCCGGGTTGTCTGGGGGCGGCCACCGCACCGGTGGGACCTCAGCATATTTGCATTAACGCTACCTGCACCACCGTCACAGATCCCTGCGATTTGCACACGACACTCACCCCGGACTACCTCGTGAGCATTCCCTCAGATCCCTTGGGAGCTACGGGCAATGACACAAATTACACGGTCGAAATCTCAAGCGGTCGCATCACCGTAACAGCTCCAGAAACCGAGCAGGCGGATGCGGACATCTCTGTCACGCGCTAGGCGCATACAGTCATTCTGCAATGAGACACCCCCGGGAAACCAGGGGTGTTTTTTTGGTAAAAAGAGGTCAAAAGAAGGCATATTCTATGGAGATTCAGTAATGGAAAGAAATCTAAAAATATGGTAAAATAGCAATTAAGACATACTTCATGCTCGCTTCTTCTCTGCCAGTCCGGCCGGATCCTCCGCGCACACGCACGTCGATCCTTTGGCGGACTATGCGACAGTTCGCTCTACTGGCTACTTTTTCGATCCTCCTTTTTTCTGGGGCATTGTTTATTGCGGCACGGCCTTTGCCTTCTGGACTCGTCTCACTCTTCATTATTCTTGGCGGACTTGTCTTCACGCTCGGGATCGTTCTGGCGTACTTTCTGGCAAAGAGTCTTACCGCGCCCATAACCACTCTCAGCAAGAGGGTGGCGCGCTTGGGTCCTGACCATTGGGATTATCAGTCTTTCGTTGGCTCCTCCGATGAGCTGGCATTACTTGACTGGATCATTGCAGACATGTCTCATCGGCTGGAGCGCAAATATGCCTCATTGCAGGATGAGGTGGAGCAGCGTACGCAGGAACTCAAAGAGCAGTATCTCAAAGATCGTACTATCCTCACCTCCCTCCATCATGGCGTGGTCGTTACCGATGCACAGGGAAGAGTGGCAGATTTAAACCCTGCGGCGTTGCAGATGATGGGCGCTCTCTCGTTGGAGCAAGTCCTGGGTCGTAGCGCCGCGGAAATGCTTCCGCTTTCGTATCATCATCAGCCGCTCTCTTTGGAAAAGCATCCTGTGACGCTCTGCTTACGGATGCGCAGGGAAGTCCGGCCGGAACCGCAGGAACAGATGAGTTTGGAGCGCCCCGATCGCACGCGTATTCCAGTAATGCTCCTCATCAATCCGCTACTCTCTGGCACTGTGCTTCTGGGGTCCGTTGTGGTCTTTCATGATGTTACCGAGGAACGAAAGTTGGACTATATGAAGTCGGAATTCATCTCGCTAGCCAGTCACCAATTACGCACGCCGCTTTCTGCCATGTCATGGTATTTGGAGCTTTTGCAGACGGATGATCGCGAGAGACTTTCCGATACGCAGCAGTCCTACATTGCGGAAATGTCTTCGGCAAGCCAGCGGATGTCGCGGCTGATTGATGCGCTGCTTCATGTTTCCAAATTGGAAGGTGGCGGCGTAGCGCCCGTCGATCAGGAGTTGGATTTGATCGGCTTGGTTCGCGATGTTGCGGAAGATGAGCGATCGTTGGCCAAAGATCGCAAGATCAGCATGGAATTGATACTTCCCTCTTCTCTCATAGTTGCCACGGATCCTACGCTCATACAGATCGTTCTTCATAATCTTCTCAGTAATGCTGTAAAATATTCTGAAGCGGGTGACGCCATTACAGTGCGGCTCACGCAGGAGTCAGAGCGGATTTCCATTACTATTCAAGATACCGGGCTGGGGATTCCTCAGGCTGAGCAGAAGTATCTCTTCACACGACTCTTCAGGGCTTCTAATGCGACCAAGGCCGATACCACGGGCAGCGGACTTGGGCTCTATATTTCGCGCATGATCGCCGAGCAGCTGCATGGTCATTTAAGCTTTCAGAGTACGGAAGGCCAGGGAACTACGTTTATTTTTGAGCTTCCCCTTAAGGTTTGGAAGAAGATTTAGCTTAAGTGGGATGGCCCTTTCGCGATTCAATACGGTCATGAGCCCAAGATATATAACCTTAGGCTCACGATAGTGTATTGGTCCTGCTCTTCTGTACGCCGGGTTCTGTGCTCCGCGTTATGGAACGCGGAGTAATGATCATCTCTCTGGGGCCCCGGTTGCCCGGAAGCCTCGTCCCCGATAGCAGATGCTGCGCATCGCTATGGGGCACTGTGCGGAGGGGTGATCGGTGCGGCGGAACCACCGCAGAATCCGACAACCCAATTCCTCCTTGCTCCACCTAGAGTTTGCCATGATGCCCCGGATTACCCGGAGCCAACCCCGTCAGTCGGGGACGTTTCACCCCCCAGTAAAGGGGATCGTCTCTGTGGCACTGGTCCGTACCCGCCTTTACCTGATATATGGCGGGCAGGTGGGCGTTACCCACTAGGCGTTCCAATGGAGCCCGGACGTTCCTCCCGCGGCGTAGCCTTGTGGCGAAGCCGGGGCGATCATCCAAAGAGCAGGAAGTTCCATTTTCCTGCCAGAAGCATGGTTCCGCAAGCCGATAGATGGGCAATCATGAGTGGAGCCGCTTTTTCCGATAGCCCTCTTGTCTTCAACACAGGGACATGAACGCGGGGGTACCTATCCATGGATACCGATTTGTGTGAATATTCCACCCATGAAAATATATGCCATCTGTTCACCATCCCATGAGGTTCTGCGCGATACATGGTTCCTGCCATCTGCGAAGGAATTTTTTACTGAAGTCGTTGTTGAGACTGTTCCACAAGATTGTCCAAGCGGGACGTATTTGAAAAGCGGTTGGGCGAAATTTATGGGCCATAAATTCGATCTCCTTCTTAGGGCGGTAGAGGAAAATTGGGGTGGAACATTCACGTTTTCAGACGTAGATATTCAGTTTTTTGATCTTCCTCCGTCATTCATTGAATCTCTTCTTGAGGAGCGAGATATCCTCTTTCAGAGAAACAGCGCGAAGGGAGATGTTTGCACGGGCTTTTTCGTGTGTCGTGCAAATGAAACGATGCGCAATTTTTGGAAGGCAGCGAAAAGAGAAGTGCATGAAAAATGGCATGCATACGATGATCAATTCATCGTGAATTTTCTACTAGGTATTGCCAAGTTCAGGCTCTCCCCTGTGCGTTTTTTTCTTATGGATATTCCATGGGCAGAGAAGATGAAGGGCTTCTTCACAGAGTATTTGCATCGATCGAAATATAATAATGCTTCTGTGCGATGGGGGTATTTGCCAAAACAGTTCTATACGCCCGGCAGACTTTGGGCTCCGGGGATTCAATTGGATACTCCAAGCGACATTATTTTGCATCATGCAAACTGGACCAGTGGGGTGACGAATAAAATCGCACAATTGGAATATGTAAAGAGTATTGTGTCAGGCAATAGATCGAATACCTGATGACTGTCTCCGGGGCTTTTCACTATTGATAATTATCAATGCCAGTAAACAATGGAGCCGCTTCGGGGATTTGAACCCCGGACCTACTCATTACAAGTGAGTTGCTCTACCACTGAGCTAAAGCGGCAAGATGGTACCAGTATAGTGAAAAAATCATTGATAGCAGAGAACATTTCATTCGATCTTCGTAGTACACTTCCCTTCAGGTGAAGCGTTCCGAAGTCTCCTTTGGCCTACTGCGCATCCCCGTGGATGCATTGGCTGTAATGGCTGCGCTCCTTTTGGCGTACCGCTTGCGTGAGGCGCAGATGGATCTGATCCCAGGGTTGCAGCTTTTGGACCCAGCTACGACGCTGCCGGTACTGAAGATTTTTCTCGATTCCTTCGTCAATCCCAGTATTTGGATCTTCCTTATCATCGCGGCGCTCCTAGGGCTCTATCGATTACGTTCCACGCGCAGTGCCTGGAGTGAAGTGGGGAGCGTGATTGTGGCTGCCCTCCTGTGGCTGGTCGTGATTATGGCGTGGTTCTTCTTTGTGCAAAAGCAGCTGTTTTATTCCCGTGTTCTGCTCTTTCATTCCGTCTTCTTTATCGCAGTATTCTCGATGTTGGGGCGCATGTCATTAGTTCTTCTCCAGCGCTCGTTTCTGCGTATGGGAATCGGGACGCGCACGGTGGTTTCCGTGGGGCGCAGCCCCATAGCCGGCATCGCAGAGCGCACGCTGAAGCGCGATACGCGCTACCGCTATGTGGGGCATGTCACAGATTTGAGTGCTCTGCGCAGGATTCCTCACTTCTCCGCCCTCGATCTGGTCATTCAGACCGATCCCAATCCGGGGAGTGAAGAGACGGCCGAACTTATCGATTTCTGCCGCAGTCACCATATCGGCTATGCGTTCCTGCCGCCGGTCTTCTCTGATGTGCCGCACCAACTGCGTATTGAGCGCCTGGGTATGCTCCCCATGATGCGTTTTCAGCCTACTCCTCTGGATGGCTGGGGACGTGTCTTCAAACGCTTGGCGGACCTGATCGCGAGCGCGCTGCTCTTAGTTGTTCTTTCTCCGGTGTTCCTCCTTCTCTCCCTCTGCATCCTTTTGGATAGCGGCTGGCCGGTATTCTACGTCTCGCGACGCGTGGGGGAACATGGTCGCCGGAGGATTGCGACATTAAAGTTCCGGTCCATGTGCTGTGATGCCGATGCGCGCAAGGCGGAACTTCTTCCCCTGAGTCACCGCAGCGACGGGCCGCTCTTCAAGGTCCACGGCGATCCGCGCGTGACACGATTCGGTCATTTTCTCCGTCGGTGGTCTTTGGATGAACTTCCTCAGCTCCTCAATGTCCTTGTGGGTCAGATGTCTCTGGTTGGGCCACGTCCGCACCTGCCCGAGGAGGTGGATCGTTACTCACCATTTCAGCGGCGCGTCTTTGCCGTGCGTCCCGGTATTACGGGGTTGGCGCAGATTTCCGGCCGTAGCGGGCTTAAGTTCGAAGAAGAAGTGGCACTCGATCTCAAGTATGTGGAAGAGTGGTCACCGCTCCTGGATCTGTGGGTGCTGTGGAGGACGGTGTTTACGGTGATGAAAAGGGAGGGAGCTGATTGATATACTAAAAAGAGGGGAATAGACATATTATATTAAATAATGTATAATAATAAACGTACACTAATATCAACTATGGCTCAAGAAACACCAAAACCCATTGATCCACAACAGGATCAGAAAGCAGAAATAGATCCTCTTCAGAAAGAATGGCAGAAGCTCAAAGACCTGCGAGTGACAACGGATGCACGGGCGCAGTCTCAATCAAAGTGGTCCGAAAAATCGACGGGTGAGTCCGTCGATCTCGATCGATTTATCAGATCCAATCTCTTCTATGAAACAGATATTCAAGAGGAGCTGAAAGTCATTCAGAAATTACTTCGGGCAGAATCTATTTCTCCGGAACAACGGGATGACCTGATCGCGCGCCAATCAGCCCTCGTAAATACGCTCACCAAAGGATTTGACGAGCAGAGAATGAACTACTCTATCAAGTACCTGCCTTTGGCGATGGATAAATTACCGGCGAATATTGAGCAGCAGATGGAGGAGATGTACCAAAAGAGAGCTGATGAATCATTTGATATTCATACAGCGGCTTATGAATTGAAGGAAAAAATTTCCGAAATACGATCAGTGATGAATACCGTTCGGGAAATACTGGGACGTGCGGACCAGGACCAAAAACAATTTTTCACTCAGGAACTTCAGACGATTAGGGGCACCCTGCAGAGATACCCGCAGATTGTTCAATGGGATGAGCGGCTCAAGTACCTGTCACAACTCCCTGTATACAAATCACAGGATACGTTCACAAAAGCACGACAGGAGCTTCCCTCTGCGCATGCTGCCGTCATTAATCTTCCGCAGAGCGCACGTGCTGATCAGCGCCTTCGGGCGATTCAGAAGGAGATAATCCCATTGGATATCCTGGTCGTTCACGATCGAGAGTTCAATCAGAGACTGACTCCTGAAGAGCGGAAGGCGTATACCGAACGCCTAGAAGAATTGAAGAAAATGAGGGATGCCCTAAAGAAACCGACGGCGAATCATGATTGAAGATCCTGCGGAGGACGGGGTTCACAATTTTGAGGCGCGAGGGAGCTGATTGATGCTCCGAAGAAGTACACAGTGCGCAGTACTCAGTACAAAGTATTCGAATACTGCATACCTTGTACTCTGTACTCAAAACAACTCCATTTGCGCTTTCCCTGGGGTTGCCTCCTCCCGTGCGAATTGCCCCAAATACGCCATGGCACGCTTGCCGTACGACTTCGTCTTCAGTCGATCGTCCGTCACCCATACTTCGCCGAGGAAGGTGCGGTGGCGGCAGAAGGAACGGATCAGACGGAAGAGTCGGGCTTCCAGGCGCGGTAGGAAGTAATCCTCAAAAGCGTTCCCGTAGCGCGCCGCACGCCTGCTTAAGACCGTATGCGAAGGATGATCGAAGGGGAGAGAGGCGATTACCAGGTGATCAAGGGTCTCCTGCGGCAGGTCTACTTCTTCGTAACTCCAGGGCGTGAGTAACCACACTGCGGGGGCGGGAGCCGTGAGGAATTCGGCGGTCATGCGCTCCAGTCCTCCGCTCAAATTCTGACAGATGAGTGTGACGCCCTTCTGTTCCAAGGGAAGCGTGTACTCCACGAACTTCTCTTCAATGATGCGCTTACTTCCCACCAAGATAACGGTCTTTCCTTGCGGGGGGCTCCGGAGCAGATCATCCAGGGCGACATCTGTGCGGATTGCGAGCGGAAGTGTGAACGGAGGAAAGGGTGTCGTGGGAGCAAGATCAAGGGAGGGCAGAACCTCGCGCATGGTGGCGGCGCTCCCGGGCGGGAGGATCAGGGTCGTGGGGATTGTCTCAAAGAGGCACGAACGCAGAATGGGCCCCACATGCTCCGGTACGGAGTGGAGTGATTGGCTGCCGCCCTGGCGTTCCTCTATCCACACGATGCGATGCGACAGCAGCTCCGGCGTGAGAATACTCTGTAAGTCGCGCAATTGTTTTTGAACGAGTGTGGGGAGGGTCGTATCCGCCAGAAGCGGGACGATGCGCTCGCGCAGGGCCTCGGCTTCGCCGCTCTCCAGATCCTGCGGGGTCAAGTAGCGGATGTCCTGAAAGGCGCGGACCCGCGCAATCCACAGTTGCACCAGATCCAGGAATCCGGTGAGTGTGGTATTGCCTTCGGCTGCGGCACGCATGTGATCAAAGACGCACTGCCACTGCCAGGCTTTGGTGGCGGTATCCTCCAGCATAGAGGCATCGGTGATGATGATGTGTGACTGTGCTGTGATGGCGGTATGGCCCACATGCTCGTCGCTCGCAAGTAAGGTGAAGAGCTGCTGATGATCAATGAGCACGACTGAAGGAAGATCGGAAAACTGTTTGCGATACGTATCTGATTGTTCTGTACAGGCGATGCGGCCGTACCACACGGAACGTTCTTCGCCATGGATGGGCAAGTCCCGGTGCGCACGTGGGGCGTACCAACGGATCTTCACGGACAGGGTTGCCTCATCCGAGGTGAAATTCTTCTGCAGGAGCAAGGCATCGGCTGACGCAGGATCCAACAGGAGCGGAGCGGGGAATATCACGCGAGCCTTCTTGGGATCCAGCGTGAGATCGCGGATACTCGCCTCCAGATTCTTCACGGCGATCCAGTGCGTCTTGGAGTCATCGGCCAGGGCGGTTTCCACCAGGCGCTGCAGGGTATCGGGCGTGAGGGGATCTTCCATCAAATCCACGGTTCCTTTTTTGGGGAACGGGAGAACGATTCGATCTGAAGTCGTCTTCTTGCGGTCGCGCACGGGACGCTTGCCCGAGGCCAACCACTTGGGTTTTTTTGCAATCGGAGCGGTAGGCAGCGCATCGGCCAGCAAGCGGTACCCCGGGGAGCTCAATGAGAACGTTTCAAAGAGTGCACGCAGTTCGTCGGGAGGCAGAGCGGTCATGCGCTCCCAGCACTTGCCAAAGAGCTCCAGGGTGGCGTGGACGTCGCCCAGGGCCCGGTGCACGGGTTCATGGTGAAGTCCCAGCACGGAGCTGACATAACCCAAAGAGAAACTCTGCAGTTCCGGAAAAACCAAAGAAGCCAGCATGGCCGTATCCACCCATGGTCGCTCCGTGAGGTCCAAGCCATCGCCCTTGAGCATCTTTAAGTCAAAGCCCACATTCTGTCCCACAATGAGCGTGTCGGATCCGAGGTGACTTAAGATCTGTTCACGCACATCCGCAAAAGCGGGTTTCCCCGTCACCAAGTCCGGGGCGATGCGCGTGAGCACGCGCACGGTGGGCGGAATATCCTGCGGCGGCGCGACGATCACTTCATACTCGTCTTCTTTCTTCCCATCACGTACACGGACCGAGGCAAATTCAAAGACGTGGTTCACCTTGGGCAGGAGCCCGGTGGTCTCCGTATCCAGGACGACGAAGGGGAGAGAGGGAAGATGCACACGGAGATGGTAGTGCTGTTCCCCTCAGCGGTCACGTGATTGCGATGTGTGAGGTTGTTATTTCGTTACTTCGTTGATTCGTTTCTAGCTCAATCTTGCTGAGACCTCTGACGCGGTTATCTTTTCAAGTGCTGCAGCCAACCTGCGTGCGTCAGCATTGTACGGGATCATTTGTTCACGTCTCTGCGCCTCAGTCCCTGAACCGGAAACCGATCCCACAAAATCAACATGCGTCAGGAATGGGATTGCCTGTCTGAGCTGCAAAGAAAAGTCTTCCCGTAAGGGCGGAAAGTCGGCTCGCTCCATCAATCGCATTTGTCCATGCAGATGTGCAAGTTGGGGATCTCTGAAGCGCACCTCTCCGGAGAGGACGCAGTTCACCGCAGCAGCGATTCCTGCCTCAAAGGTATTCCCAGGTTGCGGTTCAATCAGTTCAGTATTCACACGGATCTGCTCAAAATCAACTACGCTCATCTGTGTGCGTGTTTCCTGTATCACGTGATCGGGACAATCCCTGTCTTGAAACCGCGGGCAGGTTTGGCAGAGTTCAGCAGGAACACCCGTCGCAGATACCAAATCCTCCGGGCGTAAGTCTTCGCAGTGTGGAACAGGCATGGCCATACTCATGGCCATATCATGAGGCGTTCCATTGGAACTTCAAGCAAAATTACGGCTTTATGAAGCGGTTTCTTCAGATTTTGGCTCCGCTTCTACAGGGGCGGATTCCACGACAGGAGCCTCCTTCGCAGCGATTTCCGCTTGATGGTCAGAGGAGAGGGAAGGGAAGATGAGGTCCACATCACGCCGCCGTAATTCATTCTTCATCGGTGAGGAGCTAGCGCCTGCAGAAAAAGTCTCTATACCATCTCCGAAACTCGTCGAGGCATTTGTCTTGTAGCGCAAGGGGCACAGTGCCATGGGGGCAGCGGTGGCGCGTGACGATGAGTCGAAGCTCATTATCCGGCAAGGCAGCGATACGTTCGATTTCCATGATCTGCTTAGCATCCAAAGCTCTTGGCTGTGTTGCGGGGACATGGCTACTCATAGATTAATGAAAGGGCACGAGCGTACATCTGCGTACGGCAGTATCAAGAATATAACGATCATTTTCGCAAGTATTATCCCAGCAGATGCTGAGATCTGAACAGTGACAAAAGATTCGCACGGGCAGCTTCGCGGTTTCTTCCGATTACTTCACCTTTCTTATTTATTCCATCAACCTCATAGCGTGCTCGGATCTGTTCTCCCGTTTGTTCATAGGTGACATTCAATCTGACCCCCAACATCTTATCCGCCGTAAGGGGCGTGGAAGCGGGAATAACTTCAGTCTGTTGTTTGGGATTCATAATAATATTATAACATAAACTATAGATATTACAACAACTTCGGAAGCAAGCTGATTCTCCATTTCCCCTGTTTCAAAGGCTACGCAGCCTCTGTTTCCGTGGAAGTTTCCGCAGCGGGCGTCTCTGTCGGATTCGGAACTTCCGCAGCCGGAGCCTCGTCGGGCACGAACGGCGTTCCGTCCTTCAGTTCGGCCAGCTTGGCCTTAAACGCGGGCAGCTCTTCGTAGTTGTACATGTCCAGTTCGAATCCGGAGAGTTCCGTAGCCAGGCGGATGTTCTGCCCCTTCTTACCGATAGCCATGGGGCGTTGAGCCTCTTCCACAAAGACGGCGGCGCGCTTCTTGATGCGGCGGTTCTGATCGTCGAATCGCTCTTGATCGTTGACGATGATCACCGCCGAAATGGAGGCCGGTTGCAGGGAGGTGGAAATCAGGCGGATGGGATCATCGCTCCATTCGATCATGTCCACGCGCTCGCCGTTGATCTCTTCCATCACGGCCTGGATACGTACGCCTTTCTGGCCCACACACGCGCCAATAGGATCGATCCGCGGATCGGACGAAGCCACCGCAACCTTGCTGCGGAAGCCCGCATCGCGCGCGATGGCCTTGATCGTTACGTCGCCGTTGCGCACCTCCGGGATTTCCAACTCCAGGAGCTTGCGTACCAGCCCGGCGTGGGTGCGGGAGATTCTGAGCTGCGGCCCCTTCCCCGTGAGCTCCACCGTATCCAAGTACACGCGGATACGCTTGCCGGTGTAATAGTGCTCGCCGGGGATCTGCTCTCTCCACGGGAGCGAAACGGCCATTCCTTCAATTTCCAGAGTCACCCAGTTGGGTTCCACTTTGGTTACCGTGGCGGTAAGGAGTTCGTTCTCACGATCCTTGAACATTTCGTAGAGACTCTGCTTCTCCGCTTCCTGCAACTTCTGCAGGATCACCTGCTTGGCGGCCTGCGCGGCGATGCGTCCGTAGCCCACGGGGGTCACGTCGATCGTGAGCTCGTCGCCGACTTCAGCATCCGGTTTGACCTTGCGAGCATCCTTTACGCTGATTTCAAAGTTCTCGTTCTCGACCGTTTCTACAACCTCCTTCACAAGCAGGATCGTTGGCATGTCCTTGCCCTCGTCTAAATCCACGCGGATTTCTTGCTCCTTGTTGCCAAAGTCTTTGCGGTAGGCGGTGGCGATTGCCTGTTTGACTGCTTCTAAGACCTGTTCCGGCTTGACGCTCTTTTCGGAGCAGATTTGGTTGATGGCCGCTATGAATGATGCGCGCATGGATGAGAGGGGTAGAAAAAAGCGACCATTCCAGAATTAGGAATAGTCATCTTCACTGACATGATTATTCTACGCCGACCCGGGGCTTGGTGCAAGCGCGTCCATAATGATTACAGTTCCTGTCTTGTGCGTTTACAGGCGCAAGAGAGGAGCGTCGATTTGGCCATCATTGAGCCTATACATCACCGGAGCGAAGTTGGTAACGATCAATTCCTTTTGTGTCTTCTCGCCCTCCGTCACTTCGCGCCAAATCTGGTTGAAGCGGAAGAAGCGATCACGACGTTCCACGAAGCAGTGGTGGCGTTCAAGGATGTGGAATTTCTTCGGCGATGGGTGTGTGGATCGCACGCGACCCTTGAGGTGCGTGGTCGTGAGCCAGAGTTCCAATTGCAGCGGCTGATCGGAGGTGTTCCGCATCTTGAGATCAATGTAATTGTGGAAGATGGTGGCCCCACTCCCGAATGGCAACACCCGTCCCGAATCCGGGAACACATCGTAGGAATGATGGTGGCGCTCCACGATTGCGATGGGCGCATGTAGCAGGATCCAGAAGAGGAAGTTACTGAGCTGGCAGAGCCCTTCGCCTACCCCCTCGATGATCGATCCATTGGAGAGCAGCATGCCCGGTAGGTAGCCCTTGGAAGCCTTGGGTTTTTGTATTTTGGCTAGTTTTCTTTTGGGGTTTATGGGCTCAATTCTGACGGAATGCTTCCTTGCCTGGGGTATTTCCGACCTGTCATCATTTCATTTGTTCGTTCAAGAAAGAACAGCAGCTTTATAATTAACAGTCGAAAAAACGGCACCCATCGAAGAGATGAGTGCCGTCGTGCGATCCTTCACTTGTCTTCTCGCCGATGCCTGCCTAGTAGAAACCAACATTCCAGGCCAGATCGATTGCGGCGATCATCCTATCTACGGTTCGTTCCCGTCCCGAGATGTCGATCTTGAAGTAGGACTTTCCTGCCTCGTCGTGTCTCTTCTCGATCGATACTTCCGCGAAGTCTTGGTTTCTCCCAGGCCTATTGGTCCCACCCGAATGGCCGTTCTCAACACTGAAGTCCTCGTGGTCTTTGTACCCCGAAATCCAGCGACTGAAACGGACACTTGTCAGCCAGTAGCAATCCTCCGTTTTTTCACGCTGAACTTTTTCGACCCGCCGGAGAAAGTCCAAAACTTCTGTCGCAGACCATGAATTTTGCGGGGTCTCCTTGTCCAGACATTCCTTCCAGGACAGGGCCACATTGGAATCCCCGGGGTGGAGGACGTTGAGAAGGGTGGCAAACGCTCGAAACATCTCAGCGCAGGATTCCACCTGCGCAAACGCACAATAGGAGTACCGCATTTCACTCTCCCTTACTTAGATGTGAAAGATCTTGTGCTCCAGGAGACGTCTCTCTGAAGCATTGACAATATATACTAATAAGTTTTATATACATAATATGTCATCGACATATATTCTATAAATCGCTATGTGAAGCCAAAAAAGTATGCCGATATTTTCGACAAAATAGTATAGAATAGAGACATGATAGAGCAAATTTTGATGGAGAATGGCCTGAGTCCAAAAGAAGCCAAGCTCTACCTTGCAGTGTTGGAAGCAGGGGAAAGCACCGTAGCCAAAGCAGCCGAACGATCCCAGCTCAAAAGATCAACCGTCTACAGCTTGATGGAGGAAATGAAAAGCCGAGGCATTCTCTCTGAAACAAAGCGGCGCGGCATTGCTTATGTCTCTGCCCTTCCTCCAAGGCTTCTCATCGAACGATTTGAGAGATCGACCGAAATGGCGAAGTCTGTCCTCCCCGAACTGTTGAACATGTCCTATGCCTCTCCGGTCAAGCCACGCATCCGCTTTTACGAAGGCATTGAGGGAATCAAACAAATTCTGTTTGATGCTGCGGCCAGCGGCAAAGACTACATCGGATTCATCGACTACGCACTGATGCCGAAGGAGATCTACCAAAACATCCGTACCAAGGTGGCGCCGGAGCGCGCCAAGTTTGGTAATAACTTGCAGCTCCTCATGCCACGGAATGAGACGAACGCAAAGGTTCTGGCAGACTACCGTCAAAAAGTCGAACATCGGATGGTGGATTTCCCATCCCGAAAAAACCACATCGAAATTCTGCTATATGAAGGGAGCAAGATCGGGTGCATGTCCTTCGTAAAAAATGAAATGTTCGGCGTAGTGATCGACTCCGAAGCGATCTTTGTGACGTTGCGCGATCTCTTCATGCTCATCTGGGAACAGGCAAAGAAGTAGGGTGCTACCATAATCTCATGTGGTTCCTCTCTCTTACTGTTGCCTTGAGTTTTCTGGCAAGTCTCCTCTCAAGCATCCTCGTGGACAAATTTCTGCAGGGCCGCATCCCCCTTCTCGGCTCCTTCGTTGGTCTGGAGCTGTCGCATAATCCTGGCGTTGCCTTTGGTATGCGGCTGCCGCCGGTTGCCCAAGAATTACTGATCGGACTTGCCCTGGTCATCGTCGCTTGGATGGCGGTTCGATCGACTCGGTTGCCGCAAACGCGCCGCGAACCGGCGGTTCGCAGCTACGCCCTACGCCCTACGCCCTACGCCCTTGCCTACGGTCTGGTTCTTGGCGGCGGCCTGGCCAATATCATCGATCGTGTCCCCGATGGGCTGGTCACCGACTACTTCCAAATTGGCTCATTCCCGATCTTCAACGTGGCGGACAGCTGCATCACTATTGGGGTATTGGTGCTGTTGCTGGAGATACTGGTACCGTGCAGACGTAAGCTGTAAGACCTAAGCAATAAGTAACCGTTTCGAGCGGTAAGTCAGTAAAGCATCTTAAGACTTTTAACTCGATCAATCGCTACCATTTTCCTCCCCTTCGAGGTTACACTAGCGCCTCTATGGATATTCGCTATCGCATCCACGGCGCCTCACCTCTCCGTGGCGATGTCACCATCAGCGGCTCCAAGAATGCCGCCCTTCCGCTCATTGCGGCATCGGTGCTGACGAGCGGCGAATCCGTTTTGCATAATGTTCCGCGCTTACGCGATATCACTGCCATGCTGCGGATCCTGGAGTTCTTAGGTGCGGAGACTTCTTTTCAGGGGAGCACCGTTCGTATCCGTACGCATAAGTTGCAGAACCGCAAAATCCCAGCGGAACTGGTGAGTAAATTGCGCGGTTCCATCGTACTTTTGGGTCCCCTGCTCTCGCGCTTTGGGTCGGTTGAGATGTCATATCCCGGGGGGTGTGTGCTGGGCAAGCGTCCGGTCCATGCGCACATTGCTGCGTTGGAACAGTTGGGTGCCAAAGATTTGAGCTCGGACGAGACGCTGCATTTGGAGGGGGCGCTCAAACCCGGCCGGGTGATTCTGCCGGAATTTTCCGTCACGGCGACGGAGAATGCGGTGATGGCCGCCGCGCTCATTCCGGGTGAGACACGCATCGATCTGGCAGCTGCGGAGCCGCATGTGCAGGACGTGGAAAGGCTTGTTACAGCGATGGGTGCGCGCGTGGAGGGGATCGGTTCGCACACCATCTTCGTTCATGGCGAAAAATTGCTTCAGGCGCAGGAGCACACGGTCACCACGGATTATTTGGAAGCGGGGGCATTCATCATCGCGGCGCTGGTCACCAAGGGCAAAGTGCGACTGCATGGCGCGGATCCGGAACATCTGATTTCGTTCCTCAATACGCTCAAACGCATGGGGGCGATCTTCAGAGTTGAGGATGGAGTGCTCTTTGTGGATGGCGAACTTTCGATTCTCAAGTCGCTCGAAGTGCGGACGAATATCTTCCCGGGATTCCCCACGGATTTGCAGGCGCCCATGGGCGTTCTGATGACACAGGCCAAGGGGGTGAGTCGACTCTTTGAACGGCTCTTCGAAGGGCGCATGGCGTACCTCTACGAGCTGGAGAAGATGGGTGCGCATATCGAGATCCTGAATGCCCACGAAGCGCTGGTGATCGGCCCCACGGAGCTCAGGGGTCGTATGGTCTCTTCTAACGACATCCGCGCCGGTGCAGCCATGGTTCTGGCCGCCCTGTGCGCGCAAGGCGAAACGACGATCACCGACGTGCGGTACATCGAGCGCGGCTATGACCGTTTCGACGAGAAGCTCAAATCCCTGGGTGCGGATATAGAAAAAATCGTGGTGGAAGAATACCGCGAAGTGGATGAGGAGGCTGTGGCTTTGGCCGCCCAGAAGGCACCGTCGTTGACGGCGGTGCACGGGTCCCATTAAGGTTCCCTTTAGGATGTTTCAGGCTTTTTCTCAATGGCGGCTTCGCACGTGGTTCATCGCGATTATTCTTCTCACGACTGCGGTGTATGGCGGGACGCTTAAGAATGAATTCGTGAACTTTGATGATCCCCCGCTCATTACGGACAACGCAGCGGTGCATGAGCTCTCTACTCGCACGCTGCACTACGTGTTCACCACATTCGATCCGGAACTCTATATTCCGCTCACCCTCGTCAGTTACCAGTTGGATTGGGTTTTCTTTCATCAGACGCCGGCAGGGGTGCACTTTACCAATCTCTTGCTGCACCTCATCAATGTGCTTCTGGTGGGGTGGGTGGTGTTCGGTCTCACACGTCGACAATGGACTTCTGTGATTGTTGCGGGGCTATTCGCGCTTCACCCTCTCAATGCTCAGGCCGTACTTTGGGCCTCTGCGCGTAAGGATCTTCTTTCCACGCTCTTCTGTCTTGCATCCTTTGGTGCCTATCTGCGTTACCGGCGTGATGTGTGGGCGGTGGCGTACTTCTGGAGTGTAATGCTCTTCCTTTGCGCGCTTCTCTCTAAGGTCTCCGTTGCGCCGCTTCCGCTCATCCTGATTCTTACCGATTGGGTAGAGGGTGATCGTTTTCGGGACCGCTGGAAGGAGAAAATCCCCTTCTTCATTCTCAGTGTCATCCTCGTCATCGTGGGGATCATCGGCAAGGCACAACTGTTGGAATCTTCGGATGTGCGTACCAATTTGCTCCTGGGCCTTAAGAGTATCGCATTCTACCTCTGGAAATTATTTGTCCCCGTTGGTTTTTCTATCATTCATCCGCAGGAGCCGCTTGTAACAGCTCCCATCCTTTACTTTGCACTCTCCGCTGCGGTGACTGCGGCACTGCTCATTACCGCACTTCTTGCGTTCAGGCGGTGGCGACTTCTTACCTGGGGAGTGGGATTCTTCCTTCTTCTTGTCATTCCCAGCTTCACTAATTTTTTTCAGAACGGGGAATTGTACTTTGCGTACGAGCGGTATGCGTACCTGCCACTGATCGGGATACTCATCATTCTCGTGCAGGGGGTGGATACTTTGCTGCAGCGGCACGCACGATTGCGTATTCCAGTCACGGCGCTCGGTCTGATACTCCTTCTTATTCTTGCAACGGTTTCTTGGAGACAGGTTCCCTTTTGGCGCAATAGCGAGACGCTCTTTCGTCATGTCTTGGTTCTCTATCCGCACTCCGCTGTGGCACATGCCAATCTGGGCGTGGCTATTGGGCAGCAGGGACGATCGGATGAATCGCTGAACGAGTACCAGGCCGCCTACGAATCGGATCCAGAGTTTGTGATGGCACTCTTCAATACCTCACTGGTATTACGTCAGAAGGGCAGGTACGCCCTCTCCGATCAATTTTTGCAGGCAGCGATGCAGGTGGTGCTCAAAAAGCGTGTTGTGGTGATTCCCGACCTCCTCCCATTCTTTACTTTTGCCGAACTGCAGAAGTCCATCGGCAACGCGGACGAGGCCCTGCGCGCCTTGGAGACAGCGGTGCATCTGGCCCCCAAGATCGCCGTGGCGCACTTCAATCTGGGCGTGTTGTATCACAAGTATAATCGACTGGATGATGCTCTACGGGAACTGGAAATTGCTCGTTCGCTTCAACCGCGTAATGCGGAGATGCAGTATCATCTGGCGTCCATTTACGCGGAGCGCGGTCGCCTGAAAGAGGCAGAAGATGCGCTTTTGTGGGTGCTGTGGCTTAACCCGGCATATCCCAATGCGCAGGAGCATCTGCAGAATATTCGTGCCCTGCTTGCAAAGTGATGAGAGCATTGGAATGAGAATATTCGAGCAATAGGGAATTGCACCGGATTCGCATTCCTCAATACTCTATTACTCCGATATTCCAATACTCTACATCTTCCCGTCGCTCTCGATTTGCACTACCATAACCGCAACTATGGCAACCATCACCTCTCTCGGCGGCAGTACGACCAAGTGCGCTTTTGGTAAGATGACTCTGACGGTATTCCCTGCTGCTTCCACCAAAGGAGGAGCGGAAGGAACCATCCTGCTCTTTGCCAATCCCGACGAGAATCCTCCCGAGCGTACCATCAGCTGGCCGGGGGAGTTTGATATCGATGGGATCTTCATCCGCGGTATCGGCCATGAAGACGGGCGTCAGGTGTCCTACGTGGTGGATGGCGAGGGGATTCGTTACCTCTTCTTGAGTAGCCCTCTGCACACGCTCAACGATACGGAGCTGGAGTGGGTCGGTGATATCGATGTCTTGGTCCTTCCCATCGACGATGTGAAGATCGTGCAGCACTTGATCGATGTCGTGGATCCTCGTGTCCTTGTCCCCCTGGCCACCAAGGATGACAAGGCCTTCCAGGAAGTCCTCAAGATCTGCGGGGCGGTGGGCAAGGAGGCGGCGGATGAGTACAAGGTCAAATCGCTGCCGGCAGAAGGAAGAGAAGTGGTAATTCTGAAGGCGGGAAAGTAGCAGTTTTACTGCTATTGGATGTACGATGCTATTCGTTATTTCGTTTATTTGTTGATTCGTTTATTCGGCAAAGGTGGATAGTGCGGGTATACGAAGAAACGAGTAAACGAATCAACGAAGTAACGTACTGCTGGTCCCATAGTTCAATGGATAGAACTGCCGCGTCCTAAGCGGTCAATGCAGGTTCGATTCCTGCTGGGACTACCATGTTGCGTTTCGTTTTACAGATTCCAGGTCATATACTGAATATATGAACAATAAATCGTCTGAGCACTGTATTTTCTGCAAAATTCTGAAAAAAGAGATGGATGCCAGTGTCGTTTATGAAGATGCGCAGGTAGTTGCGTTTATGGACATTGAGCCGGTCAACGAGGGTCATGTCCTTGTAATACCAAAGATTCATGCGCCGCATTTGGCTGATTTGGACGATGAAACTTTGGGGCATATGGCGAAGATTGGAGGGAAGATTGCGAGGGCTATTCGCAAAAGTGATGTTCGATGTGAGGGCATGAATTTATTTCTTGCAGATGATGAAGTGGCCGGTCAGGAAGTGTGGCACGCTCATCTCCATATTTTTCCACGGTTCAGGAATGATGGATTCGGCCTGAAACATGACCCACAGAAAAACTTTCAACACCCACCTCGCCGGCGATTAAATGAATTGGCAGAAAAACTGAAGAAATGCCTATAGTTTTGGCCTAGGTACAACAAAAACTAGGATATAGTAAATCGAGAAAGCCTGACTACCACTCGCTCATCCCGCATTTGTGTGTGCGTGCGACTCGTTCGCGGCGCAATCATTCGTCGCTCTTCGTTAGGTGCCTGTAGAAGCTTTCATGGGCGTTCAGAAAATCCTTGGTCACCCGGAAGTGTTCCGTCTCTTCATATGGGAGCGTGCGAATCCCCTCCTCGCTGAAGTGATAGATATCGGCACCGGGGAAGCTCAAGAGGATGGGGGAATGTGTGGCGATGATGAATTGCGCCTCACCCGTTTGCGTGAGCTCTAAGAGGCGCGCCAGGAAGGCAAGCTGCTTGGTGGGAGAGAGCGCGGCCTCGGGCTCGTCCAGCAGATAGATGCCCCGGTGAAAGCGGTTAAGGAACAATGCCATGAAGGATTCGCCGTGGGAACGTGCATGGAGCGATGTACCCCCGTAGGGCGCAAAGGCATGCGCGCCTCCCGGCTCTTTCTGCAACGCATCGATATGCGAAGCGAAATTGAAAAAACTTTCCGCACGCAGAAAAAAGCCGCTGGTCATTTTTTGGTTCCAGGTGAGCCTCAGCAGCGCAGCCAGCGACGATTCCGTGGGTGCGAAGTCATACACATTGTTTCTGCTCCCACCCGCGGGATTAAATCCGCACTGGATCGCCAGAGCCTCCAGCACCGTCGATTTCCCACTGCCGTTCTCCCCCGCAAAGAACGTGACCGGGTGCGCAAAGCGCACGTGCAAGTCGCCTCCCTTAAGTGCGGGAATGCTGAACGGGTATTCCTGGGGATTGGAAGGTTTTTCCCTCATGTTCATTTCCCGCAGGAAGGGGGACTGATCGTGCATGATCCAAGTATACGTCGCGGACCGATTCTACAAACGGGACAATCGGGATTCTTCCGGAGCGCCGAATCGATTCAACGGGGTTGCCTCCGTTTCGGTTACTCCAGAAATTTATGCTTGAGTTGCATGACATCTCTATAAGGGACAACGCCCAGGAGTTTCCCGTCAGCGTCCACAACCGGGATGGCGCGGAAATGGTAGCGTGAGAAAAGCTCAAAAGCCTCATGCAGGGTGTTCTCTGGTTTTAGCTTAATCACATTGTCGTTCATCACTTCTTTGAGCGTCTTTTCCGGCGCGGCGCGGAGGATCTCTTTGAGATTCATCACTCCTTTCAGATGATGTTCGTTATCCACGACGTAGAGCGCCAGGATAACATCGCGGCCCTTGGCCTCATGCAGGAACTGTTCCAAGGCCTTGGATATCAGTGTTGATTCAGGCAGGTCGATGAGCTTGCCGGTGGTGAAGTTGGAGATGTGCTCTTCCTGCCTGTTCAAGATAGATTCGATCTTGCGGGCGTTCTCCTGGTGGGAGGATTTGAGGAGTTTTAAGATCTCGCGCGCTTCGGAGAGCGGCAGAACTGAGAGAATATCAGCCGCTTGTCCTGTCGTCATTTCGTTAAGCAGCAGAGCAACGCGTTCCTTCTTGAGGGCGGCAACAAGATCTCGTTGGACGGTAGGATCCACTTCTTCCAGCGTGTCAGAGGCATGACTGGTTTCCAGCTCGCTGAAGATCGCCACGCGTTGCTGAGCATCCAGTTCCTCCAAGATATCCGCCAGCTCCGCGGGATGGATCTCTGAAAGTTTCTCCTTAAGTATTTTAAGCTTCACATCGCCCTCAAAACTGTCCAAGTTTGGCGGCAGCGGCTGTACAAAGGTCCAGGGGATCTTCTGGTCGCGTGTTTCTCCGCGGATGTAGTACAGCGCCTTGGCGATCCATTTGAGTCCCAGTCGGCGCAGTAATCGGTAGCGGCTGATATTCACGTCGCTCACATAGAGCACACGGTTGCGCAGGACCATCTTGAGGTCGTAGACGATCTCCACATCACGATCCTCCACATCGATCACTTTCTTATCCAGCAGGTGATCCTTGAGAAGGATATCATCGGGATCCGGTTGGCCCTCCACTTGTTTTATGTAGTCAAAATGAACCACGACCTCGTTGCGGCCGAAGATCTTCACTTTCTCCCAGGGGATGAGCAGGCTCGGATCGCCGAAGGGGCGGTGCACCAGCAAGTGTGTCACATTGGGCAGATGAGAATTTTCTTCCACCACCATGTCCGCCAGACGTCCGATTTTGTTTCCGTTCCAGACGATTTTGGTTCCCAGAAGATCAGTGAAGTAATACTTATGTTCGTCTCCGGTGGAAGAAGAGTAATCCGTCATAACACGAGTGAGAAGAACTTGTAGAACAGTACTCCGACCACGAAGATCAGGTACAGGCGCAGAGCGAAGAGCGCAACGCCCGTGGAACGACGCGTAACGATGCGCGGATGAGCGTACTTGCGGTTGATCTCGCGGATCTTCTCCATGCGGAGATGGAACAGCATGCCGATTTTGCGCAGGAGGGAACGCATAGGGGTTTAAGCGGCGAAGAGACCGGGGAAAAGGACGCTTAAGACGTACAAGGTAGAGAGGATAATAATGCCACCGGCGATCGTGATACTTACCACATTCTGGAAGAGCGAATTGGCATGCTTTCCCATGATGGAGCGGTCGTTGAGGAGCAAAATGAGGAAGACCAAGATGGCCGGAAGGAGCGTGACTGCGATCACCTGCACGAAGAGCGTGATGAGTACCAGCGGGGCTCCGGGGATGAGCACCATGGCGGCGGAGGAGAAGAGCGTTAAGAAGTAGAAGGCGTAGAACCACGGCGCCTCTCGCACCTTTTGATTAAGCGAGTGAGCCCACCCGAACACTTCCCCGAACGCCCAAGAGCTCGCCAGCGAGATGCAGATGGCGCCCAGGAACCCGGCGTTGAAAAGGCCGATAGCCAGGAAGGTGCCAAGGTATTTATTAATACTCATGAGCATGATCGACGCTTCCGCAGCGCTTTGAATATCCACGCCCTTGAGCAGGGTACCCGTCACCACAATGCAGAAAATGGCCACGAGCACGGTGAAGATGGCCCCGATGAACGTATCCAACTGGCCCCAGGGGATGTCTTTTTCTTGCAGCCCCTTATCCACCACGGAGCTCTGCTGGAAGAAAATCATCCACGGAGCGATGGTGGTGCCGATGTTCGCCATGAGGAAGAAGAATAGCTGCCCTGAAAATCCCCCCGGAAAGTGCGGCACCATTCCCTGGCGGAGAATTTGAGAGACGTCGGGATGCACGATGAACGCCGCGGGGATGTACACCAGGTTCAAAGCGCAGAAGAGGAAGGCAATTTTCTCCCAGGTCCAGTAGCGGCCGCGCAGGACCATGATCGTCATGATGCCGCAAACCATGATGACCGTGAGAAACGGAGGAACCTTGAAGATCGACAGTGCCGCAGTCATTCCGATGAATTCGGTGATGAGCGTGAGCCAGTTCATAAAGACCAAGTCGATCAGTGTGAACCATCCCCAGAAAGGTCCGAACGCCTCAAAGACGCCTTCCGCATGCCCACGCTTGGTAACCACACCCAGACGCACCGTCATTTCCTGGATGAAGTAAGCGATGGGTCCCAAGAGCACCAGAAACCAGATGAGCTCGTAGCCGTAGCGCGCTCCCGTTGCGGCGTACGTGGTGATGCCACCGGCGTCGTTATCGGCCAGCATGACAATGATCCCGGGGCCCGAAATCACCAGATACAGGCGGATCGTCTTCACAATCCGGTGCAGCCGGTAATAGAACCGAGAGAAGAGATTCACGGGTGAAAACGGAAAACGCGGAAAGGATGTGTATGCTGCGATTGGGCGAACAGCACTCTCGTTCTCTGATTGCACCAACCGGGCGGACTCAGGCGCCGTGGGCCGGTGAAGAGGGTTTCTGCTCGCATGGGGATTTCTGGGGATGATCCTTGGCCTTGCAGGTTTTGGGAAACCCTATTCTCCGACTCTGAACGAAGCAAGGGGGGATTCGCCCGTTTGTGAAGAATATTGCGCATTCGATCACGCTCCGCATAATGCCTCCAGTTCTGCATCCGTGAATCCCAGATCGAATCCACCTATCTTGAGGCGGCGGATGATCGCAGCGGCATCCATGTCCGCCAATTCTTCGGTATTCTCCTTTTCCACTCTTGCACGGAGCACGTGGCCCTCTTCATGAAAGAGTGTTGCAAATTGTTCGCGCGTTGAGAGGAGCGGTCTTCCAATAATTGGACGCAAGAGTCCTATCCAACGGCCATCGGAAAGATGTGTGGCGGATCCTTCGGCATCCAGATCGGGAGCCTCGTAAAGATCAATTCCTTCTGCAAGGGCGCTATGAGACCCCGCCTGATTATCGAGAAGGACGCGAATGCGCGTCGCAACCTTGTCATCGATACGTACTTGCTCGAGCCTCTGCACGGCAACAAGCACGTGTCCCACGCGGTGCTCTTCCCATCCCGAGCGATTCGGATCGCGTGGGTACGAGGTGAACAGGTGAAGCTGCCTCATTTGCTCAACGGCTGAGAACCTTGATTGTCATCGCCTGATCATTATTGCTGATCCGTAGATGCCTGCTTAAGCCCAGTCCCAAGAGTGCCGGATGAATGACGCTAGTGAAAAGAGTATCGAATGCGTGAACATCCTCGCATCCGAACGCATCACAATTCGAGCCATTGATGGTAATGGTGAATTCGTGGCCTGCCAGCACCTGCTGCACAGCATCTATGGATTGACGCTCTCCCGTGAGCAAGAGAAGGAATTGTATGGATTGCAGGTCCAGTTTCTCTGCAAATTCCATCGCAGCTTGCCTTCCCGCTGCAAGCAGCATGAGCGTCGATCGGCGCTGAATTTCAACCAGAGCGCGGAATTGCCCGGCTCCGATATGAAGCTCGGCATTCGCCAGGTGCTGGAGGGCATCCGCCAATTCCCTGTTTGCAGGATTGGGAGTGGGTTCCATAGGAGGCACATGCTCGATCTCCCTGCGAGCAAAGTCAATTCTTCTCCGGCTGTTTTTGGCAGCTACTTCAGTGCGGCTTTAAGCTCATTCTTCATCTTCTCCGCCGCTTTTCCCGCCGCTTCCTTCCAATCCTTTCCTTTGGAGGCAAAGATGATGCCGCGGGAGGAGTTCACCACGGCGCCGTTGCCGTTCACAAAGCCGCGTTTTACATCGCTGGCCGTGCCGCCCTGCGCGCCGTAGCCCGGGATCAGCAGGATGGCATGGGAGAGGAGCGTGCGCAGATAGGTGAGTTCTTCGGGATACGTGGCGCCCACCACCGCGCCGATACAGGAGTAGCCGGATGTTCCCAATGCGTTGAGTCCCCAACCATCCACCAATTGCGCCATGTGTTCATGTACGGATTCATCACCCACGGTAAGATCCTGCAATTCGCCGGAGCTGGGGTTGCTGGTTTTCACCAGGACAAAAATCCCTTTCTCATTCTTGGTACAGCGATCGATGAACGGCTTCACTCCGTCGGATCCCAAATACGGCGAAACGGTAAGTGCATCGATCGGACTGTCCTTGTGCAAGTAGGCATCGGCGTAGGCGTCGCAGGTGGATCCGATGTCATTGCGCTTTCCATCGGCAATCACCACGAGTCCCTGGAGTTTGGCGTAGGCGCACGTCTCCCAGAAAGCGCGCATCCCCTCCCAGCCCAGCACTTCGTAGTAGGCCATCTGCGGTTTGATGCAGCAGGCGATGTCTTTCACCGCGTCGATGATGCCGGTGGAGAAGGTCAGAAGTCCCTGGGCGTCTTTGAGAATCCCCTCCGGGAGTTTATCCAGTGCGGGATCCAGGCCCACACAGACGGGGGATTTCTGGGTGATGGCCTGGGTGAGAGTGTCGGCAAAGTGCATGGCTCTACGATACGTCAACAAGTATTTGGTGCAACCTTCATTCTTTCTTGGCGTCTTTCCTGGCTTTCTTGTTCTATCCCCCATCCCCGACCCTTCCCCCGGTGGGGGAAGGGGGTACGCCAAGAGCTTTCCCCTCCCCCTCCGGGGGAGGGGCCAGGGGTGGGGGAGAAAACCATAAACAAAAACAAAGACACTTCCCTGCTCTGTCTGCCCGTCCGAAGTCCGCCTTAGGCGGACGAAGGCGGGTGGATAGGGGGCTCAAAGGGGAGAGGTAAAGTCAAAATCGCGTTCACTCATCAATCGCCTGCCTGTACTGCAGCGCCTCCGCCACGTGTGACACATCGATCTCCTCCGCGCCCGCCAGGTCTGCGATGGTCCGGGCGACCTTGATGGTGCGGTGGTAGCTGCGGGCGGAGAGTTTGAGTCGATCAACGGCTTGGTTGAGGAGCTGGCCGCAAGCGGTATCGAGCGGACAGAGCCGATCGATTTCGCGCACGCCCATTTCTTTATTCGTGCTGATCGGCAGGAGGGCGAATCGCTGAGCTTGGCGCCGGCGCGCCGTGAGTACGCGCTCCAGCACCTGCACGGAGGTCTCCACACCCGCACGTGCGGGGCGGCGCAGATCCTCCAGGGGCACGGGCGCAACGTTCACGGTGAGATCGATACGGTCCAGGAGCGGGGCGGAGATGCGGCGGTGGATGCGCTGGGCGCTCCCCACGGAGTAGCGCGGCGGGTTCATGGCGGCGACCATGGTGAAGTCTGCCGGGAAGGTGACGGAGCCCTGGGCGCGCGTGATGGTGATACGGCGATCTTCCAACGGTTGTCTGAGCACTTCCAAAACTTGGGCCGGGAACTCCGCAAGTTCATCCAAGAAAAGCACGCCCTTATGAGCCAGGCTGATCTCCCCCGGTCCGGGGATCTGGCCGCCGCCGACGATGGAGACTCCGCTGGCGGTGTGGTGCACCATGCGGAAGGGTCGGCGCGTGATGAGCGGGACTTCCGGCGGGAGCAGATTGGCCACGGAATAGATCTGCGTGACCTCGATGGATTCCTCCTGGGAGAGAGGCGGCAAGATGGCCCGGAACGCACGGGCCAGGAGAGTTTTTCCTGAGCCGGGCGCACCGCACATCAGGACGTTGTGTCCGCCCGCGGCGGCGATCTCCAACGCACGTTTGCAGTGGTCCTGTCCGCGGATGTCCGCAAAGTCCACCACGTCCGGATCAGAGATGCTCGGACTGCATGCGGGAGCGAGGATTTTATCAGGGGATTTTTCGCCGGTGAGGATGGCAATAACATCGTGGATATTTTCCGCGGGAATGACCTCGATGCCCGGGATGAGCGCGGCCTCCGATCCGTTCACCGCGGGGACCACAATTCTCTTCAATCCGAACTTGCGGCAGGCGATGGTTGCGGGCAGGACGCCGGTGATGTGACGCAGGCTTCCATCCAGTGCCAGCTCCCCCAAAAATGCGGTGGATTCCAGTACATCTTTTGATAAGGAAACGGAACCGTTCACCATCAAAATACCCAGAGCCATGGCCAGGTCATACCGGGGGCCGGCCTTGCGTAAATCCGCGGGCGCCAGGTTCACCGTGATAGTGAGTCCGGTAGAGAAGTGATACCCACCAGCGCGCAAAGCGTGCCTGACGCGTTGTTTACTTTCCTGTACAGCCATGTCACCCAGTCCCACTATGTAGATCTTGCCTTCCCCCGGCGTGGAGCCCACCTCTACGGTGATACGCTCGCTCTCGAGTCCGACGGTGGCAAAGGAGGTCAGTTTGGTGAGCATGGAGAGCGGAAAAGTAGGATAGGTGTACTATAGTCCACCATTCCTGTCGAGTAGAAAAGCTGGACGAACGTACACCTTATCAGCATGATGGCATCATCGTTCCAATCCTGTCATGGCAACGCGTGCCATCATCGGTCGCAAGGGCGAAGAAATTGCCCGACGTTACTTAGTGTCGATCGGGTATGACATTCGTGAATGCAACGTCCGCGTGGGTCACGATGAGATCGATATTTTGGCGCATGATCCGGTGGATGATGTGCTCGTTTTTGCAGAGGTGAAATCCCGTTCAGAAGAGCGTGAAAATTTTCCTCCCGAGATGGGTCTGCACTGGCGCAAAAAACAGAGGCTCATCCGGTGCGCGCGCGCATGGGTTGATGCACATCATTATGACCGCGGATATCGGATGGATTTGATCTGTGTTGCGGAAGAAAAAGTGACCGAGCACCTGAAAGAATTGGAGTGGGAATAGGGGGCATTGATCTCCAAAAAATCCTTCAAAAAACTAGGCGACTGTGGGTCGCTCATCGCGGTACCCGAATAGCCTTCCGGTTGCCTCCGGGGTTGCGAGTTGTTCCTGTGAAACCCGGTGTGCCCAAGGTGCTTTGCGGATTGCGCCGATGATCCCCTGCACCGTGTCCAGCGGTCCCTGTCCCCGATGAGGAACAAAGCCCGAGATCATTTCCACGCTTCGGAAGCGATTGCACACGTCATCAGCGGGAATCGGTGCGTCTCTTCCGCATGCCTGTGCGAACTCGTATCCGCTCGGCAACTCCTGCCGTTTATCCTGTGCATCAAGGGTTATTCTTCTCTGGCTCAAGAGCACCGATTTTTCGACTCCCGCAATGGGAATGCGGAATCCTCCGGTGCCGTTGTACCGTGCGGTAGTGATATTGGCGAACACCTGTTGTACGCCGCATTCCTTCACGGTATTCACTGAACGCTGCCCATCGGATGCCAGCAAATCCAGCAGGAGAACGGAGGCAAGTTCTATCCGGGCGTAATGCTGAATGTAGCGGATTGCCGCTTCCAGGATCTCTCTGTTCTGAATAACCTCGTAGGGCAGAATGAGGCGGATGCTCGGCTTCTCCGTTGGTGCATGTGGAAATTTGAACATTGGGGCCTATTTCAATCGTATTGAAGATTCCTGTAAAGATGCTTATCAGAGTTTTTGTCAAAAACGTGGGGTGTGATCCTGCTCGTTTGAGCAGGGGGCCTGTGCAGAAATTATTGATGTCTTCGTTTCTTTATACCAAAAGACATATTCGGGCTGAGGTTTGGTAAACATACTGCCGAAGATCTTTTTGATATGGTCCAACATCGCTTGTAATAGCCTATTAAGGGGCGAGGAGATTCCCGAATGGGTTGCACTGCAGGGTGATCTTGGCATGGTCCTGCGACATACTCAGTGCGTAGGTTTCTGGCATAAAAATAGGTCCTGTGCAATAAGGGCAAAGCAGTGCCAATAAGTCCGTATCAATGTGAGTCATATGCAGTTTTATGTCCTCTACGAAGCCAAAAAGCAGGGAGTGTTGAAGTTTCTTTTGCGTCAAGTAAGCTTAGCGCAAGCCAATGGAGTTCTCTCACGACGATGAAGGGCTACGGGCAATGATGCTGGAACGACGTCCAGAGCTCCTCAATGGTTCCAAACAGAGGGCGCTTTTGGAGCATCATTGTAGAGAATTAAGAGGGGCGGATCGTGCGAGTTCAGATATTCTCTGGGATTCTCCCATGGCTCCATCTGGGGCTCATTGTCAGGCTTCAATGTGTATATTCCGTGGGAAATGCGCGAAGGCCATGGCCCAGGAGGCCGAGCTGCCTCATGAGCCGAAAGAAGCTGAAGATCTTGCCGCAGCATAGGTCGGTAGGTACACTTTGCCCACATCATCGCCCTATCCAGAGAGATGCAGAGGGAACTGGCCCGTTCGATGCATCCCCCAACCCTTCGTCGCTTCGCCCCTCAGGGCAAGCCCCGAAGAAGGTGGGACCTCCAGCCCCTGAAAGGGGGAAGATAGCTTGCCTTAAGCTCACGCTTCCTCTGATACGGGGAGGCGGGATTCGCCTAGTCCAAGTCCTAACCCTATTCCTACCCCCCAGTCCTATGTCGCACCTCTTCACTTCCGAATCCGTCACCTCCGGGCATCCCGATAAGATCTGCGATCAGATCAGCGATGCCGTACTCGATTACTGCCTGAGTCGCGATCCCTCCTCTCACGTGGCCTGTGAATGTCTGGCCACAACGGGGTTGGTGGTTGTGGCGGGCGAAATCAAAACGGGCATCTATATTCCGATTGCGGAAGTCGCGCGCAAGACGATTGAGGAGATCGGCTACGACGATGCGTCCTACGGTTTTGATCACAAGGCATGCGCCGTCGTGGTGTGCGTGGGAGAACAGAGCGCCGATATCCAGATGGGGGTGGATACCGACAAGAACGCGAACAAGGAGCAGGGTGCGGGTGACCAGGGGCTGATGTTCGGATTTGCCTGCGATGAGACGCCGGAGCTTATGCCGCTTCCGATTTCATTGGCGCATCGGCTTACCAAGAAACTTGAGGAGGTCCGCAAATCCAAGCTCATCCCGTATCTGCGTCCGGATGGAAAGAGCCAGGTGACCGTGCAGTACGGCGAGGATGGTAAACCCGAGAGAGTGCAGTGCGTGGTGATCTCCACGCAGCACGCGGATAGTGCCACGCACGAACAGATCGAAGCGGATGTGATCAAACACGTGATCGAACCGGTGTGCGGCAAGTATCTGGATAAAGATTCAGTCCTGCACATTAATCCCACCGGGCGCTTTGTGGTCGGTGGCCCCCCGGGGGACTGCGGCGTGACCGGACGCAAGATCATCGTGGATACGTACGGCGGCTACGGCCGGCACGGCGGCGGTGCCTTCTCCGGCAAGGACCCGAGCAAGGTGGATCGCTCCGCGGCCTATGCGGCCCGCTGGGTGGCCAAGCACATCGTCAAGGCGGGTCTGGCAACCAAGTGTGAGGTGCAGGTGGCGTACGCCATCGGCGTGGCGCGTCCGGTTTCCATCAGAGTGGATACCTTTGGTACCGGAACGTATGACGATCGCGTGTTGGAAAAGGCGGTGGATCAGACATTCGATCTGCGTCCCGCTTCCATTATCAAAGACTTAGATCTCCTCAAGCCCATCTACCGCAAGCTCGCAGCTTACGGCCACATGGGCCGCGAAGACCTGAAAGTAAAGTGGGAGGATACTCCGCGCATTGCAGAGCTCCTGAAGGCCGTGAGTGATGCCTCAAAGCAGCGCCCCTCCGTGGGTGCGGCGGCCGAACAATCCAAGGCGGGGGCGGCGGTGCGGTAAGAAGCGGCAATGGAGTAGGGTCACAGCATGCTGTGACCCTACTTTTGGCGTAGAATTATGACATGCACAAGCCCTATCTCATCGTCATCTGCGGGCAGGTTGGAACGGGCAAGACAACCACGGCCAACCTCTTGAGCCGGATGCTCACGATACCGGTGGCTTCCATCGATTCGATCCTGCGCCGCATCATCCCCAAGCTTTCCAATGCGGATACGGATGCCATCGTGACGCCGGAGGAGCGGGCGGTCTGCCATAACGTGTTCGAAGTGCTGGCGGAATACCTGCTCTCTGCGGGGAGCCCTATCATCATCGATGCGCCCTTTCCTCACCGTCACCAACAAAAAGCAATGCGCGACCTCGCAGCGCGCCTGCGTGTGCCCCTCCACGTCCTCTACTGCACGTGCCCTGAATCGCTTATCAAGGAGCGTACCCAAAAGCGGCATGCCGCCAAGGCGGGCGTGGGATACCAGGGGTATCTGCAGATGAAGGAAATCTATGAGATGCCGGAAGCACCATACGTGACGATCGACACATCGCGTGATATTGAGGTGCAATTGAAAAATATCATCCCATCACTCCATGGCTGATCCTCGTCAAAAAATCATCTTCCTGCACGGCAACAGCGGAGAAGGCGTGGGCTATTACTGGTTCCCCTACGCCAAACGTATGTTCGAGCAGATGGGCTTGACCGTGGTTGCTAAGGACTTTCCCGATTCGACCCTCGCACGCAAATCCATCTGGCTACCGTTCCTGGAGCACGAGTGCGGCGCGGATGAAAATTCCATCCTGATCGGTCACAGTTCCGGCGCCATCGCAGCCATGCGCTGGGCGGAGACGCATCGCATTTTCGGCACGGTCCTGGTGGGCGCGTACTACACCGATACGGGAGTGGAGAGCGAGCGCTTGAGTGGGTACTTTGATGATCCGTGGGATTGGGAGGCGATTAAAAAGAATCAGAAATGGATCATTCAGTTTGCCTCTGTTGATGATCCTTTCTTCCCCATCGAAGAGCCGCGGCTGGTGCATGAGAAGCTCGGCACGGAGTATCACGAATTCATAAAGCGTGGGCACTTCTTTGAGAGGGAGTTTCCGGAGCTCATCGAAGCTGTGCGGGAGAAATTGTTGTAGCGCCTCACCCTCCACCCAACCGATACCTCCTCAGCGCCTTTCTGTGTTCCTTGTACTCCGGCATCACGTTCGTCACAGCACCCCAGAATGCGCGTGAGTGGTTGGGGTGCAGGACGTGCGCCAGTTCGTGAATGATCACGGACTCTAAGAGAATCGGCGGCACAAAGAGCAGGGCGGTATTGAGTGCGATGCGGCCGCCCCGCGAGCAACTGCCGAAGCGGCTCACCATGTGGCGCAGACGGACGAGTGAGACGCGAACACGGAATGTTCGCTCATTGATCCCATGGACCAATGTTTCGATTCGGGGCTGTTCGGAAATACTGAGGAGTCGCCAGAGGAACTTCCGGAAGCACTCATTGTTCATGTTTGGGCTGCGTCGGACCATCCAGATTCCCCCCTTCATCTTTGCGGAGGTTTTGCTGCCTTCTGTCACATCGAACATCCGGGTAGCTCCATCGCCAAATGAAATAGAAAACGCGCCGCTTCCGCTGAGAGCCGATCGGAATGGATCGATCGAGGGGGCACTGCGATGAGAGGCATAGCGTTTGGCCATGCGCTTCAGCAGGATTGCGATGTGTCGTTCCTCCTCGCGTGCGCTCAAGCGTCCGGCCAATCGGATCAGCACGCCTTCGCCTGTGATGACGGCGCTGGAAGAGCGATTACGGGTGCGCTCGATGCTGTAGGAGATTTCCATTACGAGGGAGTATTAGAATATTAGAGTAATGGATTATTAGGGCTAGAAGCCATTTCTTGGTTTCCCTAATACTCCAATATTCTAATACTCAACAATCGTCCTCATCCCTAATTGCCAATCCCCAATCCCTCAACCGTCGTCCCCGGATAGTAATACTTCAAAATCTCTTCCGCGGTCTTGCCCTCATTCGCTTGTCCCTTGGCTCCGCAGCCCGACATTCCGACGCCGTGTCCCGCCATGGGGAGGCCTTTGCACCATGGATCTGGTTTACTCACAAAGACTTCCGCAAAAGGAAAATCCTTCCAACCCTGCTCAGCCGGAGAATGCGTGCGGCCATCGTCGCTGCTGAAGTATGCGGCTTTGAGAATCTCTCCCTTCACCGTGAGCACCTGACCTTTTGTTGAACGCACTGCGCGCACCCACTGCGGATTGGCACGCTCCACGGTAAGCCCGGAGTAGGACTGAAAGCGCGCCGGGGAATCGTCGCCGTCGTAGGGCATGCCCGGGAATTTGCGATGTTCCGCGTCCAAGTAGTGCGCGGCATAGCTGCGCGCGGCAAGGGCAAATGCGCGCTGCTTCTCGTAAGGCTCCGTGTCGGGCTCTTCGCTTAATCCTGCGATGTACTCCTCCAGATCCACTTCATTGATGAGGGCGGCCTTGCCTGCGATCACTGTGCAGGTGATGTCACCCCGATACAGACTCTTCAGTGAGGTCAGATCATACGCACTGCAGGAAGTGGCATCGGTCTCACGGGTGGTGAGTCGGATGCGGATGACAGGAGTGGAAATGGAAGAAACCGTGGACGTTGAGGAACTCGAAGATCGTTGAGTGCGCTGCGCTCCGGGGGTTGGGATATTGATGCGGTCAGTCGGCGTGGAAGTCATGGCGACAGGATCGGAGATTGGGCTCCGGGAGCGTCGGCCCTGGGCATCCAGTGTGAGCGTGACGGGGCCGATATCTACGGTGTAGGTCGCGGCGATTTCCGGCACCTGGATGCGCAAGCGGATCGTTTCCACTTCGCCTTCGCGCAGGAGCCGCGGCGCAAAGACCTCTTGGCGAATGCGTTGGTTTTCCTGTTCGATCATCTGCCAGATGCCGATGCGGTTAGAGGAGCGTGCAACCGAAGCGATGCGCGCACGGCGCTGGACCGCGCTGCCTCCCGCGCGGAAGAGGAGAGAAACGGTCACCTGTCCTCCCGGTCGCACAGGCAGCGAGGAATCTCCGATGACGGTGAGTGTGGGGGCATCGGGAGTGATCTTCAGCGTCTTTAAACGTTGCGTGCGACGAGTATCGGTACGGTCCATGTAATTTTCATTCAATGGAGGCGGAAAGCTCACGCGGGCGGACGTATCGCCGGAGGCCACGTGCTGACGAATCTGCTCCAGGACTCCGGCTAGGAAATAGCCGGGGCATGCAGTGGAAATCAGGTCGCGGTGGCCCAGAATAATTTTCTTCTCTTCTCCGTGAAAAATAATGCTGCGCGATGTGCTGAGCCCGTAGCGGCGCGAAAGATCGGCCAGCAGCCACTGCAGACTCATCACTTGCATCTGGCTGGGTGCCTCCAGTTCAAAGTTCCCCATGAGCGCGATTCCCAGTGTTCCCGTGTTGGCGCAGTAGGCGTGTCCGCCCACGACGTTATCTCCCCCGGCGCGTCCCTCGTAGATTGTTCCATCTTCATCGATCACGAAGTGGTAGCCGATATCGCCCCAGCCCAAGGTTTTGGCGTGGTAAAGGTACAGCGCTCGCATGCGCTCCAAGGGGCTACGTATATCATTGCGTAAGTTCTGAGCAGTATGGTGTACTACAAGGAGCTTAACCTCCGGTGAGTAGCTCTGTGGCCACCTCAGCTTGTTGCCTTGGGCATCCGTCCGTACGGTGCGTGCCACCTTGAATTCTGCGGGAAAGAGATGCTGTGTTTCTTCGCACACCTTCACACGCTCGGCAATCCCATTGCCTTCGTCCGCAGGGATTTGATTTTCCGCGCTCTTCGTCTCTTCCGTTACTGAGAGGAGAAGCGACTCATCGGCACTCCACTCGTCTCGCGTGAGGATGCGGGGAGCCGCAGAGGCATGCTGCACCAGCCCAGAACTCAGGAGTGCACCAGCGATCAGTGCGATGGCAAAATTTCTTCGCATTGGCGAAAGTATACCGATGTCTTTCTTAAGTTCCGCTTGCAGGCGGTGGCGAAGTGAGGAGTGCTTGGTAGGCCTCCATCATCCGCTCCAGAGAAAATCGTTCCTTCGTTGCTCGTTTGCCGTTTGCCGCAAGCGCGGTTCGACGTTCCGGAAGGAGCATTTCTTCGAGAGCATTCTTGAGCGCAGGTGAGGATTCGGCTTCTACCACCAACGCATCCGTACCCGCCTTAATATGTGAAGCGATGCCACATTGATCGGTGACGATGGTGGGGATGCCCAGCATCATGGCTTCCGCCGCCACCAAGCCAAAGGGATCGTGGCTGCGCGATGGGAGTACGAAGACATCCAAGGAGCGGTAAAAGGAGCCCAGATCCTCCACTGTCGGAACAATGCGTATACGATCCGTGAGACGGCGTTCATCCAAGAGCTTGCGAAGGTACCCCTCTTCGCGCCCCTGACCTACGATCGTGAGGTTGGATCCCGGAAGATCCGTGACAGCATCGATCAGTATATCTACACCCTTATCTTCCGTGAGACGGGCGATGGTGCCGATATGGAAGGAATGGGGAATTGGAGTATTGGGGATTGAGGACGCAATAACGCATTGAGAAAAACGATTAGCGTCCACTCCATTTGGAATGCTTTTGACACGTTCCGTCGGCCACCCCAGATCCACGTAGAGTTTCTTACTGAGATCAGAGACAACGATCGTTGTGACGGAGCGGGAAAGTTTTCTAAGAGTTGGGAGCCAAGGATTGCGCGTGAGCCAGCGGCCGACGCCATCATGCTCCAACCAGAAGACTTGTATGCCGCGCTCCAGTGCGAATGGCGTAAGGAGGAGCTTTTCCGTCAGACTCAACATGACGATGGCATCCAGAGCGCCGAATTCCCGTATGGCTGAACAGAGGCGTTTCTGCATGGATTTCTTTCGCCACAGAAAGCTCATTGCGTTCCACTTGGAGACGGGCGGCGTGCCAAGCTGAAGTTCCCCAGACAGGATGCCGCTCTCTTCGCAGAGCCGGAGCAGCACGGGGCAACTTCCCAAGAATGCAATGCCATGGCCGCGTGCGGCGAGACCACCCATGAGCGCCATGGTCTGGATTTCTGCGCCGCCGAAGGCGCTCTCTAGCGGAAATCGCGTAAACAGTATTCTCACGCAAGCAGTGTAACTGCAGGGATGCGACGTGTCGCGTCATTACGCGTTTTTCCAGTCTTCTAAGAGTCTGAGTATCTTCTCCGTGACGAACCCTTCTGGGTAGGCGGTGGAAACAAATGTCTCTGCGCCTGCCTGCTTGGCTTCTTGCTCCAAAGTCTCTCCTTCCGATGCGGTGACCAACGCGATATGCGTTTTAGGATTCGATTTATGCAAAAATTCCACAAGAGGGATCCCTCCTGTTTGCGGCATACGGTAATCGATGAACGCTCCTACGATATTGGGCATCTTGGCAATCAACTCTTCGCTCTCTCTGGTTGTGCTGGCTACAAAAACTTCTGCAGGGAAGTGACTCTTCCGCAAGAGCGCGCGCAGGTAAAACTGCTTGCCAGGCGTATCATCCGCGATGAGGAATTGTGGCAGGGGAATGCTCTGTACCGCAGTCGATGGCGTGATCTGTGCATCACTCATCGCTCCACGAGGTCATGCAGCACGGAGCAGGTCTCGCCCACGGATTGGCGCGAGGTATCGATCACGCGATCATAGGCGGCCTTGGCTCTGGTTTTACCCAGATAGACCGAGGTCAAATCCTTGGGGAACGATTCCTGAACGGTATCCAGCATCTCCGCCGCGGGGCAGGTGATCACGACGCTGTAGCCCTCTTTGAGCGCCTCTTTGGCACACTCGCAGGCCACCAGGAGCGCGAAGAACGGCCCCATGCCGATGATGTCATCGGGGTCCTGCGTTTGATCCAGATCTTCCAACGCCAAATGCCGCCAATCGGGATGATCCGCCAGGAACTTATCTACGATTACACCTCGAGTGACCTCAGTGCCGCCGGAGAGGAGGAGGACCATAGGTTCTATTTGGATATCAAAATATAATAGCACAAATTTAGCTTTCCGGGAATGGCCTTAAGAGCCCTTGGGGAAGCCAAAGACAGTTCCATATATTCCAGATCATGAATTTTCGTACGTTGGACTTATATAAAAGAAATACATCTTCCTCTGCTGCATGGAAGAATTCGAAATATTGTTGATATGAAATAAATTGCGCGAAGGCGGGCTTTGCCCGCCTGGAGCGCACCAATAAAGGGAAAGGTGGGCTCATGGGAGGGACACCGTAGGTGGCCATCCCATGCCTTATGCAGCCAAGACCAATCCTACTTGGCTCTCAAAATCTTCTTGATAGGTGGAGAGCGCCTCATTCGCTCCGGCGGCAATGGCGATGGGCTTGGCCTCGTCTTCGAACGACTGTCCGTCGCGCGCCGTGGCCAACGTGATCTTGGCGTAAGCATTATTCCTCCGCAGCTCTTCGATCACATTTCCGCCGTCGTAGCCGTCGCCCAGATCAAAGTCGATCACGCCTCCTTCGAATGCGTCGGCCCCGCTACTTTGGATGATGTGGAAGGCTTGCTGTGCGCACGTCGCTTGGATCACTTCGCAGCTGGGTCGCGTGCTCTGCGTGACTTCCGTGAGGTAGGCAAGTTTGCTGGGCAGGTCATCGACGACCAGGATGCGGGGGCGGTGCATAGGGACGAAAAATGGGAAAGGATTAATACTGAAATGATCTGATCGCAGTGTGGGGAGTTTAAAAACTTGTGGCACGCATCGGATCATCAAAAGGACTTCACCATTCGTTTTATGGCTTTGGGATCAGAAGAAGGGACGAGTGTGGAACACGTGTACTGTTCTTGAGATACTAAAAAATAGAGCGTGGTGTTTTTGAAAGAAAAAGCTGCGCCGATGACCCCCTCGCGCTTAAGCTGCTACATCGGCGCGTTTCCGGGATTTTGTGTGTTGTTTATGTTCCCCATTCTCCTTATTGGCTAGTTATATATCTGTTTTAATTCCGCCGAACGACCCAGGACTTTAGTCCGGGGTGCATCATTCAGGTCTGGGGCGTGGTCGCAGGCATGTCTTACTCTCCAGTAGCCTGTGCGTTGGTGGTGGCATGGCGAGAAGGACGCCGAAATGTTTTGAGCAGTGTGGATTCCTGGGCGGGGATCGCTCGGTAGTTCGGTGCGATTGCGCGGTGAACGGATCCGGCAAGCAACCACTCGAGCTTGGTGCGCGTGCTGAACGGGACACCTCCGAAGGCGATCGCAGCCGCGCGTTCCAGTGTGAGGAGAATTTCCTCATCCGTGGGGGCCGCGGTGCCTTCCTGATGCCCGTCGTACTCCAATTCCAATTGTTGGCAGCTCTCCCTCTCTTTCCGCGGATCATCCACCAGCGATACCGTGGCGGTGAAGGAGAGTCCATCCACCCAGTACGACACATCCACACAGCGTTTGTCGAAGGTTCCGACGTTGGTGGCCAGCAGCACATTGCGCATGTATTCAAAGTAGTAGTCAGTATTTGGCTTCACCTTGGTCTCTTCACGCAGATATACGGGGATGTTCAATTGAGGCGTGAGGATGAGTTCGCCACTTTGTTTGGTGCGAACATGGACGTCGTTTTTTCCGGGGACAAGGACAACTCCATGGTACTGCTGGGGGCCTGAAGCAAACACGGTATGAAATTGCTCCTTGGAATCCCCTTTGCTGATGCCGTTCGTCATTGTACGGATGCGATCGATCATCTCCTGGACTTGGCGGTCTTCCGTTATCTCCACCTTCGCTTCCACTTCCAGTCTTCCGAATGTTTGGATGCGTCGCGGGCGCCTTGACGTGGGGCTCCCGGCAATGGTGCTCTTGGCCGCGGCGAATAATTCCAAGGAATGCATGGGAGGGCAGTCTGGTACCGCATACACCCCATGGCAAGACAATGGTGCTCTATCCGATCCTCTTCTGTCCGCCCACCCTTCACCTCTCGCTATGCTCGGGCTCAGGGCAAGTGTACTGCCTCGATATTATCCAATACGCTCCTGTCCATTCATGTATGGCCGTAGAACTTCCGGAATCGTGATGCTGCCGTCTTCGTTCTGATAGATCTCCAGGAGCGGGATCAGGATGCGCGGAGAAGCGATGCAGGTGTTATTCAGCGTATGGACGAAGAGTTTTTTCCCGTCGGTCGTCTCATACTTGATGTTGAGGCGGCGTGCTTGGAAATCACCGAGGTATGAGCATGAGTGCGTCTCTCCGTAGGCGCCCCTACTAGGCATCCAAGTCTCAATATCCTGCATGTAGACCTTACCCTTGCCCATGTCGCCGGTGCAGATATCCAATACGCGGTACGGCAGGTTGAGCATTTGCAACACTTCTTCGGCGTTCGTGCGGATCTCTTCAAAGAGGGCCAGGGAAATATCGGTATTCGCGGGGCACAGCACCACTTGCTCCACCTTCTCAAATTGGTGCACGCGGTAGAGTCCCTTCGTATCCTTGCCGTAGGTTCCCGCCTCTCTGCGGAAGCACGAGGAGTATCCCGCGTAGCGCTTGGGCATGTCCTTCTCTTTGAGGACTTCGTCTTTGTGGTAGCTGCAAACCGAGACCTCGGAAGTTCCGATGAGATAGAGATCATCGGGTGTCACTTTCTCGCCGCGCCTCTCCTGCGCGCCCACGGCGTAGGTCTGCTCCTCTGCCCCCGGAAAAAATCCGGTTCCCATCAAGCATTCCCAGTTGGCGGTGAGCGGTGGATTGAAAAGGGTCCAACCTTTCTTGGTAAGGTGATCGATCGCGAGCCGCATCACAGCAAGTTGTAGGCGCGCTCCATCGCCCTTGAGGAAGTAACTGCGCGCTCCGGCAAGCTTGACCCCGCGCGGGATATCCAGAATGTCCAAGGCTTCACCCAAAGCCACATGATCCTTGGGATCAAAGGAGAATGTGGGGGCTTTCCCCCACTTCTTCACTTCCACGTTTTCCTTCTCACTCTTGCCCACCGGTACGCGCGGGTGCGGCAGGGAGGGCAGCAACAGTTGCATTGTGGTCCACGCTTCTTCGGTCTGTTGCATCTCCGTCTCGCGGTGCTTGAGTTCCTCAGAGAGCTCCTTCATCTCTTTGAGCGCCTCTTCTTTTTCCTTCCCCTTGAGGCCCGGGATACTCTTACTCGCGGAATTTTTGCGAGCGCGCATGTCGTCGGTCATTTTCTGGAGTTCCCGTCGAGATGTATCGAGTTTCAGGAATTCCTGCACGTTCACTTTGAGGTTCTTCTTGTGTGCGGCGTCCTGGTAGACGTCGGGTCGGATGCGGAGGTCGGCTAGATCAATCATGGGAAGAGTGTAGCAAAACTACGGGGCAATATTTCGATTATTAGATGACTGCGCTTTCGTACCATCTGCGGAGTGCCTGCACCTCCTCGTTCACGATGTCCGCAATCTCTCCTTCCGTGGGATCTTCAAAGCGGCTGAGCATGCGCTTCATGATAGGATGATCAAATTCGAATCGTGTGTCCATGATCATGACATCCACAAATTGTTTTTCTCTCTTTCGTGCGGTCACGATGAACTGTCTCCCATGTAAGATCTCCGGAAGTTGAAACGTTGTGCCGTTTACGCGCAGTGCGCCCATAAAGTCAATCTACACTGATATTAATAACTGTCAATGTTCTTCAGAAGAGTCTTAACAAGGGGATATCAGTCTTCAAAATTCACCGTTCGCTATTTGACTTAACAATAATAGATTGTACATTAGCAATGATATTTTCTCCTCCTCTCTATGAAGTCATGTCCTATGTTTGATGTCATTCTCACTCCGGGAAATCACGTTGCCTATACGGCCGCCATTGATCAACTGAGGCCCCATGATCCTTCGAATACAGAGATCGATCGTGCGGGACTCTCTGATGTCGATGTACAGGTGGCAGAAGCCACAGGTGGAATTTATCTTGAGATAGTCCGGGTAGTCGGAGATCAGGTATTTTTGCAGGAGCGTGGAACCTTCAATGGATCCCCTGTGGAGCGTCCTGAGTTTGCGGTTCCGTTGGGCGTTGCCGCCTATGCTGTCATAGAGGCGACCTTGGAATCGCTTCGCGAGAGCGCACCCGGTGAGGATGAGGAGAACCCCGATGCATGAGGTGGCTGCATCAAGAAGTGCTCGTTGAATTGATCCCCAAGGGGGTGTATGTTTGCGAAATTAATGGAACCGGCAAACGGGAATGGAGGGCATCGCCAAAGCCCTTTAGGAGAATGAGTATCGTTCGTGCTTAGCGCCGATTCTCTATAACCTTCTCGAGTGTGATGCGGTATGCGAAGCGTGACCTGCTTCCGGTTTTCTCAATATCCGGCGTATCTGTCGGATACAGGTATTGCGCCAGGTCCAGTGCGATGGCTCCTTGATCGATCTCCTGGAGGATGTACTGGAGCTCAAAGGGGTCGTGCGGGCGGTATCCTTGGTTGTAGAGGAAGCACAGCACATCCAGCTGGCCGCAGTCGGCCCGGATGGTAGCGGGTGCATGGTGGGTATCGGCGTACGCGGCAACCGCAGATTCCATCGCTTCCAGCATCGCAGCGCCCACTCCTGATCCGCGGAGCGGTGAGAGCACTTCACGGTGATCGAACTGGAAGTGGCTTCCTTGTCTCTTCATTTCGAATCCGGCCATGTACCTCTCGTCATCGGTGTAGAGCGATGCGGAAAAGAGATCCGCATCCCGGTCGTCGGCATGGTTCTCAATCATGCGAAAGTACTGATGTGCCTCAGGCACAGCAATGCGTACCAATTCTTTCAGGGATAGCCCTGTTTCGTGCGGGTTCTGTCGCTGTCGCTCCTCCCAAAATCGATGGTATGCGTTGTAGACAATGTTATCGTGGCATGCCGAATTTACCGTTCGGAGAATGGCATCCACGGCTTCCCGTTGCACTTTGTGGATATTCGCTCGAGTGGAGCTATTTTGGGGTGCCTCGCAGTGTGCGGCGAGAGATCTATAATCGAGCTTGGCCGGGATGGGAGGAAGATCCATCATCGAATATATCATTCTACAACAATAATGCATAAATAACAATGTTCCGAAAAAGGCCACAGAAGAGGGGAACTGTTTCGTCCTATGCTCCTATGCGCTACACTCCTTCGACATGTCGAAGGATCAACCCTTCAAACTCGTGGCCCCCTTTGTCCCAACCGGTGATCAGCCGGCGGCTATTGCAAAACTCTTAGAAGGAATCAAGGCGAAGGAGCGCCACCAGACCTTGCTCGGCGCCACGGGAACCGGCAAGACCTTCACCATGGCCAACATCATTGCGCAGCAGAATCGTCCAACACTCGTCCTGGCTCACAATAAAACTCTGGCCGCGCAGCTCTGCAGCGAATTCCGGCTCTTCTTTCCGGAGAATGCGGTCTCCTACTTCGTCTCCTACTACGATTACTACCAGCCGGAGGCGTACCTTCCATCCACCGATACGTACATTGAGAAAGATGCCAGCATCAATGAGGAGATCGAGAAGTTCAGGCATGCCGCCACGGTGAACCTGCTCACGCGCCGCGATGTGCTTATCGTGGCCTCTGTCTCCTGCATCTATGGACTTGGCAATGTGGAGGACTACGAAAAGTTGGCCATTCACCTGGATCGCGGACAGCCTATCAAGCGCGATACTCTTCTTCGCAGTCTCACCGATATCCAGTACCGCCGCAGCGGCATCGAGTTCAAGCAGGGAATGTTCCATGTGCTGGGCGATACCGTGGAGATCTTCCCTCCGGGCGGTGACACCGCCATTCGGTTAGAAGTGCCGTTCGATGAAATCGATTCCATCGAAGAGGTCGATAGCTTCACGGGAGAGCTTGTGCGCAAGTTGGACGAAGTCACCATCTTCCCCGCCGCGCACAACGTGACTACCAAGGAGAAGATCGATCGTGCCGTAGACGGTATTCAGGCCGAGCTCAAAGTGCAGGAGAAGATATTTTTGGACAGGAGCGAGCATGCCAAGGCCGAGCGCATCCGCACGCGGACCGAGTACGACATCGAGATGCTCAAGGAGACGGGCTACTGCACGGGGATAGAAAATTATGTGCGCTATTTGGAGCAGAAGCCCGCCGGATCTCCGCCCTCTACGCTCTTGGATTACTTCCCCAAAGATTCCCTCCTCTTCATCGACGAATCACACATCACCGTTCCGCAGATCGGCGGTATGCACGAGGGCAACTTCAGCCGCAAGCAGACGCTCATCGACTTCGGTTTTCGTCTCCCAAGCTCGCACGATAACCGCCCGCTCAAGTTTGCGGAGTTTGAGCAGCGCACGTACCAGACGGTCTACGTCTCCGCCACGCCCGGCAAGTACGAGTTCGCACATACGTCCAAAAATCGTTTGGTGGAGCAGATCATCCGGCCCACGGGGCTCCTCGATCCTCCTGTTACGGTCAAACCCAGCAAGAATCAGATCGATGACCTGATGGCCGAGATCCAGGCGGCAATCAAGCGCAAGCAGCGCGTCCTTCTCACCACGCTCACCAAGAAGATGGCGGAAGACCTTACGCAGTACCTGCAAGATGCCGACCTCAAAGTGCGCTATCTGCACAGTGATATCGAGACCCTGGAACGCATAGAAATCCTGCGGCAGCTGCGGATCGGAGCGATCGATATTGTGGTGGGGATCAACCTCCTGCGTGAAGGGTTGGACTTGCCCGAAGTGAGCTTCATCGGGATCTTGGATGCGGACAAGCAGGGATTCCTGCGCTCGCGCGATGCGCTCATTCAGACCATCGGCCGATGCGCCCGCAACGTTCACGGCCATGTGACGCTCTACGCCGATCGCATGACGGATGCCATGAAGCAGGCGATCGACGAGACCAATCGTCGCCGTTCCATTCAAGATGCCTACAACAAGAAGCACGGCATCACCCCCATGACGATCGAGAAGGCCATTCACGACATCGCAGAGGCTCACAGCAAGGCCGAGCTCAAGCGTCCGCGCCACGATCATGGCAAGATGCCCAAGGATGAGAAAAAGAGATTTGTGGAGGAACTGGAGGCGAAGATGGAGCTGGCAGCGGCAAACCTCGAATTTGAGAAGGCAGCAGATTTACGAGATGAAATCGACTTATTAAAGAAGGAGCTATAATAGTCGGATTGTTGATGACAATGTCGAATAAAAAACTATGGTACGCACGTACCATCTGACCATGGAAGCATCCGTAACAGATCGTGGCATGCCCCCTGAGGAGTTTGATCGTGAGACGCACGAATTGTGGATTATGAGAGACCTGTTAGCAAGATATCCAAACGATCCTGACACGTGTAACAGATGCCGCAAAAAATTGAAGGCAATGCATATTCCAATCGTAGTTGTGGGTCTGGTCCGCACAGAAAGTGAGTTGATGCGCAAGGCAATCAGCCTTGCATTGAGTAGTCGGCAGAAACGTCTTCCAGCCGAAGAATAGGAATAAGAGAGTTGTGGATCTGCGCGATGAAATCGATCTCCTGAAGAGGGAGCTTTGAAAAGGCCAAACGAGATTATTGTAGAAGTGATTATTATATGTTATAATAACATATAGGCAATCGTCCGCTCGTTCTTTGTCATCGATGTGGCATGGAGTGGCGGAGTTCTTGTTTTAGGAGGTTCCCATGTTCGCTGCGAAGATCGTCGGGATTCTGGTAGTGGTCGTCGTGTCGCATCTTCTCTGTCGTCGTTGGCGACGACGAATCCTCCAGGAGGCCTGCGACTGGGTCGCCGGCTTCCCCAAACCGGGAGCTGGGCATTGCCCCGGAGACGGGGTGGTCAAACGGGAGATCCATAACGATGCGCGCTCCAATGCGCGCCTCGTGTGGGTCCTCGAGATCGTCGTGGTTCTGGTGGCGCTGTGGGGCGCTTGCGCCCTGTAGTTGCCCGGAGCCTTTCCGTCTCCCAAACCCCCGAGTCGCACGTCGATTCGGGGGTTATTTTAATAGATGCAGATAGAATGTATCCCATTCAATTCGGACCGCGAGAACGCAGCAAACCTGCGCAATGGAATCGATCTCCCGAAGAAGTAGCTCTAATGCCCTTTTCATGGGCGAAAATTGATATATAGGGCTTCAGAAAAAGCTCACTCGGTTCATTGACATATCCATGAATGAACGTACAATCCACCTCTATGTCTCACACCTCCACTCGTTTGCTCACCGGAACTCTTTCCGTCGTCACACTTCTGTCTTCGTTGCTTCTTGCCGTTCCGGCATCGGCCTCTTCATCCAACTATCGCTACGACTGGGATATTGAGTGGCTCAAGCAGACCAACGGAGGATTCGCGAACGATTACTTCTACGATCCGACGATGTTCTATTACACGCTGCCCTCCCGCGCCAAGAGTTTTGCCCTGCATTCCTACCACCGACAGAACTACTACAAAACGTTCCGTAATCTTCCTCCTCCTCCGAACTATCAACCGACTCCCACTCCGCAGCAATTATCCCAGTGCGGTAACTACACCTTCTCGCGCCCGGGCCGTGTGCCGCCGTATGGGTACGAGTGCCAGAAATGAGAGTATTAGAATAATAGAGTACTTGAGTATTAGGGTATGTTTGAGCGGCAGCGCAGGAAGAAGAATCCCTATTATTCCAATACTCTAATACTCCAATATTCTCATCACGACACCAACCCCAATTGCTTCACCGCAGATGCATACCCCTCCGGGGTCCCGGTATCAATGCGGGAGCCCGCGCACTCCAATGCGTAGATGGGCAATGTCTTGATCTTTGCGATGAGCGCATCGATCAGGCGGATCTCACCATCCTTGCCGGCCTGTACCTCCGGAAGCGACCGGATCACGGAGCGCGGGATCAAGTAGCGGCCCACGATGCCGAGCGTGGAGGGAGCGCGCATGGGGTCCGGCTTCTCCACGAGTCCCTTCACCTTGCGCAGCCGCGGGTGACCGGCAACTTCCTTCTCCACCTCAATCACGCCGTAGCGCTTGGTGGCCTCCCGCGGGATATTCTCCACCGCGATGAGCGCGAATTCTTTCTCTTGAATCCACGATGCGGCCTCTATGAGCTGGACCAAGCCCGGCCGATCGCCCACAAAGAGATCGTCGCCGAAGAGCACGGCGACCATATCCGTCTTCACAAATTCGGCAGCCTGCAGGATTGCGTGGCCGTCGCCCAGCATCTGTTCCTGGTACACGGAAGAAAAATGCGCCTTGGCATAGGAAGCCAGTGGATCAAGGAGCTTTTCCTTTCCGCGGCGTTTGAGTTCTTTTCTCAGGGCGGCATCCTCTTCGAAGTAGCGCAGAATCGCCTCCTTGCCGTGGCTGATCACAAAGCACAGATCCGCGATGCCGGCTTCCAGACATTCATCCACGACAGCCGCGATGATCGGACGGTTACCGAGCGGGAGCATTTCTTTGGGCACGGCTTTGGTCCAAGGGAGAAAGCGTGTGCCGAGTCCCGCGACGGGGAGGATGGCTTGAGTGATGTTCATCGAAAGAAGTAGAGCACTCATTCGTGGGTGCGGTCAATCCATGAATGCGTTTAGAAGCGCTTAAGCTTGCGGCGCCAGCGGAGGCGGCCCCTTATGCCTCATGGTGAGCGCAACGAGCACAACGAGTACCGCCGCCGCCCCGCCCATCCCCGCCCATGGCAGCCAGGGCAGGCGCTCGGTGATACGACTTTCTTCCGTGTCACACGCGTCACCGATCTTGTCGCCATCGGTATCCTTCTGATCGCGATTGGGCAGATTAAGACAGTTATCTTTGCTATTGATGATGCCGTCTTGATCAAAGTCATCGCAGGCATCGCCGCGTCCGTTGCTGTTTTGATCAGCTTGATCCGGATTGGCCAGGGAGATGCAGTTATCCTGCACGTCGGGGATGCCATCACCGTCGCTATCGGCAATGATGTAGGCAGTATTGCGTTGCGGCAGACCGGCGGAAGCACGCACGATATCCTTGGCCGAGGCCAAGTTGCCGGATTCTCCTGTGCGGATTTCCACGCGCCGATCGGGGTCGAAGAAGATGCGGTAATTCGTGTTCGGCTGAGCCAAGAAGCGCAGAGCCCGCAGGGATTGTTGGGTGTTCTCCTGCTCTAATCGCAGTTCCGTGATGCGCAGCGGTTGACCGTAGGTGAGGGTGATCGTCCACGATGCAGACAGCGTGCGCGGGAAGAGTATGGTCGAACTGGAGAGCTTACTGGGGGCCAAAAGGATCTTTTCCGCTCCCTTCACCGTGGCGCGAACTTCCGCAGTGAGCGGGAGCGCCACATGGTCATCCAAGAGGAGTGTCAAAGCTGCTGCTGTGATCGGCTGTGCACTCTTGAGTGTCAGGACCACGCGTCCCTGGGATCCTTCGGGCAGCAGGAATTCCGCGGATGTGCTTTCCTTGCCGTCAAGAAGGTACTTCAGCCCTCCCTCGAGCGGGGGAAGATCAGAGGAAGCGGTGAGTGCAGCACGTGTAGTTTCCTGTCGGAAGTACGAAGGCTCCACGGCATTGGTGGTGAGATTGAAGACAGCGAGCTCCGTGCGTTCCATGGCAATACCGTCAAAGGAGACTTCGATCACGGATGGGACCTTAATTGAGAGCGGGCTTACATCACGCACGCTGCGGTAAGCGCTCAAGGCAGCCTGAGTTAGATCTGAAGACGGTCTTTGAGACTCCTGCGCCAGCGCGGGGAGGGTAAGCAGACTCAAAACGAGTGTGGAGAGGACGAAGGGTTTCATGGATGGAGAGGAGAGGAACAATTATGAAGGGCGCTTCTTGCGTCCGATGAACGCCGTGGAAATAAGGAGTGCGCCCACCAGGAAGAACGTGATAATACGGCCGGTGAGTTCCATACTCCACACGTCCACCAAGAGCAGGCGTGCCACCACCAACCCGAGCATGATTCCGCCATAGGCGGCACATTTTTTATGCTCGTTCGTTTTCCCTGCGATGTGTGTGGCGAGTCCGATCACGGTATATACCGCAAGCGAGACCATGGTGGCGGAATCCCCCAGCAGCAGCACATGGAGCGAGAGCCAGAGCAGGATGTAAAAGTAGAGCGATCCCGCAACGATCAAAAGCCCGGTGAGTTGCGGTATCTCCGTCGGCGTGTCCTCCATTTTTCTTCCCTGTATCCAGAAGAAGACGCCCAGTCCCAGTAGCACGCCTCCCAGAATCAACAGGACAAAGAAATCATCTTGGGGAATGGAACCCAGTGTTTGCCATCGGTAGGAAGTGATGCTGTTCAAAGAGAGCAGAATCGGCCCGATCAGCAGCAGGCTGGTGCGCAATGCGGCCTTGAGATCGCGGAGAAGGATATAGGCCACCACAGCAACTAAACCGCCCTCGATTGCATAGGCGATCGTGAGCGATGCTCCCTGCAGTTCCGCGGAGGTAGCGGCGGCCAGCAGGGCGATTCCTACGCCCGCATACACGGTGAGCGGTTCGCGCTTGCGCGTGATGGTGAAGAGGGAGAACGCGCCCACGACGAAGACAAGCATCCACGCGGCAAGGATAAGACTCCTCAACTCTTCCTGTGCGGCAACCAGGACCCAGATGATGAGGAATATGCCGGTGCCTGCGGCGGTGAGCAGATCCGGCAGCATCTCTTTTTTCTCCAGCTTGAGCAATCCTGCCGTATTGGTGATATAGAACAGTGCCGCGAATGCATAGGCCAAGAGCAAGAGGGTTGGCAGTTCCGTGGGGCGCGAGGCAAGCACCGGTACGCTGTAGATGGCGATGACGATGAGCGCGGCGATCGTGAGTTCGCGGCGCTGGATGAGGATGGCGATCCAGAGCGTACCCAGCGTGACGATAAACAGGTACGCGAAGAGCCCCACGATATTCGGTTGCGGAGAAGAAGTGAGCAGTGGTGCGGCGCTCGCCAGGATTAAGCTGCCCAGAGCAAGGGCGCGGCTGCGGTATTTCACGCTGGCCAGCCCTACGAATGCCGTGCTCAAGAACATCATGGCCAACGCGGTTGTAGGTGTGAAGAATCCGTAGACGGACCGAGCCGCAAAGATTGTGAGTAGGATGACGGTGGATCCCAGCACCAAGAAGATACCTCCCTGGTGAAGGAACTTTTGGATCCTCCAAAACCCCAGCACCAAGATGAGCGCTCCGGCTCCGATGCCGAGCGCAATGCGTCCCATGGGACCGATCCAGTTGTTCATAAAGGCGTACGTCGTCAACCATCCGAATCCGATGAGTAGCAGAAGCGCCCCCAATTTCAACAGCCAATCATCCTTGAGCCATGTGGCGAATTGTTCAGATGCTGATGGTCCCTGGGGTGGTAATGAGCGCACAGTCGTTCGCGGTTGCTGTGTGGCGGATTGCTGCTGCGGCTGAACAGATTCTTGCCGCTGGCTGCGTGCAGGCGTTCTTCCTTCGCTCATTCGTTCTTCCAGCGCAGACACACGCCTGCGCAGATTCGCGACGGAAAAGAGGAGGATGATCGGACTGACAACCAAGGCAACAACAACGAGGAGTAAGAGGAGGATGATGGATTCCATAGACCTGCATCATAGCAAACGATTCACCGAAACATAGGACGGATGAGAAAGGGGAATGCGGGGAAAATCTTCGCGGTCAATGAAGTGCGGCAGCTCGGAATATTCTCGTTGAATCGGATAGAGTTTTTACGCTCTATAAAGCCAAAATAATGAGAGCATCCCTTCTTGACTCAAGAGGGGCGCATTTGACCCGAAGTGCGAAAACAGCTACAATGTTTCGATTTCTTCCACACAAACCAAATGACAGTCTCTCAATCCGCTCTGGCCAAGGTCCATGATCTCTATGTGATTCAGATCGAACTCTGGAAACATCTGCGTGATGGGAACTTCCAGAGGGCAGAGCAGCGCAAAGAAACACAGCGGTGTCTTAAAAATTTCTCTCGACTCTTGGACCAGGTGGATTGGCACTACATGGGAGGTGAGGATGTACTCGTGGAGTTGAAGACGATGCGCAGTGAAGTTTCTGCTAAATTGAGGAACATTCGCAGACGAAAAGTCTCTCGCAAGTCCAAGCGGAAGTAATACGCTGAAAGCAAAAGGCCGTATGTATCTATTCTTCGGGCGTATTTCTTGGCATGCGTATTACGTTTTGCCAATTATCCTCCTTCACTGATCCTGATCACCTTCACCCGCTCCTCCTTGGGCACCAGCACTTTCAAGATGCAGTCGCGGTTGAATGTGGCTTTGACGCGCTTGGGATCAATCACGCAGGGCAGAGTAACGCTCCGCTTGAATTCTCCCCAGAAGCATTCCTGCAGATAGTACTGGTCCGCGGGGATCTGATCCGGAACAGTTCTCTTCCCATGAATGGTGAGGATCTTGTCATCCACTTCAATATCGAGGTCGCTTAATTTCACTCCGGCCAAGGGAGCCCGAATGATGTAGTAGCCCTCTTGTTCGTAGATATCCACGGCGATCTGCCCCACGGTCGGCGATCTGGCGGGTGGAGGAGTTTCCTGTGTAACCTTCAATGGCATCTCTTGAACCGGGCTCACCGCTGTCGCTTGGTCCCACGCTTGAGAACCGAAGGAACTGAAGATGCCATGGAAAGGAGTGGGCCCCATTTCGTCGTATCGTATCGAATGCACTGCCCTATCCGCAAAGAGGATTGGTGGCGCATTGGCGGAGTTGTGATGAATTGGCAGCATCGCTATGCTCTGCCGCATGTTAAATTCAATCGCGCAGTGGTTGGTTGCCACCATCGGTACGCTCGGGTATCCGGGGATCGTTCTCCTGATGGCGATCGAGAGTTCCTTCATTCCTTTTCCCAGCGAAGTGGTGATGATTCCCGCGGGATACCTGGCGCATCAAGGCCGGATGAACTTGGGCCTTGCGATTTTCTGCGGTATCACGGGCTCCGTCCTTGGAGCATGGGTGAATTATGTCATTGCCTGCACGTTGGGGCGCAAGGCATTGCTCAAGTACGGGCATTGGTTCTTTGTCTCGCCGGACAGTTTTCATCGGGCAGAACGATTCCTTCTGGAGCACGGAGAGATTGGCACATTTGTCGGACGCATTATCCCGGTGGTGCGTCAGTACATCTCCTTTCCGGCGGGATTGGTGAAGATGCCGCTGTGGCGATTTTCTCTCTGGACGGGGCTGGGAGCCGGTCTTTGGGTGACGGTGCTCGCATTGATCGGATATGCCGTGGGGGGCAATGAATCCCTGGTACGAGAATGGACGCAGAAAGCGACTTTCTGGGCGGTGGCGGGATGCGCTGTCCTGGTGTGGATTTACTGGAAATGGAAGCAGCGCAAGAGGAAGATGCAGTGAGTTCCCCCCCTCATCGTGACCGTACTGGATGCTCTGTTCCTCGGGCTTTTACAGGGGATCACCGAACTCCTTCCCATCTCAAGCTCCGGGCATTTGGTGTTGGCTGAGTTATGGTTGGGGTTGAGCGTTCCTGCGGAGCTCAAGAGTTTCGATATTCTTTTGCACGTGGGATCGCTTTTGGCACTGCTCGTCTGCTATCCGCTCTTCTGGTGGAAGATGTTGCGTGCGCCGTTTGTGGGGGACAGAGTGAACGGTCGGTTGCTGCTTGCACTCATTGTGGCGACCATCCCCGCCGCTGTCGCCGGAATGATTTTCGAAGACTTTTTTGCGCAGACCATGCGATCCATACCCTATCTCGCAGCCGGGTTCCTCTTTACGGCGGCTGTCTTGGTTCTGGCGGACTTCTTCCCGGAGAGGCCGTCCTCCTCCGTGCGCTGGACACATGCGGTGCTGATCGGCATTGCGCAGGCGATTGCTCTCCCCCCAAGCGTTTCACGATCAGGCATGACCATCGCGGCTGCGCGTTCTCTGCGATGGTCACGCGAGCAAGCGGTCGATTTCTCTTTCCTTCTCGCGGTGCCAATCATCGCCGGCGCCACGTTGGTCACCGCGTTGCATTTGTTACAAGGCGCCCCCCTTCCGCCACTGCCCGCAGTGATCGTCGGTATGCTGGCGTCCTTTGGGGCCAGTGTCTTTGCCATCCTCTTCCTGCGAATCTTGGTACAGCGCTTGGGCCTGAAATGGTTTGCACTGTATTTGGTGCCACTCGGGATTTTTCTTCTGATCCATTGAGCCGAGGCTAAAGGCGAATTTTTTTGTATGCAGGTGATGTACCAACGGACGGTTCGCTCTTCTGTATCAGGAATGCATGGATTGAGAGCAATGTCGTTGCAATTACGATGCGATATCAGTATGTTTTTCCGTGCAAGTGTAAGTGAGTCCCGTGAGACTTGATCTTGTCTGTGGCCTCAGTACAATGCGCGCCTACACATCCCCCCTCATTCATGACTACGATCGCCCTCCGCAATTGCATCCGCCGTCTGCGCTTTGAGAAGAATATGACGCAGGAGGAATTGGCGCTGCGCACGGGAGTGAGTCGACAGACCATCATGAGTATCGAGCGCGGGCAGACCAACCCGTCGGTGTTGCTGGCCTACAAGATTTCGGCGGCTCTCACGACACCCATTGCGAGTGTGTTCCAGATGGAGGGGGCATTGGCACCGGTGTAATAGCGCATTGCACGGAACCTTCATACCTCGCTCCTTGTTTTTTTGTATGTGTTTTTTCCCCATTCCCATCCCTTCCCCCGGAGGGGGAAGGGGGTGCTCTATGGAGTTTCCCTCCCCCACCGGGGGAGGGCCAGGGTGGGGGAGAACAACCACAACCACAAACATTCCTCCCCTCTCTGGAGAGGGGGCGAGGTTACATAAAAAGAGCAGGCCTGCGATCTGCGACTGTGGTCCTCATTTGATTCCGGTCGATATCGCAGGTCGAAGACCGGTGCTTTGGGGTAGATGATTCATGATTTCCGTTGTTGCAGCGGTCGCTATCCGCAGATCCTCGATCACCAACTGTGGTGCTCTGCGACCGTTCCATGTATCGATGGAGAGTTTGCATACCATATTCAAAGCCGATGCGGCGTGCGGAAGCAGGTGCCCCAGTCGCCAGCCGATCGCTTTCACCCCGGCGATACGGGTTTGCAAATGTGTGCCATCATTCCCCACGCGCCGCGCCTGTTCCATGCGGATGTTCTGCAGAAGAAAGAGCGGTTCGGTGTTGCCCTGACCGAAGGGCTCCAGTTCCTGCAGACGTTCGCAAAGTGCCAGAGAAAGATCCTGCGCCTCCAGGGTCGCTGTGATTTCCAGGGAGGGGCGCAGGAGCTCGTTGGCTGTACGCTCCGCAATGTCGCGCTCCAGGCGATTGCGCAGTGTTTCCCAATGTGCGTGTGGAAAGGTACAACCGCCGGCCTGCGCATGTCCTCCGAATGTTGTGAGGAGGTCGGCACATCGCCCCAGGCCCTCGGCGATATGGTAGGCCTTGGTCGAGCGGAGCGATGCCGTGCATTCCTCTCCGCGAATCGTGGCCACCATGCTGGGATGCCCGGTGATTTCTGTAAGTCTTCCTGCCACAAGTCCAATGAGCCCCTCGCCGAACGACGCATCTGCCAGGGAGAGGAGCGAGGGAAGAGACGCAGGTATTGCTCCGGCGGACGATAGCGAGAAGCGACCGAGCACATCTTCAAAAATCTCCTGCATCGACTTTTGGCGCTCGCCATTGAGTCGCTCAATATCCGCGAGTGCCTGCCCGCCTGTAAGAAGAGCGGTGAGGGCAATAGTGGGGTTCTCCATGCGCCCGGCGGCGTTGATGCGGGGAGCCAGTCTGAAGGCGATATCCGTGCTTGTGAGGGTCTTATCCTTAGAGCGCACTTGCTTCGCAAGCAGGGCAAGCGGGCCGTTTGCAAGGCCGTTGAGTGCGTTCAATCCTTCCGTGACCAATGCCCGATTGCCACCGGCGAGAGGCACTAAGTCCGCTATGGTGCCGATGGCCGCAAGACTTACGTCTGTTGCGCGGTCCGGCCAGTCGGCCGTGCCCTCCAGCGCGGTGACGAGCAGAAAGGCAACGCCTGCGCCGGATGGATGAGGTTCTAAAAATCCTGGAGCAAGAGCAGGGTGCAGGAATGCGAACGCGGGTGGTACTTCTTCTTGTGGATGATGGTGATCCGTCACGATCACATCCATGCCGCGTCGTTGCGCCTCTGCGATTTCTGCAACGGCAGTGATGCCGGTATCCACGGTGATGAGCAGTGTGACTCCCAGCGCCGTAAAACGATCGATGGTTGGCAGTTTGAGGCCGTAGCCATCGGTGATGCGGTGCGGCAGGATGACATGCGGAGTAATGCCACGTCGCTGGAAAGAACGTACCAACAGAGCGGTCGCGGTGATACCGTCGCAGTCGTAATCGCCAAAAATACCGATCTGCTCGTTGTTCGCTTCCGCTGATCGTATACGTTCGATAACGCGCGAGAGATCGGGGAAGGCATGTGGTGAAAATGCCGTACCAGGTCCGTTGAGTCCGCGCTCCGCCATGAGATGTGCCACGATCGTCGACGGGTGCAGGTCAACATGTGACGGCGTATTCCACTGTTTTCCGCTGAGAGAGAGGAGAGGAGACATACAGGAAGGCGAGAGTAGCACTTTCCTGTCTCACCCCCCAGCTCCTCTCCTCCTTGGCCACGCTCCTTGCCGGGAAAGGGGCGAGACAAAGAAGGGCACGACGAACAATCGTGCCTATTCTAAATATCTTATGCCCTTACTATCCGATCACCGCCTTGGCTCTCTTGGCTCGCAGCATGGTCCAGCCCACCGCTCCAACCATCGTGATGGCAGAAAGAATACCGCCGGCCCCTGTGGGAGCCAGAGGGGCACCACCATGCATCGCATCAACTTGCATAGGCAACATGCGATTGCCGTAAAGCAAGATATTCTGGTTGCGATCCACGCGGTCCAAGAGACGGAGCGTCTGAATGAGACGCAAATCTTCATCACTGGCGACACCTCCTTGCATGGCCGCAGAACCCTCCGCAGGTGCGGCAGGAAGAACGTTCTCAACACTGCTCACTTCCGAAGATTTCTGTGCGCCAAAAATCACCTCTTGCTCACGCGCCCGTCGCTCCGCGCTGATTCGGGATTGTTCCGTGATGCGTTCTCCTCCTTCTCGCTTGGTGGGAGGGAGGTAGAGTTCCTTATTCAAGAGGACATCCTCCGGTGTGAGGTAGGCGCTCGCCACGGGGGCAGTTGAGAGACTCAGGAGTGCGATGCCGATCAGGAATGTGTGTTTTACGGTCATCATAATATTGTACAGGAAATAGTGGTAATTAGCAATCGGTTCCCCCTGTCATGAGACATTGGTAATAACGTTCTCCGTCGGAAACAATGTCGTTTTCCGATGACCATTTGCGGGGATCGGATTCCTTCTCATCTATGGTTCCGTTGAGGTTTTTATCTTCGCCCAAGATTTTCATATTGCGACCGGTCCCCAGCTTCATAAGTCCATCGGGCAGGCCATCACGATCGGTATCCCATTGAACGGGGTTCGTCTCGGTTGCGGCTTCATACCGGCAGTTATGGTTGCTGTCCTCAATACTGTCGATAAGTCCGTCGCCATCAGTATCACGCTTGATGGGTGAGGAGTGAAGGCGGAAATATTCGCAACCATCGTTGAGTCCGTCCTCATCGGTATCGGCGACGAGAGGATCGGTACCATTTTCCTTCTCTGTCTGATCATTCATTTCGTCATCATCATGGTCGATCCCCAATGTCAGCGGCCTCTGGGTCATGATGTAGCAAATACTCCCGGGATCAAAAAGTTCGAACTCGTGTTCGATGCGTCCGGCGGGCTGCTTGCGCAGCTGATTCAAATCCATTTCGGTGAGGTTTTCCGGTATGGAGAAGCGGTCATTTAATTTTTGTTTATAGAGAGCTTCACGCGCTGTGCGTTCGCCCTCTGAGAGGAACACTCTGCCGGGGAGCTTTTGTCCTTGAACGGCAGTGGCCTGGTCATATCCTTCCGGCAGACAATATCCCCAGTAGCGGATATCTTTGTCGAACGATCCGAAGAGCGTACGGCGAGCAATCGGTTCGATATTTTCTGGCAGCTCGAAGATCACATGCGTATCAGTGGGGATCGTTGCTCCACTGGTGACCATGTCCGGAGTAAAGACGCGCCAAGGGATCTCTTTGCGGTAGGCGGTAGGAAGCAGGCGACCCTCCAAGGATGAAGAGCCTCCGCCGTACCCGAGAAACGCATAGCTCACAATCAACAAGCATGCAGTACCAAAGGTGAGCGTGGCCCACCCAAGTATTCGATGCGCGAATGAAGGATTCGAAGGCATCTGGTTAGTATAGCATATTTGGTCATCGGATGCTATCCGCTACAGTGACTGAGATATGCAGTTTTCAGCTTAAAAAGTGGCATACTGCATCTGTCCCTCCTGTCGCACGAAGCACCAAGAATGAAGACCGGAGTCTGGTGCGGACGATGTCGCTTACTGCATACTGTGTATCGACCTTCCATGTCTCGTGATCTCTACGAAATCCTCGGCGTTCCTCGCAGTGCTTCCAAAGATGATCTCAAAAAGGCATACCGTCGTTTGAGTAAGGAACTGCACCCTGATCGTAACAAGGATAATAAAGAGGCCGAACAACGTTTTAAAGAAGTTAACGAAGCGTACGAAGTATTGAGCGATGAAAAGAAGCGATCGATGTACGACCAGTTCGGATCTACGGGGGGGCCGGGGGGAGGGGGTAGGCCGGGCAGCGGCCCTTTTGGCGGGTTCGATTTCTCCGGGTTTAATCCGCAGGACATGGGAGGATTCGGAGATCTCTTTGAAACCTTCTTTAGCGGGAGCAGGGGCGGACGTGCCAAGCGCGAACGCAAGGGGCGTGATATCGAAGTGCAGGTCGAAGTGGCGTTCGTCGATATTGTGAAGGGCATCGAGCGTTCCATCACGCTTGATCGGCTGCGTCCGTGCGATGTGTGCAGTGGTAGCGGAGCCGAAGAAGGCGCCAAGCAGGTCACCTGCCGCGAGTGCGGAGGGACCGGTCAGGTGACGCGGAACACCCAGTCTTTCTTTGGATCTTTTCAGCAGGCGGCGGTTTGTTCCGCCTGCAATGGTGCCGGAAAGATCCACGAGCATCCGTGCAAGAAGTGCGTCGGCGAAGGCCGCACGCGGCAGCGCGGGACGGTACAGATCAACATTCCAGCAGGCATCCAGGATGGTCAGACGCTGCGCGTTCGCGGCGAAGGAGAGGCAGGCGCACAGAGCGCTCCCGCAGGCGATTTGTATGTGATTGTGCGCGTGCAAAACGATTCCAAATTCACCCGCGAGGGCGATGACATTCGCACGTTCGTTTCCATTCCCGTGACCGATGCGCTCTTAGGAACGGAAATTCCTGTCGAAACAGTTCATGGCTCCGTCACGCTCAAGATTCCCGCCGGCACACAGCCGGCCCAAGTGTTCCGTCTCAAAGGCAAAGGCATGCCGGTCCTAAGTTCCAGCCGAACCGGTGATCACTACGTCACCGTGAATGTGGAAATTCCGACGAGGCTCAGCCGCGCGGAGCAGAAATTGGTGGAGGAGTGGCGGAAAGTGCGAGGATGAGAATATTAGAGTAGTAGAATACTAGAGTATTTGGGCGTGTCTGAGCGGCAACGCTCGAAGAAGAACCCCAATATTCTAAACATCCAAATTCTCAAACCCTGCCCCCTTCGGTGCGGGTTCTTCCATCACCGGTTGCAGTTCCTCGCCCACGGCGGGGCCTTTCTTATTTTTCATGCGCAGAACCACTTGCCGGTAATCACCCTCGCCGATTGATTCGGTGGACAGATCCTGGAACTGCGGATCATTGGCGATGTGCAAGTGCACAATGCGGCGGAAGTAGGGACTCATGGGGGCCAGTGCCACGCGGTTGCCCGTCCGGCGGACAAAGTCGGCTTTGTTCTCCGCCATTTTCTTCACCTTGTCCTCCTGCTCGCGGCGGTAGCCATCCACATCAAGCACCAGGAACGGACTCTTTTCCAATTTCTCTTTGCTACGCAGAACGGACTTGAGCAGGTGCTGCACGGAATTGAGCGTTTCGCCGTGCCAGCCGATCAGGCGGCTTGCATTGGAGGAGACAATATCCACACGCGTAAATCCTTCGCCCGGATCTTCATGCACCGTGAGTGAATCAAACGGGAGATTGAGGAGCGTAAGAAGCTTGCCGAGGATGTCTTGGATGAGTGCGGAGTCCATCGGATGCGAAGGATAGCGGAGGATTGTGTGGAGGACAAACCGCAGGTTTGCCTTCGATGCTCAAAAAAGCCCCCTTACGGAGGCTCTCTTGTAGAAAACCAAATTCAAAGACTATCGAACTGCGTCCTTGAGCGTCTTGCCGGCCTTGAAGGACGGGACCTTCATCGCGGGGATGGAGATCCTCTGTGTGGGGTTGCGGGGATTCACACCCATGCGAGCTGCGCGCTTGGAGACCTTGAAGGTTCCGAAGCCCGTGATCGTCACGGTGTTGCCACGCTTGAGTTCCTTGGTGACCAGCGTGATGAGAGAATCGAGCGAGGAAGCAGCGGCACGCTTGGTGATGCCGGCAGCATCCGCGATCGCGTTGATGAGGTCCTGCTTGGACATAGAATAGGGGGGAGAAGAAGTAAATCGTATCTCAGTGTACGTCCGGCGTTGGCTTAGGCAAGCCATGGATTCATCGTGAAGTGATGATTTTGGCTTAGGATCGTGAGGATGGCTATTTGAAGCCAAATTCACTGATCACGAAAGGTAGTCAGAGAGAGTGTACACAACAGATGATTGAGTCATATTTCTTTGCGACACGCAACTTTTGTGATGGCGGAGGCGACAGATGAAAGTCCCTTGCGCGTAGCATGCATCGGTCTTTCTCTTTGACACTGCCCCGCCGACGCCACTAGGCTCACGCTCTGTTCAAGGGTGCACACGTTTCATTCTTTTCTTTCCTTTCTTCTCGTGCCCAGCCATCTCGTCATTGTCGAAAGTCCCACTAAGGCCAAGACCATCAAGCGGTTTTTGGGGAAGGATTACGATGTGGAAGCGAGTATGGGCCATGTGCGTGATCTGCCGGAGGGAACGCTCGGTGTGGATACGGATAATTTCTCCGCGGAGTATGTGGTCCCCAAAGAGAAGGCAGCGGTAGTGAAGAAGTTACAAAAATCTCTCGATGGCGCCACTGATCTATGGATCGCAACCGACGAAGATCGCGAAGGAGAAGCCATTGGCTGGCACTTGGTAGAAATTCTTAAGCGCAAGAAAAAGCAGCCCATCAAGCGCATCGCCTTTCACGAGATCACCAAAGAGGCGATCGATGCGGCCGTTGCGCACCCTCGCGAAATTGATGAGAAGTTGGTGGATGCGCAGCATGCGCGCCGCATCTTGGATCGCTTGGTCGGCTACACGCTTTCACCGTTCCTGTGGAAGAAGGTGTATCGCGGTCTCTCCGCCGGACGCGTGCAATCGGTGGCGGTGCGGATCATTGTGGATCGCGAGCGCGAAATCCGGGCATTTAAAACGCAGGAGTACTGGACCGTCCGTGCAGATTTGCTCTCAGAAAAGAAAGAAGCCTTTGGCGCCGATCTGAAGATGAAGGAAGGCAAGAAGTTTGTCCCCGTGAATAAAGATGAGGCGCAGAGCGTGCTCGATGATCTGAAGGATACGGCATTCGTCGTGGCGGCGCTGGAAGAGAAGGAACTTAAGAAGACACCTCCGCCTCCGTTCACCACCTCCACCCTGCAGCAGGAGGCTGGTCGCAAGTTGGGGTTCTCCGTCAAACAGACGATGGTGGTGGCGCAGCAACTCTACGAAGGTATTGATCTGGGTAAAAACGAAGGGCACGTGGGTTTGATCACGTACATGCGTACCGATTCGGTGAATCTGAGTGACAAGGCCCTGGCCGATGCGCAGGAGACAATCCAGAAGCACTATGGTCGTGAGTACATTCTCTCGGTGCCTCGCAAATACAAGACCAAAAGCAAGGGTGCGCAAGAAGCGCACGAGGCCATTCGTCCTTCGGAAATGTCACGCACCCCCGAGTCGCTCAAGGGCGAGCTCGATCAGCAACAGCTCAAGCTCTATACCCTGATCTGGGAGCGCACGATCGCCACGCAGATGGCCGAGGCCCAGCTCAAACGCGTGGGTGCGGATATCGTAGCCGGCAAGTACACCTTCCGCGCCACGGGGCAGACAATCACTTTCGATGGTTACCTGCGCGTGTACTTGGAGGGTCGCGACGAGCCGGAAACGACGCAGGCTGCGTCGGAGGAAGAAGAGGGCTCAAGCATGCTTCCGCCGCTCCACGAGGGCGAGGCCTTAGACTGTACCTTGCTCCTGCCTGAACAGCACTTCACTAAGCCACCCCCGCGTTATACCGAAGCGAGCCTGGTCAAAAAGTTGGAAGAAGAAGGCATTGGGCGGCCCTCTACCTACGCGCCCACAATTTCTACCATCCAGCAGCGCGGCTATATCAAGAAGGAGGGTCGCCAACTCCAGCCGGAAGAAATCGCCTTTACCGTCACTGATCTCCTCACAGAACATTTCTCGGACATCGTGGATCTTGCCTTCACCGCAAAGATGGAACAATCCCTGGATGACATTGCGGAGGGAGAACTCAAATCCGGTACATTCCTCAAGGGTTTCTTTAAGCCGTTTTCCGCGCTTGTGAAAGAGAAGACGACGGAGGTGAAGAAGGGCGACGTGATGAAAGAGCGCGTTATCGGAATCGATACGGTCACGGGTTTGGAGGTGTTGGCGCTCACCGGACGGTTCGGTCCGTACATCCAGCTCGGGAGGATGGAACCGAAGTCCAAAGAGAAAAGTAAGAAGGCCCCCAAGCCCAAGAGCGCCTCCGTACCAAAGTCGCTTTCCAAAGATACGATCACGCTCGCAGAAGCTCTCTCACTCCTGGCCTTTCCGCGCGTGCTCGGCGAGAAGGATGGTCAGACGGTCGAGGTGCACTTGGGAAGATTCGGTCCGTACATCAAGTGGGATAAAGTCACGGTGAGTTTGCCTAAAGATGCCAATCCCGCCACGGTGACCCAGGAAGAAGCCTTGAACTTTATCGTGAATGCCAAGGAGCTGCGCAAGTTGGCCGCAGAACCCCTGCGCACCATCGGCAAAGATCCGGCGACCGGCTCCGACGTGCATGTGAAATCTGGTCGCTATGGCCCCTACATCACCGATGGCAAGACGAATGTTTCGCTCTCCAAAAAGTTCACGCCAGAGTCCATCACACTGGAGGAAGCAACCGATCTTTTAGCCAAGAAGCGTGCCGCGGGACCCAGCAAATGGAAAGGGAGGCGGTGGGGGAAGAAGTCAGCTTAGGGCAGGGGCCTGTGGTGAGCGAAGCCGAGCCATGTCTTTTTGTAAAAAACAGGAGTGTGCGCTGTGGAACAGCACATTTTTTGGGAGATGCTAAGATGTCGACATGGCGGATATCGAAGGAGAACAGGCCAAAGTGTATTCGCTCTTCCCTCTCATCCGAGATTTCCTGCCGATGGTGCGTCCGTATCGTACGCAATTTTGGGGTGCCACGTTCTTCGTGCTCTTAAGCAAATTGGTCTGGCTGTACCCTCCGCTTGCCTTTGCGCAGATCGTCACGTTCTTCACCAAGTACGTCCCCGGACAATCCTTGGCGCCCATCGGATGGATCTTTGTGTTTTGGGGCATCCTATCTGTCGTGCATTACGCCGGCCAGGAGCTGGGATATTACTGGGGGTATCAGACCAGTGAACGCATGGCCCTGGATGCGATGTCGAAGACGGTGCAGCACGTGCTCCTCTTGGATCTCAAGTGGCACGAGCGGGAGAATACCGGCAATAAAATCAAGCGCATCACCAAGGGCGCAGAAGGTATCGATCGATTAGTGCGCATGTGGTTCGATACCATCATTGCGAGTGCGGTGAATTTAGTCGGCATGACCGTAGTGATCGCGCAGTTTGATGGATTCATCGCTTTGCTTCTCTTCCTCTTCTTCGTTACATATTTTGCCATGGCCGTTCCTCTCACGCGTCGTGCCGGAGAGGCATCCAATGCGACCAACAGGGGCGAAGAAGATATCGGTGGTCTTTTGCACGAAGTCATCGGCAATATCCGCAGCGTCAAAGTTCTGGGCATGGGGCGAGGACTTCTGACGATCCTCCACCAGAAGTTCGGTGATCTCTTTTGCAAGATTCAATTGCGGATTTGGCGCTTTCGTTTTCGAGGGGCGGTGCTCAATCTTTGGTCGCAGCTGTTTCGCTTAGGTCTTATCGGAGTGGTTCTGATGGGCATTATGCGCGGACAGTACGAAGTCGGCTTCCTGGTGCTATTCTACAACTACTACGGTTACGTGTGGGATTCCATTGATAAGCTCTCCGATCTCAGTCTGGAATATGTCGTAGCCAAGTATGGATTCCTGCGCATGAAGCAGCTCTTGGATGCCGAAGTGGGCATCGATCGCAACGAAGGAAAACAGACGTTCCCCAAGCGCTGGAAGAATGTTTCTGTTTCACATTTGTCCTTTGCATACGGCAAGAAAGAAGTACTGCACGATTTGTCATTTTCCATCCGCCGCGGTGAGCGTATCGGCGTGGTCGGCGTCTCGGGCGCAGGCAAGTCGACGCTCTTCAAATTGCTCCTCAAGGAGCATGAAAACTACCAAGGCGAGATCCTGTTGGATCAGATGCCGCTCAAATCCGTGAAGAAATCCTCGTTCTTCCGTGCGGCCGCCGTGGTGCTCCAGGATACCGAGGTCTTCAATTTCTCACTCAGGGATAATATCGCCATGGCCAACCCCACACGTGCGCATGATGCCAAATTGATGCGTAAAGCGCTCGCGGTTTCTCGCGTCACGGATTTTTTGGATCGTCTGCCCATGGGCCTGGAGACCGTCATCGGTGAGAAAGGTATTCGTCTCTCGGGCGGTGAGAAGCAACGCCTGGGGATAGCGCGTGCGGTGTTTAAAGATCCCGAGCTCCTCTTTTTGGATGAGGCGACCTCTCATTTGGATCTGGAATCTGAGGAGAAGATCCGCGATTCCCTGCACCATTTCTTCCAATCCGTCACTGCCATCGTCATCGCACACCGCCTCACCACTATTCGCGAAATGGATCGCATCATAGTACTGGAGAACGGCCGGATCATCGAAGAGGGCACATTCGCTAAGCTCATCGCGCGCAAGGGGCGGTTCGAAAAGATGTGGAAGAGACAGAGCCTATAATCTCCCCGTGCAAGCCCTCCTCTTCGACCTCGACGGCACACTGGGACTCGATTCCGCTCTGGATCTCGGTCAATGTGAAGGCACTCCACCGGTTGGGCTTTTCGATGAATGAGCGAACTTTCCTGAAAGAGTACTATTTTGATGGACTCCATCACGCGGGCATTCTCGAGAAGTGCGGACTACCCGTATCAAATGCAAAACAGTTCTACGAAGAACGAAATCGATTGTATGAAGAAAGCCTGCGCAGAGAAGCGATATGGCTACCAGATGCCGAGGATGTTCTGAAGCACTGCGCAAAACGCCGGCCGCTCGGGATGCTCACCGGATCGCGACGGGCCTTCATCGATGCGATCAATGATCGCCTGCATCTCTCGACGTTCTTTCAAGCGATCGTCACCTACGACGAGACTCTGGAGCGGCAGAAACCGGATCCGTTCGGTTTACAGCTTCTTTCGAGAAAATTGAACGTCCCGTCGCAGCAGTGCCTCTACATCGGCGATCAGCGCGTGGATGTCACGGCTGCGCACGCGGCAGGAATGAAAGTGTGCCTGATCAGAAGAAAGGAGACGCCTGCGGGCGCGGAAGAAGGCGCGGATTTCGTGATCCGCACAATCGGGGAGGTGATCGGGGTGGTGGGATGATTCCTATCCCTCAAACACGTCGGTCGTCAGGTACTTTTCGCCGCGATCGGGGAAGATGACCACAATGGTTCCTTCCGAAATACGCTGTGCGACGTCCAAGGCGCCGAAAAGGTTGGCCCCGCTGCTCAGTCCGCAGAGCAGTCCTTCTTCCCGGGCCAGTCTGCGTGTCATTTCCCTTGCCTGATCGCGGGTCACCGTCAATTTCTCGTCGCAAAACTTCTGGTTGAAACTGAAGTGTTCGGGTGGGAACGCTTCTGCCATGCTGCGCAGACCGTCGATGCGCCCATGCGGTTCCACGCCGATAATGCGGATGGTGCTTCGCTCCTTACGCAGCGTCCGCCCCGTTCCGAGAAGCGTCCCGAACGTCCCTATGCCGGCAACGAAGTGGGTGATTGAGGGAACCTGTTGCAGAATCTCATGGCCCGTATTCTCTTCGTGAGCGAGAGGATTGTCGGGGTTGTTGTGCTGATTCACGAACCAGTACTGCTCAGGATGCTCCGCGACCAGCGAACGCGCCTTCTCAATGGCACCGGCGGTCCCTTGGGCGGCAGGCGTCAGGATCAGCTCCGCGCCGTACGCGCGCATGATGCGCTTGCGTTCCTCGCTGGCGTTCTCGGCCATGGTGAATGCGCTGCGGTAACCGCGAACGGCTGCGATCATCGCGAGCGCGATGCCAGTATTGCCGCTGGTGGCCTCGAGGATGATTTTATTCTTCGTGAGAGTGCCCGTCTTTTCCGCTCCGTCGATCATGGAGAGGGCGATGCGATCTTTCACGGATCCGCCGATGTTTTGCCCTTCCAGTTTCGCGATCAGCGTGACACGGGGATTGGGATTCATGTGCGTGAGCGCGATGACCGGGGTGTTGCCGATGAGAGAGGTGAGGGAATTCATGGGAAGAGGGAAGTGCAAATTATTGGAGCTTTTCGAGCGAGATATTGACGGAAGGGAACACGTCCGTGATGGGGAGTCTCTGCGGACCATAGACGTGGCGTGTCGTTTTATACGGCAGGAGCGTACAGGACGTCCCATGGTGAATGACAAGCTCCTTGGACACGGGAAAGTCGCTGCGGAACGGTTCCACGATGATGCTCTCATCCCAGAGATCGACAAAGAAGACGGGAATGAAACGCAGGCTGAGTAATTTTGCGGCATTCCAGCGATGGTGCCCGTCCAAAATGACCATGGATGTCCTGTCCGCGATGATGGCTTTGGTTATGCAGCCGTCCGTCCGGAGTTGCAGGAGCAATTCTTCCAAGTGTTCTGCCGATATCTCTTCGTGAGGGAAGAGGTTGGGGATGGCCGTAAGTGACGGGTACATGGAGGGATGGACGGATTCTACAGGAGAAGATACCCCTGACAACCAGTTTTTCTGCAAACTAAAAAGAGGGATAAAACTGGCTGGCAGTATTACCCCTCGGTGGAATCCTCCGGCAGGAGACTCCGGTTTGAGAACGCCTGAACAACATACTAACAACAACGCCGCTCCGCACCGCGGCGCTGCACGATCTGCAACACCGTCGCGTCGATCACGGCGACCGACGCGTGGGCGACCTCGCCCATGTTCCGGATGGCTTCGGTGGCCGTCATGGCACCGATGCCATTCGTCGACGGCATGTACCCGTCGATGGCCAGGAGCGCCGCCTGGGAAGACAGCTGCGCCGAGGCTGCCACCTTGAGCGCACATCCTTCGTGCGCCCCGTCGCAGACGACGCCGCCAATCATCCCGATCAGCGTACGCACGGCAGCATCCACTACCGCAACGTCATCCGTCTGGAGGTAAGCGACTCCCGCCGCCGCCCCGATCCCCGCGGCCACCGCGCACCCGCACATGGACGACAGCTCGCCGATGTGCACATGGCAGTAGACGTTGAGAATGTGGGACAGCGTCACCGCCTCGTCGATGCGCAAGGGGTCGATACCCCAGCACACACCGATGTGCGCGGGAACCACGATCGCCACGAACCCCTGGTTTCCACTCCCGCCCGAGCTCATCGCCCTTTGCGGGGATCCGCCCATCCGCCCGTCGGCGGCTGCGGCGACCCGCATTTCGGCTCCGAGTCCGGGGTCTCCCTGTTCGAAGACGTTCGAGTTCATCAGCCAACGGAGGTGGTTACCCACCCCGGTCGACCGCTTCATACCCGATTCCCAGCACAGCCGGTTCATGGCCAGGCCGGATCGGATGAACTCGCGATCATCGTGATCGATCGTCTTCGCCAAGGCGACCATGTCCGCCAAGGTCATGCGGCCCACTTCGTCACGATAGCTATGGTCGCTATCGGGACGGTCAGCCTCCGGAACCGCCTGGGGGGTACCGTCCAACGTGACCGAAATCACGTTTTCATGGTACTCATCCAGCGTCACAAAGACCGTATGGTCCGCTTCGACTTCGACTTCGATGCGGAATCCGTTCCACTCTTTCACAATCACGACCTCGAGCCGAGACAGCACTGCTTTCGCCCGCTCAAGATCTTCGGACCGGACATTCAGCAAAATCTGCAGATCAACATCCGCGGGGTCCAACTTCACCCCCATCATGATGCCGACGCAGACCGCAATGGTGAGCCCGCGCTCACCACCGCAATTTGGGACGAGAACGGAGTTGCCGTTCTTGAATGTCCCCGCATCGACACGCAAGCGAATATGCTTCACCTGCGCGGGATCGGTGACCGTCCCGGTTTGTCCCGCAATGGCGCCCGCAAGCGCCGCTGCGGCGGCTTCCGTGCATCCCATGGCGGGACGCACTTCCGCTGCCAACAGCCGTTTTATGAGTGTGGTACTCATGAGAAAACCCTACTTTCTTGCCGGATTTTGAAAGATCGGCGTTCTCAATAGAGGTAGTAGCAAGATAGCTACTACAACACAAGGAGAAAGTCGTCTACCCGCCCACCCTGACATGCCGAGATACAGTGCATTTCACTCTCCGGATTCCTCAATTTTTCGGCTTCCTTACTACTATGTCCCCGTGCAAGCCCTCCTCTTCGACCTCGACGACACACTGATCGATGCTCTTTCTCCTTCCATTCGATTTTCTCATCACTCATGAGGGCTACTTTTCCGAAGCGGACAATCGGCTGATTCCGTTTTTGTCCTATATGACTTGTAAATAAGCCCGAGAAAAATACATCATCTCCTTCGTAAATCTCATTCTGCAATACGGTTTCTTTTCTCGCAACTAAATCATCTGTCAGAAACATGAAGTCGTATTTCTGTTGGTCGGGTAGGCATCCAAATAATGCGATATCTACTTCTGTTTCGGGATGAACATACAGAGGAACTTTCTCATCTAATTGTATCGGAATAATTTCGGAACCTCCCGTCTTTGTATTCAACCGAATGAAAATCAGAGGATGGAATTTACCATTCGTCTGGAGCACATGCCTTGCTGTGACAAGGTAGACATTGAAGTGATCCTTATCCATTGAACTTCTTACTCCAAGGAAGAACCCCGTACCGTTTGGAATTAATTCCCCTTTATCATTTTGAAAAAAATGAATGTGACGCACTTCTTCACTTGGGTAAAAATAGATACTGGTGCTGGCATATATAAATCATACCGGAACTTTGATTATCCATGATTCCATGCTGCTAAGGGCAGACCGGTCATGTGTCCAATGTGGCAGGCGCTGTAGGGAACGAATGGTTCGACAAGCTCACCACAAGCTCTACGACCTTCGGTTTTGTCCCCATTTCGCTCGCTTCACTCGCTTCAGGGGATCGCATGCTCTCGGCTTCTTCCTGCGCCCTGCGGGCTTGGAATCAGCTCGAGATCATCCGAGAGACCTTCGGTCATTGATGGTGTTATGGCAGGCGCTGTAGGGATCGAACCTACGACCTTCGGTTTTGGAGACCGACGCTCTACCGACTGAGCTAAGCGCCTATGGGAGAATGAACATCATCAGTGTAACGGTTTTATCCTCACTTTGCTCATAATGTTCGCTTCGGGGGATTGCTTGCTCTCGGCTTCGCACTGCACTGCGTTTGTGCTTAACTTGAGCTCCCCACGCTCCTCCGACTGAGCTAAGCGCCTAAGTCGATCGTATTGTACGTGGGCTCGCAGCTCTGGCAACAGAGCGAAGGCCGAGAAGTGCGGATGTGTTCAAATTCGATTTCTCTTGAGGCATGCGGTACACTTCCCTTCCGTTCCTTCCCCCTTCGTCCGATGGACATCACCACCCTTCCTCAGTCTCTTCCGAATGCCATGTTCACGCCGGAATTCTTTATGATCTGCGTTTTGACTTTCTTCATCTGCGAGGCGCTTTTCAAAATTCCTCAACTCGCGGCAATGTCATGGGGCAAGCTCGTAACGTCGCTCGTCATTGGTGCGCTGCTTGCGGTGGTGAAGGTGGGTCCTACGCCCGATGCCATTCTTTTCGGCGTGATTGCCGGAGGTGTGACTACTCTGGTGGTTGCTCGACTGGATCGTTGGTTTGTCAAGAAGAAGAAGTGAGTGGTATCAGGGTCTACACTCCATTAGGATGCAGATCTTGCCGCTATGATGCGTTTCTTCCCCTCTTTTGAAAGGCTGCGGCACCTTGTTCCAGTCGCCTCTTGTGCGCTTATTCTTTTGACTGGTCGTGTGAAGGCCGGCGACTTTCCTTGGTATGCGCAGGTGATGTATCAGTTTGAGCAGGCGGGCTACCTACGTGCTCCAGATCGCAATAATGTCACAGGATATCAGAATTCACCGGATATTGAGCCTTCTGCTCCGGCTTCGCGCGGAAGAGTACTCGAGCTCTTGCTCAAGCTGAAGGGCGGGGTTGTTCATGGGCCATTCCCTGCTGCAACGTTTGATGATGTGCCACCCAGTCATTCGCTTTTCTATGTCTTTGAAGAGGCTGCGCTTCAGGGATGGATATTGGGCGATGGAATGTGCGCAGGAACACATCCTTGCATGGCATTCCCCGAACGTCCCATCAATCGTGCGGAAGCTGCCACACTTCTGAACCGGGTTTTCTCTTTTGCATCTGGCTCTTCCATCCCGCAGTTTGAAGATATCGATCCGGCTCATTGGTACTCTGAATCTCTGCAAGTATCCGCGAGTCGTTGTATTTTTCGCGGAGATGATGAGAGCGGTACCTTGCGACCCAGTAGCTCTCTCAATCAAGCAGAAATGCTGGTCGTACTCTGGCGATCCTTTCAAGAGCTTTCCTATCCGAATTGTGCGCCTGAAACTCATCCCTTGCCGCAGGCACCGGAGTCGTTATATATGCAAATCGCCCTTCCTGCCCCGATGTCTCCATCCTCTTCTGCATTTTCTTCGCAGATACAGACATCTTCCGGCCAAGCATCGTCCCTTACGTCGAGCGCGCAGAACATCTCTGGAATCCCGATTCTTCCGCTGCAGAATAGCACCACATCGTCTTCCTCTGCCTCCGCTCTTCCGGCGGACTCCAGCGATCCCAATATTGCCTGGCTTCTCAGTACATATGATACGTATGTGATGGCGTTTTGGTCGTTCCTTGATCGAACGAAGAGTCCGGAATATACGACGAATCTGCAGATAGTGAACGTTCTTAAGACGCAAATGACAACTATGGCCACTTACTATCAATATATTTCTGTCGCTCGTCAGCGCCCCCTCACAGAAGGGGAGAGGGAAGTATTGAGTGTAGTCATGCAGACGATTGAGCGAGGATTTGAGAGTATGCGTGCATTGGATGCTTCCGGAGCAATTCCCTTGAAGTAAGAGGGTACGAGTTGCGCTATAGGCAGATGATTCTGCGAATCTCGCATCCATGATGGCGCATCCTGAAGTCAAAGTTCTTAAGAATATCATTCGCGCTACTCTCATCCGGGTCGTCTCGCGCGGCAGGCAGGAATGAGGTCTTGTGAAACTCTTGGAGGGCTGATCGGTGCTAGGCTGTGTTTTCATCTTATTCCCCCCCTTGGATATGCATACCTTTTCTCGTCCCCTCGCTTTGGCGTTAGTAGGCAGCATGCTTGTGCCGCTCATGGCTATGGCAGATGACTCCAGTTCCAGCAGCAGCCAATCGAGCAGTTCCAGCTCCAGTATCAGTTCGAGTAGTGTGTCTTCCGGCAGTTCTTCTGTGTATTCCAGAAGTTCGAGTGCGCGCAGCGATCGCGAGGGCTCCAAGGGGAGACGGAAGACGCTTCAGCCGATTGTTTCCGGGTGTATCCAAACTGCTGTTGATGCACGCGAAACAGCGGTTCTCTCGTCACTGACGGCATACACGAATAGCATTGTCGCAGCATTCCAAACCAAGAAATCGGGCCTTCATGATGCCTGGTCGATTGGTGATGCCTCACAGCGTAAGGCATCTATCAAGACAGTGTGGACCACCTTTGCCCAGAGCAAGAAGGGCGCCCGCAAGACGTACCAAACGGCACGGCAATCAGCATGGGAAAACTTCAAAAAATCTTCCAAGACTTGCAGGGAATCCATGTCTGATGAGATGTACAAGGCCAATGAGGATCTGTAATAACTGCTTCTTCACGGATATCCCGTAGGGTCACGGCATGCCGTGACCCTACTTATTGCGAGAGCGTGGCCTCATCACGAAATTTCTGCTACAATATCCTGATGCTTCGCGTTGAAATAGAAATCCCTCGCCCGATCGAAACATTGTCCATTCTCCTTATCGTGGGAGGGGTGGCACTGTGGGTGGGGTGGTCGCACGGTGACGTATCTTCTTCTGCGCGAGCAGAGGTCGTTTCTGCGCAGCAAGATGCTTCTGGCGAAGGCGGAATCGATCGTGCAGGGCGGGTACTTGCACTCCGGAGCGCAGAAGATGATGCGCGTCGCATTCGCATTCAGCAGGCCGTGCTCGCTCGTCAAGAAGAGATCCTGCGTTACCAACTCAAGCTTTTAGAATTGCAGACAGAACAGGGTGATGGGAGCGCGGTACAGACGGCGCGCGAAGAGCTGCTCCGGCTTCTGGGTGATAAGCGAGCAGCGGAACAGCGGTTCCTTATAACGCTGAAGGAGATGTGGGAAGCGGAAGGTCTTTCTGCTGCCGCAGCCATCGGTACGCCGGGGGATCTCACGGTGCTGTGGCCGGTGGAACCGGATTTGGGACTTTCGGCTACGTTCTTAGACGCTGGCTACCAGCGGCGTTTCGGCATACCGCACCATGCCATCGATATCCCCGTGGAACAAGGGTCCGCGGTGCGCAGTGTGGCGGATGGTGTCGTTGAAAAGTTGATGGATAACGGACTGGGGTACAGTTACATCCTCATCAAGCACGATAATTTCGCCACACTTTACGGACATACCAGTGAGTATTTTGTACAAGAGGGTGATGTTGTTCGCCAGGGTGATGTTATTGCGCGGTCCGGAGGTATGCCGGGTACGCAGGGCGCCGGTGCCCTTACCACGGGACCGCACCTGCACTTTGAAGTGATCGTGGAGGGCGAACGAGTGGATCCGCTCACAATCTTGCCTGTTCGTTCGGAGGTGTTATCACAGGAACAGTGATACCGCGTACCCCGGCCTGCTCAATCGCGTACGCATCCGTCATCCCCGCCACGTAGTCTTTGATCGCCTCCGGAAGCGTTGAATGCAATGCCTTCTGCAGCTCCAGAACCTTGGCCGGCGGATCGGCTTCGTACGATTTGCAGAGAGCCAGAACCAGTGAGCGCCCTTCTTCATTATGAGAGCGCACATGTGGATGAAGGTACAGGTTCCGCCAAAGAAACGTGCGTAATTCCTGCAGTCTCTTTTCCGTTGCCTCAGAGAAGCGCACCAGAGGTCCCGTGGAGTGCAGAACCTGCTCGAGCGAGGTGATGCCGCTCTGCCTCAAGGCAGCCTCCGTAGCGGCGTACAGATCGGTGACCAGCAGGTGGATGAGCGCGCCGCGCAGTGACGTCCCACGGGCGCAAGCCCTGTCCGCAGCTTCGCGGGCCAGAGGAACCATTGTCAACATTTTGCGATCAAACAATTTGGAGCTGAGCCCGTCATCGCAATCGTGGGCGGTGTAGGCGATCTCATCAGCCAGGTTTACGATTGCAGCTTCCAGTGTGGGAGCGTGCAGAGGGCCGGCCGGGGAATCGTGCGGGGTGGAGTGTTTCTGGAGTCCCTCCAGCACTTCGCAATTCAGGTTAAGTCCTGTATGGACCGACGAATGTTCCTCCAGTACCGTGATGATTCGCAGGGACTGTGCATTGTGCTCGAATCTGCTGTCGTGTTTCCTGAGAAAGCTATCCAGCGCTTCTTCACCCGTATGGCCAAAGGGCGGATGCCCCAGGTCGTGTGCCAGTGCGATGCACTCCGCTAAGTCTTCGTTGAGTGAGAGCGTTCGTGCAATATCCCGGCTGATCTGCGCCACTTCCAAGGTGTGCGTCAGTCGGGTCCGCACGTGATCATCTGCACTGGCTACGAAGACTTGAGTCTTCCCCTTGAGTCTGCGGAATGCCTGCGTATGGATGATGCGGTCACGGTCGCGCTGGAAAGGGAAGCGGGTTTCATCTTCAGGTTCCTTTGTCGTTCGGCCCAGCATTCCCCCGTGTGGCACGGCATACGGGGCAAGAAGGGTCGTAGCCTGGGTGATGCGGGTGTGGAGTGGTTCCATGAGAAAAGCAGTATACCGCTCTTGACTCTTGCTCTGCGCAAAATATCCTCTCTCTATGGAAACGGCAGGGCTCCTTGAACGTATTGAGCAATGCGACACTGCGCAGATTCATCCTCGTGCTCGAGAGAGCTTTAAAGACTTTTGCGCACTGGCGGAGCGCTTGGAGGAAAGCTTGCGAAGGTCTGATGTGCACTTTGGTCCTGAGTATGTGGAAGAGTTTGCTCGGCGTCTTCAGAGTGGCATGCAGATCATCTTCATCGGGGAAGATCCCCTTAAGAATACGGATTTTCACAGCTTTCCTGATGATGTGGTTTACCGCATGAGCAATACATTCCGCAGTACGGCGGATCTCCTGCGACAGGCGGGGGATCGTTGGGCGCCACGGAGTGTGGCCATAGGTCTGGTCATTGCAGATTTTCAGAATCACGCAGGTGCTGTTCTTCGCCAGGCTTTCGTGCAGTGATCACGATGACCGATGCCGATAGATATTCAGTGCGATGCGCGATAGGCGAAGAGTACTGGCAGGTGATCGGAAATGAGCGGAGCAGTGATGACGCGCAGCGAGCAATCGGAGATATTTGGTGAGCACAGGAAGAGATCCAGAGACTTCTTGGGGCAGTGGGCGGGGTAGGTATGATCGGTCTTCTGATTCACGATATGCAGGTGGCGATCCTGTATCAGATTATTCAGCTCTCCTTGGCCACGGAAGATGTTGAAATCTCCGCAGAGGATGATCCGACGGTCACGGGGGAGCAGAATATTCAACTCATGGAACTGCTTTTTTCGGGCGGCAGCGGACAGGGGGAAATGGGCCACAAAGAGCGAGAGATCTTTCTCCAAGCGTACTTCATAGAGCGTCTTCTTCATGCCGTGTGAAAAGAGGTGTCTCCGGCATGGCAGTTTTTTCTTCATCAGAATCCCACCAAAGCGTTTTCGTAGAAGTGGGATACGGGAGAGAATCCTTCCCGGACCGTATTTATTTGCTGCAACCCAATGGGGATAGAGCGATGAAAGCTCCTCTTGGATGTACCGGAAGGTCTTGGGGGTCACCTCGGCAAGGCAGCAGACATCGGGTTGAAGCTTGGCAAGGAGTGCGATTAACTTTCGCCCCGTCCTTTGTTGAATTGTTGCAGTAGTGATGATTTGACGGTGCCCGCGGAGGATGTACTCGCGCAGTGAGCCATGCACATCGGCAAAGTATCCTGCATTGAGGAAGAGAATCGAATGCTTCCGCATGTAGGATCATCATATTCCACTCACTCCATAGATGCGCGGTCAGTGTCTGTGACAGAATGGTGCGGATATGAGTCGTCAAAAAGTATCGCCCAGGCGCATGTTCATGAACAACGCGGACAAGGTGATCTTGAGCCAAGAGCGCTGCTGCCCATCGCACCGCTTTCCGCATGTGTGGCCGTGGCAGCCCTTGGTGGATGATGAGCCGTGCCATGTGCACGTGAATCTGAAGAAACCGCACTCTGCGCTTGCCCAAGGCCTTGCTGCCTTCCGGCGCTGTCACCACAATCCATACTGTCTCCTTCTTCAGTGTCCGCACTATGCGTGGATGTGCGAACAGGGAAAGGCAATTCTTGCCCGGAAAAAAGAGGTTCTTGGAGACGCGTCCTTGCCAAGTTTCTGAGCTTTTTTCTAATCCAAGAAGCAGACCTCCTATCAAATGATGTTAGACCACAAGATGTATCGTGAGATTAGTTCCGTTCAACTTATCGATACTTCACCTCCGCATTCACGTACGATCGTGTCGTTATCTCTCCCTTCAAACGAATGACTTCATCATACGCAGAATTCACCCGTTGGTTTGAATTGATCCAGGAGCGAACTTCATCAATGTTTGTAAAAGGAGCATTCGCTTGGGCAATAGATAGTCGCGCTCGATCAAATTTTCGATAGGCTTCGACTACTGGTTGATATTCGGGGGATTGCTGAGCTACTGATTCAATCTCCTGAAGAGTTTTCCCTCTCTCATGCTCCGTGTTGAGGATGGGGTCAGCCGGTGCTACGTTCCCAAAAGCATTTGTCGCGGTGGACGGGCCGCCGTCAATCATCAACGCAACGTCTTTTCGGTCGCGCAGCGCAGAAACGACTGACTTGCACGCCCCATCAAGACAGGCATTGATATATCCGCCCTGCAGCATGATTTGTGCTTGAGGAGCCATGACCGTTTTGAGGTGAGCAAGATCCGATCCCTGTAGTTCCCCCGATCCCGTTGTCTCCGAATTAACGACGGCAGTGCGCTCGGGGGAGACGGTATGGAGAAGTGCATCCAAGAATTCCCTGCTGCCATCGTCTTTGGTGAAGGAGCGGCACGGCAGGTCAATGATGCGGAGAATTCCCGGCGGAGGAGCGGCACGCAGAGCATCCAGTTCCTCCAGGAGGTCTCTGGCACAGAGGTATGCGTTGGGCAGAGAGGTCGCGTCTTTGGATACCGCCGTGCGTGCCGTGTTTGCCATGGCCAGAACAAAGTGATGGATGTATTGCTCGGGGTTTTTCCCGACTTCGTTCCAGAGCTTGGGATTCCATGCATCATCAAAAATGGAGTAGCAGGGATGCACGACAATTTGGACTTGTTCCAATCGTTCTTCTTTCCATTCTGCAAAGGAAGGGAAAACTGGCCAACGTCCTACGTTTCGTATTTGATCGATTGCGCCACTGACTTTTTCAATATTGATTTCTTCATCGGAAGAGGCGCTGGTGAAATGCAGTCCAAGTTGGAGTTTCTTCAGACCACGTTCTGCATAATCTTGTTCCTGGGGTGTGAGATGGAACATTTTGTAAATCGCTTCGCGCTGTGCCCGCCTGTCCTCTTCATTATCTTCCTGCACTGCGGGGCGTTGTGTGCGGATGATCGAAGAGCGCTCCGGAATCGGCTGCTCCTGCTTTGGATTAACGGGCAAAGACTCGGTGCGTGTTTCCATTTGGTATATTATAACATAATTATAGATAGAATGCATCTATCAATGATTTCACAGTTCCTGCCACATCCAATAATCATTGTTCATAGTGTGATTGGCAGCAACATCAACAAATCGTGCCGAACCCCGCACTTGGCTATCGGGGTGGAGGCACTGCGCCGAGGTTACGCAACGAATTCGTTGTGATGTGAGGGGATATCTAAAATATTTCTGTGCGCCAAACGGCCGTTGAGCAGGGACGCTATGCTCCTGGGTAACCAGGTGGGTGGCCGGATCCCCCGACCACGGTCGGGAGAGAGTAGGCCTCCCCTAAAGCACTTGAGGAGAAACGTACCTGCTGCTGACGTGCCGTCCAGACAATGACTAGCGTAGCACTGGCCTAAGGACACATGCGAGCAAGTTTCGTTCACCTGATTTTACGGCTTCCCTATCCCCTCCGCGGTAGGTCCAGTACTTCTCTGCGTGACAACATGTGCAATCGGGATGACGTTCCAAATGTTTCGGGAGAACCCCGAGCGTCAGGAGTTGTGCGTCCGCCGCACCGCGCAGGTCCGCATTTTTTCCCCGGATGAATTCGGAAGGAACATTCGGCAGCTCGCGTTTGGGATCGGTGAACTCGGAACACTTCTGGCAGAGTGATGGTCCCGCCGCGACGAGTATCTCCTCAGGTGCGATGTTCCATTCCTGCTTCATCACTTGGAAAAACTGCGGGATTGCTCCGGCATTCAACCCGCGCCAACCGGCGTGGAGCGTGCCCACGACATTTCGTTCCGGCGCATACACAATGAAAGACTGGCAATCGGCCCATCTGACAGAGAGTGCCAGGCCGGGCTTGTCCGTCGCCAGGCCATCGGCGCCGGGTGCATAGCGAATTGCATTGCGCACGATCGAAGTTTTGATGCAGTGTACTTGTTCGGCGAATGCTTCTTCCGGAATGTTCAATGATCCACAAACGTCATGCGGTTGAAGATCTGCTCTGTTCCACAGCGTGACGGAAATGCGATTGGCGAACGTTGCGAAGAGGACGAAGGGCTCTTTGATCATGGAGGTTGGCATTCTAGCAGGAAGCGCTCACCGCTTCTTTTTTGTGAGAGACTCTTTTCGTTTGGGTTCCGGTTTTTTCTTTGGAGATGGGGGTGTTGATTTCATTGCTTCGGCAATGCATTGACGAACGGAGGCGCGCAAATTTCGGAGCAGGTTGTATTGTTCCATCGGTTTTTCCGGTCGGTCCTTTCCCATCATGCCTTCGAGCGTACTGGCACTCCAGTACGGGTCCTCCACCTCTTCGCCGAAAAAGACCACATATCCGCCACCGACGTATGCCTGTTTGGTGATCTTGATACCCGCTCGATCCAGCAATTTTCTGCGAAACTCCCAGTGGCTTGGTATTACGTCAGATGCTTTTGTTATGTACGCATACGGCTCTCCGCGTTTTTGGACCATGAGGAAGCGGTAAGTGCCGATCTGTCTCGTCCACTCCGGATCGAATGGGGCTTCGATTTGCATAGGAGGGCTATTGTGGCTTTTTGGGTTCGAGTGTCAAAGGAGATGGAAGAATTTATCTCAGCAGTCGTGGGATCTGCCTGATTACCCTCTTGGTCCCATACGCAAAGCCGTAGTCCTTTGCCAGTTCTTCGCCGGCCTTCTTGATGATCGTCCCCGCAGTTTTAGCTGCGTTCAACGGTTCTAAGCCTTGTGCCATCAGTCCGGCAATCAGGCCTGCCAGCGCATCGCCCGTGCCGCCCACGGTGAGCCCCGCATTGCCGCCGGTGAGTTCCGTGACGGAGCCATCCGGACCGACGATCCGATCGGTGGGTCCTTTCAGGAAGAGTACGGCATCCAGTTGCTTCGCCTGATGCGCAAGATCCTTGGGGTCGATTCCCATCCGTTCCAACTCCGCCAGATGGGGCGTGAAGACGACGGTCTTGCCTGCGACGAGCGAGAGGGTTTTTCGCTGCAGGGCGGCGGCATCGAGCACGAGCGCGCAGGGGGCCTCGGCCAGGATGTCGCATAGAGCAGATATGCCGGCATGATCGCCGTGAGCGATCCCGGGGCCCAGTACCGCGGCGTCCATCGTGGCCAGGAGTTCCAAGATCGGCAGGACATCCACCTTGGTCAGAGTGTCGCCTTTGAATGTGTGTACCTGAAAATTGAGCGAGGTGGATTTGGCGACCTCGGCATGACACCGGGGCAGACAGACAAAGATCAAATCCGCACCGCTTGCCTCCGCTGCCAACGCACCGAAGAGCGGGGCGCCGTGCATGGAAGGCGATCCGCCGATGATGGCGACTTTGCCGTTTTCACCTTTATGGGTATCTGAAGAGCGATGCATACGGGGAAGGATAGCACGTGTATCAGAAGCTCAATAGTGTCTAATATTCTTCAAAATTCTAAATACGACATAAATTTAGCTATTTGAAATATTTTCGAAAAGTTGTATAATCAACTCAACATCCACTTCACCCATCGTCATGGACTATAGGACATTCGAGAGTCAATTCCGCGAGATTTCCATTCTCTGGGAAGAGAGGAGTGTGGAAATTCTGAAGATCGCGCGCAAGCTCACCGACGATCAACGGGATGATTTCCTTGAAAAGCTTGAGGTTCTCTATCGCGATCTCAAAGGAAAAATGGACCAAGGAGAGGCGATGATCTCCGAGTTGGAAGCGGCGGCCAACGACATCGACAAAACCGTGACCAAGATCCTTCATGATGCCGACGAAACCATGGATCGCGCAACATCCTTAACACAAATCGATTCGGCGCTCCAATCAAGCGGCCAGTCGTTTCCATAACTATCCCTCCTCTTCCCCTTCTTTTTATGGTGTACCGTTCATCCGTTTCGCTCGCCGAGTCGCGCTTGCTCCGCGAGCAGCAAGGTCAGGAACAATTTGCCAAATTCAGACATCGTACTCCGGATGGCGACAAGCCTTCGGCTTATGATAAGGACGAACGTGATGGCAGAAAGGGCAGGGAGAGTGAGGCGGATAGGCCCCAGGAGAAGATAGAATCCCAGAAAGCCAGGGAGCGAGGCGTAGAGAGCCTTAAGAAAACGTTGGAAGTCAGAAGGGATGCCTTTAAGGATCGCGTCATCGATTCACTCAATAAAATCATTGAGGGCCAAGAAGGCAGCCTGGGCATTGCGAGTTATTTGGAGTCCATCAATCAGATGGAAGAGCCGCATACCACGTGGACGGTGGATGATCTTCGGAAACCGACGACGGTGAGCGGAGGAATCGATCTGATGGATGCGGGCGTGATTCTGAAGGGTGAGGAAGAGAAAGCGCTGGGAGGCGAAAAGTGGGAGCGCAAGCAGCAGTATCGTTCCGTCTTAAAGAAGCTTGTCATGGGATACAACGGAGCTGCGAGCAGGGCGAACGGTTACTTGGATCGTACCGAGAAGCTCATCAAGGATCCCGTACTCACGCAGGAGAAAGTCGATAAGTTGCTGGAGCAGGAAGCCGCGATTCTTCGTCAGGCCGAACTCAGCCCCAAGGAAGTAGCGCATAGACTGAATCAGACATACCAACCGGCGGATCAGGCAAGATTCTTGCCCAAAAGTGAGCCTTCCCCGAGCGATTCTCTCAACGTTCCTGCCTCCACGGCTGCAGAGGGAGTGGGTAGGGTGGGATACGAGTCCCCCTCGCAGATTCTTGGCAAGCTTGCAGATACCGCCATCAAGAGCGTTACGGATGCCGCCGCAGTTGTTCGCACCGCCGCAGGAACAAATTTGGAGGCGGGTGTTGGGACTCTGGTGGACGCAGTGAAGAATGCACGTGAGCAGGTGGGTCGCGTGCCTATGAGTCAGAAGGCGGAGGCTCAGAAGAGACTGAACACGCAGGTCGCTCAAGCTGCACAGGATCTTGAGTCCAAATCAAAGGAGCTTTTGGGGAAAGGATGGAATCCCGAGAAGGGAAAGATGGACGAGTACCTTGCCGCCCTGAAAGCCGAGCAGCAATTCCTGATCGGTATTAAAGCGGGTGCTGCCTTTGCCCCTCGTCTGGAAGTTGCCAGGAACGGTATCGCATTTGCCGAGAGAATGGAGAAATATCGGACGAAGTTGGAAACGGCAAAAGAATCGTGGTCCGGGAATACGGTGACTGCGGCTCCGACGCCGGAGAAAGCTCAAGAATGGAGCGAAATGGAACGCGATCTGGTAGCCATGTGGAATGATATGAATGCCAACGGAGTGCTGAGGGAGAAGGGGAACATGGCTGATGATTTGGGTACCTTGGGATCAGATGTTCACTCCCGCTTAGCGGTGGAACAGGCATTGGCTCAGGCCAGGCAGCTCGCCGGATCAATGCCAAACAATCAGGGGTCAAGGCAAGCGGGTCAACTGGGGGCTTCTCTGGAGACACTGCGACAGTTCGTGCGGAATTATTCCGGTGCAAGTGCCGGTTCTGATGCGGAACAGTGGAAAGCAGATCTTGCATTCAGAATCACCAAGGAAATGCCGGCGCTGGAGAATGCCATCGGGGCGCTCCCCGGAACGGAGCGGTCAGAGGAATACTTGGCTCAAGCCCGACAACAGAAAGCCCCAGAGGAGCTTGGAGCGAGTGAACTTCTTGCGCAGGCCAGACAGCCCTCAGGCGCACGCTCCGGAAACCAGGAATTTGTTCCCCCCAGGGTGGATATGCCGCAGCAGGAAGAAGTTCTTGTGGAAAAGACAGAACCCCCCGTATCGCGTGAGGAGCGGGTGGCCAATCGCGCTCGTCTCTCAAAAATGTTGAGGGAGAATCTTGGCCCGCAACAGGGGAAGCAGGAATCCGATGTCGTTCGGCAGCCTCTTCAGGAATCTGCTCCGAACACGAAGCAAAATACTCCTCTTCCTCAGCCCGAACTGGATCCGAAAGTCATTGGAACGATTGCTCGCGGAGACAAGAAGCGCAATGGTTCGGACAAGTAATCGATTGTCCATCGTCAGCTTCCCGGGGTGCACGCAGAACGCGGCGCTCCGGGTTTAAAAAGAGTCCTTTTATGATCCCTTGAACGACTGATAGGTTGTGCGGATCATTGAGGCGATTTTCTCCCGGAAACGTTCCGAGGAAAACTGCCGCGCATGCTCACGGATGACTTCCGGATCGAAGATCGAATGTTCAAACCGGTTCAGCGCTTCTTGAAGTGCGTCGATCGTCTGCTCCTCAAAAAAGATTCCGGTGACGCCGTCGCGCACCGTATCCAGCACACCTCCACGCTTGAGGGCCACCACGGGGGTTCCACATGCTTGCGCTTCAAGCGGAACCACGCCGGCATCCTCGATTTGTGGGAGTAGAAGCGCTCGGGCTTGTCCGTATAAGTTCGCCAGTTCCGATTCAGGAACGAATCCCCGCATTTGTACCGTGGGTCCGGCCAGAGCTTTGAGCCTTGTAAGGTCACGACCCGTTCCGGCAACGGTGAGGGGCAGTCGCAAACGATTGGCAGCTTCAATCAGCAGATCAAAGCGCTTGTACGGCACTAAGCGTCCAATTGCCAAAAAGCCCTTTCTCTCTTGTGCGGTGGGCAGTGGTAGTTCGAAGAATTTTTCCTGCACCGGCGGTGGGATCACCGTGCTCGTGCGTCCGTAAATACGTGTGATACGTTCCTGCGTAGTGGTGGAATTGGCAATGAAGTGATCCACACGCTTGGCGGTGGTCATATCCCAGCGACGGATGTGCTTGAGTATGCGTTTGACGGTGCGCCGGAGGAACTGCGGCACCCGAAAATCACGCAGGTACTCTTCCTCCATTTCCCACGCGTAACGCATGGGGGTGTGGCAGTAGCAGATGTGGAGTGCGGAGCTTGGGGGGATAATCCCTTTGGCAACGGCGTGCGAAGAACTTACGATCACGTCGTACTCCTTAAGATCAATAGACTCCATAATGCGGGGCATCCATGGAAGCAGCACCTCGTGTCGGCCGATCAGGTGGTACCAAGGTTGCAGGTTGCTCAAACGGATATTCGCGCGATCCAGTGGGCCCAGGCTTCCACGGCGTGCCACTGTTGTGAAAATTGGTGCATCGGGCCAGAGGGTATGGAACTCCGCAATCACGTGTTCCGCACCTCCGAAGGTGGGCAGCCAGTCGGCGATGAGAGCCATCTTCATAACAATGAGAGCATAGAGGATATTCGGGAGTGGTTGGAGAGCTTGGATCTAATTGCTGACAGCTTAGGGCGCGAGGGGCATCTATCTGTTACGCACTTCACGCTCTCAGCTATAAGCTACTAAATTTAGCTATAGAACAAGGACAACAAACCTGCCCTATGGTTTAGGATAGGCGCCATGTCCCTTCGTCCTGCCTTTCGCTTGCCGCGCCGATTCAATCGGCCGGTCAGTCGGCGGACACAGCGCCTGGTCGCGCGACGGCACACCGTTCCGTTCAAGAATCGCATGGCGGGTCGCTGGCGGCGATGGTCTAAGACTTTGCATCGCGGAGCCACCAGTTGGCGGAAGGCGATTGTGCAGTGGTCACTCATCACCTTCATCTCGTTGCTACTGCTTGCGGCGTGCATTCTTATTTTCTCTCCCATCGGGCACATCGAAGAGATTCGCGTGACGCGTACAGATCCCCGTCTGGACATTGAAGAAGTGCAACATGTGCTCTCTCCCGTCTTTGGGCGTTCTCTCGTCACCGTTTCCATGCGTGAAATCCGGCAGATGTTGCAAGAAAAGATCATCGATCTTCAGTCTGTGACAGTGAGCAAACACTATCCGTCGCAGCTCCTGGTGCGCGTGGAGCTTTCGCCATTGGTGGCGCGTGCGCGTGTGCTTTCTCCTGAAGAAGAAGCATCGCCGCAGAATGCTTCGGGCGGGGTCTTGGGTTATGTTACGGATCGCGGAACCTTTGCCATCGTTCCCGGGGGGTTCCCAGGAGATAGCGATTTACCGCTTCTGTATCTGGTGGACTGGGGAGTAAAGCCGCAGCCGGGATCCCCCATTCTCTCTCAGGATTTTCTGATGCGCTTAGATCAGGCTGTTTCAACTCTACAGTCCCAATTCGGCATGCAAGTAAAACGGCGTACGGTCTACATTCGTGCGCAGGAGTTTCATTTGGGGATCGGTGCGGTCAGCCTGTGGCTTGATACCCGCAGCCCTCTGGAGGATCAATTATTGCGTCTTCGTATGTTTCTGCGTTCGGTGGGATTGCCGGAAGTGAAGTCATATGTGGATTTGCGTCTCTCGGATCGCGTGATCTACCGGTAATTTGTACTTTGAGCGACAAAGAAGAGAGAGGAATCGAATGGGCATGTGCTGTGGCTTGGAGCTGATTTCTTTTTTTGAAATTGTGCATAAATGTTGCATATTCATGCTCAGTATGGTTGGTAAGTTGTTTATCAGAAGAGTCGGTGCCTCTTGATTTTTTGGCGTGACTTTCCCTGTGAAATACTTCGCATTCCTTCCGAAAAGGAGAAGAAGAGACTATGCTGTGGATAATGTTCATGAGTTCGGTGCTCTCCGCGCTCCTGTTGGGAGTGTTTCCCCTGATTGCGGATCTTCCGCCGGCTGAGCCGCCGATGGCCTCCCTGGTAGGGATGTCCATTGCGCCTCCTTCAGAGAAAATGGTCTTGGAACGCCGTCTCTCGGCTTCTGGCATCATCGTTATGGATCTGGCTTCGGGACAGACGGTCTACGGATCACAGGCGGATGTAGAGCGCCCCATGGCCAGTCTCACCAAATTAATGACGGCGCTCATCATTGCAGAGAATCATAAGATGACGGAGTGGGTGATGATCCCCAAAGAGATTGCGGAGACTCCCGGAAGCGTGGTTTATCTCCCCCCGGGCGAGCAATTTACAGTAGGAGATTTGCTCTCAGCCTTGCTCATTGCTTCTGCCAATGATGCCGCCGTTACGCTGGCACGCTTCCACAGCGGCTCCACGCAGGCATTTGTGCAGGAAATGAATGAAAGGGCTGTTGCTCTGGGACTCACCGGCACACAGTACGCCAATCCTTCCGGAATGGATGATCCCCGTCAGTGGTCCACGCCACGCGATATTGCGCGCATCACTGCCTTTATTCAGAAGGAAGCGTCGATTCACGAACGCATGAGCAAAGCCGGAGCGGTTATCCGAAGTCGTGGCGGCCAAGAGATCAGGTTGACGCATACCCACGCGCTCTTGCGCGCGCAGAATTCTTTTGTAGAAGAGGGCAAGACGGGAACCACCGGCGCGGCAGGGCAGTGCCTGGTTTCGGTGGTGCGCAATAAGGATCAGGAGTACGTCGTCGTGTTGCTTCACTCACTCAAGCGTTACGATGACATGAAGGAAGTGCTTACCAGTCTTTTTGGGAGCGAAGGAGACACTGTAACTCCAGTCGAAGAAACGGAGTGCGCGCAGGGAGGAGGTTGTCCACTGCCATAAAACCGTTCTTATTTCATGGCTCAGGAGTCTCTCATTCGTTGGCTGGCAGTACGGGTGCGCCTTGTGTGCATCGGCGCATTCATGCTCTCCGTTCTTGCTCCGCCCTACGTTCCAAAAACGGCGTTTGCCATACAGGAAATGGGTGGATCCATGGATCAGCAGTTCCTTCTGGTGGAGGATGGGTTCCTCATGAAGTCTTCCTCGCTCACGCAGCAGGGGGAACGTCGCGCATACTCCGAAGCTATCGTCTACACGGTGAAAGACGGTGACAGCATGGAACGTCTTTCACAGCGTTACAAGATCTCCAAAGAGACTATTGCTTGGGCTAACAATCTCAAAGAGGGCGAGACGCTGCATCCCGGGGATGAGGTGGTGATCCTGCCGGTAGATGGCGTGCTGCACACCGTGAAGGCGGGGCAGACGCTGCTCGGCATTTCGGAACTGTACGATATTTCTTCGGATCGCATCTCTCAGCAAAATAAACTTAAAGGGAGCTATCTCATGGCAGGGCAGGGGCTCATCATTCCTGAGGGCAAGCCCATTGTCCCCAAGAAGCCGGTGGTCGTTGCCTCGGCCTCCTCCAAGTCCGTTGCCTACGTAGGTAAGCCGCTTGCAACGCGCCCTACGGTTGCCGTGCGTCCCACAGCTAATATGACAACAGCGCCGACATCCGGCGTTCTGCAGAAGCCCTGCAGTGGCAAATGTTTCATTACGCAGTATTTCAACGCCAATCATTACGCGCTCGATCTTCAGGAGAAGGGCGGTGGCCCAATTTATGCCGCAGAGGCAGGAACCATCATTCGTTCGGAAAACGGCTGGAACGGTGGTTTTGGAAATGTGATAGAAATCGACCACGGCAACGATCTGGTCACGCTCTATGCTCATAATAAGGAGATCTACGTCAAAGAGGGCGACACGGTGAAGCGTGGACAGCTGATTGCGTGGATGGGCAATACAGGTTTGGTTTACGGTGCTACGGGAATCCACACGCACTTTGAGGTCCGTGTGAAAGGTATCAAGAAAAATCCGCTGCTGTACATTGAGGAATAAGCAGCGGAAATTCAGTCCATCGGGTGGTTATTCCTTCAGAACAATTCACGTTTGAAGAGGAGCTTTTCTAAGCTCAGACGACCGGCCCCCTGCGCAATGAGCGGCAGGAAAGTTGCCATGTAGAGCAGTGCCATTTCGCCTTTATTCACGATGGGAAGAACTCCGCCTGCGGCATGGGCTTTGAAGTAGGCCAAAACCATCAAGATGGCGCCCAGAAGAGCTGCCAAACGCGTCCAAAAGCCAAGGGCGATTGCCAGACCGCCGGCGAGTTCACAAATGCCGATGAATCCCATAAAACCGTTCACCTGAACGGAGCCTTCAAGCATGCCTAATTTCTGCAGTCCGTGCTGCAAAAAGAGAAGACCGACCAGGACGCGGAAAAGAAAGAACAGCGTAGAAGCGCTGCGGGATGAAAAGGAGGAGAAGAGCATGAGAACAGGGGGAAGAGAATTCTTATCATATCGGAAGAACACAGAGCGGCTCAATGCCTAATATAGGCGCAGGGGAATACTATAATCATCGATTGGTCGTTTCTCATGGGCTATTTATGTTGTCATGGCATGGGCTCTGCTGTACCGTTTCTCAGCAATTTGGGGTTGTAGCTCAGCTGGTTAGAGCGTCCGCCTGTCACGCGGAAGGTCGCGGGTTCGAGTCCCGTCAGCCCCGCCACGATTCATGAAAGACAAACGCTAGCGTTCCATTTCGGGCGCCACTTTTGAGATGCCAAAGAAATCAGGGAGTTTCACCCTACCTTTCTTCGTATGCTGAAGTGAGAATGTTCCGTTGAGTTTCTTGAATTTCCCTCTGCAGTCCGTGAAGGGAGTGAGCCTTTTCCGGAGAATCCAGGCGGAGAGCCAGCGTTCGGCGGTCCGGAAGCTTTCGAATCCCTGGATTGTTTTGAGCCTGCCGTTGAGTTGTTTGTTCATGCTCTCAATGAGGTTCGTCGTTCTCGGGCAGTCGATGTGAAAGATGCCTTTTGCTTTTACATAGGCAGTCAGTTTCTCGCTGCTTATGAAAATGTGATTCATCGTAGCGATCTTCACCGCATCATCCTGATGCCGGGGAGAGCGCCAGCGGATGCGAGCTTCCAGACGATCTTTCCCGAGGTTTTCGACCTTGAAAATATGTCGCTCGATATCGGCAAGAAATGCCCGATAGGTTTCATCGCTTCTCGTCTTGAGTGTGCGCCGAATGTTCTCCAGGAAATGCACGTGACAGATTTGAACGATGCAGCCGGGGAAGACATATTGCGCCGCCATGCGGGTTGCATCGTTCTCGTCACAGGTCACGCTCCTGAGCGGATATCCCGTATTCTTCAGCTTCGTGAAAAATTGTACGAGAGCTTCGAAGTTTTCCGATGTGGCAAGAAGGCAGACAGGAATGTCGTGGGTGACGTAATCGATGCCGTAGATGAAGGGAATTTTCTCCGGATAGCCCTTCACAGCGACATACTTCCCATCGACGACCAAAGAGCCTCCAAAGCGTTTCCAGTTGCAATACCAGGCTGTGACATCGTTGTTGTGGGGCAGAGGTTCGAGTTCTCGGATCAGTTGTCGATAGGTGCCGCCGATTCCTTTCTTCTCCCGGTGTGCGAGCGTGCGGATGCTGGTTCCCTTGAGATGCAACGAAAGCATCGGCTCTTGTTTGCGACGATGATCGACGCTGAAGTACCGGGAACAATCGTTACAAAAGTACCGATTCAGGCCTCTCCGAGAGCCTTTCTTGCGTGTTCGGAGGCTTCCGCAGAAGTGACAGGCAAGATGGCGTCTGCAAGCGTTTTTTTCGCAGTGAACATGTTCAAAGATTGGAAAGTGGCTAAAACAACAGCAAATCTACCAGAGAGTGGCGCCCGAAATGGAACGCTCTCAAGACAAACCTACGGTTTTTCTTTCATGGACTTTCTTTTCCCTGAATGGTGTCGCTCCAGGCAGGCAGGGCCTGCCTTCGCGAAAGATTATTATTTTTTGGTATAGGTGTCATGAGTTTGCCCTGAGTCAAGAGGTCGGAGCGTGTCGTCAGCTCCGCCACTCTCATATACATGAGGTGCCTGTGGGAATAGTGAGCGTACAATCCCCCATACTATGCACCGCTTCCTCCAACGATTCGGCCTTTCTATTTCCGCTCTACTTCTCTCTCTTTTCTTTGCAGGCTCTGCCCACGCCACCGTTGGCTGCAATGCAGTCGGCTATGACCAGCGGCACGCCGATGTCACAGGATGCACGCTCTACTACCCGGCGATTCAGTGGCTTTACGATCAGGGAATCGCAAGGGGGGTCCAGGACAAGACGGTGCCAGGCAATCGCAATTATGAGCCCAATCGCCCCGTCAATCGCGCGGAATTCACCAAGCTGGTGCTTCTTGCGAGCGGAGTTGCGGATCCTCCTCCCGCATGCGCCATATCGCCGTTCCCCGATGTATCCAAGAACGAGTGGTATGCGCCTTATATCTGTGCCGCTAAGGAGCGCGGCATCATCAGCGGATTCCCGGATGGCACCTTCAAGCCCACGATTGCCATCAACTTCGCGAATGCCGCCAAGATTTTAGTGAAGACCTTCGGGGTAGCCACGAATCCTGCCGATGCGCAGTTCGATGCCATGCAGAATATCTGGTACCGGCCGTACACGCAGGCACTCTTGAGAAATGGTGCTACCGCCGAATCCATTACGGCGTTTGCAAGCCCCGTCACGCGCGGCGAAATGGCAGAGATGCTCTTTCGGCTCAAGACCGGACAGACCTCGTTCACAACTTCTCGTGATGAGGATTCGGGTAACCTTGGCATGGGGTTTGAACCCAATGCATTTGAGTTTGCCCTCGGTTTTTACCTGGGAGCGGAGCCGGATCCTCCGTTCATCTTTATTCCGAGCGAGAGGAGGCTCACGGAGCCTTCGGGATCCGATGTGCGGCTGCAAGGTTACAAATTCTCCCATGTGTTGCAGCGTGAGCGCTGCGGAGCCTCCGGCTTGTTCGAACACTGCACGCCCCTATTCGCCGATTGGTCGGTTGGTTTGTATACCACGGTCGTCGCTCCTCAGACATTGAAGGATGCATTCCTCACGGATGAGCGAACGGAGCGGATGTTCGGTGGCAAGCCTGGCACATGCTCGCGCTTGGGGATTGAAGGGGAATACACCGAACTCTGCGTGGTTCCGTGGACAGCCAAGAAAACACTTGTAGTGGCGTTCGATTTCATCGATACATCCTTTGCTTATACCGATCTGCCGGGCATTACGCCGCTTGCCACGGCTGAGGCGATCTATGCTCGATTACGCTCAGCCATGCAGTTTATGCAACAGTAAGCGGAATTCTCCACATTTGCGTTGACCGCCAATACAGAGGAGCTACTCTTGCGTACCAATTTCCCCCCTTATCTATGCGCTCTGGATTGTTACAAACCGAAGTAGTGGCCAAAGGAGCCGTGCAGCGTGCGGCGGACGGATTGGAGCTTTCCGGCAGAGGCGATGCCGTTGCCGAAGGAAGGAAGATCGTCTCCAGTCGCGCAAAACAATTGGCATCGGATGCAATGACGGCACAGGTGGATGGGGATCCATCAGCAATGGATGCGGCAGCGCGGCAGGCATTGGAAGCCGTTCTTTAAGAGGGGTTTTCAGATAATCGCAGGCTTTTTGTTGTGCCACTCGGTCGCCTGTTCATACGCATATCCCGCGCGCAGTATCACATCTTCTCCCCACTGAGGACCCAAGAGCTGCATGCCGATCGGCAAATTGTCTTTCGAAAATCCACAGGGAAGTGAGAGCCCCGGGATGCCCGCCAGATTCGCAGGAACCGTGAAAATATCCTCCAGGTACATTGCCAGAGGATCATTGGTGTGAGCGCCAACGGTGAAGGCCGGGGTGGGACAGACGGGGGTCAGAATCACATCCACATTCTTGAATGCCTTATCAAAGTCGCGCTTGATCAAGGTGCGGACTTTCTGCGCCTGTCGGTAGTAGGCATCGTAGTACCCGGCGGAGAGTGCAAAGGTTCCGATCATGATGCGACGCTTCACTTCATCACCAAAGCCGCTACTCCGTGCGCGCTCGTAATACTCGATCAGCGTGTCGCGCTCGGGAACGGTATGGCCAAAGCGCACACCGTCGTAGCGGGCCATGTTGGAGCTCACTTCACTGGGGCAGAGCACGTAGTACGTTGCAATGGCGTGCGGGGAATTCGGCAATGAGATTTCCGTCACCTGAGCGCCAAGTTTCTCCATTTGCTCGGCAGCTATGCGTACGACCTGCTCCACTTGGGGGTCTAAGCCTTTGAGGAAGTATTCCTTAGGGAGCCCTACCTTAAGCCCTTTGATGTCATTCTGAATGGTTAGGGAGTAATTCGGAACGGGCACGTCACCTGTCGTGGCATCCAGGGGATCTTTCCCTGCGATCGTCTGCAGGATCGTAGCCGCATCCTCCACGGTCTTGGCCAGTGTTCCGATACTATCGAGCGAGCTTGCCATGCTCATCACGCCGTAGCGGCTGGTACGGCCGTAGGTCACTTTGAGTCCAACGCATCCGCAGAAGCTGGCAGGCTGGCGAATCGATCCTCCGGTATCCGTTCCCAGCGCGAACAGGCACTCATCGGCCGAAGTGGCAGCAGCACTCCCGCCGGATGATCCTCCGGCCACGCGCGTGAGATCCCAGGGGTTATGCGTGGGTCCAAAGCACGAACTTTCGGTGCTCGCTCCCATGGTAAATTCATCGGTGTTCGTCTTGCCCAGGCTGATGGCGCCCGCCGCCTCCAGACGCTTGGTCGTGGTGGAGCTGAAGGGAGGAATGAAATCTTTATCACGCAGCATGTTGGAGCACGCCGTGGTGGGCACGCCCTCTTCGCAGAAGACATCCTTGGCCAGGTACGGGATGCCGGCGAGAGGGTGGCTGAATGTTCCATTCTTATCCAATTTTTTGGCTTGCTCCAGGGCTCGGTCAAAATTTAGGTGCACAACCGCATTGAGCGATTTATCCACTTTTTCGATCTGTTCGATGCATGCACGCACCAAGTCTTCGGACTTGAGGGATTTCTCCTTCAATCGCTTATGTGCTTCGGTGATGGTGAGGGAAGAGAGAGACAAATGAAGAATGTAAAATGTGGAATAAAAAATTAACCATGCGCGGAGGGCGTTTCAATCTGTTGCTCGATGATCGGGAGGGGACTTGTGGCTAAGAGCGCTTCTGTTTCGGGGCCATCGCTCGCGATCACATCTTCGCGGGCGATGCCGCAAAGTCCGGTCACTTGCGCGGTGGGTTCGATGCCTGTGGTATCCACCCTCTCGAGTTTGGCGACGTAGTCTAAGATCGCCGAAAGCTCATGCCCGAATTTCTCCACTTCCGTATCGGAAATTCGGAGTCGAGCCAGCTTGGCGATGTGCCGGACTTGTGCGGGCGAGAGATCCATCACGAGCGATGGTATCCGAGAGGCATTCCGACGCAAAGGAAAGCGTATTCCTGCAGTTTCCAAAATTACATAAATGTTGTATAATATCTATATCACATTCCTCAAATTCACATGACTCATTATCGAGTCGATACAGCGCACAGTAATGACGATATCGCTGCGCGAGCACATCTGGCAACGAATATGACGGAGGAAGTATTGGCGAAGCTTGGCGGAAAGAAAAAGGAGCGATTCGCAGAGAGGAGCAATCAATTGGCAGAGAGCCATGGATTAGCGTCAGAGCAGTATATGGAATGGCTGCATGGTCAGTACGTTGCAGTTATGTTTGGAGTTGGGGAACCAAAGGGGCATGTGGCATCGCGTGTTATTTCAGGGTCCACCCGCAAGCCGGGCAGCCACGGATCTGACAGGCATCACTGATCACAATCTAATTCTTTCACATACTCATGAATAATTATCGTATCGATTCCCCGCATCGGCAGCTCGGTTCCCCGCATGATCGCGAGACAAAGCGTCAAAGGGCTGATTTGGAGCAACGCATCCGGCAGGCCATTGCGCCGTTTCTCCCCAAAGATCAGGAGGGTCAGCGTATTGCCAATCTCTGTGTGCAACAACTCTCCGATTCGTGGTCCGATGAAGTGAGGCATGGGCTGGATGCCACAGTGGCACAGCAAACAGTGCTGGGTGCCATTGAGGACGAGATGTTTCCGATTCTCCGCGTGAGCCATGGGACCAGTATGACGCATGCACTCATAGGAGCGATGAACAGGATTGCCGATCAATTGGTGGCTGTGCGCGAAATGACAACGTTGGATAGCGCATGGAATACTCCTGATCGCAAAATGCTGCACCAGCGTCAGCGCGATGATGACGTGCAGGCGCAATTGCGTGCGGAGAGAAGCGACATGCGCCACCAGATCGCCAATAATCTGACACGCAGGGGAAAGAAGGGTGGCTTTGGTTCGCGGCCGCCAATCCAGAAGTTCTAATCTTTCTAAGAGGACATGGCTTCCTGCTTGCTGCATACTGGCTCTTGCCATGCAGTTTCTCCACTTGAGCGGCAGAAAGACGTGTGATCGCGTGCTGCGCAAGGGCACTCTTTGGCGCGGCAAGACGATGAACGTACGCTACCTGCCGGGGATTCCTGCAACGGCGCAGCAGCGGTACGCCGGACGCGCGCCGCAGGGACTCTATTTGGGGACCTTTGCTTCGCTGTCATTAAGTAAGCGTGCCGTGGATCGCAACCGTATGCGCCGCCGCTGCCGCGAAGCGTTGCGCATCACCATAAAAGATATTGATTCCAATGAGAAAAATCATCGCGAAGCGCTGGGTGGCTCCGACGGGACCCAGCGCTGGAGCGATACAAATAGAGGAAAGGAGGGCTCGTGGGAGGGAAACCAGGGGTTTCCCTTCCGCGATAGTTTTCAATTGTTGGTTTCGCCTCGTTCCTCTAGTCTCTCGTGTGACTTTGCGGTCATCCTTGCCGATGTCCGCTCCTTCCTCACTCTTCTCTGCTCATGCCCACCGCCGCCCCCCGCAAAAGAAGCGCCCTCCTTGAATTCGCGCTGATCTTCGCCATCGTGTACTTGGGAACACAATTTGTGTTTCGCACGTTCTTTCCGCAGCAGCAAGGAACGCAGAATGGAGCAACCACGGGAGTGATCCTCAAGCCCGTTGCGGCCAAAGTGAAAGAAGGCGCGTTCCCACAGTTCACCCTGCGCAACGAAACGGCGAGCAAGCTTGTGCTGCCCGCGCGCTGCCCCATGCCTCCTGTAGAAGTGTTCTCTGTTCAGGGCCAGGGAACGGGCGCCGTGCTGACGCCACTCACTGCCACCGAAACAGTCCTCCCCTGCGTGCCGCTTACCGAGGTGGCTTCCGGAGATGCTGTCACCATCAATCTGGGTCCCTGGAAGTACTCTCTTTTTTCCTCCTTGCAGACGTACGAGGTGCGTCTTCCTTCAGATGCCAAACTCCTGAGCGAGAGCGGCTCAGTCCTCCCCGCATCCGGAACGCTCTCGGCACGGGTAACGCTTCAGGAGGTCGGTCCCTTCACCAAGCTTTTCAGGGTCTTCATCACCAAGCCTTTTTTAAACTTCCTCATCTTCATTGCCTCCATCTTGCCCGGGCACAGTCTGGGCTTTTCGATCATTATATTGACGATTGTGGTCAAGCTCTTGCTCTTCATTCCCACGCAGCACTCTCTTCAGGGACAGAAAAAGATGCAGAAGGCGCAGCCGCACTTAGATGAAGTCCGTCGCAAGCACAAAGATGACCCCAAGCGCATGCAGGAGGAGACCATGCGCGTGTGGAAGGAGCACGGCGTCAATCCGTTTCAATCTTGTCTGCCTCTCTTGATCCAGATGCCGGTATTGATCGGCGTGTTCTACGTGGTGCGCGATGGCTCCACCCTGGCGCTCTCTCGTCACCTGATCTACCCCTTCTACCAGCACCTCGACTGGACGTTTGCGACTACATTCTTGGGCCTTGATTTACTCAAGAGCAATGCCTTCCTCTTCGCTCCGCTCCTGGTCATTCTGCAGTTCTTGCAGATGAAGCTCACGTTCGCCATCGCCAAGCGCAAGAAAGTACAAACTGGCGGGGATAAGCCGATCAATGAGCCGGATAAAAATCAGCAGCTCCAGCAAACGATGATGCTCTACGGCCTGCCGCTCATGATCGGCGTTTTCGCCTTTCAGTTCCCGGCAGCAGTCTCGCTCTACTGGGCCATCTCGACACTCTTTGCGATCGGGCAGCAGGTGTATGTGAATCGCGAGAAGAAAGTTGCGTGAGCCTTTCATTGCCTCACCCCCTTCCCCCCTCTCCCTTGCCACTCCGCTTGCCACGGGAGAGGGGGAATTTGACTATGAAAAAAATGGGATAAGGGACAAATCTGGTTGATGCTCAATATTGTTCGAGAAGGTAATCCAGCATCTTCTTCCTTCGTGCTCTGCTAATGCCTCGATGGATGCCGATACGCTCTTGGATGTGAGCAAAGAGGCCG
>Ga0247842_10000287_pt1 | contig 110254 bp, 103 predicted proteins | sample LaCruzMarch2015__3_FD_192411 | JGI IMG/M metagenome (GOLD analysis project Ga0247842, IMG submission 192411) | Freshwater microbial communities from meromictic Lake La Cruz, Castile-La Mancha, Spain - LaCruzMarch2015_19m | ecosystem: Environmental > Aquatic > Freshwater > Lake | place: Spain... | reverse complement strand
CACCCTTAATGCCGTCCTTTTCCCCTGGCGGCGGGCAAACAGCGAGGGGGTCCTCTGCGACGGCTATATGGAGATGCGTTACAAACTTCAGGCCGCCCTGGAGCGGTCGCCTGCGGTCATTGAAGAAACAAGCCAACACTTTGCCGAGATATTCGGCAGAGACCACGGCGGCCTCTCCTGGAAATACCGAATGGAGGATGCGGAACTGGTCATGACCGGCATGGGCTCCATTGCCAGCGAGGCCACGCGGGCTGCCGATATGTTAAGGGACGAAGGAATCAAGGCAGGGGTCGTGGGAATTCGGGTCTTCCGGCCCTTCCCCGCAAAGAACCTTAAAGAGGCCTTCCGAGGCGCCAAAGGCATCGTCATCTTTGAGAAGGGAATCAGTTACGGATATGAAGGAGCCTTGAGTTCCGATTTGAAGGCTGCCTTCTACCGGTCGGAGAATCAGGCCCCTATTCACAATTATATTGCCGGCCTCGGAGGACGGGATGTGAAGGCAAGGGAACTCGCCGACGCCGCCAGGGCGTCCTGGATAGAGATACAAACGGGAATCGTCGAAAAACCCACAACCTGGCTCAATTGCTATACGGGGTGAAATCATGCCGGAAAACTTATTTAAAATAAACGCGAAAGAATATATTCTCCCGGGCACCCGCGCCTGTCAGGGGTGCGGGCTGTCCCTGGCTTACCGATACGCCTTGAAAGCACTGAGAGAAAACACCATCGTCACCCTGCCCGCCTGCTGCCTCTGCGTCCTGCACGGAATCTATCCCAGCACGCCGGTGATGATCCCCGCCCTCAACAACTCCTTCGCCAGTACCGCCGCTTCCGCTTCCGGACTCGTCGCGGGGCTCCAGGCGATGAACAGGACGGATATCACCGTCATGGCTATTGCCGGGGACGGGGGAACCTTCGATATGGGCATTCAGGCCTTAAGCGGGGCCGCCGAGCGGGGAACGGATTTTATCTATGTCTGCTATGACAACGAGGGATATATGAACACCGGCACCCAGCGATCCAGCGCCACTCCGCTGGGAGCCCTCACGACCACCACCCCCATCGCGACGAAGCAGCAGCACAAAAAGGATTTTCTGAAGATCATGGAGGCCCACGACATTGCTTATCTGGCGACGGCGTCTCCTTCCTATCCCATCGATCTCTATGACAAGTTCGTCAAGGCAAAGAAAATCAAGGGAACCCGCTATATTCACCTGTATATACCCTGTCCCCCCGGCTGGGTATATCCCCCCAAGGATACGGTGAAAATGGGCCGTCTGGCTGTGGAAACGGGCATTACCCCCCTGTTTGAAATAGAAAACGGGAGATTCCGTTTTACCAGCCGCAGCAAGTCTATGGCCGAGCGGGGAAACCGTCTGCCCGTCATCAACTATCTGGAGAAGCAGGGGAGATTCAAGAAAATGAATATCGAGCAACTCCACCAGCTCCAACACTGGGTGGACGGCAAGTGGCAGGAATATCAGCGGCGGTCACAGGAGTAGGGAACGTTATATTATCCCCGTTGATCGCGCAAAGATTCGATAATCAGTCGGGCGTAACGCTTTGCCGCCCCTCGGTTGGCGATGATGGCTTTCCTCGCCGCTTCTCCCTTCGTTCTTAAAAGGGCAGGCTGAGACAGCATCCCGCGGATGCCCGCAAGCAGTTCTTCGCCGTTAGTGACGGTTATGCCCGCTCCTATTCCGGCTAAAATATTTTTTTCACTCAGGAAATCTTCCATGGAGGGGCCATGGAAGACCACCTTTCCCCAGGCTGCAGGCTCAAGAATATTCTGTCCTCCTTTGGGCACGAGACTTCCACCGCAAAAGACCACCGTCGCCAGAGAGTATATCTTGAAGAGTTCTCCGATCAAATCGACGATAACGATCCGCTCCTCCGTCCGAGTCTGGCCGCCGTTGATGGCGGAAAGGGTAATAACATCCGTAAAGCCGCCGCGGGCGACAATTTCCCGAACCGCGGCTCCCCTCTCGACATGGCGGGGAATCAGAATCAGCTTCATGGCCGGATAGTCCGGCAGGAGGCGCCGATAGACATCCAAGACAACCGACTCTTCTCCCTCATGGGTACTTCCGGCTACGAAAACAGGATCTTCCGGCGCGATATTAAGACGCAGAGCGATTTCCTCCTGCAGAGCCGGAGAAACATTAGCCGCCAGACCATCATACTTGGCGTTTCCCATGATCTCCATTCGCTGCGGGGACAGGCCCAGGGAGAGAATCCGTTCCCCGTCAACACCGGAAATGACACCGACACGGTCCACAAACGCCAAGACCCGCTTCCAGAAAAAACGGCTGAGCAGGTAACGGCGGAAAGACCGGGGAGAGATGCGGCCGTTTACCATGATCACCCTAATTTTCAGTTCTTTACAGGTATGAAGGAAGTTCGGCCATAGTTCCGTCTCGGTCATGACAAAGACATCGGGATTGACCCTTTTAATTACCTTACGGACAACAAAAGGGACGTCGAGGGGATAATAAATGATCGCCGTGGCCTCTGTCGCCAGTGACCTGGCCATGTCCTGACCCGTTTCCGTACTGGTGGAAAGAACAATGCAGGCCCCCGGCAGCTCCGCCCGTAAAGCGGCAACAATAGGGACGGCCGCCGTAACTTCCCCCACCGAAACGGCGTGGATCCAGATCCTGGGGGCTCCCTCCATCGCCGGGGAAAGTTCTTCTGCCATCATCCCGAATTTGGCGCCAAGACTCCGCCGGTATTTCCCCGTCAGCGCCATCTTCAGGACATAATAGGGAAGGGCCAGGCACGCGGCAATAAAAAGGGCAACGTTGTAGAGGAAAAAAATCATTTTAAACGTTAATTATTAACTGTGAATAACATCATAAATAATCGAATCCATTGAGCTGACAAAATGACGCTTTTCCCCTCCCCTAAAGAAGCACGGGCACAGACGATTTAACTCCCTCCCCTTCAAGGGGGAGAGATGGGGTTCTGTGGAGAAGAGATTGACACCCCCGCTCCATTGCTGTATAAGGGCGCATGAGGATTATTGCCCCATCCATACTCTCCGCCGATTTCAGCCGCCTGGGCGAGGAAATTATCGCCGTGGAAAAGGCGGGGGCGGACTGGATACACATCGATGTCATGGATGGTCACTTCGTGCCGAACCTGACCATCGGGCCCGGAGTCGTGGCCTCCCTGAGGAAAACGACCAGGCTCCCCTTTGACGTCCACCTGATGATCTCCGACCCAGACCGCTATATCGATGCCTTTGCGGCGGCAGGAAGCGATTATATCACCGTCCACGTGGAAGCAGCCACGCATCTGCATCGCACCATCGCCTATATCAGGGGAAAAGGGAAAAAGGCCGGGGTTTCATTAAATCCGGCCACGCCCCTGACCCAGATCGAACCAGTCCTGGCGGATCTGGATCTGCTGCTTATCATGACGGTTAATCCCGGATTCGGCGGCCAGAAGTTCATTCCCTCCATGATTCCCAAGATTCAGACAGCCAGAAAATTGATCGATGCCCACGCACCCCATGTTCTACTCGAAGTGGACGGCGGCATTACTACCGGGAACATTGGCGCCGTTGCCGCAGCCGGGGCTAAGGCCTTCGTCGCCGGGGCCGCCGTCTTCGGCAGCAAGGAATACGGGCAGACCATCACCACCCTGAAAAACACCTGATCTCCTGCCAGCAAAAGCATAACTCCATCCCCCCTAACCCTCCCCTTCAAGGGGAGGGTTAGGGGGTCACCCATTAATAATAGGCCCCTTGTAAAAAATAGTGTAAAGACCTGACCCTGAATACATTTATCACCCTTTGTGACGACCTGCCGTCAGGAGAGTTTTGTAGTAAGCCTTTCCTGAACCTGTTTTGCCTCGTTTACGATCCTGCCCATAACTTCGGCCACGGTCGGTTCGTCGTGAATCAGACCTGTCGCTTGGCCAACGGGGAGAATGCCTTTATCCAGATCCCCCTCTTCCGTTGCCAACTGGAAGGCCTTGAAGCCGTTGGCCATATAGGCCATTTTCATAGCGTTGCTCAACCCGGAAAATAGAATACCGATAAACAGTTTCAAGTAGGGCATATTCATCTGTCTGGCAACATCCCTGGAATTGACAAACGCCGCCGGCAAATCGACTCCTTTCTTGATGGCCCTTTCCGCCGCCTTCGTCTTGAGGACCCGGCACCAGATTCCATCCACCCGTTTGGAATAAAGGGTATCCGTCACATCCAGTTCAATGGAAAGATCCTTGAAATTCTTATGCAGAGGACTCTCCTTCGTCGTCATGAAACGGGTACCCATAGCCACTCCCTCCGCCCCCAGGGCCAGGGCCGCCGCCAATCCCCGGCCATCGGCAACGCCTCCCGCCGCCACCACGGGGATTTCCAAAACATTGGCCAAGCTCGGGATCAGAACCATCGTTGTTACCGCTTCGCCATGGGCCGCCGCCTCATTCCCCGTGGCGATGACGCCGTCGGCGCCGTAATCCTGGGCCCGCTTGGCATGGCGGGCATTGACCACGGTAGCGAAAACCTTGCCGCCATACTTGTGGGCCTCTTTCACCAGCCAGTCGCCCTTCCCCAAGGCAAAGTTGATAACCGGAACCTGCTCCTGCAAAAGGATCTTAGCATTCTCTGCGGCCCCAGGCATGAGGAGAGTGGCGTTGCAACCAAACGGCTTGTCCGTCAGGCTGCGGATTTCCCGGATGGCCTTGCGCGTCTCTTCCGGATCCATGGGACCGGTGGCGAGGATACCCAGACCGCCGGCATTGGAGACTGCCGCCACCATCTTCGGAATGCTGATCCAGCTCATCCCGGAAAGGAAAATGGGGTACTTGATTCCTAATAGCTCGGTAATTTTTGTTTTCATAATATATCTCCTTCAGGAAATAGGGGGACAGCGCCCCTATTTCATTCTGATCAACCTGCCCGACGTGTTTTTATTCCAGATATGAAGAAAAATACTCAGTGCCGGGTCGAACGCTCATTTACATCCCTTCCCACAGTTGGTCAAGCAGATTCGCAGAAATAAATAATGGGGGGAGCAGATATCACATCTGCCCCCATAAAGACTGAAAAGGATCAACCCATCCCCACACTCCTCCCTTGGAAGGGGAGGGAGTAAGGTGTATTTTCAGGTAACAACATCTAAAATAGTAGGGCGCTGCCCCCCTATTATTGTCCCTTGTTATTTAGCCATCAAGGCCCTACCGATGGTCAGGATCTCTGCTTCTTTCGTTCCCTCGTAGAGTTCCAGGATCTTCGCATCCCGATACCACTTCTGAACCGCGTATTCGTCGATGTACCCATATCCGCCGTGAAGTTCCACGGCATTGTTGGCACAGAAGACCGCCGTCTGGCCGCTATAGAACTTCGCCATTGCCGCCAGAGTGAAGTCCGGCTTGCCCTGGTCAACCAGCCAGGCCGACTTGTAGACGAGCCCTCTCAGAGCTTCGATCATGATGGCCATCTCCGTCAGCTTCTTCTGAGTCAGCTGGTAACTTCCCAAAGGCGACCCAAAGGCCGTCCGCTCCTTGCAGTACTTTACCGAGGTCTCCAGGCAGGCCACCCCCAGGCCCAGGCCCTGGGCAGAGACCAGGATTCTAGTGACGTCAAAGAAGTGCATGAGCTGATAGAAACCCCGGCCTTCCCTGCCCACCAGATTGCCCTGGGGCACCCGGACGTCCTCCAGGGCGATCTCCGCCGTATCGGAAGACCTGATGCCCATCTTTCCCTTGATCTTGTTCCTTGTCACGCCCTTGGCATCGGCGGGAATAATGATCAGGCTGAAACTGTTGTGCTTTTTCTCTTCGGGATTGGTGATGCACTGGGTGACCATGAAATCGCAGACCGTCCCGTTGGTGATGAACATCTTGTTGCCGTTGATGACATAGTCGCTGCCGTCCTTGACGGCCCGGGTCTTGTATCCCGCCACGTCGGTCCCCGCGTTGGGCTCCGTGAAGGCCCCGGCACTGACCAATTCACCCCGGCAGACGGGGGGGATGTATTTCTGCTTCTGTTCTTCCGTGCCATACTGGAAGATTGCTTCGCATCCAAAGGTGGCCGCCCCGATATTCAGGCCGATGCCCATATCGACCCGGGAGAGTTCTTCCGTGATAATGGCGTTGCCAAAAAATCCCGCGCCGGCGCCTCCGTAAGCTTCGGGAACCCAGGCCCCGACTAGGCCATTCTCCGCCGCCTTTTTTCGTATTTCCGGGGTGTACTTCTCGTGCTCGTCACATTCCTTGCTCACCGGCGCGCACTCCGCCACGGCAAATTTGTAGGTCATATCCCTCAACATTTTTAGTTCTTCGGTCAATTCAAAATCCATAAATTACCTCCGTTCCTCGTAAAAGAGTTATGAATGACATGAAATACAGCAACTTTTTCTTCTTTAGACGATATAGGTTTTTCTCAAATCCACCTTGTTAATTTTCCCGACACTGGTCTTGGGAATGCCCGCCACGATCTCCACCCGGTCTGGGACGCCGTATTTGGGAATCTTGCCCGTCTCGGATGCCTTCAGGATGAACTGGCGAAGTTCGTCGCCCGTAACCTTGCCGACAAAATCCGGTTTCAGGACGGCCACCAGGAAGGGCCGCTCGCCCCATTTGGCATCGGGAATACCGATAGCCGCAGCCTCCATAACTGCCTCATGGTTGGCAATGACGTTCTCCAGGTCCTGGGAGGAGATCCATTCACCGCCCGTTTTGATGACGTCTTTGATGCGGTCCGTAACCTGGAGGTATCCCTCCCTATCAATCAAGCCTACATCGCCCGTATGGAGCCAACCGTCCGTCCAGAGATCTTTGGACCGCTCCGGATCCTTGAAATAGCTCTCCGTGAGCCAGGGCGACCGGACGCAGACTTCCCCGGTGGCAACGCCGTCATGGGGGACGTCCCTTCCCATCGGGTCCTTGAGGCGCACATAGACAAGGGGCGCCGGTAGACCGGTCTTGATGATGGTGTCCACATACTGTTCTTTCGTCTCGTTCAACATCCATGGTTTGAGGTTGGCCGCCGTGAGGAGCGGGCAGGTTTCCGACATGCCGTAAGCGGCAAATATCTGGATGCCCATTTCCATGGCCTCCAGGGCCAGGCTCTTGGGGAGACGGGCACCGCCGATGATGACTTTCCAGAAGGAGAGGTCAAATTTTTTGGCCACCGGGCTGCTCACAAGCATCTGAATGATCGTCGGGACGCAATGGGAAAAAGTCACCCTTTCCGTCAGGATCAGCTTCAGGAGCATCGCCGGTTCGTAGCGCCCCGGATAGACCTGCTTGACCCCCAGCATCGTGGCCGCCCACGGCATCCCCCAGGCATGGACATGGAACATGGGAGTGATGGGCATATAGACGTCGTTCGACCTTAGTCGGCCAATGGATTCATATGAACCGGTGGCCAGCAGGAGGGCCTGGGCATGGAGTACCAACTGGCGGTGGGAGAAGTGGACGCCCTTGGGCAGGCCTGTCGTGCCCGTGGTGTAGAAGATCGACGCCTGGGTATTTTCGTCAAGGTCGGGGAAATCATACGCGGACGCCGCTCCCGCCAGCATTTCCTCGTATTCCGTATCGAAGGGAATCTTTGAGTTAGGTTTAGTGCCATCATCGGTAATCAGAATGACTTTTTTGACCGTAGTCAGCTGGTCCCAGATCGCCTCGAACATGGGAACAAAATCCTGATGGATCAGAACAATCTTGTCCTCCGCATGATTCATCGTGTAGAGGACCTGTTCGGGAGAAAGGCGCCAATTCTGGGTATGCATGATCGCACCCATCATGGGGACGGCAAAGAAACACTCCAGATAACGATGGCTGTCATAATCAAAGACGCAGACCGTATCCCCCGCTCCCACGCCGATTTTTTCCAATCCGTTGGCCAAGCGATGGATCCGCTCGTTGAGGGTTCGGTAGGTAAGACGGACCTTGTCCCGGTAAACGATCTCCTGGTTCGGAGCAAAAGCCAAGGGCATTTCGAGGATGTGTTTGATTAATAACTGATACTTGTAACTTTCACCCGGTTCATAAACTTTCTTTGCCATACATTCCCTCCTTCAATGATTTAAAGTTAATGGTCATTTTTCTACTTGTGTCAGGATGATGAAAGGTAATAAAAAGGGTTTCCGCTGAGGACGAATTTGGCATACAATCGTTTTTATCGATACCCATGCACGAATCCGTAACGATGAAATGATACATCACTTATAACATATCGCCCACTTATTGACAATTAAAAAAGGCAGGATTCCCATGCATATTATCATTGATGGATACAACCTCATTCGCCAGTCTGACCGCCTCCGGCGGGCGGAGAAATTTACCCTTGAAGAGGGCCGCCATTCACTTATTCGTTTCCTCATCCCCTACCGGGAACGGAAGGGACACCGGTTAACTGTTGTCTTTGACGGCTGGGACGGGGGCTCTTTCCAGGAAGAACGGGATCGGGAAGGGAGAATCGACATCATCTATTCCCGGAAAGGGGAAAAGGCCGACGACCTCATCAAGCGCATGGCGGAGAGATCCGGCGACGAACTGGTCGTGGTCACCTCGGATCGGGACATCGGTCATTTTGTGGAACGGTGCGGTGGTACAGTGGTGGCTTCGCAAACCTTCGAAGGCATTGTCGCCGGTGATCACCCGCCGTTATCATCGACGTCCTACGGCCATGTCGTCATCGGGAAGGAAGACGACGACTTGTCACAGGAAAAAAAGGGAACAAAAAAGAAGGGGCCCGCGAAAAAAGCCTCCCGGAGAGAACGGGAATATAACAAACGCCTCGTCAAGCTCTAACGCCTTCGCAAAAAGAGAGGATAAAGTTCTCCAGCAGGAGATGGGCGTCCCGTCCCGTGGTCTTCATCTGCAGGTCGAGGCGGGCAAGTTCCTGCAGGCACCTGATCAGGGCAGCGTCGGAAAAGCGATGGGCCCGTCTGCACGCCTGATAGACAACGTATGGATGCTCGTCCGAAAGATCACCCAGTTCCCCCTTCTCCTCCCGTGCGCCGGCCAGGGCCTTGATCTCCGGGATGACCTGCCTCTGGAACTGACCGTAATCCATTCCCGTCTGCCAGGAACGCAGCCGCCCACTGTTTATGAAGATCCGGGCGTGAAGGAGAAAGCGTATCTCCCTGACCAGCATGGATAAGACCACCAGGGGTTGTACACTCTGATCCCCAATCAGTTCTCTCAGTACGGTCAGGGCTTTGGGGGTCATTTTATCCCCCAGGGCGGTAGTCAGGTCAAAGACATTGTCTTCTTTTGTTTTACCGATTACCTGTTCGACATCCTCCTGCCGAATCTGGTTCCTATCACCGGTGAAGGCCACCAGCTTTTCCAGGGCGCTGATGGAAGAGGCCAAGTCAAAACCCGTTTTTCTGCCCAAGGCAAGCCAGGCTTCGGGAGCAAGAGACTTGCCGCTGCTTGCGAGCAGCTCCCTGGTTTTATCCATCAACAGGCTCTGTTGGCGCGCTTCGCCCTTGGCTGCCGAAAATTGGAGAACCCGTCCGGTCTCAGAAATAATTTTTATCAATCGCTTTCGTTTATCAACGCTTTCGGCCGTCAGAATCAGCACGTTCCCATCCGGCAATCCAGACGTCAGGAGTTCTTCCAGACGGTCCGTGTCTGTTTTGCGCCGTTGTGGAAGGAGCTGCCGGCTGACGCAGATCTCCAGAATCCGGGGCAGCCATTTTTCCCGATTTTCGTCCCCCTCGCCATCCATGACTCGGGACCACTCTTCCTGGCTGATGCGCTTCCACCCGCCATCCCGCAAATCTTCGAGACTCCAGCCGGCCATCCCCAGAAAGGTCATAAAATCCCTTGCCGCCCGCAGGGGATCTTTATCCAAATGTTCACGGGCCTGTTGAAGAATTCGCAGGGGCTGCTGACGGGAAGAAAGAAAAGCCGCCTGACGGACAACGACGACTTTATTGGCGGGTAGCAGCGGCGCTGCCATCAGTTCCTCACAGAGTTTGTCGACGTCCGTCTGGTCCGGCTCCATAAAAAACAGATTGAACGCCCGGTCCCTTTCGGGAAGAATGGCCCCAATGATCTTGCTTAAGGCCTCCCGGATCAGGAATGCTTCCCCCCAGAGCAAATAGGAGGAAGCGATCTTTCCCGCTTTCACCTCGCGGAGGACCTTTGCCAGATCATCCGCCGGGGTTTTTTTGTCAGAGTTCACAGTCATACTCCGTCACATTACCCCATAACCCTCCTAACCTCCCCTTTGAAGGGGGAGGAATATCCATATGGACCCTTCCGGGAGGAGGCATGATCCTCCCTGAAGGGGAATGTTCCCTAATTATATGTAGCGAGGGTGGGAATGTTCAGATAATAATAAATTTTCTAATGTGCCTGACAACCTCTTCCGGGTCGTCAATGACCTGGAAATAATTGAGATCATCCTTCTCGATCATCAGCTCCCGCATCATCGTCTTTTTCATCCAGTCAATAAGACCCTTCCAATACTCGCTCCCCATGAGAATCACGGGGAAGCTTTTGATCCGTTTCGTCTGGATAAGGGTCAGGGCTTCAAAGAGTTCGTCGAGGGTGCCGAAGCCTCCGGGAAGAATGATATAGGCCATGGCGTACTTGACGAACATGACCTTGCGGATAAAAAAATATTTATAATCGATGCGGACATTTGCGTAAGCGTTGGGCGTCTGTTCAAAGGGCAGGCGGATGTTCATGCCCACAGATTTCCCGCCCCCCTCGGCAGCCCCCTTGTTGGCGGCCTCCATGATTCCCGGACCGCCCCCGGTAATCACACTGAAGCCCTCCTGGGCGAGCCGCCGCGCCAGAACCACCGTTTTTTCGTAATAGGGGTCCCCCGGCTTGACTCGCGCCGAGCCAAAAATGCTTATCGCATGATTGATCCCCGACAAGGTCTCAATGGCGTCGACAAACTCCGCCATAATACGGAATATACGCCACGATTCCTGAACAGTCAGGGCATCGACGAGATACTGTTTCTCTTCCAAAGCTTATGAAGATTTCCTTCTCTGAACCTTGGCAAAACGCCGCCTTGCTTCAATAGCCTTTCTTTTCTTCCGTACGGAAGGCTTCTCGTAAGCGCGACGCAACTTCAGTTCCTTGAACAAACCGCTTTTAGAAAGTTTGTTCTTCAGAATCTTTAGGGCCTTTTCGACGTCATTGTCAAATACCTTTACTTCCAAAATCACCAGTCCTTTCTATTCAATTTTCATCGCTATATTTATTTTATATTCATTTCTCATCTGGAAATACACATCTTACTTCCCTCGAAGGGAAGACCACCAATATTTCCTTCCCCTTCAAGGGGAGGGGCTGGAGTGGGGATGGAGTTTACGAGCGCTTCATCGCGTGTCGCAGAGGGCGCAAAAAAAGGGTAGTACGGCGCCTTCACATCTTGCTTGTGCCGTGACCTACCCTTTGTTGTTACTGATATTAAATCACACCCCTTGCTTTGCGATAAATTCCTGAAGTGCCCTCAAAAACTCCTCATTTTCTTCGGGATTTCCCACGGTAACCCGCATGCAGTGACGCAGATCGCCGAGGACGGGAAAATTCTTGACAAGAATCCCCTGATCAAGAAGGTAGTCGTATATACGATATGAATCAAAATCGCAACAAAAAAATAAGAAATTTGCATCTGATCTTATGGGTCGAATCCCCTTCATACCGGCAAGGCGTGAGAAGAGAAATTCCCGGTCTGCTCTCACCCGGTCCAACTGATCTTCAAAAACCTGCTCATGATCCAGATAGAAGGTTGCCAGGATTTGGGAGAGGCTATTGAAATTATAGGGTAGCCTGACTTTATTCAATTCCCCGACAAAGGTCCGGGAACCCATCAAAAATCCAACTCTGATGGCAGCAAGGCCCAGTTTGGAGACGGTTCTCAGAATTACCAGATTATCATACTTTTTCAGCATGGGTAGAAATGTCTTCCGGGAGAATGGGAAATAGGCCTCGTCAACCACCACGACCCCTTGGGAGGCCTTGATTATTTCCTCAATTTTTTCCGTGTCAAAACAATTCCCCGTCGGGTTGTTGGGATAGCTCAGAAATGTCAAAACGGGCTGATCCTGCCTGATGACCGCCAGCATGGCTTCGAGGTCCAGATCGAACCTGCCGTCGAGAGGAACCTCTATAACCCGGCAACCTCAATTCAGGGCGGAGATACGGTACATGACAAAGGTTGGAAAGGGCGCTAGGACCGTTGCGGAAGGGCCGGCAAGGGTCGCGCAGAGGATCTGGATGAGTTCATCCGATGATCCGTTGCCGACAATGATTTCCTCCGCCGACACGTCGAAATGGGCCGCCATACGCGCACGCAGGGTAGGCGACCCGGCCTCGGGATAGCGATTCAGCTCGATGTTTCTTAATCTTTCCAGCAGGTCGTCCCGAATGTCCACCGGCAACGCATAGGGATTTTCATTGGCGTCGAGCTTCACGGGACAGGACGATTTTTCCACGGCATAGGCCTTTTGCGCCAGGATCTCTTTTCTGATTAAGCGGCTGATGTCCATACTATATCTTTCCCTTCCTCGTCGCAAGATCATCATATTTTGTATTCAACAGATGATCCTTCAATGTCTCTTCCTCCGGCGTCAGCGACCCTTCGGCAAATAAAACCTCCCATCCGGTTTGAAAGGACTCGATAAGGCTTTTACAGACATCCTCCCTTGTTACGGACCGGGGAAGGTGTTCATAGAGAGAGGTCACTTTCTCTTGCAGGGCTTGCACCTGCCTTGCCCGTGGTTCCCGGTGGGGTAGCATGATATCGCAGGTCTTTTCGGGATCAAAGCTCATCAGCAGGGATCCCTGCTGCAAAAAAACACCTCGGGACCTCATCTGGGCGCTGCCGCAGATTTTCCTTCCCTTCACCAGCAGTTCATGGAGGGAGGGCACGGAGAAACACGAGGCATCTATCGAGCCTTTTCCCGCCTCTCTTCCTTCTTCCGCCAAAATCGCCTCCAGGCCGAGCTTGCGCAATCCCCGGACAAGACACTGACTGATTACCCGGTATGTTTCCAGAATGGTGGGGGGAAACAGAGAAGCATTTTCCCCGGCAATAACGGCATAGGTCAGATCATCGTCATGATAAACCGCCTTGCCGCCCGTGGGACGCCGGACAACGGTTACTCCGTCTTTCCGGCACGCCTCCAGATCTATTTCCCGGTCGATATGCTGAAAATAACCGATCGAAACGGCGGGCGACAGCCACCCGTAAAGGCGTATCGTCGGCGGTCCTCCCGATCTTTGCACCTCCCTGAAGATGGCCTCGTCGATGGCCATGTTTTCCCGGGGAGGGTATCTATGGAAAGGCACAAGCCGCCACACCGCCAAACGGCCCTACTCTCCTTCCACTTCCTGAAGGATGAAATCGTGATAACCCCGGGAGTCAAGAAGATCGTCCAGTTCATCGAGATCATTGATTTCCACGACGATCATCCACCCGGTATCATGGGGATCGCTGTTGACAATGCCGATATCGTCAATGAGATCCTCGTTTACATTGATTACATTTCCGGTCAGGGGAGAAATAAGTTCGACGGTTCCTTTGGCAGCTTCGATAGCGCCGAAGGGCTCATCTCTCTCCACTTCCGAATCGATCTCGGGAAGCTCCACGGAGAGGACCTCCCCAAGCTTCTCCTGGGCCAGATCCGTAATCCCGATAGTAGCCAGATCCCCTTCTACCCTGACCCATACATGCTCACGACTGTAAAGCAAATCATCTGGAAAAACCTTCATAATCAGTGCATCCTTAGTCTTTATTTATTAGATGATCTTCAGTTCCTTTGATATCTTTGTTAAAATTTCACAACCATCCTCTTTCACCAGCACCATGTCTTCAATACGGACACCCCATTGGCCCGGGAGGTAAATGCCGGGCTCGATCGTTACCACCATGCCCGCTTCGAGGACCTGATCGGATAGGGCAGACAGCCTTGGCGCCTCGTGAACATCCAGCCCGACGCCGTGACCCGTGCCATGGGAAAAGTGCGGCCCGTACCCCTTTTTCTCGATAACCTGCCTGGCAATCCGGTCAATCTCCCGGCAGATTGCCCCCGCTCTCACCGCCTCAATCGCCCGGGCATGGGCGTCTTTCACGATGGCATAAACTTCCCGGAATTTAGCATCGGCCCTACCCAGGACAACGGTGCAGGTCTCGTCCGAGTGGTATCCTCCATGGACGGCCCCATAATCCATAACAACCGCATCTCCTTCCTCAAGCCTCCGCTGTCCCGGCCGGGCATGAGGAAGGGCGGCATTGGGCCCCGAGGCGACGATGGTGGAAAAAGACGTTTCTTCGGAGCCGAGGGCTCGCATGCGGTAATCCATTTCCAGGGCGATCGTTCTTTCCTCAACCCCCGGACGTATCAACTCGATCACCTGCAAGAGAGCCTCGGTGGCAATATCCACCGCCTTGCGCAGCAGCAATACCTCCTGACCATCCTTGACACTCCGGATACCGGTCAGCGCCTCCGTCAGGGGCATCAGCAGGTCTGGCGCCAGTTTTCCCCGCAGCTTCTCATGGAGTTCGACGGACAAGACGGCTGCTTCAAAACCTGCCCGCTTTATCTCTTGCTCCGCAAGCGCCGACACGACACCGCTGATCTTGTCGCGATACTGGACAACCTCGCTTTGCGGCGCCTCTTCCCCGGCTTGGGTGATATAGCGACCGTCCACAAGGAGGACGCCTTTATCGGGAAGGAGAAGAAAAACGCCATCGCTACCCGTAAACCCCGTCAGATAACGGATATTCTTCATCTCAAAGAACAGGACGGCGTCAACGCCAAGAGGAGGAAACCTTTCCAGAAGACGGGCAAGCCGCTCCCGATAAACCATTGCCTCACCCCCCGTCATGGTTTCTGTCCAAGTTGTTCAACCATCGCGACAGTTCATGCACAACCGTGGTTTTTTTGTCAATAGGAAGATCACTGATTTTTTCGTTTAATAGCGCCAGCACCTCATCCAGGCGCTGGCGCGCTTCTCTATGGCTCGGATCCCGCGCCAGAATCGCCGCCAGGATCTCCCGGGCGCCCTCATGATGTCCCTGACGGATATAAAGATCGGCCATGGTCAGGGTCTGGAAATCAGCGCCGAGGTCGGGGCGCCGGTCCTGTAAATCCTCATCCGCTGAGCCGTCATCAACAGTAAACAGAACCTCCGCGTGGTCCATATCGTCAGGCGACAGGGCCGCGCTTTTTTTATAAAAAATTCGCGCTCGCCCTTCATCCCCCCGTTGCAGATAGACGTCACCGAAGTTTTTGAACAATTGGGATAGCTCGCTGTTTAAATTATCCAGCCTGGCAAGAAAATTTCCGGCCTCTTCGGCATTGCCCATACCCAGGCAGGACTGACAGGCAATGATGGTCGCCGGAATGTCGTCCGGATCGGCAATCAGTCTTTCCTTAGCCAGGTTCAAAGACAGGGGGTACTGTCCCTTGTCCATGTAACCATGGGCCTGTCTGCGGAAGTACGGCGGTCCGCTCATAGGATAAACTCACGTATATTATTGTTTTTACAATGTATATGGCAAATGATGCGTCACGCTAACATAGCCCCTATAACGTGTCAAGAAGAGAATGGAAATATATCTCCCCTCTTACCTCATGCACACGCTCAGGACTTCGACAAAGTCGGTGTCGCCGTTCAAGACCTTGAGGATGCCGCTCTGCATGAGGGTCCGCATCCCCTCTTCTCTGGCTGTCTTTCTGATCGCCGCAATTGATTTTTTCCCGATGATCATCTGTTTGATATTATCCGAGGCAACCAGGAGTTCATAAAGCCCCATCATCCCCCGGTAGCCCACACCGTGACATTCCGGACATCCCTTGGCCCGATATATGGTCAACGATTCATCATAGGTAAAGTTTAAACTGTTAAAGTCCTTTTCTCCGAAATTTCTGGCCAGGTCCTCATATTCCTCGCGCCGCGGGTGATAGGGCTCCCGGCAATGCGGGCAGAGCCTTCGCACCAGGCGCTGCGCCATGACACACAAAAGGGAGTCGGCGAAGGCGAAGGGGTCAATCCCCATATCCAGGAGACGGATGATAGTTTCCGGAGCATTGTTCGTATGCAGGGTGGTCAATACCAGATGACCGGTCGTCGAGGCGTCAACGCCCATTTTGGCCGTTTCATAGTCTCTCATCTCTCCAACCATGATAATGTCCGGATCCGCCCGGAGAAAGGCGCGCATGGCGTTGCCGAAATCGAGGCCGATTTTGTGATGCACCTGCACCTGTCTGATCCCTTTCTGGGTGATCTCGACCGGGTCTTCCACCGTCCAGATCTTCACCCCGGGCCGGTTCAGAACGTGGAGCACTGCATGAGCCGTGGTCGTCTTGCCCGAACCCGTGGGTCCGACGAGGAGGATCAGGCCATACGGCTTTTTCATGAGGCCCTCAAACCGTTCCCGGGTGTCCGGTTCCATCTGAAGGTCCCCCATGGTCATGATCTTTCCCCTGGTGAGGATCCGCATGACCACATCTTCGACATAGCCGTGGGTAGGAATGGTTGCCACCCGCAACTCGATGTCTTCTCCATTCGGCCTTTTATACTGGATCTTGCCGTCCTGGGGAAGGCGGCGCTCGGTGATGTCCAGGTTTGACATGATCTTGATCCGGGAGACAATCGCGGCGCGATAATCGTAAGGATGGGCCTTGAAAGAGATACACTCGCCGTCGACGCGGAAACGGACATAGACCTGTTTTTCTTTGATATCCGGCTCGATATGAATGTCTGACGCCCGTCGGTTGCATGCTTCATTGATCATTTCATTGACCAGCCTGACGATCTTGCTGTCCGATTCCGAGACGCCGAGCCCATTGAGCCGGATAGCCTCATCAACACCATAAAAATGGTTGATATACTTAAGGATATCCTCCTTCGTCGCCGGATAATAGTCCACCTCCTTCGTCCGGAGCAGGTTTTCGATCATATCCTTTTTCAGAAGGTTATCGGGATCATCGATGACTACCTGGATGCGCCCCGCCTCCCTGCCCAGAGGCGCCCAGAGTTCCCGGCGGAGGAATTCATAGCGCAGGCTATGGAGGAGATCTTCCGGAACCGGATGATTCACGTTAAAAACAACTTGATGATTGGCCTTGAAAGGACTTGGTTTCATAGCAGGGGAGTCACACCGCCGCTGCGATCAGTTCCTTAATCTTCTGCTTCTCCATAAAGCCCCCATATACATTATTGACGATGAAACATAACGAGCAATACCGTTCATTGTCAATAAATAAAATGTCAGCTAAACGAAGATAGGGGATTTCGGCAAAGGAGTGTTTCTGCGGAATTGGTCTTGACTTTATCCCGGACATTCCATAAAACTCTTTTCATATCAATGGGAAGGGAGTAAATAGAACTCTGCGATGTGCGGCCGTTTTGTCTTGCTGACGGATTTATCCAGGATCGTGACGTCCTTTGACATCGAAGATGTCGCCTGTGAATACCGGCGGAGCAATAACATCTACCCCGGCCAGCAAGTCGCGGCCGTTATCCGGGCTGAGGTGAACCGCATGGTCGAATTCCGCTGGGGGCTCATCCCCTCCTGGGCGAAAGACCCTTCCATCGGCAACCGTCTGATCAACGCCCGGGCGGAAACCGTCGCCGATAAACCCAGTTTCCGCCACGCCTTCATGAAGCGCCGCTGTCTCATCGTCGCCGATGGCTTCTACGAGTGGCAGAAAACGGACGGCCCGGCGAAGAAACCCTGGTTCATTCACCTCCGGTCCGGCCAGCCCTGCGGTTTTGCCGGTCTTTACGAAACCTGGACGTCTCCGGAGGGCCGCCCCATCCATTCCTGCACGATCATCACGACCAAAGCAAATCAAGCGCTGGCGGCCATTCACGATCGCATGCCCGTAATTGTCCCGGGTGATTATAAGGCCGTCTGGCTCGATCCTGAGAACCGGCACCGGGATGAACTTCTCTCCATTCTTGTCCCCTATCCGGCCGGAGACATGGCCTGCCTGCCCCAGTATCCCGTGCCATTCTAAAAAATTGTGATGTAGCTCACACATCGCATGTGATGTAGCTCACACTTTAACGGCGTGATATCTATTGACTTTATCGGACAAGAAGAATTATCTTACAATTGTTTATTTCCAGGTCAACCCAGGAAAGAAAGCGAAAAATCGGGCGCTGTCCCGGGTTTTCGATATTTGAGTATACCTTGATTTCCCTTTTGATCTGACCTATAATGAGGGTTATTAAATAAGACGGTGTGATTGATATGCACGGGAAAAAGACAGATAATCGGCGGGGCTTTTCTCTCATCGAATTGATCATCGTCATCGCTGTCTTGGGCATCGTGGCGACCATCGCTGCCTATGCCTTTCAGGGCTATGTCAATAACACCAATCTGCGCACCGCCGCCCGTGATATGGCCTCCGATATTGCCAACACCAAACAGAAGGCCGTCTCCGAAGGGCTGACCTACCGCATAACCATAAGTACGGGCGGCAACAGTTACACCATCACCAGGGTAAACGCGGACGGAACTACTACCGACATGGGCACAAAGATCCCCACTGCTTTCGGAGCGAATCTGACGATCAATAGTACGAATTATACCGGCAATATAATTACCTTTCAGCCCCGGGGGACCACTTCTGCAGGAAATGTCGTCTTGGGAAACAGTAGAGGTTCCTCGGCCACCATAACCAGTAATACTACCGGGAGGACGCATGTCGCCTTCGCCATCCAATAACATATACCGTGCAGCGAAGTACGGGGATGTTTTGCATAGCCGCCGGGGTTTCAGCCTCCTCGAAGTGGTCATCGCCATCTTCCTCACGTCCATCGCGGTACTGGCGATAATGTCCCTCCAGCCAGCGGCCTGGAAGACGGCAGGCCGCTCCGATTATATGGGCCGGGCAGCGGGCATTCTTCATGAAGAACTCCAGACCCGGGAGTCCTTCATCATGAATTGTTGCAATACCGTCACGGCCGGATGCACCCAAAGATATGTTTGCGCATCCGGGCAAATAGGCACCGAATCGGCTTGCGGTTCCGCACTATCCACGCTTAATTGCACAGCTCCGTCGGGAGACGCCCAGTTTACCGTGACGACAACCATCACCAGCGTCGCCACCAGCGTCTGGCGCGTCACCGTCCGGGTAGCTTGGACGGGGCATGCGGGCATTTCAGAAAGCCTCGTCGTGACCAGGCAACAGCCCTTTAGTTTTCCAGCGGGGTGTTCATGCGTATGAAGACGGTAAAAGGCGTCACCCTTGTAGAACTGTTGGTCGGGATGGCCGTGGGAATGATCCTCCTGGGCTCCATCTACATGGCCATCAATGTCGCCCAGCGCTCCACCTCAGGCATCGAAAGGAAGGTAACAGCCCAGCAGGACATCAAGCCGGCCCTCAATCTCATGGCCATGGAAATCGGGATGGCCTCCTACAATCCCAGTTACACCAGCGGTCTTTGGCTTAGCGTTTCACTCAATCCAACGACTTGTACCGTCTCCACAAATCAGAATTACAAGGGTATTCAGGAAGCGACATCCAATTCAATTGTCGTGGAAATGGATATAACAAATACACCGGATGCCAGTGGGAATTGTACGGCGACTGATGGTAATGGCTCACTGAGTGACTGCAACGAAATTATACGCTATGAATACCTCTCCGGGACAACGGATCTGCGCATCACGCGAGAGATTATCCGTTATAACGCCACGGCTGCCCCGCCAACGACTACCAGCGGCGCCCAGCCCTTTTTGGGCACTTCCGATGCTGACGTCGCCAGCGGTAATCCGCGAACCGTCCGGGTCATCAACAACACCGCTGGAACAGGCAACACTGCCCTGCCCGTTTTCCGGTATTACGACGGGACGGGAACTGAGCTCTTTCCCACAACAGCGAATCAGGCACCGATCCCCAATATCCGCCGCGTCGAAATCACCATCGCCGTGGAAACGGAGGATATCGACCCGAACACCCAACAGCGACGAAGATTGATTTATTCAACGAGCGTCATACCGAGGAACCATGCCATTATTCCCTAAAGAGCGCCATTACAGCAAGAGACGCCCCCGGCGAACGGCGGGCAAGGCGAAAACGGGAAGGCCCGATCAGCAGGGAAGAATTCGCTTTCAGCTTCAGCAGGCATCGGAAAGACCAAAGACGGGAAACTCAGACCAGCAGGGGGAAAATCGCAGTATTGCCTCTGACAAGGGCTTCGCCTTGGTGGCGGCGATCCTCGCCTGTGTCATCCTCTTTGCCCTGGCCATGCTCGTAATCCACCTTTCCACCCAGGACCTGCGGAGCAGCGCCAAGAACGTCGGCGACAAAAAGGCCATTTCGGCCGCCGAGACGGGCATCCACCGGATGATGCAGAACTTCGACCCTGATCCTGCTGATTTCAGTAACACGGCCAAGTATAATACCCAGTTCCAGGTCGATTCCGCGAATGACCCGAACTCCGTCTACACCATCGGCACCCCCGCCCGGCCGACTACGGGACCGACCTTTCTCCCCATGACGGGCTATTCCATCGGCGGGGGACAATCCTGGGGACAGTCACGTTATGTCGTCGATGTAACGGGACGCAACACCACTTACGACACGTCCGTCACCATCGGCACGGGCGTCGGTTACGGACCCATTGAAATCTCCACCATGTCCAGATAGGGGGCCTAATGAAATCATTAAAATCTCTCGCCATTATCAACATTATCGTCCTGCTTTGCCTTTTCGCCTTTGCCGGCCAAGCCGCCGCCACGGCCCCCGAGACCGGGGAAGAGGCCCTCTTCACCAATTCCACCCAGCCGGACGCCTTGATCGTCCTCGACCTCTCGGGGAGCATGGAATGGAACCCGGCCGGCGGCAATGACGTTTACGGCAACTCCTCTTGCTCCGGAACCTTTTACAGCTCCTCGGGGTCGGGTCACACGACAAATTGCAGTCGTTTGAACATCGCCAAGCGGTCGATCTTCGACCTCCTCGACGACAACGACGACAATACCGTCAATTCTGCGGATGAAACAAGCCTTGAGGTCCGCATCGGCTACATGCGTTTCTACGATTGCTCCAGCGACGATACGAGCAACAGCTACACCAGCGGCTGTATTCAGATACCGGGCAGCTCCTCGACCAGCCGCCGGTATATCGGCTCCAAATACAGCCAGATTTACTGCAACAGCAATACCAGTTGCACCGTTTCCAGCACCGGTTCATACTCTGTCGGCGGGGCAAGCGCCACCGGCGGCACCCCCTTGGCGTCAGCCCTTCGTAAGGCCAAGATCTATCTCGACGCCCACAAGGCCGCCGACAGCGCCAAGGACTGCCGGAAAAAGTTCGTCATCCTGATTACCGACGGCTCCGACACCTTTGCCTGCAGCGGCAATGGCACGGAATGCGATGGGGGACGATACAAGGGCCGGCGGGACGCCGTCGCCTGGACCAAGACCCTGGCCGATGCAGGCTATAAGGTCTTCGTCGTCGGCTTCGGGGCCTCCATGCCCGATTACCTGGAAAACACCCTCAACTGGATGGCCTATTACGGGGGGACAGACAATCCCAACCAGGCAAACTCCGGCAGCACTTCCGGTTTTACCCCCGGGACGGCCGGGGCCTGCACGACGGCTACCGACAGCGCCACTGCCACCTGCTATGATTCCTCCGGGTCCCATTCCACAGCCAATTTCAAGGCCAACACCAACGATCCGGGCTACGCCACCCTCTCCGGGTACGCATTTCTGGCCGCCGACGCCGATCAGCTCGCCGCGGCCCTCAAGGCGGCCATGAACATCATCCGTCAGGCCAACTACTCCTTCTCCCAGTCCTCCGTCCAGTCTTCCCGGACCTCCGACGAAAACCACCTCTACGAAGGATCATTCGAACCGGTGGACACCGACTCCTTCTGGAAGGGACATCTGAAAAAGTACGCCATCAACGACGACGGCACCGTGGGCAGCATGGTCTGGGACGCCGGCGCCCTCTCCCAGACCAACGAAAGCAACGTTGCCAACTACGCGCGCAGGAACATCAGGACCTATAGGGGGGGCTCTCTCATCAACTTCACCAAGTGCGTATATCTCACCAGTAACTGTAGTTCCTACCCTTATTGCGACGACAATCCCCTGGTCTGTGTCGAAAACATCTCCGCCGACAATTTAAACATAGATCCTACACTTACCTCCACGGTACGAAGCGACATGCGCAACAATATCGTCGGCTATATCCGGGGCAACCCTACCTACAACCCGGAGCAGAACGTCAGCGCCCAGGTCTGGAAGCTGGGCGACGTCTTCCGCTCCACCCCCATCACCGTCGGCACCCCTTCCGCCTTCTATTACGACGCCCGGGACGCCAATGCGGAATTCAACGATCACCGCACCAACCATGAACGGTCATCCACCAACGGCTATCGCGTCATCGTCGCCGGGGCGAACGACGGCCAGATGCATGCCTACAAGACCAGTAACGGCTCCGAGGCTTGGAGTTTCATCCCTCCCAATCTGCTGTCCAAGCTCAAGAACATGACCCATACCAGCCACCCCACCTCCCTGACCCATCAGTATTTCGTCGACGGGCCGGTGACCGTAGCCGACGTCTGGTGCGTATCGCCAAACACCAATTGCGGTTCAGCGGACGGTACGGACAAGACAGATTACTCCTGGGCGACGATCATGGTCTTCGGACTGGGCCGCGGGGCGACGAACCAGTCCTGGAGTTCCTCCGCCTATTGTGACTCCGGCATCAACGCCACCTATTCGACAAGCTACCCTTACTATTGCGGTTATCATGCGCTACGTCTCTCGAAGAGTTCCGCTTCCGACACCGTAACTTCCCTCAATCCGACCTACCTGTGGAGAATCTCCCCCAATTCCTCGCAGGCCCCCTATTTGGGCGATTCGTGGAGCAAGATGATGGTGGGGCGGGTAAAGATTCATAATACCAGCGGCGCATTGCTTGAAAAATGGGTGGGCTTCATCGGGGCGGGTTACAACGCCGGGGACTGCTCCGGTGGGGGTACTTGCGACCCCCGGGGCAAGGGATTCTATGTCGTCGATCTTTACGACGGGACGATCCTCTGGAGCTTCACCTACAGTTCCAGCACCACCTCCTCAACAACGAGTACGGCCATGAAGTACAGCCTCCCCGCCCAGGCGTCCATCGTGGATACGGATAACGACGGCTTTGTCGATCTGGCCTATATCGGCGACATGGGGGGGAAGATGTGGCGCATGAAGTTCTGCCTCTCCTCGGATACGGCCTGCGGCGTTTCCGCCGGAGGAGTTCTGACGAAGACCTGGAGCGGCAACATGTTCTTCGATTCCCCTTCAGGGAACATCCGGCCCATCTACACGAGCCCCGCCGTGGCCAAAGACAACAGCGGCAATCTATGGGTTTACTGGGGTACGGGGGACAAGACGGATCCGACGGCCTCGAACGCCCAGGAGCATTTCTACGGTGTCAAGGACAACGACCGGACCTCCACCTGGACGGGCAGCAATATCGACAATATCGTCTCGGAAAACCAGACTTACGATATATCTTCCACTTCTAATGTGGGCTGGCGGATCCAGCTTGCCGGAGGAGGGGAGAAGATCTTGGCCGATCCTACCGTCTTCGGCGGCGTCGTCTACTTCACCACCTACACCCCTTCCGCGGGGAGCGACCCCTGCGAACAGGGAGGAACGGCGAACCTTTATGGCGTCAACTACACAACCGGCGGAGGGGTCATCCCCCAAGCTGACGGCACAACAGGGCGGAGTAAAGGCATCGGCAGCGGCATTCCCTCGGCCCCGGTCATCTCCATGAAACCCAGCGGCGGCAGCAACACCCCGGATCTCTACGTGACAACAAGCGGCGGGGGGGGGACATCCGCCAGCACCCAGCGGGTGGATATGGATCCCCCCGGCGTTTCCAACCGGACAAACATGCTTTACTGGCGTGACAGGAGGCTACAGTAAACTTTGATGCATAACATATTGATATTGCTACTTAAGTCGATAAACCCTTTGGCGCCCGCAATATCAGTTTTCACTTAATGATATCACATAGTTAACTTTGATTAGACGCTAAACTTTTTCAAATTGACTCTGTTGCGATTGCATATTTTAACGGCAACAAAATGATTATGAAGAAAATTAAATCCAATATTGACAGTTTCTCCATCAGCTCCATTGTGACAAGTTCGTAGAGAATAAGAATGAATGAAAAAATTGTGGAAAAAACAAAAGCAACAACAGCAAAGTCAAAAGCCATTCCCCTTCCCATTCTCAAGTCCAAGCAGTTAAAAGAAAAACCTGCGGACCAGAAGAAACTTAGCGTCAAGAGCGTCGTCATCGCATTTGCCGTCTTCAGCGCGGTGATAATCATCTGGCAATGGAACCGCTCTTCCGAAACTGCCCCTACCACACCCGCCGGTATCCAGACGGAAACACCGGCGGGTGTCGCGAAGGCGCCAGGAGCGGAAACGGCGACTTCCGGAGCGACAGCGCCGACAGCAGGGATGTCAACCGCCGCCGGCGCATCGGCGGCCAAAAGCACGGCAGAAACGGAAGGAACAGGCCTCATCATCGCCGACATCCGAATCACTCCCACCCAGCCATTGGCGACCGATCCGCTCAAAGCGGTCGTCTCCCTCGCCAGCGGGGACGTCACGGGAATAACCTTGGCCTACCAGTGGAAGATCAATGACCAGTCCATCTTCGAGGCGACAGACACCGTCCTGAAGGATAAGCCCCTCAAACGCCGGGACCGTATCAGTGTTGTGGTAACGGCCGTCCGTGCCGGCGTTGCCGGCCCCCCTGCGGAGAGCAAGACCGTGGTCATCCACAGCCCGCCGCCGTCTTTGGAGATGAAGATAACAACGCCGCAGGTCCGCCTGGGGCTGCCGATCGAAATCCAGTTGACCGGGGCCGCCCCGGACGGCGACAAGATCATCTATTCTCTGATCTCTCCCTTCGTGGAGGGAATGACCATCGACGGAAACACGGGGAAAATTATCTGGACGCCCCAGCGGGTCCTCCCGGGGAAACTCAAATTCGGCGCCGCCGCAACTGACACCGACGGCAACAAGACGATGAAGATCTTTGAACTGGATATGGGGATAGAGCAGAGACCGTAGGACGGCAATGAAAATCTCCGCATTTCTCACCCTAAGCTATGACCTCCCGTAATGTTTATCAAAAAAAGATCGAAATCATATCAATGTTAACTAATTGATATCATTAAGTGAAAATGGACCCTGCGGGGATAATTGAGGATTTGACGATATCGTCACAATATTGCGTTATATCATGTACTTAGAAATGGCTGCCTACAGGCGTCAAAACGCCTGACGAGGGGATCGATTAAGGTGAAGATTAATCCACTTAAATTGACACTACCTGTCCAAACCTAACCGGGGTTTCTGAGTGTGATTCTTAATATTTTTAGAGGGCAAAACTTTTTTGTGTCGTCAATTAATTAATAATATCAATTACTTTATTGGTGTCGGAGCTCCGACACCCCCATGGAGATATTTGCGCCATCGGCGGTGGAAGTCGCTGCCAAGGGAAAAGATAAATCCCGGGAAACGACTGATCGGACGATATCGGAATTCGGCCCTGACGATCAGTTTGGGAGAATTTCCATTTTTTACTTTTCCTTTAGGCGCCATACACGGATATTCCCCGAAGGCGATCACTTTACAACCTTGTATGCGCTACCTCCTCCGCTTTGAGGATACGGGGGGTCAGAAAGATGAGGAGTTCCCGTTTGGTCTTTTCAATCGTTTCGTATTTGAAGAGCCAGCCGAGAACAGGGATCTGGGATAGCCAAGGCACCCCGCCTACCGACTTGGTGTCTTCCGTCTTCATGATGCCACCGATAACGATGGTGTCTCCGTCCATAACGACGACCTTGGAATCAACACTGCTCGTATAAATGGGCATATTCCCCGTGTTGGGGTCCTTGTCAGCCTTGTTGGGTCGATCATTTCTCGCCTTGATGGTCAAGAGGATATGATTATCGGTCTTTATTTCCGGAGTCACCTCCAATTTCAATGTCGCCGGTTTGTAGGTAGTCGTTGCGGGATTGTTGGCCGACGCCGGCGTCACAATGGGGATTTCCTCACCTTGCTCGATAATAGCCTTCTGGGTGTCCTGGGTGAGGACGCGCGGTGACGACAGGACCTTGCCGGAAGAAGTCGTTTCCAACGCTGCGATCCGGGCTTGGAGTACCGCATTCGATCCCCCGAGGATTATTCCCAGAGTCGGCGTTAAAGTTGTTCCCAGACTCATGGCCAGGGAGTCTTTGGTCAAGGAAGTCCCCGTGGTCAGCGTGGTCAGGGGCGTCGTCAGGGTGCTGGTACCACCTAACAATCCCATCGAATAATCGCCGTTGCCCAAATTGGCCTGAACACCGCTCCCCCACTGGACTCCTAAAGTGCGGATAAATCCTTCCGTGCATTCAAGGATCTTTGCCTCGATCATGAGTTGCTTCAGCTTGCCTTTTTCAAGGAGGTCCTTGCTTTCCGCTGCCTTTTTGGCGTCCTCCTCTTTCTGGCGGTTCTGAACACTCGCCAATCTGTCGGCATCATCTTTTTTTGCCCGCTCCGTGGTCATAATGCTGATGACATCGCCGGTCCGCTTCTGAGTGAGACCGTTGATCTCAAGAACCGTGGTTAGGACTTGGTCCCAAGGCACATTTTCCATCCGCACCGTCACATTGCCCTTGACGTCCGGGCTGGCAACGATATTGATCTTTCCCTGTTCCGCCAGCAACCTCAGAACGCCGCGAATATCCGCATCCTGAAAATCCACGGAAATGCAGGTATTTGTCTGGCCATCAGTCGGCGGACATCCTCCCGTGGCTAACGTCGCCCCTCTCTTTTTATCAGTTACTGCTGTTGCTTTTCCCACTGTTTGATCCGTGGCTTGCGACATGGGTGGCGTCGCCACTGTTGACGCCGCAGCCGCAACCGGCAAGGCGGCAACGTTGAAATCGACGATCACCAGGTTGCCCTCCTGGCGGACGCTGTAGGGAACCGATTCCCGCAGCTCGATGATGACGCTGACAGTCGGCTTCCCCACGATGCTGGATTGTTCCGGTACGGCCCGGATGAGATTGTTGAGGGTCCCCTCCCCAAGGGGTTTTCTCAAATCCGTCGGGGCAAACATATTATCCATTTTAACGGCGATTGACTTGCCCGCCAGTTTTTCAATCTGGACACCGGTCTGTCGCGAGGCCATAATAGTCACCCGCTCTTTACCGGCCATTTTCTCAAAAAGGATATTTTCCAGGTATCCTGTCGGCGCGGCCGGCGCGGCCGCGCCTGTCCCCTCGCCTTTTACCGTACCCACCGTGACCAACAAGCACAGGGCGCATAAAAAACAAAGGGCAAAACCCACTGACCACTTTTGTTTTTTCATGGTTTTACCTCTTCACTTTCTTTGAGAAGTCTCATCTCCACCTTCTTTGCTGCTGTCTTTCCCTTCCTTCCCTTTGCCATTGGTTCTTCGACAACCACCCTGTCCCTCAGGATTTTGGCTACCTTGCCATTATTCATGCCAATGGGAGTACCGATGGACAAGGTATAATACTTGCCGGCCATATCCTGAACAACCGCCGTTCTGCCCTTTTCATTGCCGCCGATTCCGACCAGTTTGAACTGCTCAATCCCCGCCCGCTGCAGGGGCGAAAGGGGCAATTTCTGCCGTTTCTTCTTTAGCTGCGCTTCCTTCACTTTTCTCAGGGCTAATTCCGCTTCCACAAAAGGTTTGAACGGATCGGTCTTCCCTTTCGGGTCGTAATGAAAATTTAGCGAATCCGCTGCCACCGCGGGCGGCGCGGCTAGACTCTTGACGGCGCTTTTCGGGGCGACATCCGGAGGCGCGGAATAAACCGGTCCGGCACTGAGTAACACCAGGGCAAAAAAGGAAATGATCCCCTTATTTCTTTTTGTCATCCGGTTTTCCGCCTTTATCCACCGTTTTTTCGGTAAACATGTACGTTTTGACCACACAGGTGGTGTTGACGACCCTTCCTCGTCCCGGCACGTCCTTGGCGTCGCCGATGGAAATGTCCATGATATTGATGATTCTGGGCAGCCTGGCAACCTTGTCGAAGAAATAGACCGTGTTGTTGAAGCCGCCATTAATATTCACCTTCACGGGGATTTCTTCATAGAATTTGTCCGGGGCAGGGGGCGGCTTGGGGCCGCCCGTTTTTTGCTCGGCCCGCTGGTCCGATGGTTTCAGATTGGCTCTGACTTCCGCACCCTTTCCCGCTGGCTGCGCTGCAGGCTTTTCCGGGGGTTTCGGTTCAAAGAGGAGAAAATCGATGCCCGTTTCTCTCCCCGCCACGGAAACGGCTTGAAAAAGGCCGGGGATTTCCCGCTGATCGGGAAGCTTCGTCAGGGCAAGAGTGAACGCTTCCCTCAACAGGGCGACTTCCTTAAGATATTTCCCCTTTTGAGCAACGATCCTTTCCTTTTCTGCGATCTGCTGGCCTAATTCGGCTACTTTTGCCTGCAGGGCGCTACGCTTCGCCCAGGCGTCGTTAAAAAGGAGAAACCAGTAGAAATACCCAAGGAGCAGGAAGGAAACGACCAGCAGGAGCGCCAGCATCTTCGGCGAGAGTTTTTTCAGGTCTTCGACAGTTATCGCCATAGCCTATACTCCACTTCTCAGGACGCAGGATAGGACAAACTGCTGCAGCTTGATTCCTGACAGCTCCAACTGCTTGGACGAAACCAGTTCCACCGATTGGATATACATGGAACCTTCCATGTTCTTGATAAAGCGGACGACGGCAAAATTATCCCGTGCCTTGCCCTCCACCTGCATGGAAAGTCCCGTTTGCGAGAGTTTATCCAGCCAGACATCCTTTGTGGGAACCTGAGACGCCACATCGGCTAACAGACGGACCGGGTAACTCCGGTTCTTTTCAAGATTCTGAATGACCCCCAGTTTTTTTTCCAGGATCTTTTTCTCGTTCTTGATCTGGTCCACTTCGCCAATGATCTTGTTGAGGGCCAGAATCTTTTCATCTTTTTCCTTGACGTCCCTATCCAGGGAACGTACGGAGGTGGTGATCCACAGGTGAACCATCCCGACAATAAGGAAAAAGAGGATAAAGCAACCGGCAATAAGGACAATCTGCTTTGTCTGCGTTTCCTTCTTGGCCTTTTCCTGATAGGGAAGAAGATTGATCCGGATCATTTGTCCCCCAGTTTCCTCAACGCCAGACCGACCCCGACCGCGGCAATGGGAGCGATCTCCTTTATATAGTCATCATCCATCATCTTGCGATTGTATGTGATTTTCTTGAAAGGATTGATGATCTCCACGGGAACGCTCATTCTTTGGGAGAGATCATTAACGATGCCGGGAATATTGGCTCCGCCGCCAGCCAGGAGGATCATTTTTATATCCTCGTCACTGTAGGTCGAGCGGAAATAATCAATCGATCGTTCAATCTCCGCGCAAAGGGGATCGGCAAGAGACAGGAGGGTGTTGCGGAAAAACTCCCCTTTCGCGTATTCGTCTCCTTCGGGTCCATATAGTTTAATCTTTTCCGCTTCCTCGGCGGAAACTCCGTACTGTGACTGAATCGCCTCCGTGATCATGTTCCCGCCCAGGGAAAAATCCCTCGTGAAGATGGAGGCGGCGTTTCTGACGACATTCAGACTGGTGATGCTGGCCCCGATATTGGCAATGACGACCACGTCTTTCTCTTCGTACTCATAATTTTCCTGGTACATCGTTTCCAGGGCAAAAGAATCTACATCCATTATGGCGAGGGACAGACCGGACATCTCGATGGCCTCCGTATAGCCTTCAATGGTATCCTTTTTTGCGGCCACGATAATGACATCGTTCTGATTGGGATTGTTGGCATTCCGACCGAGAACCTGGAAATCGAAGTTGACGTCATCCATGTTGTCAAAGGGAAGGTATTTGCTTGCTTCATCGTGGATTGTTTCCTGGAGATCATGAGCATCCATATCCGGGAAAGTGGCCTTCTTGATGATGACGCAATGTCCGGAGAGGGAAGTGACGATGCTTTTCTTATGGCAACTGGAATTCTTGAAAAGACTTTTGAGCGCCTCGGCCAGTGCATCTACATCGACGACCTCTCCCTCGACAATGATTCCCTTGTCTAGGGGAACCGTAAGGAAGCGGTTCATGTTGTAGGAACCCTTCTCACCGAGAATCTCGACGAGTTTGAGGGAACTGGAGCCGATGTCCAGACCGACGAACTGCTTTTTTCCGGAAAAAAGATCTTTGAGATTAAAACGGGCAACGGCCTGGAGAGCGACACTGAACTTACTTTCTTTCTTGGGTGCGGCGCCGTTCTCCTTCAATTTTGCCGTAACCGCCGGCGAAACGTCCAACTGGTCTTTCTTCTTTGAAAAAAGTGATTTGATATCAAACATACACAATCTTCATTGATCTACTTGGCGTTTCGATAAACCAGATCTCCCTTCTTAACCATTTCGAGGTCGTTACGGGCGACCATCTCGATATAGGCAAGATCTGTCCGCAAAAGATGGGCTGTCTTCTGCAATTCATTGTTTTCGCGGGCTATTTCCTGGTTAACCTTCTTCAGGGAGTGCAAGCGCTCCCTGCTGACATAGTTATCTACCAAGCCCCGGTTGCCGAAAACAATCAAGGCGCCGATCAATAATGCAAAGGCAAGTACATAGCGACCGATTCTCATGATGCCTGCTTTTAATGATCAAATTTTACCTATAATAAAATAAATTTCCTTTCTTCGCAATAAAAATAATACCTTCGGAGAAAAAATGCCGTCCCATCACCCGCCGGCAGGCAGGAGCATCTGTGGTTCTCCCAGCAGAAAATCTCCCCTTTCGATCCATTCCTTTAAAATTACTGCAATTTCCCTTGCCTTGTAGTAACTGGAAAGGGGTGCCGTGGCAATTTTCTTGCCGTTCAGGATGATCTCACCGCTTCTCAGGTCCTTGTAGCTCACCTCACCCAGGCTTTTTAGTTCTCCCTTGGGATAATCCATACTGTAATCATAGATCTGCGTATATAGATCGGCGTCCTTGACCGCGGTATACCTTGCAATTTCTTCGTTGAGGACAGGAATGGGAATCCCGATCCCGACGTAGAGGGATACCCCGTAACCAAGCATACTGGCACCGACCAGCCACTGGGGGGACATTTCCTTAAGATTGCCAATCGTCGCGATGGTGCCCGCCCCTTCCCGGGGGACATCGTTCTCCCCCCGCAGGGCATTAGGATTGTGCTGTGTCCCCGGCCAGGCCACATATCCCTGGGCCCCGCCCAGAAAGATCCGCGTCCCCAAACCGATGGTTTTGTAACAGGGGTCGTTAAAAAGGGGGCTCAATTGGCCTGCCGTCGCATAGTTGGCGTTCGCCATGCGGGGCCGGAGCATCCCCATGTAGGTATAAATCGTCTTATCGGACATGTTGACGGCACAACTGTAATTCTGATAGGCGTTCCGAGGATTGAAAAGGATGGCGTCCCGCATGTCGAAAAGGGTCATGTTCTTCTCCTGCTTGCGGGCGGGATAACAATCCGTTCCGTAACCCTCCATCCGCAACCGGATTACATTGCCCGCCGCGAGGTCTTCAATTACATGTCCGCCGCCGTAATTGAACTCGCCCGGATAAACGCTGTTGAGAGGATCCCCTTCGGCGACCTCCGTCGCCCCGATATAGCAATCGACGGCGGCGACACCCCCATAAGCGAGGACGTCATTCAGCCACACCCGGGAAGCCTTGATCTTGGGGGAGGTATGACCGAAATTCAGAAAAGCCCCTGAAGAACACATGGGGCTGAATGTCCCTGTCGTCACGACATCCACTCGACGGGCCGCTTCCACGTCTCCATGGCGTTCCACCACATCGATCATTTCTTCAGCGGTAACCACTACCGCCTTGCCTTGCCGTATTTTTTCGTTAATTTCCTGGTAGGTTTTGCTCACCTTGTTTTTTTTCATCAGCTTAACCTCTTTGACCCATCCCCACCCTACCCCTCCCCTTGAAGGGGAGGGGACTATCTATCGGGGTGACCCCTTATGTATGGCCGAAGCCGCCCTGCCCTCTTACGGTTTCATCCAGGGTTTCCCGCTGTCGCCATTGCCCCCGGCAAACCCGGCTTATGACCATCTGAGCCATGCGATCGCCCCGCCTTACGGCAAAAGAGTTCTCGCCGTGATTGATCACGAGCAGCTTTATCTCTCCCCGGTAGTCGGCATCGATCGTCCCCGGAGAATTGACGAGGGTAATTCCATGCTTAAGGGCCAGGCCGCTCCGGGGTCTTATCTGGGCCTCGTAGCCGACAGGAAGGGCAATAATCATTCCCGTGGGTATCACTTCTCGACGGCCCGGCATGATCGTGATCTCCTGATCGACGGCGGCGCAAATATCCATGCCGGCGGACTGCTCTGTCATATACCTGGGCAGCGGCAGGTCGTCGCATCCCGGCAATTGCGAAATTGCTATTTCGACCTCGTCAACTAACAAATTTGACAACCTTAACCCATCCCCAGCCCTCCCCTTCAAGGGGAGGGGGAAAATATCTGTTATTTCTGGACTATTCCCTGTTGCTTCTTGCCTATCCATTCAAGACGTGCAAGGTCAGATCCTTTTCCGACACAGGACCGATGGCGGCAATCGATATGGCACCGGGATTGAACATCTCCTGCGCCAATTCCTGAATATGCTCATGGGTAACGGCGTCGAGCTTGATCACGATATCTTCCGGGGGAATATGCCGACCATAGCAGATCTCGTTCTTTGCCAGCCTGGTCATGCGATTATCCGTGCTTTCCATGGAAAGGAGAAAATTTCCCTTGATTAGTTCCTTCGCTCCATGAAGTTCTTTTGCCGTCAAGGGCTGCCTGGCCATGCGCATCAGTTCATCGAGAATCAGTCCCAGGACTTCCCGGACTTCTCCTTTACCCGTGCCCACATACACGGCCAGCATGCCCGTATCGATATAGGGGGTCAGATAAGAATGAATGGCGTAGGCAAGTCCCCTTTTTTCCCGAATCTCCTGAAAGAGTCGGGAACTCATGCTCCCTCCGAGGACGGCATTCATCAAGAAACTTGCGTGGCGGTTTTCGCTGACCGAAGAAGGGGCGAGGGTCCCGATCATCATATGGACCTGTTCGAGATCCTTTTCCAGAACGGTGATATCTGAAGAGACAGCAGGCGGGACGAAGGTTATTTTTTCCGTGTGTCCCCCCATGTCTCCGAAAGCCTTTTCCACGAGTTCCACAAGCGTCTCATGTTTCAGATGGCCGGCCGCCGTCAGGACGACGTTCCTGCCCCGGTAACGGCTGCGGAAAAACTGCAGCAGCGAGTCTCGGGTAAAGCCCTCGACTCGCTCCCGCGTACCGAGCACCTGCATGCCCAGATGATTGTGTTTCCAGAAATTGGCCTCGAAAAAATCGTGAATATAGTCGTCGGGAGAATCCTCCAACATGCTGATCTCCTGGAGGACGACAGACTTCTCCTTCGTGATTTCATCTTCATCAAACCTGGAATGATTGAAAATATCGGCAAGAAGATCTATCGCGAGGGCCAGGTGGTAATCGGGAATCTTGATGTAGAAAGAGGTCAATTCCTTACTCGTGAAGGCGTTCATGACACCGCCAACGGAATCGATCGTGGCGGCGATGTCGAAAGCCGTTCTCCTCTCCGTCCCCTTGAAGAGCATATGTTCGATAAAATGGGCGGTCCCGTTAGTCTGGTCGTCTTCGTAACGGGAACCGCATTCTACCCAGATCCCGATGGAGATCGAGCGGACGTGCTCGATCTCTTCGGAAATAATGCGCATCCCATTGTCAAGAATCGTCTTATGATACATCCGCCCCCAGCGCTTCCTTCCTGCTCAGGCGGATCTTGCCCTGCTTGTCGATTTCGATGACCTTGACCATGATCACATCCCCTTCGTTGACGACATCCGTCACTTTGTTGACCCTATCCTTGGCCAACTGGGAAATGTGGACCAGCCCTTCCGTACCCGGAATGATTTCAACAAAGGCCCCGAAGTCAACAACCTTTTTGACTGTTCCGCTGTAAATCTTGCCGATTTCCGCTTCTTCGGTAAGCCATTTTACCATGGCCACCGCCCGGGCCGCCGCTTCGGCGTCGCTGGAGGCGATGGTGACCGTACCGTCGTCTTCAACATCGATGGTCACCCCTGTCTCGCTGACGATCTGGCGGATGTTCTTACCACCGCTGCCGATGACATCCCGGACCTTTTCCGGTCTCACCTTCACCGTAGTAATGCGGGGGGCGTAAAGAGAAATATCGGCGCGGGGTTCGGATAGCGTCAGGAGCATCTTGTCGATAATGTGGATCCTTCCCTCCCGGGCCTGCATCAGCGCCCGCTTCAGGATGTCTTCCGTCAGATTGTCGACTTTGATGTCCATCTGCATGGCCGTGACGCCTTCTTTTGTTCCGCAGACCTTGAAGTCCATATCCCCGGCATGGTCTTCATCGCCCAAGATGTCGGAGAGGATGACCAGTTCGTCGCCTTCACTGAGGAGACCCATGGCAATGCCGCCAACGGGCGCTTTGATGGGCACCCCGCCATCCATAAGGGACAGGCAGCCGCCGCAGACCGTCGCCATGGAAGACGAACCATTGGAGGACAGGATTTCGGAAACAATACGAATCGTGTAAGGAAACACGTCCGCTGAGGGCAAAACGGGAGCCAGCGCTCTTCTCGCCAGATTTCCATGCCCGATCTCCCGCCTTCCGGGGCTTCCGATCCGCTTTGCTTCACCCACCGAGTAAGGGGGAAAATTGTAATGGAGGATGAAGGAGCGCCGCTCCTCGCCACCGATAAAATCGATGCGCTGCTCATCCGAAGACGTCCCGAGTGTCATGGCGGCAAGGGCCTGCGTTTCACCCCGGTTGAAAAGGGCAGAACCATGAACTCTGGGAAGCAGGCCAACCTCCGAAGAAATAGGCCGGATGTCTGTAAAGGAACGGCCGTCAATGCGCCGTTTGTCCCGCAAGATCTTTTCCCTGAGGATTTTCCTGTCCAGGCTTTCAAATATGCGTCCCACCACCGGGACCAGAGCGGCGTCTTCCCCGGCGCATTCTTTCTTGGCTTGTTCCCGGAGCTGATCCAGTTTGTCGTATCTTTCCAGCTTGCGAACGATCTGATAGGCATACTGAATGCCGGTCGCTACCGTATCGACCACCTTCTTTACAAGTACTTCATCCGAGGCGACTTCCGCCAGGGTTCTTTTCTCCTTCCCGATGGCCAGACGCATCCGATCCTGCAATTCGATGATGGGACGCAGTGCCTCCAGACCGGCATTGATGGCGGCAATCAGGTCATCCTCGGCAACCTCGTTTGCCTCACCTTCCAGCATGACCAGATTAACATCAAATTCCCTGCCCTGCGAGCCGGGGACTATTTTCCTCCCGGTGAGAAAGATGTTGAAGTCGCTCTCTTTCAATGCTTCCGCAGCAGGATTACAGACCAACTGACCATCGATCCTCCCTACCCGGACACCCGCTATCGGTCCCTTAAAGGGAACATTCGACATCTCGAGCGCCGCCGACGCGCCAATCATGGCCGCCACACCCGCATCGTTCTCCGTGTCCAGGGAAAGGACATTGGCCACAATCTGGGTCTCGTAGTAATAACCCTTGGGAATGAGCGGGCGAATCGACCGATCGATCATGCGCGAGGTCAGGATTTCCCTTTCATTAGGCCTCCCTTCCCGTTTGAAGAAACCGCCGGGGATCTTCCCCGCTGCATAGGTCAGTTCCTGATAATCAACCGTCAAGGGAAGAAAATCAAGTCCCTCTCTTCCGGTTTTCAGGGATACGACCGTAACGAGCACCACGGTATCCCCATAGGTTACCAATGCGGCCCCATCGGCCTGTTCCGCCAGGTAATGGGCCTTAATCGACAGATTTCTTCCCGCAAATTCGCCCTCAAATATTTCTTTCATCTAATTTGTCATCCTCTCTGTAATGCTATTTTCTAAGGCCAAGACGCTGGATCACGGCTCGGTAACGTTCGACATCTTTTTTCTTGACATAATCCAGAAGTCGCCTTCTCTGACCAACAAGTTTCAACAGACCCCGCCGCGAATGATGGTCCTTCTTATGGACCTTGAAGTGCTCGGTGAGATATTCAATCCTCGCGCTGAGCAGGGCAATCTGGACCTCCGGAGACCCGGTGTCCTTTTCGTGCAACTTGTATTGAGAAATAATTCCTTGTCTTTTTTCTGCGTCTAACACTTTTATTCCTCCCTCTTTAACTGGTTATCCCAATTTTAATTTTCGTTGAATACCCTTAACAGTCTCATGACGGGAACATCATTTTGAATACCCGCCAGCTCCCGGCTCCCGTAAAGGAACTCCGCTATCGCCATAAGTTCACCACTACTACCGGTTAACTTTACCATATCTCCCGAATCAAGAAAAGGAATATCATCACGATGATTTACCATTTCCGCACGGGGGTGCACACCATCCTTGATCCGTTTCATCCAGGGGTCGTCCAGCACAATGGACCTCATGTCCGGAAGCAATTCCGCCAAAGGAATCAGGCCGGCACGGATCCGGTCATCATTACCCTGCCTGTCTTTCCGATCTATGACAATCGCCGTCGCCTCGGAAAAACTACCGCTGCGGGTCCTCCGCAACCCGGCAACACAGGCCCCGCAACCAAGGAGATCGCCGACAGAGGCGCAAAGAGAACGGACATAGGTTCCCCCCGAGCAGGACATGCGAAACGTCACATAGGGCAGCGATACTTCTTCAACCGTCAAATGGTGGATTTCTACCATCCGCGACGGCGGATCGACAATGATCCCCTTCCGTGCCCACTTATAAAGGGCCTTGCCCCGTACTTTGACGGCCGAATAACGGGGGGGGATCTGTTCGATCCGACCCAGAAATCCCCGCAGGGCATCCTCGACGCTCCGGTCGGTGACCTGCGGTTCTTTTTCTTCCAGCACCGCGCCCTCAATATCCAGAGTATCCGTGCGAACGCCGAGGAGCATGGAAACCCGATAGTCCTTGGTTACCGACACCAGGAAAGGGACGAGTTTCGTGGCTTCGCCGATGCAAACGGGCAGAACGCCGGTCGCTAAAGGATCCAGGGTCCCTGTGTGACCTGCCTTTTTTACCCCCGAAACCTTCCGGACATCCAGGACAACATCATGGGATGTCATGCCTGGAGGCTTGTCGATGACAACTACCCCGTTCATTTCCAGGCCGATATGCAAATAACCTCCAGGAGCCGTCGCTTTACGGTGTCAATATTTCCTTCAATCCGGCAGCCTGCCGCATTGACGTGCCCGCCGCCGCCGAACACCTTCGCAACCCGCTCGACGTTGGTCACACCCTTGGAGCGCAAGCTGATCTTGAAATTTCTGTCCGGCAGTTCCGTGTAGAGGATTGATATCTCCACGCCATCGATGGACCTGGGCAAATCGACAAGACCCTCGGAATGCTCCCAGAGGGCGCCCGTTTCCTCAAAATCCTTGAGAAGGACAACCATTGAGCCGACCCGGTCCTGACAATCAAAGCTCAGGGTCTGCATTACCTTCGCCAATAAACGGATTTTGGCCATGGGGAAGCTCTCATAAATATTTTCTGATATCCACTGGGGATTGGCGCCGCTTTCGACCAGATAACCGGCCGCGATGAAAGTGTCTTTCCCCGTGTTGCCATAATGGAAACCACCGGTATCGGTGAGGATCGCCGTATAAAGATTCGTGGCCATCTCGGCGGTAATGGCCGTTTTCATTGCCGTCAGGAGGCGGAAAACAAGCTCTCCCGTGGAACTTGCCGCCGGATCGATCAATCTGACCTCACAGAATCCGCCGTTGGAAACATGATGATCGATATTCACGAGGGTCCTGACGGCCCCTACCCTGGCGGCTTCATCTCCTACCCGATCCAGTTCACTGCAATCAAGGATGAAGGCGACTTCAAATGAGTCCAACGGGGGGAGGGTATTAAGGATAACGTCCGACCCGGGAAGGAAACGGTAATTATCAGGCGTCTTGTCCTGATTATAAATTGTGGCGTCTTTCCCGAGACCTCTGAGGAGAAGATAAAACGCCAACTCCGAACCGACGGCGTCGCCGTCTAACTTTACATGGGCCGTGATCAGGAACTTTTGATGTCGATTAATGATGTCAACTATCTTTTGGATCATCCGCTACCTCTTGTTCATGTATCTTGGCAAAAATCGTGTCGATACGGCTTCCGTAGGCGAAGGACGGATCAGCGTAAAAGACGATCTCCGGGACATAACGCAACTCCAGTCGTTTACCGAGTTCTCTTCTCAGAAAACCGGTCGCCTTTTGGAGCGCTTTCTGAGTCTCGGGACGGCAGGTATCCTGCCCCATCTCGACAAAGTAGATCTTGGCCAACCGCAGATCATCGCTGAGTTTCACCCCGGTAATGGTCATCTGCTTAATCCTCGGATCAGAGACTTCCCTGATCAGGATATCGGAGACCTCGCTCATGATCCGCTCCGCCACCCGCTGCGCCCTCTTAAAAGTCGCCATATTTGTCCACCCCTTCAGATCGGCTGCTTAGCCATTCTGAATAACTGGTTATTTCCAGATTCGAACCGATGACCTGGGCGAGGTCCATCGCTTCGATATAGTTCAATATGTGATCCAATTTCGCGTTGATATAACGCCGGTCGTTCCCGACCACACAAAACCCGATCCGCGCCTTCTTCCATGAATCATTTTCGCCCACCTCGGCGATGGAGACATTGAAGGAGTTCTGCGTACGTTTCAGGATCCTGGTTAAAACGGACCTTTTTTCTTTGAGGGACCTGCACTCCGGAATCCACAGGTCCACGAGCCCCGCGCCTACTACCATTATTTTGTAAATCCGTAAAAAAGTTTGCCATCTGCAAAACGACAAATATGGAGACGGCTGTGCAAAAAGCTCCAGAGGCGAGGCGCGCTCAGACTAAGGCAATGGGGCGTATTTTTTCGTACGTCGCAGTGACGAAGGATGAAGAGCAACAAAGCATATGGACTTTTTGCGCAGTCGTCATAGTTTCCTGTCCACTTGCTCGTTTATATACGCCTCCAGGATGTCCCCTTCACGGAGGTCGTTAAAGTTCTCCATCCCGATGCCACATTCGTAACCCGTCGCAACTTCTCTGGCGTCATCTTTCGCCCGCTTCAGGGAAACAATTTTCCCGTCGTACACCACGACGCCCTCCCGTACGAGCTTGAGATTGGCACTCCGAGCAATCTTCCCGTCCGTAACGTAGCATCCGGCGATGGTTCCAACTTTGGGTATTTTAAACAACTGCCTGACTTCGGCCCGCCCCTGGACAACTTCCTTGTATACCGGATCGAGAAGTCCTTCCATGGCCGCACGGACATCCTCGATGACATTGTAAATAATATCATATAGTTTTATCTCGACGCCCTCCTGTTCGGCCACTTCGACCACCCGGCTGTCCGGCCTTACATTAAAGCCGATGATAATGGCATTGGCTGAAGACGCAAGCATGACGTCCGTCTCCGTGATCGCTCCCGTCGAGCTATGGATGATCTTCAGTTTCACATCTGCGGTACTCAACTTGTTCAGGGCCTCGGTAATGGCTTCCATGGACCCCTGGACATCCGCCTTGATGATGACGTTGAAATCCTTCACCCCCTCCTTGATCTTCTGATAGAGCTGCTCCAGGGTAATCTTCGAGGTCGCGGAAAGTTCTTTCTCCCGTTCCTTTCTCGTCCAGTAATCGGCGATGTTGCGCGCCTTCTTTTCGTCCTCGACACACAGGAATTCCGCGCCGACCTGGGGGACGTTTGAAAACCCGATCACCTCCACCGGCATCGAGGGTCCGGCCTCCTTGACCCGCTGTCCCCGGTCGTTGACCATGGCGCGCACCCGGCCAGACTCCGTTTTCGACGCGAAGGCGTCGCCTTCCCGGAGGGTTCCTTCCTGAATGAGAACCGTCGCCACCGGTCCCCTTCCCTTATCCAGCTTTGATTCAATGATAATCCCTTTTGCCGGTCTTTCCGGATCAGCCTGCAGCTCCAGGATATCGGCCTGCAGCAGGATCATCTCGAGAAGGACATCAATGCCCATTTTTTGCTTGGCCGAAACCTCGCAGAAAATGGTCTCCCCCCCCCATTCCTCGGAAACGAGATTGTATTCGGTGAGGGCCTGCTTGATCCGCTGCGGATCCGCGTTGGGCTTGTCCATCTTGTTGACGGCCACAATAATCGGGACGCCCGCCACGCGGGAGTGGTTGATGGCCTCTATGGTCTGCCCCATTACTCCATCATCCGCCGCTACCACCAGCACCACCACATCCGTCACCTGCGCACCTCGGGCGCGCATGGCGGTAAAGGCCTCATGGCCGGGGGTATCAAGAAAGACGATGTCCCGGTCCTTGATATGGACATGATAGGCCCCGATGGCCTGGGTTATCCCGCCGGCTTCGCCCTCGATCACCTTTGTTTCCCGGATCGCATCGAGAAGAGACGTTTTACCGTGATCGACGTGGCCCATGATCGTCACCACCGGAGCTCTTGGTTGCAGGTTCCGCTCGCCCGGATCATCCTGCTGCACGGTATCCTCGAATTCGATGCTGACCGATTCCACCTGGTAACCGAATTCCGAAGCGATAAGAGTAGCCGTGTCAAAATCAAGGGACTGGTTGATGGTAACCATCAGCCCCAATCCGATGAGTTTGTTGATAACTTCGCTGGCCTTTACACCCATTTTCTTGGACAGATCACCCACAGTGATAGTCTCGGAAATTTTTATCCGCCGCTTAATGGCTTTCGGAATCGTAATGACTGTTTTTTTAAGCTTCGCGACCCCGGCCTTTTTCTCTTCCCGCCAGCGGGAACTTCTTTCATCCCGCTCAAGATCCTCAATCTTTCCCTTTCGATCGACAGCCTTTTTGATTAAGGCCTTCTTGCGGGGGAAGGTATCACTGATCACTACTTCTACCGGTTTTTTCCCCTTCTTTTTGTCTTTGTCGGGCTCCCATTTAACCGGTTTCTTCATAGCCGCCGGGGGCGCCGCGTCCTTACCGGCAACCACATCCGTTCTTCTGGGTACGGGTTTTCTCTGAGCGCCCGCCCCTGCCAGTTCCTGTTGCTTGCGAGGCGTTATAATCAGATTTACTTCTCTTTTTATCGGTTTGGGGGCCGCCGGCGGGGTAACCGGGGGGACAGGTTTCATAACCGGCTTGTCGACCACAGGTTCAGTCTTTTCTACCACGGGGACACCGCTCGCGACGGGGGCCGCCGGCAGCGGTGGGGGAGGCGGTGACTCTTGAGAGATCGGGGGTGATACGGCCTTCTCTTCCGCAATCTTGCCTTCAACAGCTTTCCCTTCCCCAGGCTTCTGGATGACTTCGGCTGGAACGACGATCTTCTCTACGGGTTCAACAGCGGGCTTGGGTATGGGTTTGTCCTTGATTTCCTCTGTTTCCCCCGCCACAGGAAGAGGTTCCGCTGCCGCTGCCGGCACCTCCTCTTCAACCGTGGTGCGCACTGCCCTTCTCCGGATGATCGTAGATTTGACCCTCTTCTCGACCATCTCGTGAGGTTCAGCGGCATAATACTCCCTTTTCACCCTCTCCACCTCGCTGTCTTCGAGGGTACTTGAGTGGGACTTTACCGAGATACCCATCCTCTCCAGACGGGCGATTAAATCTTTGTTATCGACCCCCAATTCCTTGGCCAATTCGTAAACTCTCATTTTTGACATGACTGATTCCCTCGCTACAACGTGGTCAACCATTAAACTTTTTAGATGCGTTCATTTTACAGATTATCATTTCCCCGCCACCGCGGCTTCCTCAATCATGCGCGTCGCCGCTTGCATCCAGCTCTCGGCCTGCTCTCTGCTCACCCCGGGAACCGCCATAAGCGTTTCCACATCCACCGCGGCAATCAGGGCCAGACTCTTGATTCCTTCCTTGAGGAGGCCCTCGGCAATCGTTTCACTCATGTCCGGCAGGGCCATCAGGTCAGTGCGGCTATCTTCCTCCTGCTGAGATGAAGAAGACTCGCTCTTGACGTCGATTTTCCAGCCTGTCAGTTTGACCGCCAAACGAACATTCTGTCCATTTCTGCCAATCGCCAATGAAAGCTGGTCATCGGGAACAATGACCTCCATGCCCCGATTTTCCTCATCAATGAGCACACGATCCACTTTGGCAGGCGATAAGGCTGCGTAGACATACTTGGCGGGATCATCGGAAAAGGGAACAATATCAATCTTTTCTCCCCGCAATTCCTGGACCACGCTCTGGACCCGGGAGCCCCTCATGCCTACACAGGCGCCGACCGGATCGATATCTTTATCCTTGCTCTTAACGGCAATCTTTGCCCGCTTCCCCGGTTCTCTGGCAACACTTACAATCTCAATCAAACCCTCTGATATTTCCGGAACTTCCACTTCGAAAAGGGCTTTCAAAAATGCCGGATGGGTCCTGGAAAGGATTATCTGCGGCCCCTTGGATATCCTCTTGACATCACAGATAAATGAACGGATCCTCTCACCCCGCTTGTAAACTTCCCGGAAGATTTGCTCCGACACGGGGATAACACCTTCCGAGCGGCCAAGATTGACAATAATGCTGCCGCCTTCAAATCTCTGGACGAAGCCATTGACGAGCTGCATCTTGCGGTCTTTGTATTCCTCATAAACATTGTCCCGTTCCGCGTCCTTAACACGCTGGATGATAATCTGTTTGGCTGTCTGGACGGCAATGCGGCCAAAGGTAGACGTGTCAATCTTCATGCCCAGGCTGTCTCCAGGTTCCACTTCCTCATCCATATCCCTCGCTTCGGCCATGGATATTTGCATATCCGGATCCGTTACCTTCTCTTCCACCGTTTTGAATTGAAATACCTCAATTTCGCCGGCCTCTTCGTTATAGCGGGACTCGATCTCGACATTGGGTCCCATTTTCTTTCTTGCAGCATTTAGCATGGCCGCCTCGAGGGCTTCGATAATGATCTCCTTCTCGATTCCCCTGTCCTTGCTCATCTGTTCGACCAGCCTTTTCAGCTCCGAAAACATGCCCTCTTCCTCCATTCATCACTGTATGATGATTTTTCTCAAGTTATCTATAACGGCTGCGCAAAAAGCCTATATGCTTTGTTGCGCTTCATCCTTCGTCACTGCGATCTATCCGGGGACACGATCCGGTCCTTTCGGGCTTCCGGAACAAGCCTCCTGCTTCATTCCTCAGAATTCGCGCGCCCCGCCTCTGGATCTTTTTTGCGCAGCTGTCCATTATCGATTAGGCTTTCAAGATGGGCTTTGACCACCGCTTCCCTGGGAACAGAAAAAATCTTTCCCGACAAATCCAGGATGATCATCTTTTTCCCGTCTTCGCCTATCTGGTAATCTTTCAGGAGACCCTTGAAATTCCTTATGCCGTCAATTTTATATTCCGTCTGTATGATCACCCGGTACCCGAGGAACCTGATAAAATCCTTATCCTTAATCAGGGGTCGGTCCAGACCGGGAGAAGATATTTCCAGGGTATAGGCCTCCGGAGGAACATCGTTCACATCGAGGAGGTCGCCTACCTGGTCACTGATCAGGGCGCAATCATCAATGGTCACTCCCCCGTCCCTGTCGATGTAAAGACGCACGATCCAACGTGATTTCATCTGGAGGCACTCTACGCAAACGAGCTCCATCCCCTCCGATTGAATCGCGGGCTCTGCTATTTCCCAGATACGGTTTTCGTAATTTTTTCTTAAAAAGCCCATTCTTTGCGGAAAAAAAAAGTGGGCAATAGCCCACTCGTCAGAAATTCAACGATGATATTGATCCCCAGCTAACACAACTGCAAGGTAAATGCAAGCAAAAATCAAGGGCTTTCCGGGAGATAAAAAATGGAGCGGGCGACCGGGATCGAACCGGCGACGTCCAGCTTGGGAAGCTGACATTCTACCGCTGAATTACGCCCGCACTCCCAGAAATGCAGAGGACATATTAATCAAACCTGCCATTTTGTCAAGTCATATTTGACGGCGACACAAAAAGCCCATATGCTTTGTTTCGCTTTCCCTTCGTCACTGCGACGTACGGAAAATGTACGTCTCATTCCTCAGACGGAGCGCGCCTCGCCTCTGGGGCTTTTTGTGTCGCCGTCAAGTGCTTTATTCTTTAATTAGCTTCCCGCATCTGGATATTTGATCACTGATTGAGGCGTACGGCGATGGATCTGCCGTGGGCATCGAGCCCCTCCATGGCAGCGAATCTTTCCGTCTGACGGCCGTAACGATGAAATGCCTCCCTGGTAAAGGAAAGGAGACTGGTCCTTTTGACAAAATCATAGACCCCCAAAGGAGAAGAGAACCTAGCTGTTCCTCCGGTGGGAAGGATATGATTAGGTCCGGCCATATAGTCCCCCAGGGCCTCCGGGGTGTATTGTCCAAGGAATACGGCCCCGGCATGCGTTATTCCGGGCAGGAGTTCCTCGGGATTCTCCACCATCAACTCCAGATGCTCCGGGGCAAAACGATTTGCCAACCGTACCGCTTCCCCAAGATCTTTCGTTACCAGAACAGCGCCATAGCGATCGATGGCCCGGCGGACAAGCGCCTCCCTAGGTAAATTTTCAAGCTGCCGATATACTTCGGCAACAATCTGCCGGGCCGTGGCCTCATCGGGAATCAAGACCACGGCGCTGGCCATGTCGTCATGTTCCGCCTGGGCGAGGAGATCGGCGGCCACAAAGGTAACCGGCGCCGTATGGTCACAGATGACCAGCACCTCGCTGGGACCGGCAATCATATCGATGGCCACCTGCCCATAGACCAATTGTTTTGCCGTGGCAACGTAGGCATTCCCGGGCCCGACAATCTTATCGACCCGGGGAATGGATGCGGTCCCAAAGGTAAGCGCCGCAATGGCCTGGGCGCCTCCAATCTTGAAAACTCTATTTACCCCCCCCAGTTCCATGGCCAAGGCAACCAGCGGATTAATCGTCCCCTGTCTCAGCGGGGTTACCGCAACAATTTCCTTGACTCCCGCAATCCTGGCCGGGATGGCCGCCATAAGCACCGTCGATGGATAGGAGGCAAGCCCCCCGGGAACATAAATACCTGCCCTTTCCAGGGGCGTAATCCGCTGTCCGATCCGGACGCCGTCTTCCGATTCATCCTGCCAGTCCTTCATGATCTGGGACTGATGAAATTTTTCTATCCGCCCCGCGGCAAGTTGAAGGACGGCGCGATCATCGGGATCAACAAGGGCCGCCGCTTCTCTGATCTCCTCCGGCGACGCCTGAACTGTCTGCGGACTCAAGGCATATCCATCGAACTTCGCTGTATATTCAAACAGGGCGGCATCGCCTCTTGCAGCCACATCCCGCAAAATGTTTTCCACTATGGCACGCAGGGCCGGATCACCGCCGCCGCCGCGATTCATGATCCCCTGGAAGATCTCTTCAAATATTGCCTCGTCTGTTCTGATTACTCTCATCATGCCTTCACCCGCTCTATGGCCGCTCCCAGGCGGGAAAATTTTTCCTCGATCCGCTCATAGCCGCGATCGAGGTGATAAACCCGCGAGAGTTCTGTTCTGTCTTCCGCCGCCAGACCCGCAAGGATCAATGATGCCGAGGCCCGCAGGTCCGTTGCCATGACCGGGGCCCCATGCAGTTTCGGAACCCCCTTAACAATGGCACTGTGTCCCTGAACAGCAATCTCCGCGCCCATGCGCATCAATTCACTGACATGCATGAAACGGTTCTCGAAAATGGTTTCCGTCATCACGCTGAGACCACTCGCTACGGTCATGAGGGACATGACCTGGGCCTGGAGATCCGTCGGAAAACCCGGATAGGCGAGGGTTTTTACATCCACGCTCCGGGGTCGCCCATTACCGATCGCCCGGATTGAGCGATTCCCAATGATCATCTCCATTCCTGCGTCACGAAGCTTCGCAACCAGGGCGTCGTGATGGCCGGGGTGACAGTTTCTGATGCAGATGTCTCCTCCCGTTATTCCGGCGGCGATCATGAAGGTCCCCGCCTCGATGCGATCGGAAATGATTGTTCCTTCCGCCGGATGCAGAGATGACACGCCGTCTATGCGAATGACGTCCGTCCCGGCGCCGACAATTCTCGCCCCCATGCCATTGAGGATTTCCGCAAGATTTACTACCTCCGGTTCCCGGGCGGCGTTTTTCAGCAGCGTCGTCCCATCTGCCAGGGCGGCAGCCATCATGATATTTTCTGTACCCGTTACCGTGATTATGTCGAAGTAGATAGTGGCACCTTTCAAACGCTTCGCCTTGGCGATCACATATCCGTCTTTCAGCTCCACTTCCGCACCCATGTCCTGAAGGGCGCGGATATGAAGATTGACCGGCCGGGCCCCGATAGCGCAGCCACCAGGCAGGGAAACATGGGCTTCTCCCAATCTAGCGACCAATGGTCCCAGCACGAGGACCGATGCCCGCATCGTGCGGACCAGGTCATAGGCGGCCGTACATGACTGGATATCCTCGGCATTGATCCGGAGCGAACCCTTCTCCTCCGCAAAGACAACCCCGAAACTTCCCAGCAGCTTTTTGATGGTTTTGATGTCCACAAGATCGGGAATGTTATGAAAGGTATTCCAACCCTTTGTCAGCAGGGAGGCCACAATGATCGGTAGCGCGGCATTCTTGGCGCCGCTATTCTCAATTTCCCCTTGCAGTCGCTGCCCGCCCGTAATCAGTATCTTGTCCACGTTTATATTCTCCTTGCCAGGATTACCCGATCGCAACCGGCATAATCCTGCCGACATGATATGTTTGCATATGAACCTGTTTTTTGCAACAGTTCCTCAAGCCGCCGCCGCTGCCCGGCCCCTATTTCCATGACGAGATAACCGCCGGCTTCGAGATACTGCAAGCCGCCGCTGATGATTTCCCGGTGCAGAGAAACCCCTTCCGATCCCCCCATAAGCGCCTCGGGGGGCTCAAATTTCCTGACGTCATCAGAGAGGCCAAGGAATTCTTCATCGGAAATATAAGGAGGATTGGAGATGATCATATCAAAGACCCCGGAAAGGTCAGCGAAAAGGTACCCGACGAGAAACCGGATCTTCTCGGCGACACCCGCTTTAGCGGCGTTCAGTCTGGCCACCGCGATCGCTTCCGATGATATGTCCGTCGCAACCATCTGAATGTCCTCCTGCGATGCCGCCAGGGTAACACTTATGGCGCCGCTGCCAACGCCGATTTCAAGGATACTGGCCGGACGGTGATCAATCCCGGGCAGAATCCTCAAGACCTCCTCCACCAGGATTTCCGTCTCTGGACGGGGGATGAGGACGTGGCGATTCACATAAAAAGAATGAGACCAGAATTCCTTCTCCCCGACAATGTAAGCTACGGGCTCATTGGCCTCCCGACGCGCCACCCACTGACGGAAGCATCGCGACTGCTGATCCGTCAGCATGGAATGCCCCCGCATCAGGAGCTGCGTCCGGTCTACATGCAGTACATGACACAGCAGAACCTCGGCGTCAAGTCTGGGGGAGACTATTCCGGCCTTGCGGAGAACCTTTACCGCCTCCCCGATGCGCCCCTGTATTGTCATCAAGATATCGTTCGTGTCATCTTTCATTGCCTTCGGCGGACTGATTAAGGGCCGCTGCCTGAAAATTGGCACTCAGGGCATCAATAAACGCCTGGATCTCGCCGTCAAGAAAATTCTCCAGATTATAGATGGTAAGTCCGATGCGATGATCCGTTACCCGGCTCTGGGGATAATTATAGGTCCTGATCCGTTCGCTCCGGTCCCCGCTTCCCACCTGATCCTTTCTTGTTTGGGAGATCTCGGCATTCTGTCTCTGGATCATGCCATCCAGAAGCCTCGCTCTCAGGACCTTCATGGCCTTATGCTTGTTTTTCAACTGGGATTTTTCATCCTGGCAGGACACGACCATTCCCGTAGGCAGATGGGTAATACGAACAGCAGAATCGGTCGTATTGACTGACTGGCCGCCGTGACCGCTGGAGTGGAAAACATCGATCCTCAGCTCATTGGGATCGATGGTAATATCAACTTCTTCCGCTTCGGGCAGGATCGCCACCGTAACCGCCGAAGTGTGAATGCGTCCCTGGGCTTCCGTGACCGGAACCCGCTGCACCCGATGGACGCCACTTTCATATTTCAACCTGCTATAGGCCCCCTTTCCTTCGATCAGGGCGATAATTTCTTTAAATCCCCCCATGCCTCCCACCGATGAATGGCTGATCACTTCAATTTTCCAGTCACATCTTTCCGCATACCGGCCGTACATGCGAAAAAGGTCGCCCACGAACAGCGCGGCTTCATCTCCGCCTGTTCCCGCTCGGATCTCCAAGAGAACATTCTTCTCGTCATTCGGGTTACGGGGGAGGAGCAGGATCTTCAAGCGGTTGCCAAGTTCTTCGAGCTGCTGTTTCAGCAGCGGCATCTCATCTTTGACGATCTCCTTGAGTTCTTCGTCATTTTCTTTCAGGATTTTCTGACCTTCTTCAATCCTCAATCTGGTATCTTCATGGGCACGGTATGCCTCGACCAGATCGTGGAGATCGGAATGTTCTTTGGCGTATTTCTGATAGAGAGCGGGCTTGGCAACGACTTCTCCATCGCTTAAAAAACCCTGCAACTCTTCAAATCTGTTCTCAATTTCTTTCAGTTTTTTATACATCGTTACCTTACCGGGATCAAAGGGTAAATCTTCCTGACATCCTTCAGGAAATTCCCTTCCTGATGAATAGGGCGACTATTTGTTGACACGGTTAAGATACTGAAAATAAAGGGATATAGAGTCCGCAGAACCGCAGACGTGCACAGACCGTCCTGCACGACCAGATACTGAGACCCACAATGGAATCGTGGTGGGAAATTCGTTACCGGCGCTGGACATGATCATGAGCGAACGGTTGGTCCTTCGTTCATGGCTATCGAAAATTTATCAGCTATCCTTCTTATTCCCTAAGCCCGCATACTTCTTGTTGAAGCGCTCAACTCTCCCCGCGGTGTCCATTAGTTTCTGTTTTCCCGTCATAAACGGATGACATTGGGAACAGATTTCCACCTTGATATCCTTTTTGGTCGACCGGGTTTGAACAACATTACCACACACGCAGGTAATGGTGGTTTCTTCGTATTTTGGATGGATGCCTTCTTTCATGTTTTCAACCTTCCTCCCCTGGAAAATGGGATTATATTATAATCTTTGAATTGATAAATTCAAGAAATATTTTCAATCACCAGCGTTATTGATTCATGGAATCAAGAAAAGCCTGGTTGTTCTCCGTCTTGCGAATCTTATCGATGATGAAATCCATGGCGTCGACAGGATTCATTTCCTGCAGAAGCCGCCTTAATATCCATACCCGGTTGAGATTTATTTTCGGGATCAGGAGTTCCTCTTTTCTCGTACCGGACCGGACAAGATCAAAGGCCGGGAATATCCTTCGATCGGCAATGCGGCGATCGAGATGCAGTTCCATGTTTCCCGTGCCCTTGAATTCTTCAAAGATGACTTCATCCATGCGACTACCCGTATCGATCAGGGCAGTAGAAATGATCGTCAGGCTGCCGCCGTTTTCAATATTTCGCGCAGCCCCGAAAAAGCGCTTGGGTTTATGCAGGGCGTTAGAATCGACGCCTCCGGAGAGAACCTTACCGCTCGGCGGGACGACGGTATTATAGGCCCGGGCCAGCCGGGTGATACTGTCGAGAAGAATGACAACATCTTTCTTATGCTCTACCAGCCTTTTCGCTTTTTCGATCACCATCTCCGCCACCTGGACGTGCCGGGTAGCCGGTTCATCAAAGGTAGATGAAACTACCTCTCCCTGAACACTGCGCTGCATATCCGTGACTTCCTCAGGCCGCTCATCAATGAGGAGGACCATAAGAATCACTTCTTCATGATTGGCGGCAATACTGCGGGCAATGTCCTGGAGAAGCATCGTCTTGCCCGCCCGGGGCGGCGAGACGATGAGGCCGCGCTGCCCTTTGCCGATGGGGGTAAACAGGTCCATGATCCGGGTCGAAAAATTCTCCGGATCCGACTCGAGGTTCAGTTTCTCCTCCGGATAGAGAGGCGTCAGGTTGTCAAAAAGAATCTTGTCACGGGAGGCATCGGGAGATTCATAATTGATCATGTCGACCTTGAGGAGGGCGAAATATTTCTCTCCTTCCTTAGGAGGCCGAACCTCTCCGGAAATGGTGTCTCCCGTACGCAGGCTGAAGCGACGGATCTGGGACGGCGAAACATAGATGTCGTCGGGGCTGGGCAGATAGTTGTAATCCACCGCCCGCAGAAACCCAAAACCATCCGGGAGAATTTCCAGGACTCCAGAGCCGGAGATCAAACCGTTTTTCTCCGTTTGGGCCTGAAGAATGGAAAAAATGAGATCCTGCCTTCTCATGCCTCCGTAACCGGCAACATTTAGGTCTTTGGCCAGATTGGCCAGCTCACTTATGGGGAGTCTTTTAATATCTTCAATGTTCATACGCGGATATCCTAAATAAAATCACTATCTTGGCAGTCCCTGAAGGAATCGCAACCGGGACTTGGTCAATAATCATTGGCAGATTATGCGTTTCCCTCTGGACGTGACGAATAAGAATGTATCATGCAACGATAGATTATAACGAAAAGTGGATTGCAAAAGGTCTGCTCATCTGAACGCCGGAAACTCTCCAAAACGGTAGGACCTAGCCTGCGCCTTTTGAAAGTGCGGGCATTTTTAGCCTATTGGTGATGTAATGTCAAGAAAATTTCTTCATGAAAGATTTTTACCATTTATCATAATGAAATTAAGCAGTCTGCCCGTCATGCCCCTTTCCTTGCGGTGGGAATAGAACCATTCGCTTGCACAGGACGTACAGAGATCGGCATCATGAATATTCTCTCCGGGAACCCCCATATCTTGAAGCTGATGGCGGTTAGCGAGGGCAAGGTTCAGCTTCCACTTCTCCATTGCCATTCCCGTCCCCGTCCTCGACCGGGGGGCAAAAATTTTATCTCTTGCCGGATGGGATTCCATCGCCTGATATACCGTGGCATCCACTTCGTAACAACAAGCACCGATGGCGGGACCTATGGCCGCCTGGACGTCCCGGGGTCTTGTCCCGTATCGTTCGGAAAGCGATCTTAGCACCTTTCCGGAAATATTCAGAGCCGAGCCCCGCCACCCGGCGTGTACGGCGGCAACAATTATTTTTTCGGTATCAACCATCAACACGGGAACGCAATCGGCTGTCTTCACACAAAGGGCCAGGCCAGGCCGGTTCGTAATAATGGCGTCATAGTTAAGGGGCTGAGGGTCAAAGGCTTGGGATTCGTCATCGTCAATGGTAAGAATGCGGTCCCCGTGGACCTGATGAACCTGAAAAAATTTCCCTCTTGAAATACCGAAGGCTGCGGCAATTATATCCCAGTTTTTTCGTATGTTTTCATCGTTATCGCCCTCTTTAAGGCTCATGTTGAGGCTGGCAAACGCCCCCTCGCTAACCCCGCCCCGGCGGGTACAGAAGGCATGGATTAAAAAGGGATAGGCCCGCCAGGCAGCCGCCTCGAAATATTCAATATTGCCATGTTTGGCAAGTTCAAGCATTATGTCTCCTGAAAATGTACACCAAAGATACCCTTTGCATCCTCCTTATGTCAAAGGGGGACGGAATTAATCAGAAATTTGCAGAGATCGCCCATGTCCTGGGGGAGGGGGGCCTCGAAAACCAGCTTCTGACCGGTGGCCGGATGCGTAAAGGCAAGCCGATGGGCATGGAGGGCCTGCCGGGTCATTTCCTTGAAGCGGCGGCGTATGGATTTGTCGGATATATCCATGATTTTACTCGGATTTCCATAAATCTTATCCCCCACCACGGGATACCCCAGGGCAGTCAGATGGACCCGAATCTGATGGGTCCGGCCCGTTTCGATAGCGATGTCAAGCAGGGTGGCCATGCCATATCTTTCCCGGACCCGCCAGCGGGTGACGGCCCTTTTCCCTTGGCGGCTCTTCGTAGACATCTTCTTGCGCTCGACAGGATGCCTCCCTACCGGCAGGTCTATAACTCCTTCATCATCCTTAACATCCCCATAAACCAGGGCCAGGTAATGCTTTTCCACCTGCCGGGCTTCGAAATGTTCCGCCAAGGCCCGATGGATCTCATCGGATTTGGCCACAATCATGAGTCCGGATGTATCTTTATCGAGGCGGTGGACAATGCCGGGCCTAAGGACGCCGCCGATTCCCGAAAGATCATGGCAGTGGTAGAGAAGGGCATTGACAAGAGTGCCTTGAGGGTTACCCGCCCCGGGATGCACCACCAGTCCGGGGGACTTGTCGATCACCAGGAGGAACGAATCCTCATAAACCACTTTTAAAGGTATGTTTTCCGGCAAAACACCACTGTCTGCCGGTTCGGGAAGTTGCAGCAGAACCTCGTCTCCCGGTTTCAGCCGGGAAGCGGCCTTCGGCGGCTTATTGTTGAGAAGGACATGTCCTGCCGCCACGATCCTCGGCGCCTGGGAACGAGACAGAGAAACCTGCCGGCGGGACAGGAAGACATCGAGGCGCAACCCCGTCTCGTCCTCCCCTACTACGAAGCGTTGTGTATTGGTAGATTCTTTCAACCGGAAATTACCGTCTTCAAACCTTCTAAAATAAACCTGAATTCCTCCTCTTCCACGGTGCGCATATCCATGAGGACATCCGCCGCCACGATCCGGGCAATAATAGGAATCTCCAGGCGTCTCAGCATTTCCTCCAGACGAACGGCAGACACACGCAGCGGCGTCATGACCACAAGCATCGTGGGAATTCCCTGCCCCGGCAGGGAGCCGCCCCCCGCCGCCGACGTTCCTTCTTTCAGGAAGAAGCTTATCCCTTCAAGTTTGGCCCCCTTCAGTTTCCGGAGCAACTTCTTCGCCCGGGCGGCAACCCTGTCCAGAGGCTCCGTCAGAGCCCTGAGAACCCGCAAGTCCTCTCTTGCCCGCTTCGGATTCAAGTAATGGATCATCGTCGCCTCCAAAGCCGCCAAGGTGAGCTTGTCGATACGCAGGGCTCGGTTGAGGGGGTTTTTCCTGATCTTCTCCAGTATCGTCCCTCTGCCGATAATGATGCCGGCCTGGGGACCACCGAGGAGCTTGTCCCCGCTGAAGGTCGCCACATCCACACCGGCGGCGACAACATCATCTACCGTCGGCTCGCGTTGGAGGCCGTACATGCCTAGGTCGATCAAGCAACCGCTTCCCAGATCGTTCATCACCGGGATGCCGTGCTCACGACCCAGGACCACTAGGGATTTGAGATCCACTTCTTCCGTAAAACCGATAATCCGGAAATTGCTTGTATGAACCTTCATCAACAGACGGGTATCGGCGTTGATCGCCTGTTGATAATCCTTCAAGCGCGTCCGGTTTGTCGCCCCCACTTCGCGCAGGCGGGCGCCGCTTTTTTCCATCACCTCCGGGATGCGGAATTCTCCACCGATTTCAATCAGTTCTCCCCGGGAGATGATGGCCTCGCCTCCCTGGGCCAGGGAATTGAGGACCAGCAGGACGGCGGCGGCGTTGTTGTTTACCACCAAGGCGTCTTCCGCCCCGGTCAGACGACAGATGATATCCCGCACATGGTCGTAGCGAAATCCCCGCTCGCCTTTTTCCAGGTCGAATTCGAGATTGGAATAGCCACGGCTGACCTCGATGATTCGGTTCAGGGCGGTGGCGGCAAGGGGCGCCCGGCCCAGATTGGTATGGAGGATAACCCCGGTGGCATTGATCAGCCGCCGGAGCCTATAGGTATGCAATCCCTCGATACTAAGAATAATTTCTTCAGCAAGACCCGCGGTGGAAGGGGGAGGAAATCCCCTCTCTCCCTCTTTCCAGACCATGATCTTTTGGCGCCAGGTCTCGACCGTTGACCGGCAGGTCTCCCTCACCAGGGGCCTGGGGGCCCTGTCCAGCAACCCCTTCTTCTCCAGATAGAGGAGGAGCTCGTCTATCTTGGGCAATTGCTTCAACCATTCCCTTTTCCTGTTATCCATAACCTTCTCCTGTCGGGGCATCCCTCTTAACTTTGTAGCTTTTCCCTGCAAAAATCACGGAAATTATTTACGGAAGTGAAAAATTCCCGCATCATGATCACCCAACTATAGCACCCCTTGTCGGTCAGGGTCAACCGGCCCTTGTCGTAGCGGAGACGTCCTGCCAAGATAAAGGACAAAATCTCAAACCAGAGATAAGGCCAGGGATTCACACCATATTTATCACGGAAGGTCTTTAGGTCGAGACGGGTTCCAAAAAGCTTCATCAAAAAATCGTAACGCATTTGATCTTTCCGGTTAAAGACCCGATCCGCCATGAGGGGCGCCGCCCCGCTATCTATTTTCTGTATGTATTCCTGGACATTGAAGGTATTGGCATAGCAGACGCCGTTCAGGAACCCGATGGAACCGCTTCCCAGGCCAGCATATTCGTCATAATCAACAATATACTCATCGATCATGCTGGCCTTTCTGGAAAAACACCAGGCCGAGGAAAACCGGTAGGTCGGCAGGAGTCGCTGGAGGATCTGGGCATAGAACCTCTCTTCCCTTCCATAATCAACCTTCCCCAGGGTTTTCGCGACCTGCTGACGTGTCGAGTCCGATACCATCAAGGGATAATAGGTCACCTGATCGATGCCGATCTTTAAAAGGGTCTCCAGATCCTGATTAAGGATATCGGGCGTCTGGGAGGGGAAATTGAACATCATGTCGGCGTTGAGGGTATCAAAACGCCCACCGATAGCGGCAAGACGTCCAGCAATGTCCTCTCCCGCGCCGTATTTCTCAAGGCGGTCCATGTCCTTGAGCAAACCGTTATCGAAGCTCTGAACCCCTACGGAGAGACGATTGACGCCAGCCTCCTTCAGTATCCGGAGCCGGTCTTCCGTTAAATGGTTAGGATTCGTTTCCACCGATATTTCCCGGATGGAAAAACAGTCTTTCGCAACCCGAAGGGTATCGACTAATTCCTCGATCATGACCGTCGGGGTGCCGCCGCCGACATAAACACCGCCAAAATCATACCCCCGCTCACTGTAGAGTTGAATTTCCTTCTTCAGAGCCTGAAAATAGCTTCTGCACACGGCTTCATTGAAGAGAAAACGGTTAAAGGAGCAATAGGGGCAGAGCTTCTCACAGAAGGGCACATGGAGGTATAGCAGGCGAGGCGTTTGCCGGGGGGCAAGGGGAAGGACAGGCGGGTTACCTTCCTCGAAACGCATGGCCCGGGAGAACTCCCGGCGCACGACGGTGGTAATGGTTTGATTGATCAATCTTTGAATCATATCGTCTCCCCTAACAAATCATCGGAATATATTCAAGATTATTTGGCAGCGCCGCATCTTGCAATAATCCCTCCCCGGTGCTATAGGGAGCAGCGAAACATTCATCTTAAACGAGGTAGAAGTACAGCAATGAAAAAAGTCTTGGCCCTGTGGTCCAATGATCAGATCAACGAAGAAGAATCTCGCATCTTAAGGAAAACATGCGCAGATCTCCCCATTCCCCTGGACGCTGAAGCAAAGAAGTCTGTCCGGACCCTTGTCGAGGCTTTTCTCGAAAGGGATGACGCCTCCGGATTGGCAGCCCCTCAAATCGGCATCTCCAAGAAAATCATCATCTTCCGCAATCGGGGATTTTCAAAGGACGGGGCTTCCGACGGCACTTGGACAAAGAAAGACGTCGAGGTCCTCATCAACCCCAGAATTACCCAGAACCGGGGCAATCAGCTCATTCTTGCGGAAGGTTGCCTTTCCTGCCCCGACATCAAGGTGGAAATTGCCCGCTATCCGGAGATCAAGGTGCGGGGTTTCGATGTCCACGGCCAGAAACTCGGCAAGCGCTATCTCGATTTTGTGGCTCGCATCGTTCAACACGAAATGGACCACCTGGAAGGCAAACTTATTGTCGATTATGACGAGGGGTCCTTTTTCGTGCCCAAAAAGAAACGCAATTTCTTCGAGACATTGTTTCAGAAACAATCCGGCTGAATACACAGCCCACCTTTTCAGGACCAGCTTTCTAGGAGAAATAAAGCAAGGAGTATAAATCCATGACGCAACCAAGCAACCCGTCCCCGACAGATTTCATCCGTGACTTCATCGAAGACGACCTCAGAACAAATAAAAATAACGGCATCGTCGCCGTCCGCTTCCCCCCGGAGCCGAATGGTTATATCCATATCGGACACGCCAAGTCGGTATGCCTGAATTTCGGCATTGCCGCCCAGTATGGAGGAACCTGCAATCTCCGGATGGACGACACGGACCCCGCCGGCGAGTCTCTCGAATATGTCGAGTCCATCATCCATGACATCCACTGGCTGGGGTTCGACTGGCAGAAGCGCCTGTTCTTTGCCTCCGACTATTTTGAACAGTTGTACCAGTTTGCCGTGGCCCTCATCAATGCGGGCAAGGCTTATGTATGCAGCCTGAGCGCCGAGGAGACAAGGGAACACCGGGGCAGCTTCACCGAGCCGGGCGTCGAGAGTCCTTATCGTAACCGCTCCGTCGAGGAGAATCTTGACCTCTTTGCCCGGATGCGGGCCGGCGAATTCCCAGACGGGGCTCATGTCCTCAGGGCTAAAATCGACATGGCCGCCGCCAATATCGTAATGCGGGACCCCGTCATGTACCGCATTAAGCGAGAGCCCCATTACCGGACCGGAACCGACTGGGTCATCTATCCTATGTACGATTTCGCCCACTGCCTGTCCGACGCCCTGGAAGGGATTACCTATTCCATCTGTACCCTGGAATTCGAGAATAACCGTCCTTTGTATGACTGGTTCGTAGAGCAACTGATTCCGGGGCGCCGTCCCCGGCAGATCGAATTTGCCCGCCTCAATGTCAGCTACACCGTTTTAAGCAAGCGGCGGCTCATCGAACTGGTGGAAAAGAAATATGTCTCCGGCTGGGACGATCCCCGGATGCCCACAGTGGCCGGCATGAGACGCCGCGGCTATACGCCGGAGGCAATCAGAAAATTTGCCGCCGCCATCGGAGTGGCCAAAAATGACAATCTCGTGGACATCGCTCTTCTTGAGCACTGCGTCCGCGAAGACCTGAACGAGCGGGCGCCCCGGGCGATGGCCGTTTTGAGGCCCCTGCGGGTGGTCATCGACAACTACCCCGAAAATCAAGTCGAAGAGTTTGAATGCCCCAACCATCCGCAAAATCCGGAAATGGGCACACGGAAGGTTCCCTTCTCCCGGGTCCTCTATATCGAAAGCGACGATTTTCTTGAGGATCCACCCAAAAAATATCATCGTCTCGGACCCGGACGGGAGGTCCGGCTCCGAAATGCCTACGTCATTCGCTATGAGAACATGGTGAAAAACGAAAAGGTGGGTCAAATCGAGGAGATTCACTGCACCTACGACCCGGAGACCCGCAACGCCCCCCCGGCGGACGGACGGAAGATTTCCGGCGTCATCCACTGGATAGCGGCGGATCATGCCGTTCCTGCCGAAGTGCGTCTGTACGACCGCCTCTTCCGGGTTCCTGAACCGAAAGATGAAAACTATACCGCCGATTTGAACCCCGACTCTCTCGCAACCCTTGCCGAATGTTATGTAGAGGCCGGCCTGAAAGATGCAGCCCCGGGAACGGGTTATCAGTTTGAACGACTTGGTTATTTCTGTTCCGATTTGAAGGATTCCCAACCCGGCAAACCCGTCTTCAATCGGATCGTCCCCCTCCGGGATTCATGGGCCAAGATCGCCGGCAGTGGAAAGTAAAGACGATCGCCTCCTCTTAATACTTCTTCAACCAGTATCAGCTTGCCGACGCCATCGGCAAGGGTCAGGCCGGCGGCGGCCCCGCTTGATAGTGCTACTTGGCTAATACTTGGCGCCTCTTTGACAATACATGAGGCCATAACTTTAGTTAAAATGAGAGGCCCCTGGTGGACAGATTCCCTAGGGCCTCTAAGCATAACATGTTGATATTATTAAGATAGTTTCCATAGCAGCTAGCAACAAGCATGTTGATTTTTCTCAATGATATCGACCTGTTAATTGTGATTCCGCCGGAATCTTTTTCAAATTGCCGCTATTTTTCTCATCAATTTTCAACAGGTTTCTTCCATTAATTTTAGTACCCAAGTCTTCTTGCATTATTAAGAGCCTTGTCTCTCCATTCATCTGAATAGTCAGACCTCACAAATGTATCATATGCCATCCTGAAATACCGCCCTGCCTGGTCACGTTGACCCTGCTTTTCGTATAGCATAACCATGTTATACATGAGATTGGCATAGCCGGCAGTATTCTGTAACCCGAGCCCGTCCTCAATGGATTTGTCTTTCAGGTAGTATTCCAAGGCACGGTCAAGTTGGCTCTTGTCCAAGTAAACATTGCCGATGTTCATCATGAGATTTGCATAACCAGAAGATTGGGTTTCATTGCGGCCTTTAAAGGTTCTCTCGGCTTTTTCGAGATATCCAAGGCCTTCACTAAAGAGGTTCAGTGTACTCCCCGCAATATAACCTGCGCTTATCAATGCATCGGTATAGCTCGGCTCAATATCAAGAGCCTTCTTGAAATTGGCAAGTGCCTCGACGTAGCCGATTCCTTGTCTCCAGATTGCAAACCCAAAACCAGTTTCTGTCCCATTTCTGTTACACCAATGGACACAAGAACCGGAACTCTCTCAATGCTTGACACTCCAGGCGCATATTGAAGTGGACACCGCCTATAAAAAGATATTTGACCGGCTCTTGTGATAAATCTCTCCATCGCCATTTTAAAACGGCTTCCGTCAATTCTACATTGACGCTGCTGATCTCCGCCGGAAATATCTTCCGGCCGATCAGCCTCTCTGAAATCATGGAGAGGGTCCGGGTACTGACACCCCCTAAAAATAGAACGCCCAAGTCGCGGCCAATCTCATTCTCATATTGCTTGCTCCTTAGAATGACCGCAGTCTTGAATTCTCCCTTACGGTCACGGGGAACTTTGACTTGGACTTCGCCTATATTCTTCAATGTGAAAGAACGATGATAGGCACCGTTGCGCTGCTTTTCATTACCGGCAACCCGGACATAAACCTCTCGACCAATAAATTTGGTCAGCTCTGCATCCATCATTGCCGTCAAATACTTCCCAACGGTCTCCCTTACATCCAACCTGATCATCTCAAAAAGTTGCTCCGGTTGCTCCTGAATAACCTTGAAAATCTCCGCAATTTCAGCTACCGTTACTTCCAGTTTCATGGCGCTTTCTCCTTTCAGCTTAGGTTTTTGGGGAAAAACCCTTCTAAAGGAAAAGCGCCATTTTTTCTACCTTTTTGGCTCCTTCAAATTTACACAAAAGATTATATATTACCGCAAAAATTGATATATTTGAAAGAATGCTATGACATACAATAAGTCACTGGAAGATCAAATCGAAGACATTTTGCATACAGATAACCTGGAAAAGAAAAAGATGTTCGGCGGTATCTGCTATTTGATCAACGGGAACATGTGTTTTGGGATCTGGAAGGATTATCTCATCGTGAGGATGGCGCCAGAGATGGCTACGGAAAAACTGAAGCAACAGCATGTCAAGAATTTCGACCTGCCCGGGAAACCGATGAAGGGTTGGGCCATGATAGAAAAAGGCTCCTGGAAAAACAAAAATGAAATAACCGAATGGCTGGATATTGGAATGTCCTATGCTTTGACTCTGCCAAAGAAATTACCAAAGCGGAAATCCCTTGAAGAGATATATTATCGAACCCGGCAATAAAGCCGGGAGATGAATAAACGCCAGATTGCGCCGACAGCCAGGGGTGAAAACACCGGGCTACCCGATTAGGGCAATATCCAAAAAACTTGTGACTGAGCCATTCACTTCTATTGAATGAATCCCTTCTCCTTCATAATCTCAGGACGCAGAAATTTTGCCATCGATGTCTTCATCAAGCGAAAACCAAGCTTCGCATAAAATCCCTCCCGGCCAGTATTGGCATAGAGCACTATGTTGCAGTTCGAAATTTTCTGAAGGATTTTCTCCATAATCAGCTTTCCGATACCCCGCTTTTGATATTCTGGAATAACAACGACGTCATAGATTGCTGCCTGATAGGCACCATCAGAAATGGCTCTCCCAAAACCAACGAGCTCTTCACGGTCAAAGATAAACACAACAGAGAAGCTGTTAAAAAATGCTTTTTGATGCGACTCCGGGTTATGATACCCCATGCCCACCAGTTTCAGATAATCCCTGATTTGATGCCAGTCAATGTTTTCGCAGTTTTCCTGAATTCTCAAGTCCATTTGATGATCCTTGTTATCAATGGCGGCGGCATTTCTCTTTATTTTGGACGGCGGCAAAATCTGGAAATAAGTATATTGAAAATATTGGCTGAGGTCAAAAAGAAAAAGCCCCTGGATCAGATTTTATAACAATCAGGGTAATGATGAATATGAGGTGAAAAAAACGGCGCTGATCCGGGTCAGGATGTTTGCTTTTGGAAATCAGATTTTGTCTGATAAAAAAACTTGACAGGTCTTGGGCTCCGTATTATGTGGTACAAAATTTTTTTTAAATATACCTTTACAAGCGCAGTGCTGTAAGGGAAGCAAGTAGTAAAAGTTGGGTAAAGGCATTTTGAAGTACAGCGGGTGGCAGCCATGCTCATCAGAGCTTGGGCGCTTTTTTCTTTCTGTCATAGATGCAATCCGACTTTACAGAAAGGAGGATTCAGGAAATGCCAGAAGGAAAAGTGAAATGGTTTAATGAGCAGAAAGGCTTCGGCTTCATCGAGAAAGATGACGGCGGGGACGTGTTTGTTCACTACAGCACCATCCAGAGTTCCGGTTTTAAAACCCTTCAGGAAGGTCAACGCGTAAGCTTTGACATCCAGCAGGGCAAAAAGGGTCCGGCGGCGGAAAACGTAAAGGCCATCTAAGGCCTTGCTAAAGAAAAAATGCAGGCGCTTTGGTTATCAACCTTGGCGCCTTTTTTTGTCCTTGCGGGCAAGCTGTCATTACCATTATCATTCAAGTCAGCGGCAAGTAAGTCTCGATTATCCGTTGCTCCGAAAACCCGTTCAGACGTACATGTGCTGCTGTCTCCTCGTCAAGGGCGGCCCGCGGCACCAGACCGATCAGTTCCGATTCCAGGATATCGACCCCTGCCATGTCAGCTTCCTTCCTGACACTTTCAAAAACCTTCCTGATGGAGGTAACCTGAAAATTGGTCAGATTCATGGAAACCTGGGCGAGATTTCGACTTTTCAATAAGACGCCAATGGCCCTGACACAGGGTAACCCACCGTTTGATTCACGAATCGTCCCGGCAATCCTTTTTGCCAGCCCCACATCGGACGATCCAAGATTGATGTTATAAGCGATCAAGGGCATCCTCGCTCCCACGGCCACGGCCCCTGAGCGATCAGGGCAGACATTCGGCCCCTCGTCCGGTTGACATCCGCCCGCCCGCAATCTCTTTATCAGGCCCGGTAAGCCACCGCTACGAATTTTCGGAAGCTCTCTGGTGATCTCATTTTTAGACGCTTCTCCATAGAAAAAAACCGGCGTCCCGTGCCGCGCCGCAAATGCACGTCCGAAACGATGCGCACACGCCACCGCATCTGACATCTCTGCCCCCCCCAGGGGAACAAAAGGAACGACATCGACAGCCCCGATCCGCGGATGAACGCCGTCATGGCATCTCAGGTCGATAAGCTCCAATGCCTTGCTTCCGGCGGCCAAGGCCGCCTCAAAAACATTTTCCGGCTCACCAAGAAAAGTAAGGACGCTGCGATGATGATCCCTGTCCCATGAATAATCGAGCAATTTTACGCCGGAAACGGCAGAGGCCGCCGCCGCAATCGCTTTTATCTTCTCAGGGTCCCTTCCTTCACTGAAATTCGGGACACACTCGATGATCTTAACAGGGTTCACTGTTTATCACTTCCAAACAGGGCATCCACAAAGGCTCCGCCATTAAAGGGTTGTAGATCCTCAAGGCCTTCACCAACGCCGACATAGCGGATGGGAATGTCCAGTTCCTTGACAATCCGGATAATGATCCCGCCCTTGGCCGTCCCATCGAGTTTGGTCAGAACAATACCGGTCACGCCAATCTCCTCTTTGAACATCTTGGCCTGGATCAGACCGTTCTGCCCCGTCGTGGCATCGACGACCAGGAGGACCTCCTGAGGGGCTCCTGGCAGTTCCCGTTCCACAATACGCTTCATCTTTTTTAATTCTTCCATGAGATTGACTTTGGTGTGCAGCCTGCCTGCCGTATCGATGATGAGGACCCGGCCTCTGCCGGCATTTGCCGCCTGGATGGAATCAAAGACAACCGCCGCCGGGTCGGCATTGGACTTCTGTTTGATCAGGGGTACGCCAACGCGCTGACTCCAGACCTCCAACTGCTCGATGGCCGCCGCCCGAAAAGTGTCTGCGGCTACCAGGAGAACCTTCTCATCCCTGTTTTTCAATTCATTGGCAATTTTCCCGATGGTGGTGGTCTTTCCCGTTCCATTCACTCCCACAACCATGATGACATATATGCCCTCCGCCGGAATCCGTAGGGGCGCCTCATTTCTCGTCAGAATCTCCTTCATCGTATCCCGAAGGATTTTCTTCAACAAGTCCGCACGGCTCAATTCTTTTCGCTTGGCTTGCTCCTTCATTTTTTCGATTAATTCACAGGTAAAAACCGGACCGACATCGGAACGGATCAGAACCTCTTCCAACTCGTCAAAGAGATCCTGGTCGATTTTTTTCTCACCGAGGATCAAATCATCGACATCAGTTAAGAGGATATCCCTGGTCTTGGCCAGACCATCCTTCAACTTGTCAAAAAAGCTTTTTTTCTTAAATACATCGAGCATTTTTACCTCTTTAACACATTAATCATTCAGCCCCGACATTCGCAGTTACGCCATCGTGTTAAACGCAGACCTCCTTTAACCGTTTTTAATGGATAAGTAAAGATGCGCTTGGGAATTTCAGTTCAGAGAGACCGAAACCACTGTGGAGATCCCCTGCTTCTGCATCGTGACTCCAAAGAGGTTTTCGGCGACTTCCATGGTCCTTTTGTTGTGGGTAATAAGGATTACCTGAGAATTGGTAGCGATCTCTTTGATTATTTTTGCGAAAAGGGCTATGTTGGCGTCGTCGAGAGCGGCATCCACCTCATCCAGGACAAGAAATGGCGTCGGACGGTACAGAATAATGGCCAGAATCAGGGCTATGGCAGCCAGGGACTTTTCCCCTCCCGACAGGAGGCAGATATTTTGTGGCCGCTTCCCGGGAATCTGGATGTCGATATCAACCCCTGTTTCCAGGAGATCGCTTTCATCCGTCAGGTGCAGTTCCCCCTTGCCGCCAGGGAAAATTCGGGAAAATACCTCGCGGAAACAACCTCTTACAGCCTCAAAAGTTTCGGCAAATCGCTGTCGGGAAACACGGTTGATCTTGGAGATTGTCTGCTCAAGGGTATGGAGAGAGGCATCGAGATCCCGGGCCTGGGAGGTAAGAAAATCAAACCGCTCCTTCAGTTGATCATATTCGCTGATCGCCAGGAGGTTGACCTCTCCAAAGGCATCGAGAAGTTGACGGTTCTTCACGAGTCTTTCCTGCATAACCTCCAGGTCATCCTCATCGACCCGTTGCACAGCCCCTGCCTGCTCCTGAAGAACGATCCCATGTTTCTCCGCGATCATCCGGCTCAAGCTGCCCATCTGATAGGAAATCTCCCGCGCGCCGGTTTCCAGTTCCCTTCCCTGCTTGATTATTTGATCGGATTTTTCCTTCACCTCCCGACTTTTGCCTTCCCAATCCTTCAGGCTGGCCTCGGCAAGGGCATAGAGATTCTTTTTCCCCTCAAGTTGCCTTTCCATCTCTGCAAACGACTTATATAGATCCGCCAGTTGCGACTCCTCACGAGCAATCGTCCCCTGGAGTTCTTTGATCTTACTGTTAGATGTCAAAGAATCCTCCATGCACTCCCTGATCTTTTCCGTTAGGGTATCGATTTCCGTATTGATTCTCTCAGATGACCTGATGGCAGATTTTTGCTTTTCCGCAAGCGACGCCAGGCGAACCTTTTCTGCGGTTAATTCCCTGTCTCTGCTTTCCAGTTCCCCGCAGAGTTGCCGGACCTTTTCCTGCAGCGCGGTAACTGTCTCCTGGATGGCTGCTTCCCGCTTTTTCTGTCCATCGAGATCCTCCTGTCCATTTTTCAGTTTCTGACGGTCTTGTTGTTCCTCTTCATCCAGGTTCTCACTGTTGAACTCGAGAATCTTCAGGGTCTGTTGGAGTCGCTTCAGCTCCTCTCGATATCGCTCGACGTCCTTTTTATGGCTGTTACACTGCAATTCAACCGCATGGATATCGGAGGTCAATGAGTCCAGTTCCTCCTCCCCGCTGGCTACCAGGGAAGCGAGGCGCTTTTTCCTCATCCCCTCTTCCTGCAAGGCCGTGGACAAATCACGGATCTCTGCCCCCAATGCTTCCATCTCCCGCTTGTTTTTCAGGAGGCTACGATCGCCTTTCCCATTGCGTCCCCCGGTCAAGACGCCCTGGGGGCTGATCATATCGCCGTCAGGGGTTACAAAGGTCCCCCGGAATCCATTTCTATTCCACAGTTCAAGGCCGTTCCGGAGATTGGGAATGAGTAGGACATCCCCTAGGAGGTATTCCGCAATCCCGCGAAAAGATTCCGCTACTTCGATGCGATCGATGAGCCGTACCGTTTCCTGTAAATGTTCGGCAGTTGCTGTTCGCTGAACGGCATGGCGGACTTGCAGGGGGACAAAGCTGCTTCTTCCCACCGCCGCTTCTTTTAAATAATCGATTGCCTGCACACCAGCCTCGTGACTCCTGACAACAACATACTGCAGCTTGTCTCCCAGCACCGCTTCCACAGCAGTTTCATAAACTTGCGGGACACGGATCTGTTCGGCAACCAGGCCGATCACCTGATCCTTGGCGACACCTTGCAAACACTTCGCTTCTTTGGCCATCATGATCGATCTTGTGGCCTCATTACACCATACATATCCGTCATGGAGTTCCTTCAGGGATGTAAATCGGGAAGACCTGCTGCTGAGATCTGCCTTGAGGCTGTCGATCGCCCCCTCAATTTCCTGTAGCTCGCTACGGGCATTCTCCCATTCCTCTGCCGCCGTTGCCTTGCCGCTGCGAAGCTGCCCAAGCCTTTCACGGTCCTCGCTCAATGACACATCGAGTTCCTCCAGCTTCTCCTCAAGGCGCAGAATACTCTGCCGGTGATCACCGATATCCTTGTTGTTTTTTTCCTTCTTTCTACCCAGATCATCGAGAACCCTGACCAGATGACCATAATTGTTGTTCAGTCGTGATTTCTCCGCCGCAATGTCTATCAATTGGACCTTGTTTTCTTCGAGATATTGCTGCCGAGAGGACAATTCCCGTTTGATTTCCAATACCCTGCATTCCACATACCTGGTATTGCTTTGTGCCTGGGCGATGTCGCCATCCAGAACCTGCCGCAAGGCCGTAATCCTGTCCCGTTCACGGAACAACTCCTCATGACGGGCATTTAATTGCCGGATCTCTTCCCCGAGCCGCTCCTTCCGGGCCTTGATGTCGGCTATCCTGCCTTTTGAAAATTCGACGCCTTTCTCCTTGACCTGGACGGTTGTCCGCAACTGGTATATTTTCTCCTGGCAATGAGACCGATCCGACTCCTGGGTTACAACTTCCAGTCCGGCCGCTGCCAGGAAGGTTTCACATGACGCCAGGGATGCCTTGACTTCTTCTTCCTGTCTTTCCCAAACTTGCTGCTGTTGGGCAAGGTTTGTGTGTTTTTCACATAATTCGATATAGGTGTACCGGGCGACGGCGATCTCATCTTCGCGAATGGTTGTTTTCAGATTTCTATATTGTTCTGCCCGCTTAGCCTGCCGAGACACGGCGTTGAGCTGACTTTTCACCTCTCGGAGGATATCGTTCAGACGTAAAATATTTTGCTTTGTGGCCTCAAGCTTGCGCAGGGCCGCCTCTTTTCTAGTCTTGTATTTTGAGATCCCCGCTGCTTCTTCGATAAACTGGCGCCGTTCTTCCGGTTTTGCCTCGACGAGAGAGGCGACGCTATTCTGTTCGATAATGGAATAGGTCCGGGCCCCAACACCGGTTCCCAGAAAGAACTCCCGGACATCGAGGAGGCGACAGGGAACGCCGTTAACGGCGTATTCACTCTCACCGTCCCGAAAAAGCCGCCGTGAGATGGTCAGCTCTGAGCATACGCCATAGGGATCGGGAAAAGTAACCCCATCAGCGGCAAGTATCATGGAGATCTCAGCCATCCCCACGGGCGCCGCTTCCTGGGAACCGTTGAAGATGACGTCTTCCATCTTCGCACCGCGGAGGCTCTTGATACGCTGCTCGCCCATGACCCAGCGGATCGCATCAACCACATTGCTCTTCCCGCACCCGTTGGGACCCACCACGGCGCTTACTCCCGCGGCAAAATCGAGGACAACCTTGTCCCGGAACGATTTGAAACCACTAATTTCCAAATACTTTAGTTTCATCTACGCGATCAGAACGAACCCTTTAAAATTTGTTTCACTTTACCAAAAGAAAGCGCTGTTGTAAAGAAAAAATACAACATATACATGTTAAGATTGAATTTAACCACAATATGTAGTATATCTAAAGCAGAACTGCGCTGAAGATTTGAAAGCTTTGAATTTCTCCTAAAATCTGGCAAATCGTCATTCCACGTATCAAGTACGGGGCTGGCTGTGCGAAAGCAGGAATTCAGTGTATTCGACAACTTCCTGGATTCCGGTTTTCACCGGAATGACATATTCAGCAGAAATTCAAAACTCTCGATTTGGCGATTGAAGTCCGGGCAAAAATGCAATGAAAGATGTTGCGGTTATTTCGTGGCAGGCTCTGGGAACAGACCTTCCAGAGGGGTTGCACAGCGAGGACAGGCTGATTCCCTGAGATTCAGGCGTTCGATACGGAAGCCATAGCGGCTGATGAGAATATTACCGCAACGGGAACAAAACGTGCTTTCCTCCGCCTCTCCCGGTACATTGCCACTGTAGACGTACTTGAGCCCCCTTGATTTGCCGATACTTGCCGCCTTACGGATTTCCTCGACAGAAGTAATCTTTCCTGCCAGCATCTGGTAGCGGGGATGAAAACGGGTGATATGCCAGGGGATTTCCGTACCTATGGAACACAGAAAATCTGCTGTCGCTCCGATTTCCTCATCGCTGTCGTTGAGTCCCGGGATAAGCAGGGTCGTGACTTCCACCCAGATCCCCAGTTCCTTCATCCTGCGGATCGTATCCAGAACCGGTTGCAGCCGGGCGCCGCATTGTTCCCTATAAAAGCCTTCCCGGAATGACTTCAGGTCAACATTAGCGGCATCGAGATAGGGGGCAATGGCATCGACTGCCTGTCGGCTCATATAACCATTGGTGACAAATACGTTCCCAATCCCCCGCTTCCGTGCCAAAAGGGCAATATCGCAAGCAAACTCGAAAAAGATCGTCGGCTCCGTATAGGTATAGGCAATAGTCTTCGCACCGGAACGGATGGCCCTTTCCACAACTCCCGCCGCCGGGACGGCTCGGCCCACAATATCTCCCGTCTCACGGGGCAACTGGGAGATCTCGTGATTCTGACAGAACAGACAGCGAAAATTGCATCCCACCGTGGCCAGGGAGTAGGAAAGGGATCCCGGATAAAGATGGAAGAAAGGTTTTTTCTCGATGGGATCTATATTTTCGGCAATCACCATTCCATAATTAAGGCTGTAAAGAATTCCCTCTCGGTTTTCCCGGACGCCGCAAACGCCTCGCTGACCGTTCTTTATCCGGCAGGCGTGGGCGCAGAGGCGACATTGAACCTGCTTATCCGCCAATGACTCGAAAAACATTGCCTTCCGGATCATTTAATCACCCGCACCACCCCCGGCAGGGGTTGTCTGCCTTTGCTTTCAAGCCGCACCGGTTCCCGGACCGGTTCCTGAATTGTTACCTGTGTAAAGGTGACGGAAAAGGACAATCCCAGAAAGGCGCCAAGGGGATTATTCATAACCGGCAGGGACTCCTCGATCCCCTTGGCGAAACCATACCAGCTATAAGGCAGAGAGATCACACTTCCCCAGCGAATCCTTACCCCCGCGAGCTGTCTGCGAATCATTACCACCAATTCACCGATGCTGAAAAAACGGGCGTGGTCATAAATAGAGGGTCGATAAAAACCGGTCAACCGGCGGGTAACACCGATACAGGAGAATTTGTTGAGGACACCAATGAAGACCCTTCCCCGGCAAACCCTGATAGCTTCATGAATAGCCTGCACGGGATCAGATGTAAATTCCAGCGAGGTGATCAGGGTTACGACATCAAACTCATCATCCGAAAAGGGAAGATCTTCCGCTCGCCCTAAATAAAAGTCCGCTTTGTGGCCAAGTTTTTGCCGGGCGATATCAAGCATGGGGGCGGAAGGATCGACGCCGGTAACATCACATCCCTTCCTGCGAAAGAGCCACAGGTGATCGCCGGTGCCACAACCGACATCCAGCAGCCGTTCCCCTCCCCGGGGCTGGGTCAGATCCAGGATCATGCTCTTTTCACGGCTGTCGATGTAATGACCGGTGGGCGTTTCACGCCAGGCATCGTAGGATCGGGCAATTTCTTCAGGAAATCTCAAGACCGCTAACCTCCGATCGCCGACATGTTTTTCACACACTTGCGGAGGGACTGCTCATCAAACTGGACCTCGTGTTTCCGGGGTTTCCCAGCAATAGCCTCCTTGATAAGCGTTTCCAGCAGACTGTCCGTACAGCCTGTTCGCAGGGGGGTTTTCAAATCGAGCTCCTCATCGGACAACAGACAGGCACGCAGATTCCCATCCGCCGTCAGCCGCAGTCGATTGCAGAGATGACAGAAATGATGGCTTACGGGACTGATAAAACCGATTTCTCCCATCCCGCCGACGATCCTGTACATCTTTGCCGGACCGTCCATCCGTTCCCGCTCGCCATTTACCGGACTTAAGGAATATTTGTCGGCAATGGTCCGCATAATGACTTCACTGGCCAGATACTTGCCAAGATTATCCCTCCCCGGGTGCCCCAGAGGCATCAATTCAATAAACCTGACCTGGTAAGGATTGTCCAGGGTCAATCGGGCAAAATCGAGGATTTCATCATCATTAAATCCCTTGATTGCCACAACATTGATTTTGATTGGCGCAAATCCCTGCGCATAAACGGCCGCAATGCCCTGGAGGACATCATTGAGACAGCCCCCCCTGGTTATCTGGAGATATTTATCAGGATTGAGCGAATCGAGACTGACATTGATCCTCCTGACCCCAGCCTTGAAGAGATCCGTTGCACATCTCTCCAAGAGGATGCCATTGGTCGTCAGGCTGAGGTCCTGTATCCCGGGCACGGCTTTCAGGGCGGCAACGAAAGGAACAATCCCGCGCCTTACCAGGGGTTCGCCACCGGTGATTCTGACCTTGGCCACTCCCAGGGACACGGCGATCCTCACTACCCTGAGAATTTCTTCATAGCGCAGGATATCGTCATGCCCGATTTGGGACAGACCCTCCTTGGGCATGCAGTACCGGCATCGCAGGTTGCAACGGTCGGTGATGGAAATCCTTAAATAGTTTATGTCTCTTTGATAATTGTCAAACATCCTGATCGCTCCCTAACACAAATCCAGCGCCCACGCAAGGGGCTCACCTAAAAACGAAAAATGAACAGGAAAGGTCAAATCCGCCTTGACAGCATGGTTTTTATCCATTAGGAGTGGGACAATAATTCAGGCATTGTTCTGCCGCCAGGGAGTCATCGGAGTATGAAAAAAACACCCATCACCAAAGCAGGATTTGAAAAAATCAAGAAGGATTTGGAACATCTCAAGAACGTCGCCGTTCCGGAGAATGTCCGGGATATTGAAGCGGCGCGTGCCCACGGTGACATATCTGAAAACGCCGAATATACGGCTGCCAAGGAAAGACAGGCCTTCATTCATGGAAAGATCCAGGAGCTGGAAAATAATCTTGCCACCTCGGAAATCATCGACTTGAAAAATCTCTCCACAAACAAGGTTGTCTTCGGAGTATCCGTAATAATCGAGGACGCAACAACCGGAAAGGGTACCACCTATCAACTTGTCGGTCCCCATGAATCGGATATCGGACTGAATAAGATCTCCGTAACCTCGCCGATCGGCAAGGCCCTGGTTGGCAAGTCCATCGGCGACACCGCCCGCGTTAACGCCCCCGGGGGCATACGGGAATTCGATGTCATAGATATTTTCATCTCCGACCAGGAATAAATAAAAAAGGCCGGGAAAGTAAACTTCCCCGGCCGATAACGATTTTTACATCATACCTTGATCAGCCTTTTTCCGCCACCCTGAGGCGCATATCCGCCTTGGTGACAGCGGCCTTAACCTTCTCGTAATCCTGATCTTCCTTGGCCATCTTTGCCAGTCTGGCCTCAGCATCAGCCTTTTCCTTTCGGGCCAGATCCTTGTCAATCATATCGGACCGCTCCGCCCCTTCGACCAAAATGGTCACCTTACTGGACAAGACTTCTGCATAGCCCGTATCCACAGCGTAACAGGTTCGCTTGTTATCCTTGGTATAACTCAGTTCACCGATCTGAATGGAACTCAGCAGCGACGCATGGCCTCTCAGGACACCGAATTCTCCTTCACTCCCCGGTACGGTCACCTCTTCCACCTTGCCGCTGAAGGCAAGCTTTTCCGGGGTAACAATTTCCAACATCAGTTCATCAGCCATGTGCAATCCTCCGGCTATTCTGACAGCCTCTTTGCCTTTTCAATAACTTCTTCGATGCCGCCAACCATGTAGAAGGCCTGCTCTGGAAGATCGTCATGTTTACCCTCAAGGATCTCCTTGAAGGCCCGCACCGTATCCGGGACGGATACGAATTTCCCGTCGGTGCCGGTAAACTGGGCGGCGACGAAAAAGGGCTGGGACAGGAATCTCTGAATCTTTCTCGCCCTGCTGACGGTCAGCTTGTCTTCTTCGGAAAGTTCGTCCATGCCCAGAATCGCGATAATGTCCTGGAGGTCCTTATACTTTTGCAGGGTCACCTGGACCAGACGGGCTACGGAATAGTGCTCCAACCCGACAACATTCGGATCAAGAATCCGCGATGTTGAATCCAGGGGGTCCACAGCGGGATAAATACCAAGCTCGGCAATGGGTCTGGACAAAACGACGGTGCCGTCGAGATGGGCAAAGGTTGTAGCCGGCGCCGGGTCGGTCAAGTCGTCCGCAGGAACGTACACACATTGGACAGCCGTAATGGATCCTTTATTGGTCGAGGTAATCCGTTCCTGAAGCCCGCCAAGGTCCGTGGCCAACGTCGGCTGGTAACCGACGGCGGAGGGCATTCTTCCCAAGAGGGCCGAAACCTCGGAACCTGCCTGGGTGAAACGGAAGATATTGTCAACAAAAAGAAGCACGTCCTGTCCTTCCACATCCCGGAAGTATTCCGCCGCGGCCAGGGCCGTAAGGGCCACTCTCGATCTGGCTCCCGGAGGCTCGGTCATTTGGCCGTAGATAAGGGCTGCCTGCTTGATGACGCCGGACTGCTTCATTTCCATGTAAAGGTCGTTTCCTTCCCTGGTCCGCTCACCCACACCGGCAAACACGGAAATACCGCCGTGGTGCATGGCGATGTTATGGATCATCTCCATCATGACGACGGTCTTGCCCACACCGGCGCCGCCGAACATACCCATCTTGCCGCCCCGGGGGAAAGGTACGAGCAGATCGATAACCTTGACGCCCGTTTCGAGAACGTGTACCGAGGTATTCTGTTCGAGGAACGTGGGGGCGTCACGGTGAATCGGCATCATATTCTTGGCATCTATGGGGCCCAGACCATCCACAGGCCGACCCACGACGTTGAGAATCCTGCCTAGGCATTCCTTGCCGACGGGAACCATGATGGGCGCCCCGGTATCCTTAGCCTTCATACCTCTGACCAGACCATCGGTAATGTCCATGGCGATGCAACGTACAACATTATCACCTAGATGCTGGGCTACCTCAACGATCAAGTTATCTTCTTCGTTATTGATAGTTGGGTTGGTTATGAGGATTGAGTTCAGGATATAGGGAAGCTTACCTTCCTCAAACTCAACATCGATGACCGGCCCGATTACCTGCACAATCTTTCCTATATTCATACCCATCTCCTTCAAAAAGTGGTTAATGTTACTATCCTTTTGACAAGGCCTCCGTGCCGCCGACAATGTCCATCAGCTCTGCCGTAATCGCCCCTTGCCTGGCCTTGTTGTACTGTAGTGACAACGAACCGATCAATTCTTCACAGTTACGGGTGGCATTGTCCATCGCCGCCATCCTCGCCCCGTTTTCTCCGGCATATGTCTCCAGCAGGGCTCGGTAAATCAGGACCCGCACATACATGGGAAGGATCCTGTCCAGCAGGACCTCATCTGAAGGTTCGTAGATATAATCGATGCGTTTTTCCGGATCCGTCGCTTCCTCCTGTCCTATGGAGGGGAGGGGGAAAAGCCTCACTACTACCGGACGATGGATAGAGACATTTTTAAATTCGTTATAGACGAGATACAATTCATCATACTCTTCCTTAAGGAAGGAAGGGATAATATCGTTGGAAATCTCAACGGCGAGACTCATATCGAATTTTCTGAACACATCGACGCGGTCATTGATGGTTTTTGTTTTTTTTCTGAAATAGTCGCGTCCTTTACGGCCAATGGGAACAAGGGTTACATCCTTGCCTTCCCCCTGCTTTTCCTTCAGGAAACGCTCCGTTGCCTTGATCAGGTTGGTATTGAAACCGCCACACAGCCCCCGATCCGAAGTCATGCAGATCACCCGGAGTTTCTTGGGCGGTCTGACCGCCAGCAGCGGATGAGAACTGGCGTCCACACGCAGGGCCAAACTGTTGAGGACCTCCATGAATTTACCGGCATAGGGACGGAAATTATCCATCCGCATTTGCGCAGTTCTAAACTTGGAGGCCGCCACCATGTTCATGGCGCTCGTGATCTGCTTTGTCTTGTGAACGCCTCCTATCTGTCTCTTAATGTCCTTAAGTGCGGCCATTAACTCTTACTCCCTTTTTCAAATCGGCTGATTATCTTATCTGCTGTCTCCAAAGTCTTTCAGCCGGCAAATACAGCGTCAAACTCCGTGAGGGCGTCTTTCATCTTCTTTTCCAGTTCGGGACTGATAATCATCTTCTCATCAATCTCTTTGAGAATATCCGCATACTTGTTCTTCACGAACGAAAGAAGTTGCAGTTCGTAATCCTTAATCTTATCAACTGGATACTTATCCAAGAACCCCTTTGTCCCTGCAAAAAGGATCGCCACTTCCTCGCCCAGCGACATGGGCTGGAACTGGGGCTGTTTGAGGAGCTCCACCAAGCGGACACCGCGTTCAAGTTGGGCCTGGGTTGCCTTGTCCAAGTCGCTTCCGAAGGAGGCAAAGGCCGCCAGTTCACGGTACTGGGCAAGGTCAAGCTTCAGGGTTCCGGCCACCTGCTTCATGGCCTTTACCTGGGCAGCCCCGCCGACGCGGGAAACCGACAGACCGACGTTAATCGCCGGACGGACGCCGGAGAAAAAAAGAGACGGCTCCAGATAGACCTGGCCGTCGGTAATGGAGATAACGTTGGTGGGAATATACGCCGAGACGTCACCCGCCTGGGTCTCAATTATCGGCAGGGCCGTCAGGGAACCGCTGCCGAGGTCCTCGCTGACCCGGGCCGCCCTTTCGAGGAGGCGTGAATGATTATAGAAGATGTCCCCGGGGTAAGCCTCGCGTCCGGGAGGCCTTCTCAGCAGTAGTGAAATCTGTCGGTAAGCGACGGCCTGCTTGGAGAGATCGTCATAAATGATCAGGGCGTCCTGACCCCGATCCCGGAAATATTCCCCGATACTGCAACCGGCAAAGGCGGCGACATACTGCAGGGTCGCCGGGTCGCTGGCGCAGGCCGAAACGACACAGGTGTAGGACATGGCGTCATGCTTCTTCAGGTTCTCGACCACTTGGGCAACCGTTGACTTCTTCTGTCCGATGGCCACATAAATGCATTTGAGGCCCGTTTCCTTCTGGCGAATGATGGCGTCGATACAGATGGCCGTCTTGCCGATCTGGCGGTCGCCGATGACCAGTTCGCGCTGTCCCCGGCCAATGGGCGTCATGGCGTCGATGGCCTTCAGGCCTGTGTACATGGGCTGATTGACCGCCTGTCGTTGAATAACGCCGGGGGCGACCATCTCGATTCTACGGAATTCAGTTGTCTCAATAGGCCCTTTGCCGTCGATAGGAGCGCCCGTCCCGTCGATGACCCGTCCCATGACGGCCTCGCCGACCGGCACTTGCGCAATTCGTCCCGTCCTTTTAACAATGTCGCCCTCTTTGATGTGGGTTACCTCGCCGAGAACGGCGACGCCGACATTATCTCTTTCCAGGTTAAGAACCATGCCGAGAATACCGCCCGGAAACTCCAGCAGTTCCATGGCCATGGCGTTCTGGACGCCGTAGATCCTGGCGATGCCGTCACCGACGGAAAGCACCGTACCGGTTTCGCTGATGTCCAGCTTTTTCTCATAGTCTTTGATCTGTTTGGATATGATTTGACTGATTTCTTCTGCCCTGATTGTATCCATGCGCTACATCTCCTCCCCTAAGAGATTCCTTATATTATTCAATTGGGTTCTAATACTGTTATCGTATACGGTATCCCCCACCCTGACAACAATACCGCCGAGCAGAGAGGGTTCTTCGATAACGGTCATATCGACCTTTTTCTGGGTCTGGCTTTCAAGACCCTGCTGAAGCTTCTGGATCAACTCGGTCGACAGCGGGAAAGCTGTTTTGACACTGGCCCGAACCGTTTTCAGGGCTTCGTCCATCAACTCCCGGTAACAATCGACAATGTCGGAAAGAATAACGATTCTTTGTTTATCCGTAAGCAGTTTCAAAAAATTAGCAGTAATTCCTGAAATGTCCGTTCTCTGCAGGATGCTTTCGACTACGGACTTCTTTTCGTTCTGATCAAAAACGGGATTGGCTAGAAAATCCTTGAGGTCCTTATTGTCATTGATAATGGCGGAAAAGCTGTTCAACTCTTGGTAATACTTCTCGAGTTGGCTTTCCTCGGCCGCAATTTCATAAAACGCGCGGGCGTACCGTTTCGCAATCGTGCTTCCGATCAATGTTTCATCACCACCTTATCCATATAGTCTTTGACCATGTGTTCATGGTCCTGAATCGTGATATTTCTTCTTAGGAGTTCCTCGGCCATCTGTATCGAGAGTTGCGCCGCCTCGGCCCGCAACTGGTTCCGGGCGTTGCTGAATTCCTGCTCCATCCGGGCTCTGGTATCCTCTTCGATCTTGACGGCGGCCTTCTTGGCCTCCTCAACAATCTTCTCCTTTTCCGCCAATCCCTGGACCTTGATCATTTCGGCAATACCGTCGATCTCCTCCGTAGCCTTTTCCAGCTTGGCGGCGTACTCCTTGAATTTCTTCTCCGCATCTTCTTTTGCCTCCAGCGCCTGATCTAGGGACGCCTTGATGTCCGTACGCCTGCCGACAAAAAATTCCTTTATCTTCTTGGCCGACGCCCACCAGAGGAACCCGGCGAGAATAACAAAGTTCAGCATCCGGTAGCCGAAGTCAATGAGAGTTTTCTTCTGCTCTTCCGGGCTGGCATGACCATCGCCGCCGCCGGCGGCATAGACAGCCGCACCCGTCAGCAGGATCATCAATGCGGCAAGGAAAATGGATTTTATCAGTTGAAGCCGTTTAAGATCTTTCATTGGAGACTCCTTCCCAACACCTTTTCAGCGATCTCCGCCGATATTTTCTGGGACTGGCCTTTCAGGATCTGTCTTGCGGCGTCCACTTCTTGCCCTACCTTCCCCTGAAACTCCGCCAGCATCGCCGGAATCTTGCTTCGCCGCTCGTCGATGATGGCCTTGGCGTTGTCCGCAGCTTCTTTGAGGATATCGCCCTTCTTTCCCAAGGCATCCTGTTTGGCCAGACGGAGTTTTTCTTCATATTCCGCCGCCTTCTGCTCAACGGTTGCATTGAGACGTTTGATCTCCCCTTCGGATTCGTCGAGGCGCTTCTTTCTCTGATCGAGGATCGAAAGAATAGGTTTATAGAGCAGGTAGTTCAAGATCACGATGAGGACAAGGAAATTTGCCATCTGCACAAACAAAGTAAGATTAATATCAACCACTTTAGAACCTCTCGCTTATCATTACTTTTCAAAAAAAACCGAGTGAATGAGGGTCCCTCGTCCACCCGGCTCGTCCGTCAATATTCAGTATTTACAACCAGTTCCCTTACATCAAGACAACGGTCATGTAGGTAGAAATACAAAACCAGAACCTCCCTTGCCAAAAGCGCGGACTACTAATCATAACTCTTCCCCCTTGTCAAGTATTTTTTGGTAAAAAAGGCTCAGCAGACATTACGGCTGCAAGATAAATCGTCTCATGCTGATATTGATGAGCAAGCCGACGGCCATCATCAGCACCACCACGGATGAGCCGCCGTAGCTTAAAAATGGCAATGGTATCCCAACGACGGGAAGGATACCAAGGACCATGCCGATATTGATAAAGACACCCCAAAAAATCATGATGGTTATCCCGTACGCAATCAGGGTTCCCGACAAGTCCCTTGAATACTGGGCAATTTTAAAACCCCACAGGATCAGGGAAAGAAACAGGACCATCAAGGCAACGCCCCCGATAAAACCCCATTCCTCGGCAAAAACGGAAAAGACAAAATCCGTTTGCTGCTCAGGAAGGAATTTCAACTGCGTCTGCGTCCCCTTCAAAAAACCCTTGCCAAGAAATCCGCCGGAACCGATGGCGATCATTGACTGAATGATATGATATCCCGAACCGAGGGGATCCCGCTCCGGATCGAAAAACGTCAGGATCCGCTCTTTCTGATAATCCTTGAAGAAATGCCATGTCAAAGGCGCCAACAGCAGCCCTGAGGATCCGGCAATAAGCAGATCCTTGATCCTGATCCCCACGAAAAGGATCATGGATAGAAATATAATCAGCAGCATTAGGGCTGTTCCCAAATCAGGCTGGCGGACAACGAATAAAAAGGGAACCAGGAGAATGAAAAAGGGCGTCAAGAGATCTTTTATGCTATAGCGACTTTGGGTTCCGTGATCGCTGAAATATCGTGCCAGGGAAAGGATCAGGGTCAGTTTGACCAATTCCGAGGGCTGAAAGGAAAATCCTCCGAAAGCAAGCCAGCGTTGGGAACCATGGGTCGTATATCCATAAAAAGTCACGAAGATCAGCAGCAGAACGGCAACGCCATGTATAATATAGGCGTACTGAATAAGAATCCGATGATCAATGGAAAGGATGATCAGCATAAAGAGCAGCCCCAGGATTATCCACTGGATCTGTTTCAGATAAAGGGGGGCTTTCGCCGTGGCAAGACTGAACCCGGTACTATATATGTTCACCACCCCGATGCAACATATTGCCAGAACAATGCCCAAGAGGGGCCAATCAAAATTAATCAACCACTGCCTGTCAAATTTCATTGTCCTGCTCGCTCATTGACGACATTTTGCGACACGGGCGCCTGCGGCGCCGCACGACTGGTTTTGAGATGGAAGTAGGCATCGACAATCTTTCTTGCCACGGGGGCGGCAACAGCGCCTCCACCCCCGGCGTGCTCAACGACCACGGCAACGGCAATTTCCGGATGCTTATAAGGGGCAAAACAGGCAAAAAGGGCATGGTCCCGGAAACGCCCGGAAAGGATCTTAGCCTTGCGGTCCGCTTCATTACGCGGCAGTCCCACTACCTGTGACGTTCCCGTCTTGCCCGCCACATCGGCTTCAGGCCTGCGCAGGGCGCTACCGGTCCCCCCCCTCTCATTGACTACTCCCCACATTCCCTGTCTTATCATTTCAATATGTTCTGAACGCACCGGAAGGACGCTTTTCTTTTCCGGCGGGAACACTTTGACAACTTTGCCGTCTACCGCCTCAATCTGTTTTACGATTCTGGGACGCCAGAGGACGCCGCCATTGGCCAAAACGCTAAAGGCGTTGGCAAGCTGAAGGGGGGTTACCAGGTTGAAGCCCTGTCCGATCGAAACGGGGATGGTCTCCCCTAACTGCCAGGGCTGCTTGCGCCTCGCAAGTTTCCAGGCCTTGGTGGGAACCAGCCCCGGTTTTTCCCTCGGCAGGTCGATGCCGCTGAGGGCGCCGAACCCAAAAGCCCGGGCGTATTCGGCCAACTTGTCGACACCAAGCATTTTCCCCAGATTATAAAAATAGACATCGCAGGACTCCACAAGGGCCCGGTGGAGATTCACCCAGCCGTGGCCATGGCGCTGCCAGCAGCGAAAGGATCTGTTCCCCAGCTCGAAAGAACCATTGCAGAAGAACCGCGTGTCCGGGGTAATCAGACCTTCGGCAAGGGCCGCCGCCGCAACCACCACCTTATACGTCGAGCCGGGGGGATACTGACCCGACACCGCCCTGTTTTCCATTGGATAGAGTGGATCTTTAGCGAGTCTATCCCAATCCCGCTTGGAGATCCCGGAGTTGAAAAGATTGGGATCAAAAGAGGGGGTGCTGACAAGGGCCAGAATGGCTCCATCCCGCGGATCTATAACAACGACGCTTCCGCGTCTGCCTGCCAGCGCCTCCCAAGCCGCCCTCTGCAGATCATAATCAATTGTCAGCACGACATTGTAGCCTGGAACCGGGGCAATGTGACCCAGGGCCTTGACCACCTTGCCCGTGACATTGACTTCCACCTGTTCGGCCCCACTTTTGCCGGCAAGATATTCATCGAAAAACTTCTCTATTCCGGATTTCCCGATAATGTCTCCCGGACCCATCTCCTCGTCTTCAAGCTTTTCCAGTTCCTCTTTGCTTATTTCCCCTGTATACCCGATCACATGAGACATCATCTCTCCCCCCGAATACTTCCTCACCGGCGCCACTTCCACAACAACGCCGGGCAGATCAAGGGCGTGGGTTTCTATAAAAGCCAATTTTGCCATGTTGATGTTCTTTTCGAGCCTTACCGGCACAAACGGCCTGGTTTTCCCAACCGGTGGGGAATCATTGTTCAAAGATAAACCCCTCTTTTCATAAAATGTTCCCACTTTCTCTACGATGCGCTGAATGTCGACAACGCGGCTAGGAACGTAGACCAGATCGAAGGCCGCCTGATTATCCACGATGACCTGACGATGGGTGTCCATGATCAATCCCCTCAGGGGTGCAATCTTTCTCAGGCGGACAGAGTTGTTTTCCGAGCGCAATTTGTATTCATCACCCTTGAACACCTGGAGATAGGCCAGTCTGATCATCAGAATTGCTATCGCAATCAGGACGATGATAAAAAGGCGCTGAAAGCGTTTCCGGAAATCGGCCGTATCATGGCCGTTAAGACGACCGAACATACCCATCATGAAGCCAACCTATCCGGTGGAAAAATTTGAAGAGGAACGGGCTTATCAAACTTACGATAAACAGCTGGGGGAGGAAGTACAAGACGAGGTCAGAAAGGATATTCGTTCCGTAGATCATCTGGTTCAAAACCAGCAACCATATCCCCTCGATAAAACCACAACATAAAGTGAACAGGACAATAAAAGGGGTGCTTTTCGCATATACCTGCAGTGATACGAGATAGACCATAAGAAAAATGGATGTATAGATGAGGGCGTAGAAACCGGAGCAAACGCCGGTTATGCAATCCATCATCAAACCGAGAATCAGCGACAGGATGCTTCCCCTGAGGACAGCCATGCGCAAGCCCGCATAGATGACCAGGACGAGGGAGATCTCGACGGCAATCGAGTGAAAAAAAATCGTCCCCAAAACAGCGTGCTGAAAGACAACGAGCATCAGGAGAAACCAGGGGATTAAAACATAAAATATCATTTTTTCTTTCTCTCGGGAACCATCAATACCAGCACTTCTTCCAGCTTGGTGAAATCAACCGCCGGGACCACCTCGATTCGCTGAAAGAGACCGGAATCCTTCTTATCCGCCCGGATTACGGTTCCCAGCAGCAATCCTTTGGGGAAAACCTCAGTCATCCCCGAAGATACCACGAGATCTCCCATTTTGACCTCCTCCGTTTTGGGAATGTATTTCAGCACACAGCGCATCGTCCCGGAACCCTGCAGCATCCCCTGGACACGGGTTCCCTGCACCAAGGCATCGACGTTGCTGTTACCGTCGCTGATCAGGAGAACGCGCGAGACATGCCAAGACGTTTCTATGATTCTTCCGAGAACACCCTGCTCATTCATGACCGGCAAGCCATTCCTGATGCCATGGGAGGTTCCCTTGTTGATCAGGATCGTCTTGATAAGTGATTTCTGGTCAATCCCGATAACCCTTGCCGTCATGGAAACATAACCGATCTGGTCTTTCAGGGTAAGCAGTTTTTGAAGGCGCAGCCCCTCGAGATACCCTTCCTGGTACCGGAGCAACTGATTCTTCAACTGATCGTTCTCCTTTTTCAACCACCTGTTTTCCTCTCCCAGCCCTACTAAGAAAAGATAGCGGTTCCAAACAGCGATTGTTTTATCCAGGGGCATCCTGATCAGGCGTTCGATAGGCGCCGCCACATCCAGGACAAATTTTCTCAGATAACCCGTATCCGAAGGCATTTTCGTGCTCATAATCAGGAGAATAAGGGAGAAGACGATAATGAGGATGACGATGGCAGTTGGCCGGTATTTTTTGGGAATCGACATATTTCTGGTGACTCTCAAGTCACATGAACAACCGGCATACCTGTCCAGTCACAGAGAACTTTTGCAGGAAGACTATAAAAACGCTTGACAAGAAAGTAAGCCTCACGGTGCCGCATCCCCCCAGGCTCAAAATCTTTTTTCCATTGTGATTAGAGGTTCTAACGGCGTTGTCACACCTGAAGGGTGACTTCCTTTAAAACGTCCAGCTGATCGAGGGCCATTCCCGCACCTCTGGCAACAGTTGACAGCGGGTCGTCCGCAATGGTCACGGGAAGACCTGTTTCTTCCCGGATCAGGACATCCAGGTTTCTCAGCAGGGCACCGCCGCCCGTAAGCATGATACCTCGATCCACGATATCCCCGGCCAGCTCCGGTGGAGCATTTTCCAAGCAATTTTTTATGGTGTCCACAATCAGACTGATCGGTTCCGTTATGGCTTCACGAATCTCTTCCGAATTGATTTCAATAATTTTGGGAATGCCTGAAATCAGATCCCGGCCCTTCACCTCGACGGTGCGGATTTCTTTGTCCGGATAGGCGCAGCCGATGGTCATTTTGATCATTTCCCCGGTTCGTTCGCCAATAAGAAGGCTGTACTTTCGCTTCATATACTGGACAATTTCCTCGTCAATCTTGTCGCCGGCAATGCGCAGAGATTTTGCATAGACAATGCCCGAAAGAGAAATGACGGCAACTTCCGTCGTGCCGCCGCCGATGTCGACGACCATTGAGCTCGTTGGTTCCGTAATCGGAAGTCCAGCCCCGATGGCTGCGGCCATGGGTTCCTCAATGAGGTAAATTTCCCGCGCCCCGGCAGATTCAACGGTTTCACGGACCGCCCTTCTTTCTACCTGGGTGATGCCCGAAGGCACGGACACTATTATTCTTGGCCTCACCAGCGTCCTGCGGTTATGAACGCTGAGGATGAAATGTCGGAGCATCGCCTCGGTGATGTCAAAATCCGCTATGACTCCATCCCGCATTGGGCGGATGGCCATGATGTTTCCCGGGGTTCTTCCCAGCATCTTCTTTGCTTCGGATCCCACGGCCAGAACCTTTTTAACCCCTTTTGAATCCATGTGCACAGCCACCACGGACGGTTCACTCAAAACAATCCCTTTGCCCTTCACGTAAACGAGGGTATTGGCCGTCCCAAGGTCGATGGCCAGGTCACTGGAAAATTTTCCCAAAATCCAATCAAACAGCACGCTTCTGCCTCCTGTGTTTTCTCAATAAATATATATACCTAAGCTCTTACGAAAATCAATCAGCATTAATCTATAGCCTATTTCCCATACCTAAGCAATGCCTTTTTAAAAAGGTGATTGCATTTTCCGTGGGACTATAATATCAACGACGCTTCAAAAAAGGCGCCTATAAGGGGAACGGTATGCTTGAGTTAATGAGAAAACATGCGCGAAACTGGATCATGAAGGTCCTCCTTGCCATCATTATCATCGTCTTCATCTTTTACTTCGGTTCCATGACGGGACGACAGAAAGCGGATGCCATCGCGACCGTTGACGGCAAGATCATCACCTATCGGGAATATGAGAAGGAATACCGCGATCTGATCGATTTATACAATCGCCGCTCCGGGGGTCGTCTTACCGAAGAGATGTTGAAGACTCTGAATCTGAAGCAGCAGGCCCTCGACAAGCTGGTGTATCAGGCTATTTTGATGAAAAAGGCCCAGGATCTGAAGATCAAGGTCACCGACGAAGAAATTAAGAGCTTTATATCCTCCCTGCCGGCATTTCAGAGAAATGGCGTCTTCGACGATCGTCTGTACCAACAGATGCTTCGTTACAACAAGATTACACCGGAAGATTTCGAAAATGAACAGCGGAAATCCCTCCTGATCATGAAGCTGGAAGATCTTCTTCAGGACGGAGTACATGTCTCCGACCAGGAAGTAAACAGTTTTTATGAGGCCCAGACCGAAAAAATCAACATATCTTTCGTGCGCCTGAGGGGCCATGATTTTGAGGGTAAGGTTCAGGCGTCGACGTCAGATCTGGGAAAATACCTGAAAGAACACAGCAGCGATTTTCACTCTCCCGAACAGATCCAAGTCAAGTATCTGTTCTTTCCAGCCCGGGATTTCACGGCCAAGGTAACTATCCCGGAAGAAGAAATTGCCGATTTCTATAACGGTCACAAGCAGCAGTGGACAAAGGCTGGAAAAACGCTTCCCCTGAGCAGCGTAAGAAATGAAATAGTAACTGAACTTAAGCATTCCCGGGCAATGAGACTGGCCTACGAGGAAACAAAAAAGGCTCGCGATACGATCTATCAGCAGGAAAATTTCGACGCCTACGCCGCTGCCCATCGCCTGCCGGTGGCAGGAACAGACTTTTTTACCGCTAAAAATCCTCCCGAAGCCTTCCGGCAGATACCTGATTTTGCAAAAACAGTTTTTTCTCTTCAGAAAGACGAAATCAGCAATGTAATCGCCTCTGAAAAAGGCTACTATCTCCTCAAGGCAGCGGCAAAAAAGGCGGCGTATACACCGGAACTCAAGGTAGTCGAAAAAGAGGTACGCCAACGGTATTCGGCGCAGGAAGGCAGCCGCCTTGCCAAACAGGAGGCGGACATGATCCTCGCCCGCCTGAAGAAAGGGGATAAGTTACAGATTATCGGGAAAGAAAAGAATCTCAACTTAGAGGAAACGGGATTTTTTCTCCCCACTGCCCCGGCCCCGAAGATCGGGACGTCTTCCCTGATCATGAAGACCCTTTTCCAACTCTCAGCGAAAAAACCTTATGGGGAAGAGGTTATTTTCATAAACGGCGACTATCTCCTGATCGAGTTCCGGGAAAGGGCGCAGTCGGACAGGCAGATCCAACCGGGACAGAGGGAACAACTCAAGAAGGTGTATCTGGATTTAAAAAGAAACGAAGTGATCCAGTCATGGATGGAAGAAAGCAAAAGCGCCTTGATTAAAGAGGGCAGACTGAAGATATCGAAAGACCTGAAAGACATGTAAGCCTGATCCATCGAATCATCAAACGAACCCAGCCGGGTTCTCGCTCAGAGCCAGGCAGGAAACTTCGGGTACAGCCTGATGATCTTCCTGCAGGTTGCCATCATGCCCTCCTTCGTGGCTGCCCTGACGAAGAAAGGGCCCCTCTGGCACTTGGGTCTTGTCACCGTGGCGGGATGGTTCTTCTTCTTTATTGATCAACGGCCCTTACATTCCGAGGCGCCGCGGCCACGACCATCCGTTCCTTCCTTGACTAGCTTTCCTCCTTCGAAGGTCAGGATGTAAATAAAATCGTCCTTACCACAATTATAGGTCCACTGCTCCACGGTCTTGGAAGACTTGGCATTCTTTGTCTTTGTCCCTGTTCCTTTTTTATGGGTCTCCCGGTCCCCCACCTTTTCCTTGAAGGTAGGCTTGCCGCATTCAATCAGGACTTTACCTTTTGAGTCTCCGACGCTCACCAATCCATCGCCACAGCGGAAGGCATGCAGGGTAAAAGGAAAAGACAGGAACAAAAGCAGGGACAGAGTTCCCGAAAAAATGCCGTAGGTCGGGATACGCATATCATCATCCTTTCTCTTACCTGTATGGTTAAATGTTCCGGTACAGGCCGTTATTGACAATGTAATGGCGCACGGGCTCCGTGGTCAGATAGGTGATGGATTTACCGTCCCGAACCCGGTTCCGTATCCGGCTCGAAGCGATATCCAAAAAGGTCACCTCCCGGAAATAGATGGAATATCCCATCGGCCCCCGGAAACCGTTCCCCTGGGATTCATAGTGGAATCGGGAGGCAAATTCGGGAGACAGAATACCTTCCAGGCCTTTGTTTTCGTATCCCGGCCTGGTCATGACGACAAAATTGCACAGTTGCAGGAGCTTTCCCCAGTCCTTCCAGGTCGTGATAGCATGAAAGGCGTCCTGACCAACGATGAAGTACAGCTCCAGGTTTTGCAGATACTTCTTGAGGATAAACTCAACGGTTTCTACGGAATAAGATTTTCCTTCCCTTTTGTTTTCCGCATCGGAAAAGGAAAAAGAAGGATTGTTTTCAATTGCCAGCCTGACCATTTGTTCCCGGTGGTAAAAAGATGTGATCTCACCATCGATCTTATGCGGTGGCCTGGAAGCGGGAATAAAAATGATCCGGTTGAGATCAAACATCTCCAGGATTTCCTCGGCGCAACGCAGATGGCCGATATGGATGGGATCGAAGGTCCCGCCAAGTAGTCCCCATTTCATGTTCTCACCTGTCCATTGCCGTAAATGATAAATTTGGATGTCGTTAGTTCTTCCAGTCCCATCGGACCATAGGCGTGCAGCTTGGTGGTACTGATACCGATCTCCGCGCCAAGACCCAGCTCAAACCCGTCGCTGAACCGAGTGGAGGCATTCACGAGCACCGTTGAAGACTGAACCTCGTTTAGAAACCTCTGGGCATGACCATAACTTTCCGTAATGATGGCCTCGGTATGAAGAGATCCATAATGACCGATATGGTCCATCGCCGCGTCCAATCCTTCCACAACCCGAATGGAAAGGACCAGGTCAAGGTATTCCTCATGCCAATCCTGCTCCGTTGCGGGGTCAATATCGGGAAGAATCGCCCGCGCCTGAGGGCATCCCCTTAACCTCACGCCCGCATCCCCGTATTCCTTAGCCATAAGGGGAAGGAACCGGGATGCAATCGCCTGATGGACAAGGAGAGTCTCCATGGCATTACAGACCCCGGGGCGCTGCACCTTTGCGTTCACGCATATCTTCAGAGCCATGTCCAGATCGGCGTTCTCATCGACAAAGATGTGACAGACGCCCTTGTAATGTTTGATCACGGGAATCTTCGACTGACTGACCACGGCCCTGATCAGCTCCTCGCCCCCCCGGGGAATGATGACATCAATCCACTCCTCAAGCTGTAGCAGTTCATAGACGGCCTCCCGGTCCGTCATGGGAATAAGCTGGATGGCCGTCTCGGGAATCGGTCCTTTTTTCAGGGTTTCCTGAAGTATCCCGGCAATGGCCAGATTGGAATGGATAGCTTCCGAGCCGCCCCGAAGAATTACGGCGTTGCCCGATTTGAGACAGAGGGCGGCGGCGTCGGCGGTGACGTTGGGACGAGACTCATAGATGATACCGATGACCCCCAGAGGGATGCGCATGCGTCCGACCAGCAGACCGTTGGGGCGGCGCCACATGGAACTGACCTTGCCCACGGGATCGGGCAGCGCCGCCACTTCTTCGAATCCCTTCGCCATTGCCTGAATCGTCGCTTCCTTGATGGTCAGACGGTCGATCATGGCGGCAGAAAGACCATTGTCGGACGCGAAGGCCACATCCCGGGCATTTTCTTCTCTCAGGAATGATCCATGCTTCAGGAGGGCGGCGCCCATTTCCCGGAGGGCCAGATTCTTCTCCTCCGCAGCTAGTCTGCACAACGTACTTGCCGCCTTTTTTGCCTCCTGCGCTATCCCGAGGACCTGGGATTGAATTGTCATTTCGCTACCGCTCCCCATTGACAAAGCTGCCAAAGTCTGCATATAAATTTCCTCTTCGGGCTCAGATCAATACCTGCGTATCCCTGGCGGGCTGCTGTGACCGGAGGTACTTTACAAAACCGTGGGGTTTGTGTCAAGGTGATTTGAGGAGAGGTAAAGTAAAGGAATGGACAGTCTCTGCATCAAGGCAGGAGAAAATGCCTGCGAACGGATCCGTGACGGCGGCTTTTCTCTGGATGCCTTTACCGGCTATGCCGGACCGGCGGTAGGACCCCGTTGGTTGATCGCCAGCGGTTTCGATCTGACGCTTCTCAAAGAGAAAGTCCTCGGCCGGTTACGTCCCCTGACCCTAGTCGGCGCCTCTGCCGGGGCTTGGCGGTTTGCCGCCTGGATCCAGCCGGAAGCGGAAAAAAGTTACCGACAGCTTCTGGAGTCATACATCACCACGACCTATACCCGGGCAGACAGACCTCATTCCATCTATAAGTCTCTAGCTTCCATCATTAATAAGGCCATTGAAAGCGATGCTCTGCCTTTTGCCCTGAATCACCGCGACTATCGTCTCGCCGTAGTCACAGCCCGGGCAAAGAATCTGACCGCTGCGGAGAACGTCTTCCTGCAGCGCCTGGGGTTCACTTTTTCCTTTCTCGGCAACGCCCTCAGCCGTTCCCTCCTCTATTCATTTCTCGAACGGGTGGTTTTCTACAGCGGCCCCAAACCCCCGGCCTTCACCCTGCTTCCGGAATTTCGTGGCGTCTGTGTTCCCCTGAACAATACCAACTTCAAATCTGTGCTGGTCGCCACCGGTGCTATTCCACTGATCACCGCCGGGGTCCGGGACATTTTCGGGGCCCCCCGAGGCGTTTACCGGGACGGGGGTCTCATCGATTATCACCTTGCCGGAAACTACGGAGCGAAGGGAAACGATCTGACCCTCCTGTTTCTGCACCAGGATCGCCTCATCCCCGGGTGGCTCGACAAGAGGCTTACCTCCCGGAAACCGTCCGCCGACGACTTGAAAAACATCGTCCTGGTTTACCCTTCCGACGATTTCATTGTTTCCCTGCCCTCGGGAAAGGTCCCGGACCGGGAGGATTTTGTGACCTTCGTCGATGATCCGGGAACAAGGATCTCTAACTGGCGGCAGGCCGTCGCCAAGGCGGAACCGCTGGGAGAAATCTTCCTGGAACTCGTGGCGAGCGGCAAGATCAAGGATGTAATCAGGCCCCTGTAAGAAGAATCAGATTTAATGGAAATAGACCACCAAGGGACTCTCAAAGCATTAGACGCCCTGAAACGAATGATGACCCCCTGCGTCCTTTGCCCGAGGCAATGCCGCATCGACCGGATGGTAGGAGAAAAGGGCTTCTGCGGTCTCGGTGCGGAAGTAGTCGTCAGCGACGCCATGCCCCACCACGGCGAAGAACCGCCCCTCTCCGGAATTCATGGGGCCGGGACGATTTTCTTTTCCTCCTGCAACCTCCGCTGCATCTTCTGCCAGAATCATCAGATCAGTCGGTATACAACCGGACAGATTATGGATCCGGAAGGGCTGGCCCAAGTCATGCTGAAGCTCCAAAACCTGGGATGTCACAACATCGACGCCGTCACCCCAACCCCGCAGACCCCCCTGATCATGGCGGCCCTGTTGTCCGCCCGCCGTCAGGGATTGACCATCCCCTTCATTTACAACTGCGGAGGCTACGAAGCGCCGGAAGTAATCCGGATGCTTACGGGCATGGTGGAAATATATCTTCCGGACATGAAATACGGTCGCGATGATCTGGCCTGGCAGTTCTCCGGCGTGAAAGAGTACGCCGTTCATGCCATGGCTTCCCTCAGAGAAATGACGGCGCAGGTGGGGAATGTCCTCGAGGTTGTGGATGGCGTCGCACGGAGGGGACTGCTCATCCGGCATCTCGTTCTTCCCGGCATGATCGACAATAGTTTCGCCATCCTAGAGATGATCCGGCAAGGACTGTCAACACAGGTCCCCTTGAGCATCATGTCCCAGTACACCCCGGCGGCTCAGGCCCAAAGACACCCCCTCCTTGGCCGGCGCCTCTACCGGGAAGAGTACGAAAAGGTTGTCAATTATGCCTTGGAGCTCGGATTTGAACATCTCTTCATTCAGCAGGTCGATGAGCGCAATCTGCTGCCTGACTTTAAAAAACAGGCTCCCTTCAACTGGGAATAAAAACGGATGGGTAAAAAAAGGGATTAACCGTTTATCGGCTAACCCCCTGATTTCATTTGGCTGGGAGACAAGGATTTGAACCTTGATTCACGGAGTCAGAGTCCGTTGTCCTACCATTGAACGATCTCCCAGTAAAGAACGACTAAATGACCTGCCCCTGAGGCATTTTGTGCCAGCGCCTGTCTCAGGGCGGGGGGACTATAGTGCGATCACCCTTTTATGTCAACCCATTTTTTTCGTCTTGAAATTCCGCCTTCGATGTAGTACCGATATTTCTTAAGAGCTTCGATCAGTGGCATCACCTTACCATAACATATCTTTTATGCTGACGTTTATGAATGATCCGCAAAGAAACTCACGAGGTTCCCATGAATAAAACACCCCTGTATAACCGCCATGTCGCCCTGGGCGCCCGGATCATAGATTTCGGCGGCTGGGCCATGCCGGTTCAGTATACCACAGTGATTGAGGAACATCTCACCACGCGCAGCGCTGCCGGTCTTTTCGATATCTGCCATATGGGAGAAATCGATGTCAAAGGGAAAGGGGCGTTTGATTTTCTACAGCATGCTTTATCGCGGAATATTGACGGTCAAAAGATTGGGCAGATGAAACTCAGCGTCCTGGCCACCGAGGAAGGTGGAATCATGGACGACCTGACCGTTTATCTACTGGATGAGAATCACTATCGCCTCGTCACCAACGCCTCTACGAAGGACAAGGATTATGCCTGGCTTCTGAAAGTTAAGGAACAAAAAGGCTTTCCACAGGTCGAAATAACGGATGAAACAGATGGCATAGGCAAACTGGATCTCCAGGGGCCGCGGTCGGAGGACATCCTGCAACAAATCGTGCCCGCCGATCTTCATCCATTGAAGTATTATCATTTCATCCAGACGAAGGTTCTCAATATTCCTGCCCTTGTCTCCAGAAGTGGCTACACGGGGGAAGACGGTTTTGAAATCTATGCCGCTCATGACTGGATTGGTGAAATCTGGGACCGGCTACTCCAGGCGGGAGTTAACTATGGTCTGAAGCCCATCGGTCTGGGGGCGCGGGACACCCTGCGTCTCGAATCGGGGATGATGCTCTATGGCAATGATATGGACGAAACGGTCATGCCCTATGAAGTCGTTTACGGCTGGATCGTCAATCTGGAAAAGGATTTTATCGGCAGGGACGCCCTGAGCAAAAAGTTTTCTGAGGAAGTGAAACGGAAGCTTGTCGGTTTTACCATGTGGGAGCGGGGAATAGCCCGACATGGCTACAAGGTCTTCAAGGATGGCACGGAGGTCGGCATTGTAACCTCGGGAACCCATTCTCCTACCCTCGAAAAAGCCATCGGTCTGGCCTTCGTTCCTGTGGAGTTGTCAAAGCCGGGAACCATTATCGATATCCAGATCCGGAATCATTTTGCCGCCGCCCAGGTTGTATCCCTGCCTTTCTACAAAAAGGAAAAACAGTATGTCTTTTTCAATATTTTTATCTGAGACGAAAGGAAGAAAATTATGTCAAAAGTCAATCCGACGGACAGAAGATACACCCGGGAGCATGAATGGGTCATAGACAACGGCGATGGAACCGCTACCATCGGCATTACCGATCACGCCCAAGAGTTGCTCACAGATATCGTATTTGTGGAACTTCCGGAAATTGGAAAGCAAGTAAAGCAACTGGAGGCCGTGGCCGTGGTGGAGTCCGTCAAGTCGGTCTCTGATGTCTATTCTCCCGTAACCGGGGAAGTCATCGAAGCCAACCAGAAATTGGAGCAAAGCCCGGAACTGATCAATCAGGATCCCTACGGGAAAGGGTGGATCGCCAAGCTCAAGATGGAGCAACCGGAAGAGTTGCGAGCCCTGCTGGATGCTTCGGGATATGAAGCTTTTATCGCCGCCGAGCAACATTAACATTAAATTGTGATATACGGGCAAGACAGGGCAGGCTTTCATGTCTGCTGAATATCTGACGATTCAATTGCTAAAGGGATAAGACCATGGACTATGTACCCCATACCCCGGCAGACGAGCAGATGATGATGCAGGCCGTCGGGATTACTTCTATCGAGGGCCTCTTTGCGGATATCCCCGCCCGTTTCCTCCTTAAAGGGGCATTGGCGCTGCCCCCCGGTGTCTCGGAAATGGAACTCGCTGATCTCATGGAAGATATCAGCGATAAGAACAAGCTCCCGGCAATAACGCTCATGGGCGCCGGAGCCTACCGGCACTGGATTCCCGCCGTGGTCGGACACATCATCTCCCGCTCGGAGTTTTACACCGCCTACACCCCCTATCAGGCCGAGATCAGCCAAGGCATCCTCCAGGCCATCTATGAATACCAGACCATGATTGCCCGGCTGACGGGGATGCAGGTCGCCAACGCCTCCATGTACGATGGGGCCACGGCGATGGCGGAAGCGGCGGTGCTGGCCGCCAAGACCATGAACCGCAAGAAGCTGATCATGGCAAACTCGGTTCATCCCGAGTACCGTCAGGTCGTCCGGACCTACGCCTGGGCCAACGGGTACGATGTCATCGAGACTCCTTTCGCGACGACAGGGCAATTGGATATGGATATTCTTCGTCAAACCGTTGATAAAGACACCGCCGCTGTTCTGATACAAAGCCCCAACTTTTTCGGTGTCATAGAAGATATTGCCCCCATGGCGGCAGCGACCCACGAACAAGGGGCTTTACTCGTTTCCGGTTTTACGGAGGCAACCTCCCTAGGCATCCTAAAGCCCGCCGGGGCATTGGGAGCCGATTTTGTTATCGGTGAAGGTCAGGCCTTCGGCAATCCCATGAATTACGGCGGTCCCTATCTGGGCATCTTTGCGAGTACCGATAAATTCCTCAGAAAAATCCCCGGACGTCTCGCCGGGGCGACGGTGGACAAAGAAGGAAACAGGGGCTTCGTCCTGACCCTCCAGACTCGGGAACAGCATATTCGGAGGGAACGGGCCACCTCCAACATCTGCACCAATGAGGCATTGTGTGCCCTCGCAGCCGCCGTCTATCTGGCCAGCCTGGGGAAAAATCTCAAGACAATTGCTGAATTAAACATTCATAAGGCCCAATATTTGCGGGCTCAGTTACTGGCAATACCCGGCTTCTCGCCGGTGTTTTCCGGTCCTGTTTACAATGAATTCGTTGTCCGCTGCCCCAATCCGGCCGCCATAAATCAAAAGCTTCAGGAAGCAGGCATCATCGGCGGTTACGAACTCGGCTGTGATTATCCGGAATTTCAGGATTGTCTGCTCTTCTGCGCTACAGAGATGCTATCGAGAGACGACATAGACAAAGTTGTAACGATTATAAGCGAATAGGAAGTTAGCAGGACAAATAGTTATATTTGGAGGCTCACACCATGCCCTTCATCAATCTTGAAAATATCGCGGGAAAAGAAATAGTTCCCGGGTTTACTGCCCAATTCGTCCATTCCGAGCACATGACTTTTTCCTACTGGCAGGTCAAGGCCGGGGCGGTTTTGCCGGAACACAGCCATCCCCATGAGCAGGTTGCCAATCTCATCGCGGGAAAATTCGAAATGACCGTCGCGGGAGAAACGAAAATAATTGAACCGGGAATGGTCGCCATTATTCCCCCGGAGGCCAAGCATAGCGGCCGGGCCTTGACGGATTGTTATATTCTGGATGTGTTTTATCCGATCCGCGAGGACTATCGCTAACGGCTAAGAAGGAGAGATAACTTATGGAATTGATATTCGAAAAGAGCAGGTCGGGCCGCAGGTCGGGCCGCATTCCCGGTAGCGATGTCCCCACCGCACCCATTGAACAGGTTATCCCCCGGGATCTGCTCCGCGATGAGCTGGATCTTCCCGAAGTGGCGGAAGTAGACCTGATTCGCCATTATACCGCCCTGTCCAGGCGGAACTTCGGCGTCGATGTGGGCTTCTATCCCCTCGGTTCCTGTACGATGAAATACAACCCGAAAATTAACGAGGATATAGCGAAACTCTCCGGCTTCACCGGTCTGCATCCCTATGCCCCGGTGGAATTCTCCCAGGGAAATCTGCAATTGATGTATGAACTGCGCCAATATCTGAGTGAAATATTCGGCATGGCCGATTTTACCCTGCAACCCGCCGCCGGAGCCCACGGGGAACTAACCGGCATCATGACCTTCAAGAAATATTTTGAAAAGAAAGGCGAAAAGCGGACGCGCCTCCTCATCCCCGACGCCGCCCACGGCACCAACCCCGCCTCCGGAGCCCTGTGCGGCTACCAGATTATCACCGTCCGCTCCAACAGAGAAGGAGGAGTGGATATTGAGCATCTCGAGTCGCTGATGGCGGAGGACGTGGCGGGGCTCATGCTGACCAATCCCAACACCTTGGGGCTTTTTGAACGGCGCATCGAAAAAGTGGCGGAAATCATCCACCGTAAAGGCGGTCTCCTCTACGGCGATGGGGCCAACGCCAATGCCTTCATGGGGAAAGCCCGACCCGGCGATCTCGGGTTCGACGTCATCCAGTTGAATCTCCACAAGACCTTTTCCACCCCTCACGGATGCGGCGGCCCCGGCAGCGGCCCCGTAGGCGTTGGGAAAAACCTCGTGGATTACCTGCCCGTTCCCCGGGTTATCAAAACGGCTAACGGTTTTGACTGGTCTTATGAGCACCCCGACGCTATCGGGCGGGTTCGGACCTTCTTCGGCAACTTCAACGTCATGGTTAAGGCCTACGCCTACATCCGCACCCTGGGACCGGAAGGACTGAGAAGGGCAAGTGAAATCGCCGTATTAAACGCCAACTACATCAAAGCGAAATTGACGCCCTATTACGACCTTCCCTATGACCGCCCCTGCATGCACGAGTGTGTTTTTTCGGGAACCCGCCAAGTCCGCGAGAGCGGCGTCCATACCTCGGATATCGCCAAGCGACTCCTCGATTACGGATATCATCCCCCGACCATCTACTTTCCCATGATTGCCCCCGAGGCAATCATGATCGAACCCAACGAAACAGAAAGCATTGAAACCCTCGACGCCTTCTGCAACGCCATGATTCAGATCGCTGCCGAAGCGAGGGATAATCCCGGGATGGTCAAGGCAGCCCCGCTGACCACCCCCGTAAAACGCCTAGACGACGTCAAGGCGGCCCGGGAACCCGACGTCTGCTGGAAGGGCTAAGCTTATGATGAAAAATGTCATCTTCTTGTCAAAGGAAGAACTGCTGGAGAGGCTCTGGCAGGCAGATCCGCAGATCAAGAAGATACTCAGGGATTCCAATCATATCGAAGAGGCGCGGCACCTGCTGTTCGATTATTTCAACTATCTGAACCGCTCCATGTTCAACATGAAACCCGACACCTATTATTCGGACATGAACATCCTCGAAAAGCGCAACGCCCGGGAATGTATCCGGGTCTTTTCCAATACCATGCGCACGGAGAATGAACATCTGACCCAGACATCGCCCCTGCAGCTCCTTTACGACCTGGCCCATGATCCCGACCATGCCCTGGAAAGAACCGGCGAGGCATTTCTCTGCGAATATCTCGCTTTTTTTCGGGGTATTACGGGAAAGTCGGGAAAGCACTCCAAGAGCCAGGACCTTTTCAAGATGAAAGACGGCCGGGAGGCGGCCCTGCTCCGCTCCTCCCAGCTTGACGAGTACGCCGCCATGATCCGCCGGTATTTCCGTCGCTATCGGACCGGTTTCGATCGCAGCGTCGTTAAACGCCGGAAAGGTTTAAAAAAAGATATCCTCGCCCATTTCCAGGCCACCGAGGAAGACTGGCAGGATTACCTCTGGCACCTGAAGCACATCATCAAAAACCTGGAGACGCTGTCCGCCATTGTCACTCTTGATAAAAACGAAATCGCCGGCCTCAAGGCGGCAAAGGAATACGGCATCCCCGTTGAGATCACCCCCTATTACCTGTCCCTCTTCAACAAGGACGGCAAAACGGACTATGACCGCCAGATTCGGGCGCAGGTGATTCCCAGTGTCACCTACTGCCGGTCGGTTTCGGAAAATCGGGAAAAGGGGTTCGACATGGATTTCATGGGCGAGAAATCTACTAGCCCTATCGACGGCATTACCCGGCGCTACCCGGAAATAGTTATCCTTAAACCCTACAATGCCTGTCCTCAGATCTGTGTCTATTGCCAGCGGAATTGGGAGATCAAGAGCATCGACGATGAAGTGCAAATGAGCCGCCAAAAGATCCAGGAGGCCATTGCCTGGATCAGTGAACACGACAGCATCACCGAGGTTCTGGTCACGGGCGGCGACCCCTTGACCCTGAAAAATGATTACCTGGACTCCCTCTTGGGAGAAATTGCCAAAATCAAACACGTGGAGAGGATCCGTATCGGCACCCGGATCCCCGTTACCCTGCCTTGCCGGATTAATGACGGTTTTTTGCAGGTCCTCGAAAAATATCATGAGTGGGGGAAACGGGAAATCGCCATCGTCACCCACTTCGAACATCCCACGGAGATGACGGCGGACGCCCTGGAGTCCATCAAGAAAATCAAGAAATTAGGGATCAATGTCTATAACCAGCAGGTCTTCACGTACTACAACAGCCGGAAATTCGAGACCTGCCTCCTCCGCAAGGTATTGAAGGTATCAGGAGTCGATCCCTATTACTCCTTCAGCACCAAAGGCAAGGACGAAACCGTTGATTTTCGCGTCCCCATTGCCAGGATCGAACAGGAGCGGACGGAAGAGGCCCGACTTCTCCCCGGTCTGGTCCGGACGGATGAGCCGGTCTTCAACCTTCCTAAACTCGGGAAATCACAGTTGAAGGCGTGGCAGGACCATGAAGTTATCATGGTACACCCGGACGGACGGCGGGTTTACCGGTTTTATTCCTGGGAAGTCCGCCTGGTCACGGCGCGGGATTACCTTTACACGGACATCCCCATCTACGATTACCTCAAGCGCCTGGATGAAGACGGGGAAAACGTGGCTGATTACAGTACCATCTGGTATTATTTCTGATGAAACTTGCGAGTTTGTAGGAGCTCGGAAAAGATTAACGATAACAAGTACTTTTGAGGGTGGTCGTTATGGAAGAAAAACTTTACCTGTCCGAAACAGATAAAAAGATCGGCGGCGTTTGCGGCGGATTGGGAGAATTCTTCAACAAGGATTCCACTTTGTTCCGTATTCTCTTTATCCTGTTGATTCTGTTTTCCTTCGGGTTTGCACTGATCGCCTATCTGGCCATGTGGCTGGTGATCCCCAAGCGTCCGAAGTCTTAACGGCTTCGCAAAGAGGTTAAAAATACCGTATTCCGGGTCAAGCCCGGAATAGCAGAAAAAGGATGTCTGAGAATTTTTGCGAATCCATCATAGTTCCATAGTTAAAGAAAACTCAACCAGGGATTTCTTGAGAAAACCCGAATGGCTAAAGGTAAGGCTTCCCAATACGCCTGATTTCAATCGCGTCCGGGGCATTCTGTCCCGGCACGGGCTCCATTCCATTTGCCAGGAGGCCCGCTGCCCCAACATGAGCGAGTGCTTCCAGGACGGTACGGCAACCTTTCTCATCCTGGGCAGTATCTGCACGCGGAATTGCCTGTATTGCCATGTCGCCCACGGCGTCCCAGCTCCCATCGACGAAGAAGAAGCAGCGCGCCTCGTCTTTGCCGTAAAGTCCCTGTCCCTGAAATATGTGGTCATCACGTCCGTAACCCGGGATGATCTTCCCGACGGCGGGTCCAGAGCGTTCGCCCGCTGCATCGGCACCCTGAGTGAGTCGCTGCCGGATATTAAAATTGAGGTCCTCATTCCCGATTTTCAGGGGCAAGTTGCGGCGATTGAAGAAGTCATTGCCGCCAAGCCTGCCGTTATCAATCACAACATTGAGGTGGCGCCATCCCTCTATGCCCAATTGCGCCCCCAAGGAAACTATGAAACGTCTCTGAAGATCCTGAGCAGGATCGGGGGGACGCCATCCATAATCTCCAAGTCGGGATTCATGATCGGCTTCGGCGAGAACAGTGCGGATATAAGCCGCCTGCTGGAGGATTTGGCGGCGGCAGGCTGCCAGGCCGTTACGATCGGCCAGTACCTCCAGCCCACCATAGACCACTGGCCGGTCCGAAAATACTATCACCCCGATGAATTTACCGCCATCAAGAAGACTGCCCTGGAGATGGGTTTCCGTCACGTCGAGGCTGGCCCGCTGGTACGGAGTTCCTATCATGCCGCATTATCAGGATCAGGAGGAGCTTGAAGCGCTGCGGATAGCTAAACTTGATAAAAACCAAAAAACTTAAACGACCTTCATGAGGTAAGCGGATGTCCGAAGAAATATTTGACATGATTGTCATCGGCGGCGGGCCCGGCGGCCACACGGCGGCGGAAGACGCGGCCCGTTACGGAGCCCGGGTCTGCATCGTGGAAAAGGCGCAATGGGGAGGAACCTGCACCCACCGGGGCTGTGTCCCCACCAAGGCCCTGCTGGTCTGTAGCAGACATTTCGCCGAGCTGAAAAAGCTCAACCGCCTGGGTATTACTACCGGTGCAACAGAGTATGATTTTAACGCTATCCGGCGTCACCGGGACCAGATGGTCCGGATCGCCGCCTTGGGGGTGGAAAAGTCTCTGAAAGACGCCGGCGTGGAAATGAAGGTCGGGGAAGGAAAGATAGTGTCCCCCGGCGAGGTGGTCTGGACAAACCCGGCCGGACAAAGCGTGGCTCTTACGGCTCGCCATATAGTTATCGCCTGGGGGTCCGAACCGGCCCTACCCCCTTTCTCGATGACGCCGCACCTATCCTCAAGTCCGCAACCATCGGCCCCACCTATCCAAGCCTCTGCCGTCAGCGCCCCTCCCCCGGCACCCACACCGCAGCACGCCTCTTCACGGATCGTGACCTCCGACACTTTTCTGCAACTTACCACGCTGCCCAAGAGCGTGCTGATCATCGGCGGCGGCGTCATCGGCGTTGAATTTGCGACGTTTTTAGCTGAATTGGGCGTACCGGTCCAGATAGTGGAATTCCTCCCCGTCCTCCTCCCTTATGAGGAAGAAGAGGCCGCGACCCTGCTGTTGAAAGAACTGAACCGCATCGGTGTGAAGGTCCTAACGGCGACAAAGGTTGAGGATGTCCGGGAAGGCCCGGAGGGGGTCTGCATAATCGCCGGGAAAAACGGGCAGCCAATTGAGTTAACAGCGGAATACGCCCTCCTTTGCACGGGACGGCGGCCGCGCCTGGATGAAGAATCGCTGATAAGTACGGGAATCCGCTATGATCGCCGGGGCGTTGCCGTCGATGAAAGGCAGGAGACCAATATCGCCGGGATCTATGCCGTGGGGGATGTGACGGGGGGAATCATGTTAGCCCACCGGGCCATGCAACAGGGGCGAGCTCTGGCCAGCCGCCTTTTTGGCGACGGTTCCGTTGTGTTCCGGGCAGACATCGTCCCCTCCGTTACCTATTCCCATCCCCCTATCGCCCGGGTCGGCCTGACGGAGTTACAGGCCATGAAAAAGGGCTGGTCCGTGGAGATAGTACGCACCGATTACGGTGCCAACATCCTGGCCCGCACGGAATTAGCGGGCCAGGGTTTCGCCAAGTTTATCTTCCACAAAAACAACCTCGTCGGGGCAACCATAGTCGGCGCAGGCGCCCCCGACCTCATCGCCTCCCTGAGCCTCGCCCTGACCACCGGCGCCAACCTGAAGACTTTGAAATCCTGGATCATCCCTCATCCAGCACTTAGTGAAATATTGAAGCTGTGACAACGGCGATTGCCCACCTCTGAACGATTTCGTAGACCGGATACCCGATAAAGGCATTCGGGTATGACAAAACATTTGCGTAATAAATCGCCGCGACACTCCTGTGATCAGTTACGTCTCATAGTCGAATCAGGAGCCAGCAAAACCACTGCCGAAAAAAGTTCGATGGCCCGAACTAACTTAAGTATTTGTTATTGTTAATCTTTAAACCAACCACTTTTACGTTTTCATATTTCGAAAAGGCCAACAGGGCATTGGCCTTTTTATACCTCCATCGTCGGGCTGTTTCTGAGTAAACATGTTTGTCACCGTCCTCTGCTTGGATTATCGGCCCTTTATTTTGCATATGTCTGCTTGACGATGCTGGTCAAGTAGGCTGGGGATGTAAATTTAATAATTGACTCGCCTCTTGACATTAGCAAGGAGAAGTTGCATATTAAAATCATCGAGGTGCTGCAATGCTCGGCTTGAATTATGTCTCTGGGATATGAATGAAAGATGAATCATTTCACTGGGAGGTAATAAGAAAAGCATCGCGAGGTATTAGTGGTGGTAGTGAACTGCCGAAAGGGCAGTTATAAAAAAAAGCTGACTACAGCTTACAAGTAAGCAGACATTGCGGCACTCTTTTTCTTAATTATTTGACTTTAACCGTTACTGATTCACCCAAGTTCTTTGAAAGATATGCCGGCAAGAGAATTTAACAGGCGGGATACTGCGATGCACGTAATGAGTCTATGCTACTGGATGTTAACGAAAAAGAAAGCACAGAGTCTTTGTGGTGATTATCACCCTCAAAAGACCAAGAATCCAAATGATGGACTCCAGTTAAAAGACAAGACGGCATCGGCGGATCTCGTTAGCCCCTCGTATATTTTTCTTCTTACGAGGGGCTTTTGTTTGTAATCAGTTTGTTCCCGAATGCGCTTTTTTAACCTCCTCCCGATTGACGGCACCGGTTGCCGTTTTCGGCAGACTCTCGACAAAAAGAACGTACTTTGGCTTCTTATAACGGGCAATTTTGGAGGCCACGAAGTCAATCAATTCCCCCGTGCTCACCGCGCTTCCCTTCTTGAGGACACAGACAGCCTTGACGGCCTCTCCCCACTCCGGATCGGGAACACCGATGACGCTTACTTCCTCAATAGCACCGTGGCTGAGAATGACCCTTTCCACTTCCGCCGGGTAAACGTTTTCGCCGCCGGGCTTGATTAGCTCTTTCTCCGGCTTTCTACCGGCGTACCAGAGGTAACCTTCCTCGTCGTAGCGGCCCAGATCGCCCGTATGATGCCAACCGTTGCGAAAAGTATAATCCGTCTCTTCCTTCAGGTTCCAATAACCCTGGAATACGGCGAGCGACCGGACACAGATTTCTCCCGGTGTCCCGGGGACCACTTCCCGATCGAGGTCATCAAACAGGGCGACGCGCGTCATGATCGCCGGTGGCCCGATACTGCCGGGTTTCTCCTTATAGTTGCAGCCGGAAACCGGCATGGCCTCGGTCTGTCCGTAAAGGCTGTAAAAGGCGGCCTGCGTGTTTATCTTGAAAAAGCGCTCCAGGGTCTCCGGGCTGTCCATGCCGCAGACAATTCTCAAACTCGACGTGTCGGAGGGATCTTTTTCCTGGGCATCCAAAATCGCGGCAAGGATCGGGGGAAAGGCCACAAAAAATGTACCCCGTTCCCTTACGATGAGCTTCAGAACGAGAAGGGGATCGAAGCGGTTGACAATCACATTTTCCCCCCCTTGCTGCATCGTCGCCATCGTCATGGCCAGGCCGCCGATATGAAACAGGGGGAGGATGCAGAGGTGGCAATCCCGGTTGTCGAGTTTCAGCAAGTGAGAAATCTGCAGGCCGACCACGATCATATTTGCCTGACTGAGGAGGCAACCTTTCGGCTTCCCGCCGACGGCGGCCGTATGGATGATTATATAGGCATGATCGCCGGAAACGGCGGCCACATCCTCGTATCCCTCTTCCCGGCAGAGGGACCGGAAAGGGATGCAATCACCATCCCCTTCCTCCAGATGGAAGGCATAATGCTTTTGTACGGACGCCACCTTTGACACGGCCTTCCGGGCCAGATCGCGATATTCGCTGCCGCTGACGAGCAACTTAGGGGTGGTGTCCTTCAGGATATATTCAATTTCCTCCTCCCCAAGTCGCCAGTTTACGGGCACCACGATGGCGCCGATTTTGGCCGCGGCCCCGCAGAGGATCAGGAAATCGTCGCAGCTCCCCGCCAGGGCGGCGATTCGGTCGCCAACCTCCACCCCTGCGATGATGAGCCCAGCGGCGTAATGGTCACAGAGTTTTTTATAGGTTTTAAAGTCAGTCCGCCTACCATCATAAACAATCGCATCTTTATCGGGATATAAACAGGCGTTGCGGGCAATCATATCGTAAATCGTAAAATCACAGATACTCATAGTCAAACCTCCATTATTGAAAGCTTTGAAATGCTACCGAATATGTCATTCCGGTGAAAACCGGAATCCCGGAAGTTATCGAAAACACTGGATTCCTGCTTTCTCAGGAATGACAACTTAGATCATTTACGGCGAAATCCAAAGCTCTCTTATTTTTCTTTCCTTGCAGTGACATACGCTGCCGCCGCCTCTCCGGCGACGTAGCCCGTCGAAAAGGCCGCCTGAAGATTGAATCCCCCCGTGTCGGCGTCGATGTCCAGGACCTCGCCGCAGAAATAGAGACCTTGAACCAGCTGCGAGGCCATCGTCCGGGGATCGATCTCTTTCAGGGATACGCCGCCCGCCGTGACAATGGCCGTCGCCATCGGGAGGGGACCGGCAATCTCAAAACGCAGGAACTTGAGAACGCCGGCAATCTTCTCTCTTTCCGCCGCCGATACCTGGTGGGCAGGCTTATCAAGGGGAATGCCCGTCAAAGCAACTAACGGTCCGATCATCTTCCGGGGCAGCAACCCTTCGAGAATGCCCTTGAACTGCCGCTTTCCATGGGCATCCAGATCCCGCTGTATACGGGCGCGGAGCTGCGGATAATCCAGGGCCGGCTTGAGGTCGATGGCGACGCTGACGGGACCGTCCGCCAGCGCATCCACAACGGCCAGACTGATGAGCAATGTCACCGGGCCGCCGATACCGAAATGGGTGATCATCATCTCCCCGAAGCGGCTTTCGATGACGGGACCGCGGGGCTTTTTGCGATCCAGCCCCCGACCGATGTCATAGGCCGGGACGGCGGCCGGGTCTATTTCACCGGGACGGCCGCGGAAGGCCGTCAAGCGGACATTGCGCAGGCTTACCCCCTGCATCGATTTCGCCAGCTCGATTTCTTTGACAATCAGCGGCACGAGGGCCGGACGGAGTTTTTCAATCCGGTGGCCGACTCCCTTTGCCAGTTCATAGCCGTCACCGGTGGAACCGGTGGCCGGCCAGGTAGCGCCTCCGGCGGCAACGATCACCGCAGCGGCGGAAGTCAATCCTTTATCCGTCGTAACTCCGGCAATTTTCCCTTCCCGGACGGCCAGGGAGAAGACGCGCCTTTGCGTAGCCACCTCCACCCGCTGATCGTCCAGGTAGCGCCGTAAGGCCCCGACAACATCGGCGGCCCGGTCGGAAACGGGAAATACCCGTCCACCCCGCTCGGCCTTGGTTTCCACACCATAGCGACGGAGGATATCGAGGAGGTCATCCCGGAAAAACCGGTAAAAGGCGGCATGCAGAAAAGGGCCATTGGGGCCATACATGGCGATGAATTCCCGCAGCGTCCTGGTATTGGTCAGATTACAGCGCGTCTTGCCGCTGATGAGGATCTTCCTGCCCGGCTGGTCCATCTTTTCCAGGAGCAGCACCCGGGCCCCTACCTCCGCCGCCCGGCCCGCCGCCAGCATTCCCGCCGCCCCGGCCCCGATTACCACAACTTGTCCACTTTGCCCAATGTCCCCGTTCCCGCTTTTCATTCGTTAAGAATAACTGATTATCCCGAGTAGTCAAGGAACTTCATAAAGATCATCGTCACAGAGATATTTTTCTTTCCTTTGCCATACCGTCCCTTGCCATTATCCCGGCAAATCCTGTATATAGAATCAGTGAGAAATAATTATGATCCAAGAGGAACTTCTTAAACAGCTTGAAGAACTGGCCGGCCGGGTGAACGTCACCATCCGCTATGAGTCCCTGAAAAATGAAGATCCTTCGACCTTTGGGGGCCTGTGCCGCATCAAGGAGCAGCCCGTCCTTTTCCTCCATGCCAAGGCAACCGTAAAAAGAAAAATTGAAATGATTACCGAAGCCCTGAAGCGTTATGACGTTGACGAGATCTACCTGCGGCCGGCGCTCCGGGAACACCTGAAAAAGGATCGTCCCTCCAATGGCGACTCTTTCTGACGCGACCATCCTCCATTCGGAGATAGCAGGAGAACATGGATGGAAGTAACGATATTGGCGTGCCGATCATGACGAATAATCCGGAAGATAAATTCATTCATCTTGACGGTCTGCGTCTTCATTACCTGGAGTGGGGGAAGGGAAACGCGGCTACCATGCTTTTACTCCCCGGCATTGGCGATGACGCCCACGTTTGGGATCATTTTGCCGGGAATGTTGCGGACCGCATCAGAATCATCGCCCTGGATCAGCGAGGCCACGGACGGAGCGACCGGCCGCTGCCGCCTGCATACCGCTGTGAAGACTACGTCGCCGATGTTGACAAATTAGTCCACGCCCTTCAATTGGAGGAGGTAATTCTGATGGGACATTCCATGGGGGCTTTGCATGCTACCCGTTATGCCACCATGAAGCAGGGAAAAGTGGCCGGCCTCATTCACGCCGATATCGAACCATGCCCGCCCGCCTGGAACAAAAAATATCTTCTCAACCTCTACGAAAACTTGCCGCCCGCCTATGCATCCGTTCACGAGTACGTTCAAGAGGCGCGAAAAAACAGTCCCCATGCGGAGGAGGAAATGCTGTACCGCATCGCCTCATTTGCCCTTGAGGAAGGGAAAGACGGCAAATATCGCCCTCGCTTCGACCGGGAGGTCCTGTTTCACTTCGACCGGTACGATCTCCGGCCATACCTCCGGGACATCCGGTGTCCATCCCTGATTATCCGCGGCCAGGAAAGCCGGGTAATGGGACATGAAATCGCCCGAGAAATGAGCGACATCATCCCGAAAGGAAGCTTTGTGGAAATACCCAAAGCGACTCATCCCGTGCACACGGATAATCCGGGCGAGTTTCTGCGGGTAGTATCGGAATTCCTGAAGGGATTATAACTGAAGGACAGGCTCCAGATAGACCTGAATCAAGAAGCCGTTAATTGGAGGATTGTATGTCCGGAAACTTTTCTTACGACCAATTACAAAAGAAATTGGAAGCCTTGGAGGAAGAGCTTGCTGATCTTCGGAAAAGCAGGCAAACGCTTGTTAAGGGGGAGCAATTTTTAAGAAATATTGCGGAGAACTCTTTAGCCGGCATTTATGTCGTCCAGAATGGGAAGTTTAGGTTTTTAAATACCAATGCGACCTCATTTGCCGGCTACGGTCCGGAAGAACTAATCGGGAGGAGTTCTTATTATATTGTCCATACCGAAGACAGTACGATGGTGAAACAAAATGCCCGGGCGATGCTGCGGGGGGAACGTAAATCACCTTACGAGTTCAGAATTATATCAAAAAAGAAGAAAGTCCGCTGGATTCTGGAAATGGTCACGTCCATCATATACGAAGGGAAACCGGCCATCCTCGGTAATTCCATGGACATTACCGAGCGCAAACTGAAGGATGATGTTCTGAGAGAATCGGAACAGCGCCTGACAGACATCATCGCTTTCCTCCCCGATGCAACCTTGGCAATAGACAATGAGGGAAAAGTCATTATCTGGAATAGAGCCATAGAGGAGATGACCGGTATCCCGGCCAAGGACATGCTGGGCAAAGGAAACTATGAATACGCTCTCCCCTTTTATCACGAGAGGAGACCTTTGCTGGTTGATCTTCTGCTGAAGCCGGACACTCAAAGCGAAATGAAGTACAGTATTGTAAGGAAACAACAGGATTTATTGATCGCGGAAGCTGAAAGCCCTTTTTTAAAAGGAAAATGCGCTTTTCTCTGGGGAAAGGCGAGCCCCCTTTATGACAGCAGGGGGAATATTCTGGGGGCCATTGAAACGATCCGGGATATAACCGATCGCAAGTTGGCAGAAGAAGGGCTCAGGGAATCGGAAAGGCGATTATCCGATATCATTGATTTTTTACCGGACGCCACCCTTGTTATTGATCGAAAAGGGAAAGTCATCGCTTGGAATCGTGCTATCGAGGAAATGACCGGGGTTGCTGCGCAGGATATGCTTGGGAAGGAAAATTATGAATACGCCATCCCTTTCTACGGAAAGCCCAGACCCATCATGATTGATCTGGTGCTCAAATCGAACCGGAAAGTTGAACGAGGTTACTATTCTATTATCGAAAGGCAGCAAGATTTGCTGATCGTGGAAACATGGGTTCCCGCTCTGAAGGGGAAGAGGGCTTTCCTGTGGGGGAAAGCCAGTCCTCTTTACGACAGCAGGAGAAATGTCGTCGGCGCCATAGAGTCCATCCGTGATATTACGGAACGTAAACAGGATGACGAGGCCTTGAAGAACAGAGAGCAGGAACTACAAGCGAAGAAAATTCAACTTGAAGACCTGAATGCGGCGTTGCGGGTTCTCTTGAAGCAAAGAGAAGGGGACAAGAATGATCTTGAGGAGAAGATTCTGGCAAATGTGAAAAAACTCATCATCCCTTATCTGGATAAACTGAGGATGGAATCTAAAGGCTTGAAAACAATGGCTTATATCGGAGTTCTGGAGTCAAACCTCAAAGATATTATCGCACCGTTTGCCCATCGAATTTCTTCAAAATATGTTAGCTTGACCAATAGGGAAGTCCAGATCGCAGGACTTATCAAGGAGGGGAAAATCACTAAAGAAATTGCCGAGATGCTTAATATATCGGAAAGCGCCATCAATATTCACAGATACAACATCCGCCGCAAACTCGGATTGACAAAGAAACATAACCTTCAGACCTACCTTTCATCCCTCGCTTAAAATTAATTATTTCTTAATAATTATTAAAAGACTATTAATATTGCCTTTCGGTATGGTTTCTCCTACTACTGCTCCATAAAGCTTATTTAAAGGAGGGAACAATGAACTGGAAAGAAGCGTACAAACAAAAATCGGTTACACTTGAGGACGCGGCCAAACAGGTTAAATCAGGCGATACGGTGGGGATCGGACTGGGCATCGGCGCTTGCTCACCTGCCATGTTCGATACCATCCTGGATCAATGGCAGGAGCTGAAGAATGTCGAGATCAATGATTCGGTCCCTGTACGTCCATCCAAGCTTTACGATCTGGATTTTATGTTAAAGCTCGACGGACACATCAATTACAACCCTTGCTTCGGTATGCCTCTCACCCGTAAAATCAATGAGTCCCGTTTTACAGATTTTTATCCAGAACAAAGTCATGACTTGGGCGACAGATATGCAAAATGGTCGGATGTATACATCTGCATGGTTTCAACCCCGAATGCAGGCGGCTATGTTAATCTCGGCTTAACCAATTTTTACTCACTACAGACCATCCGCGAAGGAAGGAAATCAGGAAAATTAAGGGTCGCGATCGGAGAAGTGAACGACCAGATGCCGGTTATATTCGGCAACAACTGGCTGCATATTTCAGAATTTGATTATTTCGTGGAAAACTCATCCAAAATTCCGGCGGTAGGGAGGGCAACTCCCGGGGAGAGAGAAAAGAAAGTTGGTGAGCATGTTCTTGAGCTGATCAATGACGGCGACACCATTCAGATGGGTATCGGGCAGATACCCGAGGCGGTCGTGGCCGGTTTGGAGGGGAAGCATAATTTGGGGGTCCATACGGAGATGTTTCCCATCGGACTTCCTCAATTGATCGAAAAGGGTATCGTAACAAATAACATGAAACCCTTTCATAAGGGAATCACAACCGCCACCTTCTGCATCGGCGATCAGGGCATGTATGAGTATGTTCACGAGAATCCTACCTGTGAATTTCATCCTTGCGCATACACTAACAGCCCGGCATTCATTGCGCAGCATCCCAACATGGTGGCAATGAATATGGGCCTGTTAATCGATTTCAGCGGTCAGATCTGTTCCGAGGGGCTCGGTCACCGCATGGTCAGCGGAACAGGCGGACAGCTCGATTTTCAAATCGGCGCCTATCATTCAAAGGGTGGCAGGGGGATTACCCTGATGTCCTCGTCAAGGACTTTGAAGGATGGAAGGCTTGTGTCATCTATTCTGCCGGAACTCCCGCTAGGGTCGCCCGTTACCGTTCCCCGGCACTATGCGGATTACGTTGTAACGGAGTACGGCATCGCCCATCTGAGATATAAATCCCGAAGGCAGCGGGCGGAAGCCCTGATCAACATTGCCCACCCCGATCTGAGGGGCGAACTGAGAGCGGCGCTGAAGCAAAATTTCTATATGCAGGCCAAAGGCTGAGAAGAAAGGATATACCAATGAATATCAATGACTGTATTGCCATTGTGACGGGTGGAGCATCGGGGTTGGGGGAAGCCTGCGTCCGCAAGCTGGCATCGGGAGGCGCGAAGGTTGCGATCCTCGATTTTGCCGTCGAAAGAGGCGAACAATTAGCGTCTTCACTCGGAGAGAATGTGATTTTCACCAAGGCTGACGTAACAAGTGATGAGAGCGTTCAGGCAGCTGTTTCAAAAGTTATGGAGGCGTTCGGAGGACTCAACGTGGCAATTAATTGCGCCGGCGTGGCTGATCCGGGAAAGATTCTCTCCAGGAAAGGCCCCATGCCCCTGGCAAATTTTAACCGCGTGATACAGATTAATCTGGTGGGCACGTTCAACGTGATCAGGCTTGCTGTTGAGCAAATGGTAAAAAATACCCCGAATTCCGAAGGTGAAAGAGGCATAATCGTCAACACGGCATCCGCTGCGGCCTTTGACGGGCAGGTCGGCCAGCCGGCCTACAGCGCATCAAAGGCGGGGGTGGTCGGCATGACCCTTCCTTTGGCCCGGGAATGCGCGGATTACGGGATCAGAGTGATGACCATCGCTCCCGGTCTCTTCAATACGCCGATGATGGAATCGCTGCCGGAGGCGGCACGCGAAGCGCTTGCCAAAATGCCCCCCTTTCCCAAGCGGCTCGGGCATCCCGAAGAATATGCACGGCTGGCACAACATATAATAGAGAATCCCATGCTCAACGGCGAAGTTATACGGCTTGATGCGGCAATCAGGATGGCGGCGAAATAAGGCCGGTTCACCATTTTCAGCGAAGGCAAGGCGGAATATGATCTAACCCCTTTGGCTTTCAATATTGGAACATTGTGATTGTAAAGCGTCATTTTTAAGGAGGATAAAATGCGAAAAGTTGCGGTGCTTGGCGCCGGACATACCAAATTTATGTTTGATTCGCCGAAGACGGAAATCGAAATGCTGGCGGAAGCGTCCATGGACGCCATTCAAGAATCGAATCTGAAGTCCAAGGATATTCAGGCGATCTTTTGTGGAAACGTCCTGGGGGATTTTTCCGAGGGACAGGGAATGGTCCAGTCTTATCTGGCTGATGATATCGGCTGCTTTAATGTTCCCGCAAGCAAGTTTGAGGGCGCCTGCGCCTCGGCAACAATGGCGATCCGGGATGCCTTCATGTGGGTGGCGTCAGGGTTTTACGACATCGTGCTGGCCGGAGGTACGGAAAAGGCTACCGCCATGGGCACTTCCCTGGCAACAAGAACGTTTGCCATGTTTGGAGACAGTCGCTATGAATATCCGGCCGGCTTCACGTTTCCAGGTGTTTTTGGCATGCTGACCCACTTATATTCAGATCGATATAAGGTTCCTTTGAAGAAGCTTAAGGAACAAATGGCCCTTGTCTCCGTCCAGTCTCATTATTACGGAAAGGATAATCCCAATGCACAGTTCAGGAAGGAAATTACCGTGGAACAGGTATTGAAAGGTTTCATGGTGACATCACCCCTGCAGCTTCTGGACTGTTGTCCTTTTTCCGACGGGGCCGCAGCCATTGTTATTGCCTCCGAGGACATCGCCAAAAAGCTTGTTTCCAGGCCCGTCTATATTGCCGGCGTGGGACAGGCTTCAGCGGGAAAGATCAGCTCCCAGTACAAATACCTGCCGAGGATCAGATCCCGTGAAATCTCCGTAAAGCAGGCCTATGATATGGCGGGACTGGGTCCCAAGGACATCGATGTCTGCGAGCTTCATGACTGTTTCAGTATTGCCAGCATCATTGCTGCGGAGGGTCTTGGTTTTGCGGAATTCGGCAAGGGCGGGGAGCTCTGGGAGAAAGGCGAAACAAAGATCGGCGGGAAAATACCGATTAATATTTCCGGGGGATTGAAATCGAAAGGACATCCCATCGGGGCGACCGGAGCATCACAAGTCTATGAGATCGCCCATCAGCTGAGAGGTGAGCTGAAAGATCAGGGACGACAGGTGGACGGAGCGAAGGTTGGTCTCGTGGATACCCTGGGCGGTGATGGAACGATCATTAATCTCATCCTCAAAGTCGATTAAAGGAGGCGCTTCAATGGAATACACCCTTGATTTTAAGACATACAACGATGCCCTTAAAAAAAATAAGTTGCTTGGGCTGAAATGCAATAGTTGCCAGAAATATACATGCCCTCCCAAAATGACGTGCCAGGAGTGTGCCGATAAGAATCTCGATATTGTTGAGATGAGCGGCAAGGGGGAAATCAGGACCTTTACTCAGACCTTTGTCGCGCCCCAAGGCCGGGAATGTGAGGCCCCTTACACCGTCGTGCTGGTCGAACTTGAAGAAGGTCCATGGATAGCGGGCAATCTGATTGACATCGACCCAGGCAAGATCAATATGGATTTAATTGGGAAAAAAGTAAAACTGGGGCACAAAGTATTTCCGGGGGATCAATATTCGGCGGGCGCCGCTGCCAGACCGCTGTTCAGCTTCATATCGGAGGGCTTAAAATGAATCTCGACTTGACGGAAGAGCAAAGGCTTATCCAGAACACAGCAAGAAATTTTGCTAAGGCAGAACTCGAGCCGGTAGCGGCGAAATTGGATCAGGAGGGAGACAGGCCGACCTATCTGAAAAATCTAAAGGGGCTTGCCGAACTCGGCCTGATGGGCATCAATGTGAAGAGCGAATATGGCGGATCGGAGGCCGGCGTTGTCTCCTTCAGTGTGGCCGTTACGGAAGTTGCCAGGGCCTGTGCCTCGACAGCGGTAACGATGTCAGTCAATAATATGGTTTGCGAGGTCATCCAGTCTGTGGGCTCTGAAGAGCAGAAGCAGGCTTACATACCGAAGATCTGTTCGGGGGAGTATTATGCAGGCGGTTTTGGTCTTACGGAAACCATGGCGGGTTCTGATCCGTCGGCCATGCGGACCCAGGCCGTCATGGACGGGAATTCATGGATCCTCAACGGATCCAAGATATTCATATCGAGCGCTGAGTATGCCGGGGTATTTGTGGTGTGGGCGGTCACGGACAAGGCGGCGCCTAAAGGAAAGGGCATCAGTTGTTTCCTTGTGGAAAACGGCATAAAGGGATTGACCGTGGGAAGGGCTGAACATAAAATGGGGCAGCATGCCTCGGCGACAAATGAACTCCATTTTGAAGATTGCCGCATTTCCAAGGATGCACTGATGGGAAAGCTCAATGACGGTTTCAGGGTAGCGGTGGGAGAGCTGGCGGGAGGCCGGATCGGGGTGGGATCCCTCGGACTTGGAATCGGGCTTGCCGCGATCGATTATGCCACCCGGTATGCCATGAACAGAAACCAGTTCGAGCAGGCCATCACCAATTTTCAGGCCATACAGTGGATGATCGCCGAATCCTACACGGAACTGGAGGCGGCAAGACTTCTTCTTATGAGCGCAGCCTTTAAAAAGGAGCAGGGAAAGCAATTTGCAAGAGCAGCCTCGATGGCAAAATATTACGCAACAGAAGCGGCGGAAAGGGCCTGCTACCAGGCGCTCCAGATGTTAGGGGGCTACGGTTACACCGCAGAGTTTCCCATCGAAAGATATGCAAGAGACGTAAGAATCACGTCCATTTATGAGGG
>Ga0247842_10000284_pt1 | contig 110531 bp, 90 predicted proteins | sample LaCruzMarch2015__3_FD_192411 | JGI IMG/M metagenome (GOLD analysis project Ga0247842, IMG submission 192411) | Freshwater microbial communities from meromictic Lake La Cruz, Castile-La Mancha, Spain - LaCruzMarch2015_19m | ecosystem: Environmental > Aquatic > Freshwater > Lake | place: Spain... | reverse complement strand
CAAGTCCTTGTGGGCCCACCATGTTATTTTATAATTGAAGATGGAGCTTAAAAGGACTTGAAGTGAGTCCGCTAGATGCGACAGAAGGAGCATCTGCTTAGCGAGACGAGTGGCCGACCCGGAGCGACCGAGGACGTAATGTCCGAGGAAGTGCCGAGACCTCCGGACGAGGCCGAAGCGGAGGGCGCCAAGTCCTTGTGGGCCCACCAATTTTTGCCAAAGGCAAAAATTGACCCCGAACGACCTTATTTTTCCATAATGTCGCGAGGGGCCTAGGCTGGTAGAGCAAATTTGTCCTTCGTCTCGTAGTATATAAATAAGGGAGACTCGGGATCAAATTTTACTTTGTAAAATTTGGGGCGATTAGCTCAGCTGGTTAGAGTGCTGCCCTCACATGGCAGAGGTCACTGGTTCGAGTCCAGTATCGCCCACCAAAAATTTTGTGAAAAATTTTTGGTGAGATCTCGCCCATCGCAAAGCGGCGAGGCGGACCCACCAAATTTGCTAAAAGCGGATTTGATCCTGAGAATACGACCGAATAGCGAGTGTTCGAAGGACCTCAAACAACTTTACACTCTGACAATGTCGGTTTTGTAAAGTTGTTTATAAAAAGGAGCCCACTTGGAACAAAAACCCATCAAAGAACAGATAGGATTTTTAATAGATCTTCAGGTTATAGATGCAGAGATATATACTTTGAGCAAAGAAAAGGCGTCTATGCCGGGTTATCTGAAATCAATTGATGAGATGCTTGAACGAAAAAAAACAGGCATAAAACAGGCGGAAGATAATCTTAAAAGTACCCAGTTAAAATTAAAAGAAAAAGAAGGGAGCCTTCAGCAGAAAGAAGATCAGATAAAAAAGCTGCAGGGGCAGCTCTATACGCTAAAGACAAATAAAGAGTATTCCACCATGCTTTCAGAGATAGAAGGCAATAAGGCGGATGATTCTTTAATAGAAGAAGATATTATTAAATTTATGGACGAGATAGAGCTTGCCAAGAAAAAAATAATAGAGGAAAAAGAGCTTTTTAAAACAGAAGAGTCGGCGGCTTTGAAGGAAAAAGAGGCTATTCATTTAAAGGCCAAAGAAGTGGACACAAAGCTTTTAGAGCTTAACGGAAAAAGAGACGGCATAGCCCCTAATATAGAAAAACAAGTTATTTTAAGATATGAAAAGATCCTGAAAAATAAAGACGGCCTGGCAATAGTGCATATTGAAGATGGTTCTTGCGGCGGGTGCCACATGAACCTTCCTCCTCAGGTTGTAAGTGACGCAAAACTGAGAGAAGACATAATTATTTGCGGCAACTGCTTAAGAATACTTTATATAGAAGACAATGTCGAAATCAATTAATATATTCATAGACGGCGCATCAAGAGGGAATCCCGGGCCATCAGGCATAGGCGTGGTGTTTTATGACGAGCAGAATAATGTTGTTAAAAAATTATTCAAGTTTATAGGCAACGCTACTAATAATGTCGCGGAATATTCAGCGCTGGTATACGCTATGCAGGAGGCTTTGATAGACAGATATGACGAAGTAAGGATAAAATCTGACAGCGAGCTTTTGACAAAACAACTGTCGGGCGAGTATAAGGTAAAGAATGATAACCTCAGACCTTATTATGACCTGTTTCAGCATATATCAAAAGGGTTTAGCAAAATAGAAGTTATTTCAATAGGCAGAGAGTGTAATTCCCTTGCAGACAAGCTTGCCAATAAAGCAATAGACTCCAGGTTTGACAGTTCTTTAAAAATAGAATAGGCGCAGGCTGGATAACCGTTCGCCGTAAAATTTTGGCGGGAGGAAAGTCCGGGCTCCGAAGGGCAGCGCAGCGGGTAACGCCCGTCTCCTTCGTCGCTTAATCGCAAGAAGAAGGCGATTCAGGAAGGATTAGAGCCACAGAGACGAGTAACAGCCGAAGGTTGTTAAATGAAGATCTTTCGAACGCTCCTTTTTGTAGCATTCTCAAGATTACATAGCAACCTTCGGCTGCGATGTGAAACGCGGCAATCTCTGCGTGGAGCAAGACCAAATAGGTTCAGCTTAAAGAGTTGCCCGCTCGCAATAGCTGGACGGGTAGGTTGCTCAATTCCGGCAGCAATGCCGGATTACAGATAGATGGTTATCGCCCCGCAAGGGGTACAGAACCCGGCTTACATGCCTGCGCCTTGTATTTTCTACGAGTATATGATATATTTAAACATATGCGCAAGTCTATAATCCCCGTAATAGTCATCATATTGTTTTCCAATCTTGCCTATGCAGATACCGTTATTATGAAAAACAAGACAAAGATCAAAGGCCTTGTAGTGGACGAGTATGTAGACAGGGTTGCGCTTAGCACCATCGAAGGAGAAAAATATATCTTACGAAAAGAGATAGACATAATTGAATACGACACACCTGAGCAGAATTTTATGCAGCTAGGAAGGGCTTATGAAGAGAAAGGATGGCATAACAAGGCCGCATTTTATTATAAGAAAGCAATGGATATAAACCCTGACTATAAAGACGCGAGAGAGGCTTATCTTGCCAGCCATGCAAAGATATGGCGGGAGGAAGAAAAAAGCACAAAGAAAGAAGTCGAATTGTTTAATATGGCTGCTGAATGGCAGCGCTCAAGAAAGAATAAACTGGCGGCGCCTGTTGCGAAAAATAAAGAAAACATGGTTAAGGACGGATTAGGAATCAACCTTGCTGAAAATAACGGTATTTTTGCAATAAGCGAAGTAACGCCGGGTTCTAGCGCAGCCAAGGCAGGGATCCAGAAAGGCGATTTTCTTACAGGGATATGGGGAAGGCTTATACGCTATAGCAAACTCGAGGATGTCCTGAACGAATTGAGCGGGCCGAGATATTCGGAGGTAAAGGTGCTTTTGGAAAAAGATATTTCTGTGTCCATGGAAGCAAAAGAAAATTTTTATAAAGAGCTGGGCGTCTCCCTGGGTTTTGAATACGAAGGCCTTGTCGTAAAGGATGTCACACCTGGTAAAAAAGGTGATATAGCAGGGCTGAAAAAAGGGGACTTTATAATAGCGATAGACAAAAACATCACAAGATATCTTCCGATGGACAGCATTATCGCGCTTATAAGCAGCCCTAAAAATAATACCGTAGTTTTTACCGTAAGTAGAGTAGCGAACTTAAGGAGAGAGGGGGAATAATGCCCGTTAAGTCTGTTTTTAGAAGAAGACAGTATATTATAAAGAAAGGTTTGCAATTTCGTTATATAGGCCTTGTATTTGGCTTGGCGCTTGTAGCTTCCCTGGTTACCGGCTGGACCGTATTTGCGACAGGCTGGCATTTTCTTGGAGAAAAGCTCGCAAGCGTTTACCCCCAAGGGAGGCTTATAGATATTTTCAGGGCTACAAATTTCGCGCTTATAAGGAACCTGTTCCTGGTCTCTCCGTTGGTATTTATCTTAGCGCTTTTGTTTTCACACAGGATAGCAGGCCCTGTGTACAGGATTGAAAAGACGGTGGATGAGATCGCAAAAGGGAATCTTGGCTTAAAGATAAGACTAAGAGAAGGAGATGAGCTGGTGAGTCTTGCGTATATGATAAACAGCATGACCGAAAGATTCAACAATACCATTGTTTCAGACAGAGATATATTGATAAAAATAGAGAAAGACCTGGAATCTATAAGAAAACTTTCTTCCAGCCAGCCATGTGATTGCGCTAAGATAGAATCTCTTATAGGCTCTATTCAGGAAAAGTCAAAAGAGATATCGGCATCATTTAATAAGTGGACAGTCGCATAAATATTTGCTATAATTATAAATAATTATGCGTATATGTCATATTATAACAAAGCCTGAGCTTGGAGGGGCGCAACTCTCCACATTAAATCTCGTTTCCAACCTTTCAAAATATAAATATCAAGTATTTATTATCACTTCCCCAGATGGTGTATTAAGACAGGAATTTAAAAACCTTAAAAACGCTACTGTTCATTTCTCTCCATTTCTGACAAGATCCGTAAATCCCCCAGCAGATATATTAGCATTAATGCATATATATGATATATATAGAAGAAATAAGTTTAAAATTGTTCATACGCATAGCTCAAAGGCCGGTATTATAGGGAGATGGGCGGCCTTATTTGCAAGGGTGAGAGTTGTCTTGCATACGGTTCACGGGTGGCCTTTTAATGAATATCAGCCGTTTTTAGTAAGAAGATTTTATATCTTTCTCGAGAGAATCACAGCAGTTTTTACTACAAAAATTATATGTGTTTCAAAAAAGGATATAGAAACAGGCTTAAAATATAAAATAGCGCCAAAAGAAAAGTTTATTTTGATAAAGTATGGAATACCTCTGCAACAGTTTAAAAATGTAGTTTGCAATAAAGAAGAAAAAAGAAGAGGCTTGGGGATTAACAACGATGACCCTGTTATCGGAATGATTTCCTGTCTTAAGCCTCAGAAAGCCCCTATGGATTACGTTAAGGTTTGCGTAGATGTTTATAATAAGATGCCCAACATTAATTTTCTATTGATAGGAGACGGCGTTTTAAGAAAAAAGTGCAAATCGGAGCTTAGCAAGTTTTCGCTGAATGGAAGATTTATTTTTACAGGCTGGAGAAGGGATATTTCCGAGATCCTGGATATAGTTGACATAGTAGTCCTAACAAGCAAATGGGAGGGCCAGCCTATCGCAATAATAGAGGCGCTTAGTAAAGGCAAGCCAATTGTTGCAACTGACGCAGGAGGCATCCGGGAATTGGTAAAAGACGGCTTTACAGGCTATATTACAAGGCCGGGACAATACAAGGACATGGTTGACAGGATATTGCATATTCTCAAAGATAAGGATTCTCTTTTTAAGATGAGCAGGGAGGCAGCTAAATCAATAGACGATTCATTTGATATCAAGGTTATGGCGCATAATATGAATGAGCTGTATGAGGGGCTGACATGATTTTATTTTATATAGTCCTGTGTTCTTTTATTTTAAGCCTTTTATTTACTCCTATTACCGTCAAGATAAGCGCAAGGTTTAATATATTTAAGCCAGTTAAAAGCGAACAGGGCAAACCCTGCATAGGAGGAGTAGGCATCTACATAGCGTTTTTTGTAGCTGTCTTGTCCAGTCTGTTTTTTATTGAATTGCCAGCTATGAAGATATCAGGAGCCATATTGGCTTCTTTCATAATATTATTGCTTGGACTGGTAGATGACATAAAAGATCTAAGGCCTTTATTAAAAATATTAGGACAGTTGCTGGGGATACTTATATTAATATGTTCGGATTTTTCACTAAAATAGTATTTATTCCAGGATGGGCGAATATTTTCATTACAGTGTTATGGCTTTTATTTATAACAAACGCATTTAACCTGCTTGATATAATGGACGGCTTAACTTCAGGGCTTGTTATTATAATATCTCTAAGCCTGCTGATAATCGCTTTTATAAACAAAGACATGTTTTCCTGCGTTATCTTGACGGCTCTTATAGGCGCCCACGCAGGGTTTTTAAGATATAATTACCCTCCTGCAAGGGTTTACATGGGAGACACGGGCAGCCTTTTTTCAGGATTTTTGCTAGCAATGATCGCTATAAATATTAGCTATGCCCCTATGGAAAGAAAGGTTGCGCTTTTGACGCCTATTTTGGCAATGAGCCTGCCTATTTATGACACATTATTCCTAATAGTCATGCGCGTTAAAAAGAAAAAGCCTATTTTTAATAAGACAAAGGATCATTTTGCGCTAAGGCTGTTAACCATGGGTTACAGCATAAAAAAAAGCATATGGATAATGTATTTTTTCAGCATATTTCTGGCGTTTTCAGTAATAGCAGTAGCTTACAGTAAAAACTTAATAAGCTTGATTGTCCTTGGAATTGTGGGGCTGGTGTTTGTTTTTATGGGTAAAAAAGTCGGGTTGGTAAATATAAAAGATTAATTATCTTAAAGTTAAAAGCTTATGAAAAATGAAGAAACTATAATATTAGGCGCAGGCCTTGCGGGCTTGAGCGCAGCGTATCATCTGAAGAGCGGCTATGGCTTATTTGAGAAAGACAACGAAATAGGCGGCATGGCCAGGTCGATATATAAAGACGGGTATATCTTCGATTATGACGGACATCTTTTACATTTCAAAAATAAATACGCGTTCAACCTGGTTTCAGAGCTTTTAAATGGGAATATGGCTCCGCATAAGCGTAATTCCTGGGTGTATTCAAAAGGTATTTTTACCCGCTATCCTTTTCAGGCAAATTTCTATGGCCTTCCTAACTCTGTAGTCAAAGATTGCCTAATGGGTCTTATTAAGGCTAGATTTTTAAGCGCGTCGCCTTCAAATTTAAACGGAAATTTTGAAAAATGGATAATAAAAACATTTGGTCAGGGCATAGCAGACCATTTTATGCTGCCTTATAATAGAAAATTCTGGACAATTGAGCCGAAGGAGCTGACATGCGAGTGGCTGAGCGGGTTTGTGCCTATCCCAAACCTGGAAGATACAGTGACAGGCGCTATCTCAGATAATACAAAACCATACGGTTATAACTCCAGGTTCTGGTATCCCGTAAAAGGTGGGATATCCGAACTAGTAAAAGGATTTTCAGATAGAATTAAAAATGTGCATGTTAATAAAAGAGCCGTTGCTATAGATCAGCACAGGAAAGAGATCGTTTTTGAAGACGCCACTATTAAGAAATTTAAAAACATGATAGTTACCATACCGTTGCCGGAACTTTCTAATCTTCTGGTGGATATGCCTTCCAATGTGATGCACGCATTTTCAATGCTGAGATGGACGTCTATCTTTGTGCTGAATATCGGCATAAAGAGCGATAACTTAACAGAAAAACATTGGGTGTACTATCCTGAAGAAAGCATGATTTTCTATAGGGTAGGCTTTCCTACAAGTTTTTCAACTGATGTCGCTCCTAGCAACAGGACTTCTATCTACGCGGAGATATCGTATTCAGGCGCGAAAGGAATAGATAAAAAAGAGGCAACGTTCAAAGCTATGAAAGATCTTAAAAGATGTGGCATTGTTTCAGACGAGTCTAGCGTAGAAATTTGCATGCCAATGGATATAAAATATGGTTATGCGTTGTATGATTCCAACAGAAAGCATGCGGTTGGGGTTATAAAAGATTACCTGAAAAAATTTGACATTTACACTATTGGGAGATACGGCAGCTGGGAATATATGTCTATGGAGGATGTAATTCTCGAGGGGAAACATCTGGCAGAGGGTTTAAAAGTTAAGGTTTAGTATGGCTACTTATATTCTAGGCATTTCCTGTTTTTATCACGATTCAGCGGCTGCGCTGTTAAGAGATGGCGATATTATAGCCGCAGCGCAGGAAGAGCGTTTTACCCGAAAGAAGCATGATTTTGATTTTCCCGAAGGAGCTGTTAAATACTGTTTACGTGAAGCCGGTATAGAATCCGGGGATTTATCTTTCGTAGTTTTTTACGATAAGCCGCTGTTGAAGTTTGAAAGGATACTCCTGACGTACCTTTCTTATGCTCCAAGAGGCTTCAGGTCTTTTAATAAAGCGATCCCGTTATGGCTCAAGGACAGGCTCTGGATGTCTAGTTTTATATCTGAAAAACTAAATTATGGCGGTAAGATTTTTTTTACAGAACATCATGAAGCCCATGCTTCATCTGCTTTTTACCCATCTCCGTTTAAAGAAGCCGCTATTCTTACGATGGATGGGGTAGGAGAGTGGGCAACCACAAGTTTTGGGGTTGGTAAAGATAATGATTTTAATTTATTGTATGAGATAAAATTCCCGCATTCCTTAGGCCTTTTATATTCAGCTTTTACTTACTATACAGGTTTCAAAGTGAATTCAGCTGAATACAAGGTTATGGGCCTTGCGCCTTACGGAGAGCCAAAATATGTGGATTTAATATTAAAAGAACTTATGGATCTTAAAGGAGACGGATCTTTCAAGCTTAACATGAAGTATTTTGACTATTGCGCAGGTCTTACAATGACAAATAAAAATTTTGACAGACTGTTTAATAGACCCCCCAGAAAACCTGAGACCCAGATTACCCAGCTGGATATGGACTTGGCAAGGTCTGTCCAGGCAGTTACAGAAGAAGTGATGCTGAAGACCTCAAGGCATATTTATAAGCTGACAGGCCAGAAAAATCTATGTCTTGCAGGAGGGGTTGCATTAAACTGTGTGGCAAACGGAAAGATTTTGAAAGAAGGGCCTTTTGAGAATATCTGGATTCAACCTTCTAGCGGAGACGCAGGAGGAGCGCTTGGAGCAGCGCTGAGGATCTGGTATGGATATCTGGGGAATAAACGAAACGCGGATAATATAAATGATTCCCAAAAAGGTTCGTTTTTGGGCCCGGAATATCCGGATAGCTACATAGAGCGTTATATGAAAACCAATAATATCCCATACGCTAAATTTACGAAAGAAGAATTGCTTAAAATCGTAAGCCAATATATAATAAGTGAAAAAATAATAGGCTGGTTTCAGGGGAGAATGGAGTTTGGGCCAAGGGCGCTGGGGGCCCGCAGCATAATAGGCGACGCTCGTTCTCCGGCTATGCAATCCAGAATGAATCTTAAGATAAAATTCAGAGAATCTTTTAGGCCGTTTGCGCCAAGCGTATTGGCTGAAAAAGCAAAAGATTATTTTGACATAGATTCCGAAAGCCCTTATATGCTTTTAGTAGCAAATGTAAAAAGCAGTCATTTAAAAAAGAATAATTTAAAAGAGCCAGAAGGATTTGATAGGCTGAAGATTATGCGGTCTGACATACCTGCAGTTACCCATGTTGATAATTCAGCCAGGCTGCAGACTGTATCAAAGACTGCCTCTAACGGGATTTACTATGAACTTATAAATGAGTTATATAAAAATGCGGGCTGTCCCGTGATAATAAATACATCTTTTAATATAAGAGGAGAGCCTATAGTTGCCAGCCCTGAAGATGCCTATAGGTGCTTTATGCGGACTGAAATGGATTATCTTATAATGGGAAACTTTGTGCTTGATAGAAAATTACAGCCAAAACAAAGCGTAGAGACAAAGCAGTATTTTGAATTGGATTAAGGCGGTGCAAGATGAATGAAGGCCTGAAAAAATTTGGATTTAGCTTAGGGCTGGGCTTAAACATATTGGGGTGCGCCCTGTTTTACAGGCATAAAGGATATTTTATATGGTTTTCAGCCATTGGTTCTTTCGCTTTAATACTAGGCGTTATGTACCCAAAGGCATTGATTCCGCTAAAAAGGCTTTTGGACGGGATAATGGCTATTATTGGATGGCTTACAAGCGCAATAAGCTTGTTAATAGCTTTTTATCTGATATTTACCCCTATAAGCTTTTTATTAAAGATTTTTGGAAAAGATTTGCTGAATAAAAGGATGGATAATGCTTCTTCCTCTTATTGGATCAAGAGGAAACAAGATATTTTTTCAAAACAGTCTTATGAGCGCATGGGGTAAGAGATGACTTTGATTAACAGGGTAAAAAAGATAATATCCGAGAAGCAGATTATAAAAAGCATGACCATGAAAAACCTTGAAGAGAAATATGTAGGCTCTGCCTTGGGTATATTGTGGGCAATTGTAAATCCTTTGTTAATTATGCTTGTCATCGCATTTGTTTTTAACAACATCATGAAAACAGAAATGAAAAATACGCAGTTATTTATACTAAGCGCGTTATTGCCATGGTTCTTTTTTGCAAATTCTATATCAGAGGCTACAACTTCAATGAAGAGCAATATAGGCGTATTAAGTCAATTTGTCATGGCACGCGAAACAGTGCCTTTGTCTATAATATTTGCAAATTTCATCAATTTTTTGTTTGGTTTTATGGTTATTCTACCATTTTTTATCATATTCAACATAGTTATTGTTAAATATTTGCCGCTGCTTTTGATCCTAATGGCGTTACATTTTATTTTTACGCTCGGGATTTGCTTATTATTCAGTATAGTCAATGTCTATTTCAGAGATTTGTCGCAGCTTTTGAATGTTGGTTTGATGTTTTTCTTCTGGATTACTCCTGTATTTTATTCTTTGGAGATGATACCAGAAGCGTATCGCAATATTATCATAATCGCAAATCCTATGGCATGTTATGCCGTGCTCTACAGGGCTTTATTGTATTATGGTACCAGCGGAGAAGCGTATATATGGCTACTGGCGGCTATGTTTGCTTTAATTAGCGTAATAAGCGGGTACATCTTGTTTACGAAGAAAGAAACAGAGATTTTGAAATATTTATAGATAAGGGTTTTCAATTATATGAGTTTAATATCCTTGAAAGATGTCTGGTTGAAATACAGGATTCAGTTTAAAGAAGACGGAGGGACTTCTTATGAAGATTTTTGGGCTGTCAAGGGTATAAATATAGAGATAAACAAAGGAGAGGTTTTTGGAATTATAGGCGAAAATGGAGCAGGCAAGACAACATTGCTTAATATAATAGCAGGCATGCTGAAGCCTGACAGAGGCACAGTCGAAATAAATGGCACTATTTCCGCTATTATGGAAGTAGGCGCTGGTTTTCAGAAAGAGCTGACCGGCAAGGAAAACATATACCTTACTTCTTCATTGTTCGGCCTTACAAACGAAAAGATTTCCGCAAAATATGACGACATAATAAAATTCGCCGGTATAGGACGATTTATTAATGCGCCTGTAAGAGTCTATTCCGCGGGTATGTATATGCGGTTAGCTTTTGCTATAGCGATTCATGTAGACCCTGATATATTGTTAATAGATGAAACCTTTGCCGTGGGGGATGTTTATGCCCAACGTAAATGCATTAACAAGGTATTTGAACTGAAAGAACAAGGAAAGACCATTATTTTTATTAGTCAAGACATAGAGATGTCGAAGAGGTTATGCACAAGAGGCGTATTTATCAGAGATGGCGTGATTATCAAAGAAGGTTCTATAGATAAGCTGTGCGCTTATTATATGGAATCAGTAGGAGATAAAAAAGGGATAGCTATTGTGCAAAAAGACAAAATTGGAGCGATTTTTAATAATGGAAAACTTACCTTGAGGTGGAAGGATATGGCTATCACTTGCGATTTAGCCGGACACGCTATGATGAGATCCTCAGGTAAAGAATATTTATCTACCACTGCTGTCTGGCAGGTACAGAAACCTACAACAGATAGAGAGATGATTGCGGTAGGAAGGTGGCTGGATCTTAATGTTAGCGAATGCTGGAGGATAGTTTTTTTGAATGAAAAAGAATTTATCTGGGAAATAGTGATTGATATAGGCGAAGATATTTACATAGAAAGATTTTTTACATCAGCCGTCTTTATAGACGGCTACAAATCCTGGTTTACCCTGGAAGATAAGACAGATTTTCCGGATAAGTTTGCTCATTTATTGGATTGGCAATGCTCTACAATAGACGACTCTCTTAACAGGGTGATTGGTTTTAGCGGTAACAATACGGAAGAGCATCTCCCGTCTGTAATTTTTGACAGGTTGCAGGATAATGCAAATACGACATGTCAGGTAGGCAATACAGGATCTGATGTTAACGGCAGAGGGATCGTATATCAATATATGCCGGAGAATCTGGGCAGAAAATATACTAAAGGTAAATACAGATGTTTTTCAGCCAAGGTAATAGTATTTGAGGATAATGAGAAGAGCGAATTGAAACATTACATAGATAATGCCAGGAAAATAATACAGGATTCAAAAATTATACGCAAAGACCTGCTTAGCCTTTTTTGCACGGAGAATAAGGTTGAAATATACTGGCAGGATAGATTAATAACATCAGGGATAGGCTTAAATACAAAATTTAAATGCCAGGAGAAAAATTATAGCGCGCATGACGGTCACTGGAATATTAATAAAGAGAGCAATGACCAGATCGTTATTACTGTCTCCTGGGATGATGGCCCGGGATTTGTTCAAATTTGGAAATTGAGATTAAGAGATGACAATACCCTTCAATGGGAAATCGACATGGATATCAGCGATAAAATAAAAATAAGAAATAAGCAGGCAGAGCTTATCCTTGACAGAGAGTACGATAAATGGTTAACTCTGGATGAAATAGGGGATTTTAGCAGATTAAGTAGGCAGGGCAATGCCGTTGTGTTGAATAAATACATCAACAGCTGCATAGGCGTAGAGAAGACTTCTAATAATGATTTTGTTTTGCCAAGGCTATTATTTAGACATGACGGCAGTTTCCCCATGGCGTCTCATCTTTCCAAGGCAGACGAAAAGGAGCCTTCCGCAAAATTGCGATATTTAGAGATAGACCGCAAAGAAAATTTTTATGCTTCTCCGGGAATGCATAAATATTTTAAGGGCGAGCTAAAGGTTACTGCAAATAAAGAAATAATAGAGCGCCCGACGGAAGCGTCTAAAAAAAGCTCTGATATTAGAAATCATAACGCAGGCTCGTTTGCTGAAATAAAATACAATAAAACATCTTTGGTTTTTGACCATGGAAAAGCAAGAATTTTCTGGAATGGACTAGAACTAACCAAAGGGCTAGGTCTATATTCATCTGTTATGACTGCCGGTATGTGGTACGATTCATCTCAGGCATTCTGGGAGATTCGAAAATTAGAAAAAGGAAAATTGGCAGTAACAGGACATTGGCCGTGGATATCTATGACGCAGAATTGGAACTTTTCCATCATAAATGAAAGAACCTTACTGTGGAGCATAGAGAGGGAAACATGGGAGGACGTTATATTAGATAAAGAGCAGGTAAATCTTATGCTATCAGACACATATAAAGAATGGCTTACTAATAAACGTATTCACGGAAGATTTCCAGAAAGATTTAGCGCCCACAATGGTTTTTTCTGGGACAGACTATGGTGCGGCGATGCGACTTCAACAGTCGGGGTAAAAAGATCCAAACTTAAAAAAGGAATTTTCAGCAGAGAAGTTTTGCCATCTTTAATTTTTGGTTTTTCACCGCATTGCCAGGCTCGTTATTGCGTTATCGAAAATACAGATGATCTGTTTCAAAGCAGAGTCCTTCAGTGCGAGTTAGGCGCCGGAGAAGCAATAGATTCTGGGAAAAATGTGTATTTCGAAGGTCAGATAAGAATAGTAAACCAGGGGATATTAGCATGAAGAAGATCAAGGGGGAAGTCTTGAATATTTTAAACGGAATCCGGAAAGAGTTTTCGAATATTTTAAAGATATCTGCGCAATGCCCCCTGATAGCTTTAAAGACGATTTGCAGAGATGATTTAGAACTGCGCGTAGACACAAAGAACAAGATAAGGCTGTATTTTAAAGGTGTTGAATTGACTAAATCAGCAGGTTTCAGCGGCTCAGTGCTTTCCGAGGGCGTTTGGCATGGTTTGTCGGAGGCCCTTATAAAAATAGATAAAATCGCGCAGCATAAAATGGCATTGTTTATCAAATTTAAAAATATACCTCTTATTCAACATTGGATTATCGAGTTAGCCCCAGGCAGTCAGATAAACTGGAATATTGAAATGGAAACAGAGAAACCTCTTAGAATAGACGCTGTAAGAGCAGGCGTATTTTTTAGCAAATATTATGAGACATTGTTTGATGCTAAAGCGCAGGAAAGCAGATTTCCTTATTTTACAGAGAATCAGAAGATCTGTTATGAAACAAAGGAATTAGATTTTATCGGACTAAAGGCAGGGGATCTTCAAATGCCCCCGCTTACATTTAAAGCAGACGGCGTTCCTTTTACGTTTTCAATCCAGAATACCGGCATAGAACAATCATCCCGCGTCCTTGAAATACGGTTTGAAGAAGAGAAGGAATTATATCAGCCAGGGGTATACCCTTATCTTAAGGCCAGCTTCCGGATTTATCCTGATAAAACTGTTTTAGAGGGTATCCTGAAAAAAATAAGACATGACCAGGAACAAAAAAGACAGAGCGAGGAGCGAAAAAGATTAGAAGAAGAAGAAAAGAAGCGCCTTGATGACGAGCTTAAACGACAGGAAGAAGAGCAGAAACGTCAGGCCGAGGAGCGCAAAAGGCTAGAGGCAGAAGAACTTAAACGACAGGAAGAAGAAAAGAAGCGCCTGGACGAGGAGCTTAAAAAGCAGGAAGAGGAAAAAAGACTGCTGGATGAAGAGAGTAAAAGACAGGACCAGGAACAAAAACGGCAAGAACAAGAACTTAAACGACAGGAAGAAGAAAAGAAGCGCCTGGACGAGGAGCTTAAAAAGCAGGAAGAGGAAAAAAGGCTGCTAGAAGAAGAGCTTGAAAGACAGAAACAAGAACAAAAGAAACTACAGGACCAGGAACAGAAACGACAGAAAAAGGACCAGAAGCTGCGTATCCTTAAAAGTGGTTCTTTTACGCTCTGTCTGGATACCCATAATCGCTTCCATATCAGCTATAAAGATAATGAGATTACAAAAGGAATTGGCCTGAATGCCGGAATATTTTCGGAAGGCAACTGGTATGGCTCTTCTGATTCCCAGGCCAGGATAGAAAGACCGTCATCCAATAAAATGGTGATATATTTTACTCATAATAAGATTCCCATGATTCAAACATGGTATTTAAGGGTTCTTCCGGAAGATGTCATGGAATGGGAAGTTAAAATGCATATTAAAGAGCCGCTACGCATAGACATAAGAAACGCCTCTTTATTCTTGTCAAAGGCGTATAAAGGCTGGATTGCGTCTCCTAAAGAAGGAGATTTCCCTGATGGTTTTGGCTCTGAATGGCAAATGATGAGCACTTCTTCCGTGAGTCAGTCTAATTTTATAGGGTTATATTCTCTTCTGGAGGAGCTTCCGGATATAGCGCTTAAAGACCTGAAAAATTCAAAAAGCTCATTTTCAATCCAGAATACCGGCATAGAACAATCATCCCGCGTCCTTGAAATACGGTTTGAAGAAGAGAAGGAATTATATCAGCCAGGGGTATACCCTTATCTTAAGGCTAGCTTCCGGATTTATCCTGATAAAACTGTTTTAGAGGGTATCCTGAAAAAAATAAGACATGACCAGGAACAAAAAAGACAGAGCGAGGAGCGAAAAAGATTAGAAGAAGAAAAAAAGAGGCAAGAGTTAGAGCTTAAGCGACAAAAATATGAGCAGAGGCGTCAGAATGAGGAAAGAGAAAGATTAGAGGAAGTAGAAAAGAAGCGCCTTGCCGAAGAACGCAAGCGCCAGGAAGAAGAAAAGAAACAACGAGAACTGGAACTTAAGCGTCAGGAAGAAGAGCTTGAAAGACAGAAACAAGAACAAAAGAAACTACAGGACCAGGAACAGAAAAGACAGAGCGAGGAGCGAGAAAAGCAGGAAGAAATATTAAAGAGGATGCAAGAAAAAATAAAAAAAATCTATGTGAAACCAGACGAAACTGCGGACCTGGTTGTTTTAAAAGAAGATTATATAAAAAAGGAAGGCAGTATTTATATATATGGAGACAATGAAAATTTGCACGATAGAATCAGTTCCATGTGCGGCGATTTTAAAAAAAGCGTCTCAAGGATGGAGACAGCTATAGATAAAAATAAAAACATAAAGATTGGCGTATCCAGATTCAATTTTTTTAAACTTAACGAGATTGCTCAATTCTGTTCTTCTATGATGAATCAACGATTAGACCTCCGTTCCGTCATCCTGAACCCGCTGCCTGTAAGCAGGCTTTATTTGAACTTTTTTGACTACATAAAAGAATTGAATGCGCGCATTGGATCGGGCCGAATAGAATTTTTCTTAAAGGATGAGAAATTGTTAGGCCTTCTTTATTCTATATCCAGCCAGGCCGACCAGTATAACGAAAAAGAGCTTTTGCGGCTTCTTGGCGTGATATCAGAGCACGCTTTCATAGGACCTCAAACAATAGTTTTGGATATATCCCACCGTTGCAATACTAACTGTATCCATTGCTGGATTCATACGCCCAGGAGAACATTGCCTCGCGAACTTACCAATCTAAAAATGAGTCTTTCTTTATATAAAAATATTATTGATGATGCAGTAGATCTTTTATGTGACGAAATAATAATTCAAGGCGATGGCGAGCCGTTGTTGGACAACCGATTCATGGAGATGGTTCAGTATGCGCGAAACAAGGGCTTGAAAGTCATATTTTTTACTAATGCAATTCTATTAGATAAGAAGAAGGCCAATAAAATAATAGAGTTGGAGATAGACGAGATATATTGTAGCCTTCCTGCGGGCACAGATAAAACTTATGCCGTAATAAATTCTAAGCAATCCAAAGAAACATTCCATAGAATAGCTTATAATTTAAAGAATCTAATCTCGCTTAGAAATAAGTTGAAAAGGAGCAAGCCTTCGTTGCAGATGACGCATGTTATTCATGATTTAAATCATCATGAATTGGAAGAAATGGCCAGGCTAGACGTTCATATAGGAGCAGACAAGGCAAGATTTTATTTGGCGCGTTTAGATGAAAATATTAAATTTTTAAAGGTGAAGACCGGCCATATAGAAGTAATAAAAGAATCATTGAAAAAGATTGCGCCTTACCTGAAAAAAGAACACGTAGAGCTTCAGGATAATATATGGTTTCAGTTAAAAAATTATAACTCCAAAACAGGCCGCTGGAGCGGGGGTAAATTTTTAAAATCAGGTTGCCCTGTTGGGTGGTTTTTTTGCATGATACTTGCCAGAGGGGAGTTAAGCATGTGTTGTCATTTACGCGTTGTAGACTATCTGGGAGGGAAATCTTTTAGAGAGGCATGGAATTCCGGATCTTATGATAAATTTAGAAGCCAGGCCAAACATATTATGAAAAACAAGAATGTTGTTTTTCGTAATGGCGTAAAACTATATGATGAATACTGTAATAATTGCGATACTCACCAGGTTGTTTTGAGAATAAGCGAATTGCTTAAGAAACATAACCTTGAGCAATTTCATAAAGATACTTTAATATGAAAATAATATTAGCAAATTTGCCATGGAATAGTTTTTTGAAAACCGGCGTAAGAGCCGGTTCAAGATGGCCGCATTTAAAAGGGCCAACAGAGAAAGACTACCTGCCTTTTCCTTTCTTTTTGGCATACGCAGCTTCATTGCTTAAAAAACATGGTTTTGACGTTGTTTTAATAGACGCCATTGCCGAAGAGATGTCTTATGGACGCTTTTTGAAGTTTATGCGCAGCGCCAAGCCGGACCTTCTTGTTTGCGAGACATCCACAGTAACGCTTAATTATGATTTGAAGTTATTGGCAAAGATCGACAAAGGCGTTCCTATTGCCCTTTGCGGCCCGGATGTTAATATACGCAAGTCCTCGTTTCTTAAAAAGTATGAGTTTATAAAATATGTGCTTGTAGGAGAATATGAATTTACATTGCTTGACCTGGCGACGCACCTGAAAGAGGGCAGTAATTTAAGCGAGGTGCCAGGTCTTATATATTGCGATTTGAAAGATATTATAGTTAACCCAATGCGCTCTTTGATAGATTTGGATAGATTACCATGGCCATTGCGCAAAGAGCTGCCGATGAATAGATACAATGATACGCCGGGAGACATGCCAATACCATCTGTGCAGATGTACGCGAGTAGGGGCTGTCCTTACAAGTGCAAGTTTTGTCTCTGGCCGCAGGTTATGTATCATGGCAATCGCTACAGAACCAGGGATGTGGTTGATGTAGTAGACGAGATGGAATATCTGGTGAAAGAGATGCATTTTAAGTCCATTTATTTTGACGATGACACATTTAATATTGGAAAAGAGAGAATGTTAAAATTATGCGATGAGATAAAGAAGCGGCAACTTAACACTCCTTGGGCGATAATGGCAAGGGCGGACTTGATGAATGAGGAGCTTCTGAAGGAGATGCGCAATGCAGGACTCTTTGCGGTCAAGTATGGAGTAGAATCCGCGACGCAGGAGCATTTGGATTCCATAGATAAAAATATGAATATTAAAAAAACAGAAGAGATTATCAGATTGACCAAGAAGCTAGGCATAAGGACTCATTTGACATTTACTTTTGGCCTTCCCGGCGAGACCAAGGAAAGTATTCAAAAGACGATAGATCTAGCGTTGAGATTAGACCCTGTTACAATTCAATTTTCTCTGGCCACGCCATTCCCGGGCACTGTATTTTATAAAGAGATGAAAGAAAAAGGAGCCATTATTTCTGAAAATTGGTCCGAATACGACGGTAATTATAAAAGCGTGGTTGCATCAGACAATATAACAAAGAAAGAACTTGAATGCGCAATAAAATCTGCTTATAAACAATGGGCAACTCATTGCTTGAAGAAAAGCCAGCTTAAGAAAATTGGTTATTATCGGTTAATGGTAAAATCATTTAAGAAGCATGGTTTTTTTATAACCCTTTTCAAAATTATAAAAAACATGGCGCAACACATAGTTATATTTTTAAATGAAAAGATTTGGCATAGAAATGCTATGGATGAGAATGTGAAAGGGGCAGGATTAAGCATAGGCAGGCTGAAGTTGTTTTTTCACGCCGATACTTTAGATCTTTACTGGGAGGGCATGAAACTAACAAAGGGAAGCGGGTTTTCTAGCTTATTTCATTCTCGCAACGCTTCTTTGCGGCAGCTTGATAGAGAACCGTGGAATTTCGAAAAAATAGATGAAAAAGAAATAGTGCTTACTAGAGGCAGCGACAATCTGGCGCTGAGCGAGACATGGAAAATAAAGGTTATAGATGAAAAGCAAATTGACTGGGATGTAGATGTGCGGCTAAAGAAAAATATTGAGAGCTTAGCAGGCAAAATTACGCTTATCCTGACAGGGAGGTATAAGACATGGGTAGATTCATGGGGTGAAGGCAGGTTGTTTCCAATAGCTAATTATGAAAAAGTAGACCTAAGGAATCCAAATACAGATTTTATAGGATTCAGGGGGCGCAAAAAATTAAAAGGACAGCTGCCTACATTTTTTCTGGACCTATCAAGGAATCCTGACGGATGCTCGCCTTCCATAGGGAATGCGAGATCGGCTTTAGGCGCAAGGGTGCTGGAGGTCCATGGCGCGATTTTAGATGACGGCGGTAAACATGTTTCTAGCGAACGCAAGCTGTTTTCCGTGAGAATAAAGATAGTGGAAGAGGACTTTAAAAAACGTAAGCTTAGCAAAAAGAAATGAAAAAGAAATCCGTTTTAGAGAGCATAAGGAAAGATAGCATGAATAGCGACAGCGGGAAGATTTTTAAAAAATATTTCCATAAGATTAGATTCAGAAGAATTTTTTCTAATTATCTTGACGCTATGGGTGTTCTGGACGGGCTTTACGCCTATAAAGGCCCGTCTTTTGCGCAGATAGATCTGACTAATGATTGCAACAATGATTGTATCGGCTGCTGGTGCAATTCGCCCCTTTTGGAGGAAAAGAAAATCAATCCTGAGGTCAAAAAACAAACCCTTCCATTCAAGAGGGTCGTAAGACTAATAGATGAGTTGTATAAAATGGGGGCTGAGTATATATATTTTGCAGGCGGAGGAGAACCGTGCATGCACCCTCAAATCATGGACATCCTTAAGCATACAAAAAAAAGAGGGCTTACATGCTATGTTAATACCAACTTTACATTGATCGACGAGGCGGCAGTAAAGAATCTGGCAGACTTAAATGTGGATCATTTGACTGTCAGCGTATGGGCAGGAACGCCCGGCGTATATGCGGCAACGCATCCGAATAAGAATGAAGAGACCTTCTATCGGATAAAGAAAATGCTGACTTTGTTAAACAAGACCAAGAGAAAATCTCCGGTTATAAAGGTCTATAATGTTATCTTTAACATGAACTATCATGACATAGAGGCCATGATGGAGTTCGCCCTTGAAACAAATTCTGAAACAGTTGAGTTTACCGTCATTGATACAATCCCAGGGAAAACAGACCGCTTACTGCTGAATGACAAAGAAGCGGCCCAGCTGCTTGAAAAATGTAAAAGATTGAAAGATGCGTATCAAGGCAACGGTTTTAAAAATAACGTCCAGATATTGGGGCTTGAGCAGTTTATGCGCAGGATTTCCAATACCAATGCTATATCAGCGGAGTATGATTCTGATTTTATAGAATTTATGCCATGTTATGCAGGGTGGGGATTTGTAAGAATACTGGCGGATGGGAATGTGAATTCATGCCTTAAATCGCACAGGTTCCCGGTCGGGAATATCCTAAATCAGGATTTTAAAGACATATGGAACGGATCTTTGCAGAGACGTTTCAGAGAAAAAACTATTCAGCCTGAGAAAGACCCGTCTTTCTTTTCCCTGATTGGCAATGACCCTAATTCAAAGATGGGATGCCATAAAAGCTGCGACAATATAGGGCATAATATGGATATGCGTGGCAAGATAAGTTCTTTAAGTCAATTTGAGAAGAATTTTCTAACGAGTATTGCAAATACAATGAAGTTTATGCGGATAACCTGAGAGAGGAGATTCTAATGGCAGAGACAAGTTTTCAGAAATTTGTTAAACATCTTAAGGCAAACGGATTATTTTACGCGATTAAAAGAGGTTTTAGGTATATCCTTTGGCGCAGCAGGTGTGTTAGGACGAGTATAGACTGGCGAAAATTCAGCAAATAATGGTTCCTTTTAGATATGCTAAAGAATTAGACAATGGTTTAAAGGAAGGTATCGCGTCTTGCTTTGCTATGAATAAAAAAAGCAAGGATACGGCAAAGCTGGAATTTGTCTGCTTTGGCATAACTGATGACTGTACTTTAAGATGCAAGATGTGTAACAAATGGAAAGAAGATATATTTATAAAAAGAAAAACAGAAGAGCCGACTTTAAGAGATTGGAAGAAATGCGTTAATTCTCTAAGCCGCATAGCCGACAGGCCCCTTCAGATAAATTTTGGCGGAGGGGAACCGTTATTAAAAAAAGACATCTTTGATATTATTAAGTTCTCTAGGTCCAAGAAATTGGATACAAATATTGCGACAAATGGATATCTGATTGATGAGATAATGGCTAAAAAAATAGCTGATTGCGGCCTTAATAGCGTCATTATCTCTCTGGATAGCCTGAATGAGGATACACATGATTATTTGAGAGGAACTAGTGGCGTTTATAGCAGAGTCATGAACGCCATTGATAATCTGGAAAGGTGCGGAAAAGGGATTTACAAAGGAATATGCTGCGCAATTTATGATAAAAATCTAGAAGATATATTGAGACTTGCCGAATGGGTAGATAAAGACAGCAGGCTGAATTCTATATATTTTATGGCAGCAATGCAGCCTAACAACACGCTACTGGATTCCAGTTGGCGCAAAAAAGAAGAATTCGGTTTTCTCTGGCCCAAAGATTCCAAGAAGGCCTGTTCTTTGATAGATGAGATTATAAAACTAAAAAATAATAATTTCAAGATAAGCAATTCAGTCTGCCAGCTGGAGGCATTTAAATCGTATTACGCTTGTCCGGAACGTTTTGTTAAAAATACCAAGTGCAACATGGATGCGGCTTTACATATTAGTTCTTGCGGAGATATTTTTTTGTGTTATAGGTGGGGATTATTAGGTAACATTAAAAGCGATGACTTGGTAGACGTCTGGTATTCGGAAAAAGCTGAAAAAGTCAGGCAGGATATAGCAACCTGTAAGGATAATTGTCATTTTCTCTTAAATTGTTTCTTTAAAGGGGATTATCCTTTTAAATTGGAGCGATGCGTAACTAATAAACAACAAAGGGGATTAAATGAAAAATAATAGCGAAAAAGCTACCCATCAAAAGATCTTAACTAAAGCGTTGAAACCTGGTTTTTGCTGTATCGGTATCGTGGATACGTGCATGCTGAAGTGCAAGATGTGCCAGAAATGGAAAGAGGATTCCGGCACCGCAGGCATAGCTCAACCAACTACCGAACAATGGAAAATATTTATAAGGCAGCTAAGGGATCTTGTGGATGAGGGTTTTGAGATTGATTTTGGCGGCGGAGAAGCGTTGATGAGGCAGGATGTTTTGGAACTAGTGTCTTACGCTAAAGGTCTGGGATTTAGAAACGCCATAGCTTCGAACGGATATCTTATTAATGAGGATATGGCTAAAAGGATAGTGGATTCCGGCCTGGATAGTATAGTTTTATCACTAGATAGTTTAAAGCCTGAAATTCACGATAGCATGCGAGGTTTAAAAGGCGTCGCAGAAAGAGTTTTTAAAGCTATCGGGTATCTAAGGAAATATTCAAAAGACATACATATAGGAATATGTACGATAATCATGGAACAAAGCCTTGACGGTATCATAGACTTGGCCGAATGGGTAAATACGAATAGGGATAAGATGAACTCTATTCTATTCATGGCCCCTATGCAGCAGAACAATACACCTTGTGATTTGGAGTGGTTTAAAAAAGCGGAATATAACTTCATATGGCCGAAAAATAGCAAGAAGGTTCAGGAAGTCCTAGATGAGCTTTTAAGGCGAAGAAAACTTGGCCACTGGATAGGCGATTCAGTTCCGCAGCTCGAGGCCTTTAAGCTGTATTTTGAGAATCCCGCGAAATTTGTAAAAAAGAGCCCGTGTAATTTGGACAGGGCCGTGCACGCCAGCTCAATAGGAGATATGTATTTATGCTATCGCCACGGCGTCCTCGGCAGCATCAGAAACGGAGACGATCTGAGAGATGTATGGAATTCCGAGGTGGCGGAAAAAGTCAGAAGCGAAATAAGAAAATGCGATGATAATTGCCATTTTTTGCTGAACTGTTTTTTTGAAGGCGATTACCCCTTTATGGTAAAATGAGACGGGAATTAGAATGGCTGATTCTTGGGAAGTCAGATTAAAAGAGGATACAAGATGAATTCTAAGAGCTCTTTGTTTTACAAAAATATATTTTTAAAACAGTTCTTCTTGATATTTTTACCTATTTTATTTTTCGTAGTCACGCAAGAAGAAAACAACCTTCTTTCTTCCGAAGGAAAAGAAGAGTTAAGTGCGAAATATAAAAATTACAACGTAGTATTTGTTATACTAGACGCACTACGACCAGATTATCTAGGTTGTTATGGGTATTCTAAAAAGGTGTCATCTAATATCGACAAGCTGTCTAGTAAGAGTATTTTTTTTAAAAATGTCTTTTGTCAATTCCCCGTGACGCTTCCTAACACAACCTCTATATTTACTTCCTTGTATTCTTTTTCTCATGGCACAATTGAAATATTTAAAGATACTGTGCCAGAAAGAGTTTATACTATGGCCCAGATATTAAATATTTATGGTTATAATACAGCATGGTTTGGAAATCTCGGAGACCCCCACACAGGGGGGGCTAAGGTTCATCTTTTGAAGGGCTATAATGATATTAAAGAGATTGACTACGATAATATATTCAAATGGATAGAAGATAATAAAACCAAGCCTTTTTTTCTAACCATCCATTCTTATTCAGCTCACGAATCTTTTTTTCCTTTTCAGAGATTTAATAATAATTTTTCAAGCAAGGTTTCCGAAAAGCTTTACGAACTGCTAGGCGGCATCAAAGAAAAGCAGTGGTATGTGTTTCAAGATACATTGGATAACAAACCAGATGAAATTTATAAGGCGCTAGGCAAAGAGTGGGTTGAGAGGCATAGCGTAGAGTTCTCAAAGCCTTACTCCAAAGAAACTATGGATAAATTATACGCTGAATCAGAAAACCAAGAGAGGGTCTTCAGGTTGGACCAGTTTTTTAATTTGAATTTTCCTTACTATTGTTCTGTTGTAAAAGGATTCGATAAAAAACAGCTTTCTGATTATTTGCTTTTATTGGATAGCTCTATATTCGAAGTAGATAGGGATTTAATAGGAAGATTGATCAGCCGCCTTAAAAATTCTGGGCTTGACAAAAAAACACTCATAATTATAACTGCAGACCACGGCAATGAATTCCTTGAGCATGGGAACGTGGGCCATGGCAGTTATCTGTACGATGAATCTATACATGTCCCGTTAATAATCTCCCTTCCGGATTTAGAAAAAGGTATGCGCATAAAAGATTTTGCGCAGAGCATTGATATCTTTCCCACGCTTTTGGATTTATTGGGCATTCCTGTTCCATATCAGGCCCAGGGAATTAGCTTGGTAGGCTTGATAGAAGGAAGTAAAAACGCTTTAATTAATAAATATGTTATTAGTCAAAGTGCCGGTTCATTTTGCATACGGTCGAGAGATTGGAAATATATTAAGAATAAGATAAAAGAAGAAGAGCTTTATGACTTAAGGCATGACAAAAATGAGAAAAACAACCTTATTAATAAAAAGCATAAAATAGCCGAAGATCTAGAAAAACGCCTAGATTTAACAATAAATAGTTTAACAGTTTATAAAGATAGAGAAAATGAATTCTTGCCTTTTATAGATGAAAAGGCCAGGGAAAATATAAAAAAAACAGGGTACTGGTAAGAGCATTGGCAAACAAAGGAGACGTGATATGCGTTACGCTAAAACTTTTTTCATAATGACAGCGATATCTTTTATTTTAATGCCGCCATTTGCTTATTCTCAGGAAAAAAAGGATTTTGATTATTCTGGATATAACGTATTGTTTGTCAGCTTTGACGCGCTTCAGGCGGCGCATACGGGTTGTTTAGGTTATTTTCGCAACACCACTCCCTTGATGGATGAGTTTGCCAGAAAGGGTTTTCTATTTACACAAGCAATTTCCCAGGCTAGCTGGACAGTCCCATCTACAATGAGTTGGTTTACTTCGCTCTATCCGTCGGAGCATAAGGTGGTGAATAAATATTCCCAATATACCGAAGAAAAGAAAGTTTTTACAAATCTCAGCGAACTTTCTCCGGGTGTTGTTACCTTGGCTGAAATTTTGAAAGAAAACAGTTACGCTACAGCTGGTTTTACAGGCGATGCTGGAGTGAGTTCAAGATTCGGTTTCGGAAAGGGTTTTGATATCTATGTAGATGATAAGAAATTCGCAGGACTTGATTACAGCGCCCCTCCTGCTCTTGAATGGCTTAAAGAGAATAAGGATAAGAAATTCTTTATGTTCTTACATGGCTACGATCAGCATGGCCAGTATGACCCACCCGAAGGCTTTACCAGAAGATTCGTTGATTTTGACTACAAGGGCGCGTTAAAAGGAGGAAAAGAAGAACAAGGATTATTTAGAGAAGAAGGCCTTGAGAAAGGGGCCATCGAATTAACCGAAGAAGATGTTCGTTTCTGGAGGGCATTATATGATGAGAAGATATATGATGCTAACCAGAGATTTGAGAAATTTATTAAAGAGTTCGAAAAATTAAAGCTTTTGGATAAGACTATTATTATACTTACCTCTGATCATGGGACTGAGTTTTATGAGCACAAGAGATTTGATCATGGGTTTTCTTTATACGATGAACAAATACATGTACCTCTCGCGATATATCTGCCCGGCAAGAATGGCAAGGAGGTTATCAGAAAACAGGTTCGCGCGATAGACTTAATGCCTACAATTATCGATCTTCTAAGGATTGATGTTGACGATAAAATTAAGAGTCAAATCAAGGGAGGTAGCCTGGTGCCTTTGATGAAAAGAGAGCCCATGGATTTAACAGCATATTCTGAAACAGATTACAGGTTATATGTTCATCTACGATCAATAAGGACACCTGATGGTTGGAAGTTTATTTATAATCTTACTAGTGACGAGAAAGAATTGTATGATTTAAATAAAGATCCTGGAGAGCTTGAAAATCTGGTTAGAAAAGAACCGGTAAAAGCTTATGAACTTGAGCAGGAACTTTTTAAATGGCTGATCTCGATGAAAAGCAGCCAGGCTTATTACCGCAATAAAGAAGAGCTGAAGATCAGGGAATATTGATTAGGGCCTAAAGATTATGGAGGACAAGACATGAAAGGCATTAAGGCAGTTTTTCAAATCCTTATATTTCTTTTATTTTGTTCCGATGTTCATTCCGCTTATGCAGAAACAGGAAAAAGCCTTGAAAAGATTAGGCTGTTTGGTTTTACACAATTATGGGCCCAATATGATAATACACAAGGGGCTAATCATGGCGAGGCTTATAATATTGCAAGGGCAAGGATTGGCATTAAGGGTAACCTGTCTCAAAATACAAATTACATGTTATTGACTGAATGGGGAAGGCTGACTTATGACGATCCCTGCACTCTCTTGGATGCCTGGGTTAATTTTAGGCTTAATCCAGCCTTAAACATCAAGATAGGCCAGACATGGTATAAGTTTTCCCTTTCAGGAACTACGCCTATACCAGAGATTCCTTTTGTTTATAGACCTGAAGTTATAGACGGCATGTGGTTAACCATGGGTAGAAACGGTTCATATAGTTATGATAGAGGAATTGAACTATGGGGCAGTTCTTTGGATAGCAAGTTGCCTTTTGGTTATATATTTTCTGTTACTGCCGGCTCAGGCTTGGACCATTTTGAAGACAACAAGGAAAAGGATTTTACTGGCAGGGTTTGGGTAGAGCCGCTGAAAAATTTAAGAATCGGCGCGTCTAACTTTTGTGGCTGGTCAAGAACAGAGATAAAATCAAATCTTGGAAACGATATAAAGAAGGACCTGCCGGAATATGCCGGAGGCTTGGAGTTAAGCTATTCGCGCGCGCGTTACCGCTTTATCTCGGAGTATTTAAGAGGATTATACGAAGGCTATCTGGATGTTACAGGAGCAGAGGTTTTTCAGATTGCAGGTAAAAAGCCAAGGGGTTGGTATACAATGTTTGGAGTCAAGGTCTTGCCGCGCATGGAAGTCTTGGCGCAGTATGCGTGGTACGAAAAGGATTTCTCCGTAAGCAATACCGGATTAGAAACTATAACATTGGGGCTTACATGGTGGCTTAAGGAAAACACATTAAACAATATAAAATTTAACTATCTAATAAGGGACGCTGAGGAATCATATGGCTCTAATCCAAGAGATATGGTTGCGCTTCAGGTTCAACTGGCTTTTTAAAAAGGAGTTAAAATGGCTGATCAATGCGAGATTAAGACAGAAGGAAACGTTCCAGGTAAAGACAATATACTGAAGCCCGCGTTTTGCTGCGTGGCAGCTACGGATTATTGTATGTTGCGTTGCAAGATGTGCAATAAGTGGTCTGAGCCGATGCCAAAGCCGGGAGAAGCGCCTACCATAGATGAGTGGAAGAATTTCATATCCGGTTTCAGGGAGCTTGTGGATCCGGGCTTTGAGATGGATTTTGGAGGAGGAGAAGCGCTTTCGATGCAGGGTATGTTAGATCTTGTAAAACATGCCAAGCATATAGGGTTCAGGACAACCGTGGCTTCAAACGGATATCTTGTAGATAAAAATATGGCTTATAAGATAGCAGATTCCGGGCTTGACGCTATAAGCTTGTCCATGGATAGCTATAACCCGGAGATTCACGATAAAATGAGAGGGATCAAAGGCGTTCATCAGCAGGTAATAAACGCCATAGATAATCTGACAAAGCACTCTCCGCATACAAGAAAAGGCCTTTGCTGTATTATTATGAACGAAAATTTGGATGAAATCCTCAAGCTTGTTAACTGGGCGGATGGGAATAAAAAAATAGACTGGATATATTTTATGGTGGTGGTCCAGCCTAATTATAGCGGGCCCTTGACTGATAACTGGAAGGATGAATATAACTACCTTTGGCCGAAAGATAAGGCTAAAGTAATTTCAATTTTGGATGAGTTGATAAGATTAAGACAAAATGGATCTAAGGTCTCCAACCGAGTAGAGCATTTGAGAGCGTACAAGGCGTACTTTAACAATCCACAGAAATTAGTAAACAAGGCCAGATGCATCGTTGGCGGCAAGGCAATAAGCGTTAACGCTTACGGTTTTGTTCAGCTCTGTCTTTTTAAGGATTTTATAGGAAACATAAGAAAGGACGACATTAGAGACTTGTGGCGTTCTCAGGATGCGGATTTGATTAGAAAGAAAGTAGATGAGTGTAAAACGAATTGTCATTTGCTTCTCAATTGTTGTTACATAGAAGATGATCCTTCTTTATATGTAGCATGAACTTTTAATTTTAATTATATATGATAAGACAAATCTGTAAAATAAATTTCAGTTTCTACTTAGTATTTTTAATATTTATTGAAATGGGTTACGCAATTGTTGAGGAGAAACAGAAAATTGGTTATTATAACCAATTTGAATTACCGTATGGCTATGAAGCTGACAGGATATTTAAACCACCAGTTATATCTCCTTTTGATATCGTTGTTACCGCTAAAGAGGATATATTGTTTACTGGTTTGGAGAACGATTTAATTTACAAGGTTTCTTCCGAAGGCAATGTAACAAACTTTGCTAATGCAGGGCGGACTACATTAGCGTTTAATTCTAATGGTGAGTTGTTTTGCGATAGCTTTGATAGGATTTTGAAGATATCTCCAGACGGGAAAACTGAAATATTTGTTTCTGGTATGGGTGCTTTTCAAATGGCTGTTAGTCCGACGGATGATCTTTTTATAATTGAATCCCATTCCAGCATAATTAATAAAGTTGATCCTAGTGGCAAAAAGACCGTTTTCGTTAGCGGTCTATCTAATCCATGTGATTTAGAATTTAGCCCTTCCGGTGAATTATATGTAACTGAAATGGGTACGGGAGAAATTTCTAGAATAAATAGCGATAGAAGCGTAACTACTGTAGCCAAAGGGTTTAGCATAAATGATCCAATATTCATAGCTTTTGATCCAAGTGGAAATCTATTTGCACTTGATATGATGAATTTTGGATTAGCGGAAGTATCGCTAAAAGACGGCATTGTAAAGCCATTGCCATTTTTTGCTCCCCTAATGCCTTTAGGAGCCTTTGGCGACTTTATCTTTGATAAGAATGGAGACATATTTTTATTGGGCACATCCAGGAATTATGTTTTTAAGCTCTCCGTTAAAGAAGAGAAAATTAACGTTTTGGTTCCTGGTTACGGTAATTCCTCCGCTTTAGCAGTAGCTCCTTCGGGAGAGATATTTATGGGAAACGATAACTCTTTCCCTTTTTTACCAGGAAAGATTATTAAAATAGGCAAAGATGGCAATGTTAGCACCTTTGCAGATGGGTTTGGGTTTGTAAATGATATTACGTTAGATTTTAATGGCAATTTGTATGTCTTTAGTTTTATTCCAGAAAGTAACAATAAAGTTTCAGGCGGTGCTATAATCAAAATCTCTGCTGATGGCGTTGCTACGAAAATTTTTGATACTCACCATGAATTATCAAGCATAGCCATTAATCCGATAACGAGAGACATTGTAGGCTTTGATATTAACACAGATAGAATTATAAAGATAACTCCTGCGCAAGAAGCAGCTATTTTACCAATCTATTTCAAAGGTGATGTACACAAAGCACATATAGCTTTCGACGAAAAAGGTAATATGTTTATTTTTGTTATATTCAAAGAAAATTTCGGAAAGGGGCCATTAAAGCGAAGGTTATTTAAGATAACGCCCCACAATAAAGTTACACTTCTTGCGAATCTAGACACTTCGTCATCTTCAAGCACAGATGATCTTTCTATAGCCGTTTCTGGAGATATATTCGTTATAGCATCCGAACCCCCGGTATTTAAAATATTAAAGATAACGCCAAAGGGAAAAATAACAGTTTTTGCCAAAAATTTACCATGTGACCCCCTTAGTTTAACCACTGATAAACAGGGAAATATTTTTTTCGCCAGTTCTGCCGGTGTCTTTAAAATCTTTAAGTCTAGAACAAAACTTAAAAGCGCACTACGGTAGCAGGAAATATTATAATTTTAAATTATGAATTCAAATAGCCTTGTTCATAAACCACGTTATTGTTGCTGGGTGCTTAACTACCGTTGCATGTTCAGATGTAAAATGTGCAATATCTGGGATACGGATGTCCAGCAAGACCAGGAAACCACCCTGGAGCAAAAAAAACAATTTGTAAAATCTTTAAGAGGCCTGGTAGAGCCTTCTTTTGAGTTCCATCTCTCCGGAGGAGAGCCTCTAATGACAGAGGGCGTCTTGGATTTAGTGAACTTTATCAGTCTCCAAGGATACAGGACTAATCTGGTTACCAATGGATTTCTTATAGATGAGGCGATGGCAAAAAACATAGCGGACTCTAATTTAGATACTTTGACTATTTCTTTAGATGGTGCAACCCCACAGACGCATGATTTTATAAGGGGCATAAACGGCAGCTATAACAGGGTGATAAAGGCTATTGATTATTTAGACAGGTTTCGCAAGGATGGAAAACCAAAAATTTCCATTTTGACCATTATCATGGAGCGTAATTTAGATGAAATACTGAAACTTGCGGCTTGGGTACATGAAGACAAAAGAATAGAGATGATCAGTTTCCAGGCTATAACCCAGCCTTTTGGCGAAGCCGCAGATAGCGAATGGTTCAGGCAGGAAAAAAATAATATTTTTTGGCCCCAAGACACAGAAAAGGCATCGCGTGTTATGGAGGAGCTCCGAAAGCTGAGGTTAAACGGCTATAAGATCGGCAATCAGTATAATCATTTTTTACAATTCAGAGAATATTTCAGGAATCCGGACAAGTTTTTAAAAAAGATTAAATGCAATCTTGGGGATTATGAATTTCACGTCGATCCTTATGGCAAGACATTCTTTTGCTGTTTTATGGAGCCAATCGGCAATATTAAAACCGAGAATTTGCCAGAAATCTGGCGTTCCCCAAAAGCTCAGAGTATACGAGAAAATGTATATCAGTGCAAAAAAAATTGTCACATTATGGTCAACTGTTTCTATGAAGACGAAAGCCATCAAGACGTAAAGTAAGAAAGGTTTTTATGGTTGAAGAGGCAATTGTGCCGGAAAAGAAGATCGTTAGAATAAAGTTGTTGCGGACAGTCGGGTTCTATAGCAATAAGCTCAGTCAGTTAGACCACCCTTTCTTTCCACCAACGGCGTTGGGTATATTGTTTTCCCAGCTAGATAGCCATGGATACGATGTTTCTCAGGATGATTTAAGTATCAGGGCTCATCGTAATATTTTTACCGAGGATGGCGATGCGCAGCTTAAATATGAGCTGTTTTTGCAGGAGGAAAGGATTAAGTTGTATGTTAAATCAGGCCTTGACGATGAGCTGGAAGGGGAAATTGAAAAAATATTAAAAGACGTAAATATCGAAGGTACGGATATTTTTCTTTTGTCCATGCCCGAGAGCCCCTCTAACGCAAGCAATATTTTATTCGCAATGTCTTTCTCGAAATTTTTGAAAAAGAAATATCCTTCCCCGATTGTTTTGGGAGGAGATATTGTCGCAATCGCGTTATTAAAAAATCAATATGACGTATCTGGAATCATAGATTATATCGTAGCGGGTGATGGAGAAGAAGTGGCTCTAGAGTTGGTTGATAAAATTATACATGAAAAAGACAGCAGGAAGCCCGATGAAGTTACAATGATTCAATCGCCAGGTAAGAAAAAAATCGTTGTCCCGGATTTCTCCGGCCTGCCCATGGAAAAATACAAGCTCAATTTTTTAGAGCATAAATTTTCTTCCAATGAATTTTTAAAAGATTTCTTTTCTTCGGATGTATCCATACTGCTATTTAGTTTCGTAAATGGTTGCGCGAGTAAGTGCGCTTTTTGCGGCGCTTCCGGCGGCTCGCTGGGAGTTGTTCTTGAGCCGGAAGAAGTCGTAAATGGTTTTAAGCTGTTGCAGGAAAAGTTTAACCCTACAGGATATTTTATTCTAAATGATACGATAAACATTTCAAGAAGCTATGTTGAAAAGATATGCGATTTGATTTGTAAAGACGATGTCAATATTTTATGGAGCGCTTGCGCGAGGGTAAACGGGCTTGATGAAGAGATTATCGCTAAAATGCGTAAAGCCGGTTGCGTAAGGTTGATTTTGGGTATGGAGACAGCAAGCGCCGGCCTTTTACGGAAAGTAAACAAAGGAATTACTATCGTAGAACTGGAAAACGTATTGAGATTAGCCTCTAAATACGGGATTTGGACAGGCGTTGAACTTATTTCCGGACTACCTCACGAGACCGAAGAGGATATAAATACAACCATCAATTTTTTAATTAATAATAAAGAGCATATTGATATTGTATATCAGAATATTTTTGATTTACGGGATCACAGCCTGATGTTTCTTTATCCGAAAGATTATGGCTTAGAAAATATTCGCGAGCTCAACGTTTATAGAAAGCCGGGCGCTGATAATTTTAATATGAACAATCTTGTGCGATATAGTTTTGATGAAACGGATGGTTTGAGATGGGAGGATAAAAAGAAGCAAATGGTGTCTTCCCATCAGAAGGTTTCCAACGCAATAAACGCCGCGCCTGTGTATCCTCAGTTTCTGGAAGAACATGTACTTTTTTATCTGTATTCTAGGTTTAATGACAAGCAGGAGATAAAAAGATATTACACCGAGTCTGTAAAATATCTTTATTAAAAATGAGGCATATTAATGATGATTGAGCTCAAAAAAGAACAGCCAAAAATTTTATTAATCCAATCTCCTCCCTGGTCGAATTTGATGCCTCCACTGGGTTTAGCGTATTTAGCCACATATTTGAAGCAAAATTCAGTTCAAGTGGAGATCTTTGACCTGAATATAGATTTATATAATAGCGTAAAGACGGACAAGAAAGATGACCAGATCCAGGATGTCTGGTTTAACGACGATGTTAACTTTTGGCTTTCAGGCAAAGCGAACGCCTGTTTTATAAAAAACATAAAGTTAGCCGCTCAAAAAATAGTAGAAATGAATATTGGCGTAATTGGGATATCCGTACCAGGCGTAGGTATTTTATTCGCCAATGAACTTATAGGTGAGATAAAAGGTTTAAACTCAAATATCAAGATTATTGTTGGCGGATGGAGCACAAGCGTTAAAGAAGAGAAGGAGGGGTTTACAAAAAATAAAGTTGATTATTTTGTTATAGGCGAAGGGGAAAGGCCGTTACTGGGTATAGTCAAAAAGATATGCTTAAACGACGACGCGTTTATTTTAGAAAATTGCGACGTTTATAAAGATACTGAAAAAGACCAGGCTTTTTGTGTTCGAATAAAGGGCGAGCATGATATAAATCAGATCCCGTACCCTACTTTTGAAGAATTCGATTTATTGCTATATGAAGATAAAATGACTTTACCGATAATGGGAAGCAGGGGGTGCATAAATAGGTGTGTTTTTTGCCAGGACTGTCAGATGTTAGGAAAATATAAATGGAGAGACCCTAATGATATTGTAGCTGAAATAAAATATCACCTAAATCGCTATAAAATAAAACATCGAGCTTTTATAGATTTGCTGGTAAATGGCGATATAAATAGATTAGAAGTACTGTGCAACAGAATAATCAAGGAAGATATGGGCGTACAATGGTCTTGCCTGATCGCGGTCAGAAAAGACATGGGAAGCAAGATCTTTAAAAAGATGAAGGAGGCTGGTTGTAATCATGTTGTTTTTGGATGTGAAAGTTTTTCCCCAGAAGTCATAAAAAAAATGAAAAAAGGCTTTTCTCCGGATGAAGCCATGGAAAACTTAAAAGCCGTCTATGAGAGCAATATTGAAAAAATAGATATCAATCTAATTGTAGGGTTTCCGGGAGAAAATGAGGAAAACATAGCTCAAACGTTAAAATTTTTGGAAGACAATAAAAGATATATTACCGCTATAGGAAATATCTGTCTATTGAAAATTCTTTTTGGAAGCTATATGTCTTACCATTGCGATGAATATAATATTGAACCTAGCTCAGCGCGTGATGGCATGAGATGGCATACGAAGGATTTCTCAAGTACTTATGAAAAAAGGCGTTTAAGCGCCAAGAAATACATAGATAAGATTGTAGAGCTAGACATCCCGATTGACAAAGACCCTGATGGTTTAAAGAAAAACTATGAAGAGGATAACCGAATTAGATTATATTGCAAGAAAGCGTCTATGCTTATCTATGCCAAACAACACTCTCTTGCCAGAGAAAAACTGGAAGAAGGCCTGAGGAAATTTCCAGACAGCCCGGATTTAATAAGAATTTCAGAGAGGTTGTTCTGCGAAGAAGCGTCGCTTTTTATCAGCGCCAAACAATACGCTCTTGCCAGGGAAAAACTGGAAGAAGGCCTGAAGAAGTTTTATCGCAGCCAGGATTTATTAATAACTTTAAAGAGGTTATTTTGCGAAGAATCGTCGCTTTCTATCAACTCCAAACAATATGCTCTTGCCAGGGAAAAACTGGAAGAAGGCTTGAAGAAGTTTCCAGAAAGCCGTGATTTATTAATAAATTCGGAGAGATTGTTTTGCGAAGAAGCGTCGCTTTTTATCAGCGCTAAACAGTGCGCTCTTGCTAGGGAAAAACTGGAAGAAGGCTTGAAAAAGTTTCCTAAAAGCTTGGGCTTGCTGAGAGTCTCAGAGAGGTTGTTTTGCGAAGAAGCGTCGCTTTTTATCAGCGCTAAACAATGCGCAGCCGCCAGGGAAAAACTAGAAGAAGGCCTGAAGAAGTTTCCCGAAAGCTGCGATTTATTAATAGCTTCAGAGAGGTTGTTTTGCGAAGAAGCGTCGCTTTTTATCAGCGCCAAACAATACGCGCTTGCCAGAGAAAAACTGGAAAAAGGCCTGAAGAAGTTTCCTGAAAGCTTGGGCTTGCTGAGAGTCTCAGAGAGGTTGTTTTGCGAAGAAGCGTCGCTTTTTATCAGCGCTAAACAGTGCGCAGCCGCCAGGGAAAAACTGGAAGAAGGCCTGAAGAAGTTTCCCGAAAGCTGCGATTTATTAATAGCTTCAGAGAGGTTGTTTTGCGAAGAAGCGTCGCTTTTTATCAGCGCTAAACAGTGCGCAGCCGCCAGGGAAAAACTGGAAGAAGGCCTGAAGAAGTTTCCCGAAAGCTTGGGTTTGCTGAGAGTCTCAGGGAGGCTCTATGGCCAAACTAATCAATGGCTATCTGTAGAAAAGATATGCAATGAAATCATGAGATTGGATCCGGAAAATAAAGGCGCTAAATTTGAATTAGGCCAGGCGTGTCTAAGGCAGAATAAATTAAAACAAGCGCACAAAATTTTTGTTGAACTGGAAAAGCAGTCCTATATAAATTATCATATCTATAATGAAATGGGCCTGATTAGCCTGAGGCTGAATGATTATACAAGAGCTCGATCGGAATTTGAAAAAGGCCTTTCCTTGTATCCTGATAATTCCTATCTCGTCTTAAATCTTGGATTCACATTTTTGTATCAAAATAAATACGCTGAAGCGGAAGAGTGTTTTAAGAAGGCCATATTATTAAGCGATCATTTATCAGATGCGTATGCCGGGCTGGGTTTTGTATATTTTTATTTAGGTAAACACGATCTAGCGGAAGTGGAATTTAAAAAGGCCTGTCAATATGATACAAAATCAATAAGGGCGTTGACCGGGTTGGGCCGTTTATTCCATGAAAATGGAAATTATCAATTGGCTGAGGAAAAGTTTAGAGAAGCAATAGCTGTTAATGAATGCATCCCGGAGATTTACTCGTCATTAGAGCAGGTTTTGATAAAGATGGGAAAAATGGATGAAGCAGGCTATTGTAGACAAAAGGGGCAGGATTTAATAAAACATCAATCAGAGTAAGGTATGAAACAGGCGCAAGATAGATTGTTTTCTTTAAACGGAGACGAAAAATGGCAATAATGACGGATACTGACGCTAAGCCAAGGATGTGTAATTTATCTATTTCTCTGGGCTGCATGCTTAGGTGTAAAATTTGTTACCACTGGCAAAATGACGAAAAAGGCATTGTGCGCCCGAGCTTAGATGAGTGGAAAAAATTTATTTCTTCTTTGAAAGGGCGCGTAGCCCCTGATTTTACTATTGTATTTGGAGGAGGGGAGCCGCTTTTGTTTCCGGAAGAATTGATAGAATTAATTTTATTTTCTTCAAAAATTGGATTTAAAACCGCGTTGGCGACAAGCGGGCATACGATTAACGAAAGATTTGCCGATCGCTTGGCAAAATCAGGGTTGAATAATATAGATTTAACAATATTCAGCTTATCGGATAACGTTCATGATTTTTTAAGAGGCGTTGATGGGAGCCTGGCCAAGGTCCTAAACGCCATAAGATGTCTTGAGCAGTTCAGCGGAACTTTAAATATAGGCATTAATACTATTGTAACGAAACCGTCTCTCGAGGGCCTCATTGAACTTACGGAATGGGTTAATAACAATACGCACTTAAGGGGTATAAATTATCAGGCTATAACAAGGCCTTTTCATACGCCTTTTGTTGAGGAATGGTATAAGCTTGACAGGTATAGTTTTCTTTGGCCGGATGATTTTGATAAACTAGAATCAGTCCTCGACGGCCTCATTAGGCTAAAACAAAAAAATTACCACATAGCCAATCCCGTGTCGCAATTTATGATGTTCAAGAATTTTTTTAGGCATCCTTCAAGCTTTATTAAGCCGATAACCTGCAACCTTACCAAGGGAAGATTTTTTACCATTAATTCCGACGGTGGCGTGGGGTTATGCCCATACATGGAATCATTGGGTAATATCAAAGAAGGCGATTTTAAAGAATTATGGCACTCTGAACTCGCCGTGACGGTAAAAAACAAAATTGAACAATGTAAAACAAACTGTCATCATCTTATTAATTGCTGGTATGAGGAGGAAAAACATGGACAAGATCAAAGTCGGTAACCCTCTTTTTTGTGATCTAATTGTTTCGCATAGATGTTTTTTTAAGTGTAAAATGTGCATTGATTGGAAAACTCCGCCAAACGCAGCCGTATTGAATTTCAACGAAGCTAAAAAATTTATAGACAACCTTTCCGATCTTATAGATTACAAGATTGATATAAATATAATGGGCGGAGAGCCTTTTATGTTAGATTGGCTTTTACCGTTGTGCGATTATATTCACTATAAAGGATTCAAAGCAATTATATCCACAAACGCATATCTGATTAATGAAGAAATGGCTAAGAAAATAAGAGATTCTCATCTCGGGGTTTTGGCTATTTCGCTGGATGGCATGAAAGCGGAAACGCATGATTCAATTCGAGGTAAAAAAGGCGCTTATTCAAAAGCCGTTGATGCGTTGGGATATTTAAAAAAATATCGTAATAACAATCTCCATATCAGTATCTTGTCTTTAATTTTAGAAAAAAATATTGAGGAATTGCCAAGGCTTGTAAAATGGACAAGAGAGACCGGCTTTGCGAATTCTATCTCTTTTTTAGCTCTTGTAGAGTCAGGCTTGGTAAAGCGCAAAGAAGGATGGTTTAGGCAAAGTAAATATGGCCGTTTATGGCCTCAGGATTTACGTAAAGTGAAAAAGAGCATAGACTCTATTAGCTTGTTAAAAAAACAAGGATATAATGTAGATAATCCATTTTCACAATTGGAGGCTTTTAAGGAATATTATAGTAATCCCGAAGAATTTGTTAGAAAAACTGAATACTGCATACACGATTACATTGTAGATCTAGATCCTACCGGAGACATTTTTTTAAGCGGGCATAAACTGGGTTCAATGAAAAGCAGCGGAGCTCTTAAGAAACTATGGTTTTCAGAAGAAGCGGATAAAATAAGAAAATATATAGATGCGCACGGGTGCGATACTTCTCGATCATGTCTTATAAATTTTACTTGCGCCTTTACACAGGATGGAGATAAGCAATCAGATTATTTTGGGAAAATGGCTATTTATTATCAGGCGGCGGAAAAGTATGACCTCGCGCTTATTCATTTTAAAAAGGCAATAGAAAAAAATCCCAAAAATGTAAATTTGCATTTAGGCGCAGCCTATAACTATTTAAAACTAAAAGATTATAAGGCGGCCTTAAATGAATATAACGAGGCGCTTAGATTAAATCCTGATTGCGGAATAGACCGTAATAATTACATAGAGGCAACGAACGGCAGTTTAGAAACCGATAAGAATTAAGAATAAGAATCCATAAATGAACACTGAAAGACAAAACAAGATAGGATACAAGATGCTTAAGATCGGCCCAATGGGCGATGCATCTTTATGTACGCATGTATTTATATAATAAAAAACAAGATTTGTTAAAATTCTCTATAATTTCTCTGATAGTTATTGTTTGTGTCATTTATCTTCCGCATTGTTTAAATCGAGATAATAACCCTAATGTACTTTTAATTAGTATCGATTCCTTGAGGAGCGACCATTTGGGTTGCTATGGATACAAAAGGAACACCTCTCCCGCTATAGATGAACTAGCTAAGGAAGGAGTTTTGTTTAGCAAAGCCTTTGCACAATCTTCACATACTGCCCCATCATTGGGCACCATATTAACTTCTACTATGCCGAATATGCATTCATTATTAGAATTTGGATATACATTAAATCCTAATCTTCCTACTATCGCTGAAGTTTTGAAATCCAAAGGGTATAAAACTATGTTTGCAGCAAGTGGTGTAAAAAGTCTTCATGGATTTGATAAAGGTTTTGATATATTTTATGTTCCAACAGAGAATTCATACGGTATATCTAGTAGAGTAATAAATTTTTTTCAAAAAAATTTAAATAAACCTTTCTTTATTTGGGTTCATTATTTTGATGCCCATTCTCCATATACCATAAGTTATCCTCCGGCAAGGTCATCTTATAGTAACTTATTTATAAATGATGGACTGTACGATAAGGAAAAAAAATTACCTGTTATCGTTAAAGCTGGGCATGAATATATATATGATAAAGATAGTTGTTTTGGAGGACTGCCAGAAGCATTGTCCAAAGAAAGAGGAGGTATAGTTAATCCTGATTATTATATTGCCCACTATGATGGAGCTATTAGAGCGATAGATAATGAAATCGGGAGGATGTTAAAGAATTTAATAAAACTCAAATTGGATAAGAAGACGATGATTATTGTTACATCCGATCATGGCGAGCTGTTTGGTGAACACAATTATTATTTTCTCCATGGATGGTTTTTATACGAACCACTTATCAGGGTCCCGCTGATTATCAAATATAATAAGGTTATTCCACGAAATAAAATAATCGACACTCAAGTTAGCGCTCATCTCGATATAGCGCCAACCATTCTAGATATTTTAAAAATAGGTAAGATTAAGAAAATGGAAGGTGTAAGTCTCTTAGGAATAATTTTAGGAAAAAAGAAATATCCTTACCCCTATATCTTCTCTGACGAAGGCCATACAGTAAAATCTATTATAGATAATGAGTGGAAGTTGGTATATACTGAGCGCAATAATATAGGATTTGAGCTTTATAATTTAAAAAACGACCCGATGGAATTAAACAACTTAATGTATTTAGAAAAAAATAAAGTTGAATTCTTAAAACAAAAATTAGATAAATATAAACATGCAAATTTTCAGAAGCCAATGTTAGATGAAGACACAGAAACTAGATTAAGATCTTTAGGGTATATTCAGTAGGTTTTAAATAATTGATTGTTTCTATGGAGGCTGGGGTTGTGCTGCGTAAAATACTTTTTATAAGCCTGCCAGGCTTACTAATATTATTATTTATTGTCGAAGCAGGTTTAAGAGTAGGCGGTGTTTTATATTTGAAGCTTCGCCATCCAGAAACATATGTCAAGCTTGCATATAAGACAAAAAATACATTTAGTATTCTATGTCTTGGGGATTCGTTTACATTTGGCTCTGGGACTTCACCCGAGAATAGCTATCCCAGGCAATTGGAGCGTTTATTGTGGAAAAATATAAATAAAGACATAAATGTGATTAATGCGGGTTGTCTGGGGAATACTTCCTCTTTACTTTTGAATAATTTCAAGAAAGATATTGCCAGGTATAATCCAGACATCGTAATAGTAATGGTGGGTCTTAATAATTTCTGGAATTTTGAGGACAGCAGTTATTTTATTTTATATAAAGACAAGGCAGGTTATTTTGAAAAGATAAATAACTCCTTGAGTCACTTAAGGATATATAAACTGATAAAAATAAGTTATCTTAATTATAAAAATAGTAAAAAAAATAATCTAAATAAAATACGCGCTAAAATAAGCGAAGAATCGTTGAAACTCTCATCGCTTGGAACAGAGTTGTTTTTAAAGGGCAGCTATGATTTAGCCAAGGAAGCGTTGCAGAGAGCGGCGGTGTTGGATAAAAATAATTACGAGTCTCATCTATGGTTAGCACATATATATAACGCTCGTTCAGAATTTAAAGAAGGCCAGGAAGAGTTATGGAAAGCGGTTGAAGCCATATATGAATGGGACAATAACTTAGTTTATAATGTGATTTGCAGGATTCCGGCGCAAGAAGATCCTAGCGGGGCTAAAACAGAGCTAAACAAGATTAAAGAATATATTAAAGCTAAATACTCAGGAGATAATGAGAAAAGAAAAAGCCTGGTAAGGATAATTGATGCAAAGTTAGATTTTTTGGAAGATAAGAGGGTTATCCAAAGAGTATTAGAATATGATTTGGAAGAAATAACAAGACTGGCAAAAAGTCGAGGCATTACGCTTATTTTGCAGAACTATCCTCATGATAATTTTTCGCTGAACGGCGTTTTTCAAAAAATAAGCAATAAATGCAACGTTACCCTGGTAGACAATTTTAAGATGTTTCAGGAAATAGAAAAATACGGCAATATAGGGGATTTTCTTGTGCCTGATAAACATTGTAATGATAAAGGCTATAGAATAATAGCGAAAAATATCTACGGCGCATTGGTAGAACATAGACTTCTTCCTGTAGATGAAGAATGGCTACTAGAGCAGGAGCAGGGCAAGGAGAAGCGGTAGATCGTGTCAGTGTGGAGTATTTTACAAGGCCAAGTTTTGTAATATGATTTGTAATACAGGAGGAGAAAAATGCTGCAATACGCCGATGTCGGAATAAAAAAGAAAATGTTTAATTTTATCCATGTGGTTTTAACCGTTAATTGCATATTGCGTTGTAAGATGTGCTTTAATTGGAAGAACAAAGAAGAGAATGAGATAGAGGGAGAACATATAAAAGCGGCGATAATAGCTTTACATGAAAATGGCCTGCTGGCTGACAATCTATCGGTAAATTTCGGAGGAGCCGAGGCGCTTTTAAGAAAAGATGTTTTTGATTTGATTAAGGTAGCTGCGGAAAGGAACTTAAGCACTGCTTTATGCACAAGCGGCTACCTGTATAATGAAGATATCTCTAAGAAGATTACTGATTCAGGATTAAAATGCATAGCCTTGCCTTTAGATAGCTCAGACCCTAAGAAACATAACTATCTAAGGGGGGTTGACGGGGTATTTGAAAAGGCCATGCAGATAATCCAAGAACATCCAGGCAAGGTAGCCCTAACCTGCACTATATCCGAATATAATATTGAAGAAATTTGTAAAATAGCGGAATGGGTAGAAGCTAATGATAATGTCGCGCAGATGGGGTTTCAGGCCATAGTCAGTCCTCTAGGCATAAATTGGGAAGGCGCTCCCAGAAGAGAATGGATTAGCCGTTCCGAATTCGGCCACTTATGGCCTAAGGATATGAAAAAAGTTAACGCCAATATAGATAAATTGATTAAAATTCGCAATAATTCAAAAAAAATATATACTACCGAAAAACATCTGAACTTCTTTAAAGATTATTTCGAAGACCCTTTTAAGATCTGTAGAAACGCTAAGTGCAGAGTAGGGGATAATGCGCTCACCATTATGAACAAGGGCGATGTCGTATTCTGTCATGACATTGAGCCTCTCGGTAATATCAGGGAGAAAAATATAATTGATATTTTATCCGGCCCAAAAGTCCTAGAGGTGAAGCGAAAAATGTTGGATTGCACGCAGGTGTGCGAGTTTTATGTGAATTGTTTTTTTGAGGAATAGCCTATGCCGCAGAATCAGCTAGATCAAAAAAAGAAAGAGAATAAAATCGCTTTGATTTCCGGCCTGTTTCTTTACATGCAGGACAGCAAAGCGTACGAATATACGTTCTGTCCTCCGATGGCCCTAGGGGTGTTATTTACGCAATTAAAAAAGAGAGGATATGACGTCTGTCAGGATGATTTAAGCATACGGTTTCACCGCAATAATTTTGGCGTAAACAAGGATGCGAAATTCAAGCGTGACTTATTTTTTCAGGAAGAAAAAATCCTGGAATATGTGAAAACCGGAGAAGGTGATGAGTTGGAAAAAGAAATCTCGGTAATCTTGGAGAGCTCGCCCATCGATTACAAGAGCATAGATGTTTGGCTTATATCTATACCTGAAAATGCCCATAACCCCAGCAATGTTTTATTTGCGCTTGCGCTTTCAAAATTTTTAAAGAAAAGGTATATGCCTTATATTGTTTTTGGCGGCCACAGTTTTTCTATCGCGTTGATGATAAGCAAATATGCCATTAATGGGATTGTTGATTTTATTGTCGCCGGAGAAGGCGAAGAAGCGGTCATAGACGTGGTAGATAAAATTCAGCAAGAAGAGGGCAAGGAATTTTCCAAGGAAGTAAGGATGATTGATAAGCCAACGGATATTATAGTCGCTCCTGATTTTTCAGGCCTGGAGCTGGAAAAATATAATTTAACTTTTTTGGACTGTAGTAAAGAGCTTGAGGTAAATAATAAAGTTATACGAGATTTTTTCGCATCAAATACGCTGGTTTTACAATATAAGTTTATAAGAGGATGCCCTAATAAATGCGCTTTTTGCGCGTCTTCCGGGCCAGGGCTTAGAGCTGTCCATAAATCAAAAGAGGTTGCAGATGACATAGAGCTGATGCAGAAACGATTCAAGCCAACCGGATATTTTTTTCTAAACGATACGATTAATATTTCCAAGAGCTATATAACCGAGATATGCGACGAGATCTGCAGAAGGGGCTTAAAGATATTATGGAGCGATTGCGCAACCGCCGTAGGGATGGATAAAGAAACGTTGGAAAAAATGAAAAAATCCGGTTGCATAAGGTTGATTTTTGGCATGGAGACGGGAAGTCAGAGCATGCTAAAGAGGGTAAATAAAGAAGTCAAGCTGGATGAACTGGAGGGCGTTCTGAGAGAGGCCTATAATTGCGGCATTTGGACGGGTATAGAAGTTATATGCGGCCTTCCTCATGAAACAAATGCGGATATAAAAATGACCATTGATTTTTTGTCCAAGAATAAGAGCTATATCGATAAAATTTATTGCAATATGTTTGATTTGCGGACTCATAGCCTAATGCAGACACATCCTCAAGATTATGGCATAGAAAATATCCAACAAGTAAACCTCTATAGCGACTCCTTAGCTAATTTTATAACTTTTTCGTTTGACGAAATAAATGGTTTGAAATGGGAAGATAAAAAAAAGCAAATAGTCGAATCTTTTTCTAGAGTGATGAGAGAAACAGAGAGCTTTTACGATGTCCCGTTTCATTTGCAGGAGCATTTGCTTTTTTATTTATATAATAATTTTCATAATAAAGCTATAATAAAGAAGCATTATGAGGAAATCAAGAAGTTGTTTAATCGGGATTTAGCGTAAGAGAAGGGGCTTGTAGCGCAATAATAACTTAGGAGGGAGCAATATGCAGAATGGTTCAAATGAAAACAATTTACCGGCTTTTTGTCTTTTGGTTGTTTCAAAAAAGTGCACTTTTAAATGCAAAATGTGCAATATGTGGAAGAATAAGGAAAGACAGATAGACAGGCAAGAACTTACCATGGAAGAGATGAAGGGATTCGTTGATGACCTGAAGAATGTCCTCAAGGAGCCTATCTTTATACATCTTATAGGAGGGGAAGCTCTTTTAAGGAAAGACCTAATGGATTTGGTAGCCTATATACGGCAGAACGGGTTTAACAGCTCCATTACAACCAATGGGTATTATATCGATGAAGATATGGCCAAAAGAATAGTAGATTCTCGCCTTACCGGGATATTTCTTTCGCTGGATGGTTTTAAAGAGGAAACTCACGATTACCTGCGCGGGGTAAAGGGAAGCTATCGGAAGGTTATGGATGCGATTGAATTGTTGGATAAATATCGGGGTGGCGATAAAGGGAATAGGTTAAGTATCGGGATAACCATGACCTTGATGGAAAAAAATCTGGACGAGGTAATGGATTTAGTGGAGTGGGCTAATAGTAATGAAAAAATAAATGATCTTTTTTTAAACGCATGCTTACAGCCATTTGATCCTGATGAGTATGAAAAAAAATGGTATCTCAATGAAAAAAATAACGATGTCTGGCCGCAGGATGTGAATAAGGTAGGCGATATCCTGGAGCAACTGGCGATACTTAAAGAAAAAGGATACAAAATCTGCAATCCCCCGGCGCAATTAAGGCTGGTTAAAGAGTATTTCAAGAACCCCTATAGATTTATTCATGATAGTAAAATCAAATGCCCTCGGGGAGACTTGGCTCCGGAGATAAACGCCTATGGCGATATTAATATGTGTTTTTGCATGGAGCCGATCGGAAATATAAGAGAAAAGAAATTTTCGGAGGTATGGTTCTCAAAAGAAATGGAAAAAGCCAGAAAAGAAATAAATAGCTGTAAAAAAGACTGCGATATCGCCGTAAATTGTTTTTATAAAATAGAAAACATCACCAACGCATAAACCATGAACGCTATGAAAATAAAAATAATCCGCTTGCCGACTTTTTTTGATTATTGGGACACTAATTCATCGGAGATGAACTGTAGCCTGCTGCCGCCTTTAGCCCTGGCGCTTATCACGGGTTATTTGCGCCGCAAAGGATTTAATATTATTCAGGATGATTTAAATATAAAGATATTTTATGAAAGAAGATATAAGCAGTATAAATTTAATCAGGATCCATTCTTTGACGAAGAGAGGATTTTACGTTACTGCCGCGATAATCAGCCGGATTCAGAGCTTGAGGCGATCTTTGAAAGTTTGGAAGAAAAATGTCCGGTTAAAGGTTATGACGTTATTCTGCTCTCTATTCAGGAGAGCCTGCGTAATAAGACAAATGTTTTTTTCGCGATTGCGTATGCAAAATATTTAAAGGCAAGATATAACCAGTTTATTGTTTTAGGCGGCTTTGGAGTGGCTGTTAGATTGCTTTATCTGGAACATGATTACCCTTTTATAGATTTCTATGTTATTGGAGCGGGCGAGAAGGCTTTGGAAGTTTTGCTAAAAGGAAAAATGGAAAATGCGGATCTCTTAAAGCTTGAAGGGGTTTATTATGAAAGAAACAATCGCGTAATCAGCGCAAGTTACAATGAGATTGAAGAGCCTACGTTTGATGACTTGCCGTTAGATTATTATAAATACCGCGGCCTGCATGCAGACTACGTAGAACCTGGCGTCAAAGATTTAGTCGAAGAATTTCATAACTCCGGTACTTTTATTATACCTTTTGGATTCATAAAGGGCTGCCCCTATAAATGCATATTTTGTTCTGAGTCTAATGGAAAATTAGAGTTTTTCATGTCTCCGGAAAAGGCGGTGAGTATTCTGGAACATTTACAGGAAAAATATCGTCCCACGGGGTACTTCTTTTTGAATAATGAGGTCAATATCAGCCATAAATACGTGGAAGAGTTTTGTGATTTGATTATAAAGCGCAGATTAAAGATCTCCTGGAGCGATTGCGCCCGGGCGAATTTTAATAATAAAAAACAGCTGGAAAAAATGAAGGAGGCCGGCTGTATACGGCTGATCTTTGGGATTGAAACCGGGAGCAAAAGGCTGCTTAACTATATTCGTAAAGATGTCATAGTAGAGCAGCTGGAGCAAACCTTGCGTTGGACTCATGAACTAGGTATTTGGTCCGGGATAGAAATTATCTGCGGCATGCCTCATGAAAGAGATGAAGACATTGAAGAGACAATCGAGTTTTTAACCCGCAACAAAGAATATATTAACAGATTTTATTATAATACCTTTGATTTAAGAGGCGGAAGCCTATTGTATCACGAGCCGCATAATTACGGGATTACCAATATTTTTGATGTCAATGAGGCCGTATCTTACGAAGAGCGAAAGTATAGTAAAAACTTTACTCAATTTGGATTTGATGAGGTCAATGGACTGAAATGGGAGGCGAAGAAGAAACAAATATTGGCTTCCTACGACCAGGTGGTAAGCGCTATGGGTGGATATGAAGGGTTCCCTACTTATGAAGAAGAGCATTTTTTATTTTTTTTATATAAGAAATACGGGCATGACATGCAAAAGGTGCGCCAATTATTTAGAAAATGCGCGCAAGAAAAAGGTAAGTATCGGGATTACCTGAGGACAATTAAGGGCTAATTTTATATGACTAAGGAAAAAATTGAGCTAGGGATAAGCCTTAATAATAATTGTAATTTTCATTGCCGGATGTGTCATATCTGGAGGCAGGAACAAGGAGAGAATAAGCTCGATTTTTCAAAATGCAGCAAACTTATTGATGATCTGGAAATGTTTGAGGTCAAAGGAGTCCGCCTGAGCGGCGGGGACCCGTTTTTGGTGCCTTGGGCGTTGGATTTGGCGTATTATATAAGCAGCAAAAAGGGCTATCACGTCGTTGCCACTACAAACGGTTCGATGATCGATGAGCTGTTTGCTAAGCGAATAGCGGCCTCAGGAGTAAGTAGCCTTAATCTTTCTCTGGACGCCTATACTGCCGGGACTCATGATGCAATCAGGGGCATGCCGGGAAGCCATCAGAGAATACTTAGAGCAATTGATTATATGTCTTCAAAATCGGATCAAATCAGGATAGGAATAAATACGGTTTTTTCCAACCTAAACCTGGATGAGGTCATTCCTCTTACAGAAATGGTGGGAAAAGATAAAAGAATAGATCATATTTATTTTATGGCAGTGATGCAGCCTTTTGGGACTAACCCGGATCCGGAATGGTTTCTCAAAAAAGAATTTTCTTCTCTCTGGCCCCAGGATTCGGTTAAGGTAGGCAACATTTTGGACCAGCTTGTTTGTCTGAAGGAAAAAGGGTGTAAGGTCAACAATAGTTTTGCTCAAATAAGGACATTCAAGGACTATTTTAAGGACCCGCTTAATTTTACAAAAAAGAATAAATGTAATTTGGGGAAAGAAGCTGTGGAGGTTAACCAGTCAGGGGACGTGTATCTGTGTTATTATTATGGAAGCATCGGCAATATCTTCAATGATAGCTTGTTTAATATTTGGAATTCGGAAAAAGCAAACCAGATTCGGAGAAAAATAGAAGACTGCCGACAAAATTGCAACCTTTTGGTTAACTGTTATTTTGAGGATGAAAATGTATAGACCGCGAATCTGTTCTATAGAGCTTTTTAGAAAATGCTGTTTACGCTGCCGGATGTGCTACATGTGGAAGGCTAAAGAAGAAACTGATGTTATTGACAAGGATCTTCTCTATGAGCTTGCCGATCAGCTTCAGGAAGTTTTGGTTGGGACAAAAGAAGTTGTTTTTAGCGGAGGAGAGCCGTTATTATATGAAGATATCGTAAATATTATAGAAGCTTACAGCCAAAAGGGATTTAAGGTAGGAATGGCGTCGAACGGGGTCTTGATTAACCAGGACATGGCCGGGCAATTAGTGGAAGCCGGGTTAAAAAATATTCAGCTATCTTTTGACAGCTGTCATAAAAAGACCCATGATTTCTTACGGGGGGTAGACGGCGCGTATGAAAAAATTTTAAAAGCTGCCGAATATCTGAGTGATTATAAAGACAGGATATCTGTATGCGCTCAGACAGTGATTTCCGGAGCAAATATGGATGAAATTGTTGATACAATAAAATTTGTCAGGGATGATAAAAGGTTTGACGCTATCTCTTTTATGGCTGTAACTACTCCTTTTTTTGCGCCTATTGGAGATGACTGGCAATCCAGCGAAGAATTTTCCTTTCTTTGGCCCAAAGAAAAAATCAACCGCGTGATCGATGAAATTATTGAAATGAAAAAAGATGGCTATCCTATCGCCAACCCTGTTTCACAATTTGAACTATTTAGGGCGTATTTTAATAATCCTCATGAAAGGAAAGAGGGGATAGTGTGCCGGTTAGGGGATTATGTCTTGAGCATTAACCCCAAAGGCGAGGCCAGGCTCTGTTGTTTTATGCAACCAATCGGCAATATTAAAAAGCAATCGTTAATAAATATGCTGGATTCTGAAATGGTGGATGGGTATCGGAAAACCATGCGTGACTGCAACAAGGTGTGCAATACGATAGTAAATTGTTTTTTTCAGGACCCGATATAAAAGGCTATCCAATGGACGCTAAATTTAAATATTGCAGCATATTGACTAACACTAATTGCATGTTAAAGTAGCTAGATGCGCAAGATGCGTGAAAGAAGCTGCAGCCTGCAGTCAACTGTTTTTTTTGGGGAGAATAGGGGAGAAAAATGGAACACGATTTGTCTAAAAATAGTATCCAACAGTGTGATCTTATCGTTACCGAGAATTGTTCTTTGCGCTGTAAGGTGTGCCATATCTGGAAGCATAAAAAAGACGATCGAAAGATAAGCCTTAAAGAATATGCTGATTTTATCGCTTCCTTAAAGGAATTTTCCAAAGATAGATTGCAGATGCAGTTTGTAGGAGGGGAGCCGCTGTTAAAAGACGGAGTGCTGGAATTAATAAAATACGCCTCCAGACAAGGTTTCTCCACTACGATGACAACTAATGGGTTTCTTATAGATAAAAAAACTGCAGATGGAATAATAGACTCCGGTTTAAATACTATCGGGTTTTCCTTAGAAAGTTTAAAGGAGGCAAAGCATGATTTTCTAAGAGGGGTTCCCGGCGTTTCTAAAAAAGTAATGGAGGCGATAGGCTATTTTAGTCAGCAGCCTTCTATGCAAATATTTATCTCATCTATCATAACCGGGGAGAACCTGGATGATATCGTTGAGCTTGCGGAATGGGTAAATCAGGACGCCAGGATAAATTTTATATACTTCCAGGCAGTGATGCAGCCTTTTGCTATGCCGGAGGATGATTTTTGGTATAAATCCGAGGAATGCAGATTTTTATGGCCTGATATAGATAAGGTGTCCGGGGTGCTGGATAAATTAGCCGAACTTAAAAAAAAGGGATATAAGATTAACAATCAAGCAGGCCAGTTTGAAGCGTTTAAAGCCTATTTTAGAGATCCTCAGAAATTTATCAAAAAGACAAAATGTAATCTAGGATATAATTCTTTTACGGTTTTACCCGATGGGAATATCTTTCTTTGCTTTTCAATGGAACCGATCGGCAATATCAAGACTGACAAGATAGACCAGATTTGGTTTTCCGAGAGAACCAATGAAATAAGGCGACAAATCGACAATTGCAGGCGTAATTGCAAGCTGATGATCAATTGTTTTTTTGAAGAAGAAGAAAAATAATTTTTTAATTAATGAAGAACTGCCTCTAAAAAAGGAGTCAAAAAAAATGGAGCATGACAGAGCTTTAAAAGAAGCAAAATCGTTTGACCCAAGCTGGCCTCGCTATGGCTGCGCTTTAATTAACAGGAATTGTATATTGCCGTGCAAGATGTGCCTAAATTGGAAAAATCAAGCCGAGAGCCCCGGCAATAAATTCAAGTATTTCAAAAAATACATTGATGGCTTGGCTGAATTTGTAGACTACCCTATGGAAATTAATATCATGGGCGGAGAGCCGCTAATTGAGGATTGGGTGTTCGATTTAGTGAAAGTGGTGGAGGATAAAGGGTTCACGTCCATTATTTCTACAAACGCCTATCTGATCGACGATCAAAAGGCAAAACAAATTATGAGCTCTCCTTTGCGGGTAGTAGGAATTTCGCTAGACAGCATTGATAGTCAGGTTCATAATTTTTATCGAGGCAAACCAGATGTTACCGAGCGTGTTTTTGAAGCCATACGCTTATTGGAAAAATATAAACTTCCAAACAAAGCGCCGGTAGTGGACGTGCTCACGCTTTTTATGAAAAAAAATCTCGACGGCATTATCGACCTTGTTAAATGGGTTGATAAAAACAATTTTATAAGCAATGTCGCTTTCTCGGCTTTATTGAATTCGATACTTCCTCCAGGAGAGGAGAATTGGTTCCGGAGAGATGAGTATAAGGATATTTGGCCTGACGATATTAAAAAAATATGCGAAGTGGTGGATGAATTAATCCGCATGAAAAAGAATGGCAGCCATATTGTCAATCCGATTTCACAGCTGGAGGCTTTTAAGGAATATTATAAAAACCCCATCGAATTCGTCTACTCTACGCCATATAGTATAAAAGATTTTGTCATAGAGATGGAATCTGCCGGAGAGCTGTATCTTAGCGGGCATAGATTAGGCAATATCAATGACGCTAAGACATTAAAGGAGCAATGGCAATCAGAGGAAGCTGATAGAATCCGGGAAAAAATTGCAAAATATGGTTCAGAGAGCGCCAGATCAGCTTTAATAAATTTCATTTGCATTTTCCAGCAAGATAAAGGCAATGAATTAGATTGTTCTACAAATGTGAAAGATTTTGTTGGTTATCAAAGCCGAAAAGGTTTTTATTTTCAGAAACAAGGTAAACATAAGGAAGCCTTGGAACATTTCAGGAGGGCTTCAGAATGCGATCCTGGCGATTCTGGTGTGCGTATCGGGGTTGCCCATAATTCTTTAAAATTAGGTGATTATAAAACTGCAGTCGAGGAATATAATAAAGCTTTTCAGCTAAGCCCCGGATTGGAATTAAAAGAAGAGTTTGTCGATAATTATAAAAGCGCAATAAGCGGCTTGTCGGAAATTATTGCGCGGGAAAAGAAAATTAATCCTAAAAAGGATTGAAAGGAAGAGATGGATGTCAGGAAGCCGGCATTTTGTTCAATAGAGGTATTATATAGCTGCATATTGAAGTGTAAGATGTGCCATATGTGGAAGAACCCCAGATCTTTAGAGGAGATGACCGTCTCGGATTGGAAAAAATTTATTGTTGGACTGAAGGAATTTACGGGCACCGGCACCTCGATAAATATAACCGGAGGAGAGCCTTTGCTTAAAGAAGATGTTTTAGATTTAGTGCGTTTTTCCGTCCAAAGCGGTTTTAACGCGGTTTCAATGACTACTAACGGGTTTTTGATTAATAAATCTACGGCTTCTGCCATAGCTGATTCAGGCCTGAATATGATTTCTATGTCTCTGGAGAGCCTGGATGAAGTAGTGCATGATAATATTAGAGGCGTGAAAGGCGCTTGCAGGAAGGTAATGGAGGCTTTTGAGTATTTCAGAGATTACCCCGGAGGGCTTAAAAAATTGGGGATGCAGACTATAATTATGGGGCCGAATTTAGAAGGGATATTAGACTTGGTTCAATGGGCGCATAAAAGAAAGATCTCCATCTATTTTATGGCGATTGCCCAGCCATTATGCCTGTCTTTACCAAGCAATTGGTATTTAGAATCCGAATATAGTTTTTTATGGCCAAATGAAAAAGCAAGATTATTCGAGGTAATAGACAGCCTTATAAAATTTAAAGAGGATGGCGTTGATATTGGTAATTCAGCAGCTCAGCTAAGGGCTTTTAAAACTTATTTTACGGATCCCAACGATTTTGTGAAAAAATATAGGCAATGCAGAATGGGCGATGGGATGCTTAAAGTGGATCCTCAGGGGAACGTGGCGCTATGCGCTGAAAAAGGATCCATTGGGAATGTTCGCGCTGACAGAATAGATGACTTATGGTTTTCTGAAAAAGCGGCCAAGGTTAGGGAATCGATTAAATCTTGCAAGACGAATTGCCCTCAGCTTATCAACTGTTTTTTTGAAGATTAATAAGGTTTCTATCTTATCTTAAAAAGGAATGATCATAAAGTTCATTAAACAACAGGATCAGACTGATTATTTATCCAACAGACAGGATAAGTCGCGGTTTTTTAAAGGCTTATCAGGTTTTCTCAAGGCCAGAATAGGTGTTTCCTATTTAGCCTTGTTCCTACTTTTTTTATTCCACATCGTAAATAATATCGTGATTATCTCAAAAGATACCACGCCTTTTATTGGGGATACCTCGGGTCTTTATATTCAAAGCTGCCATTATTCAAGATTAATGCTGGACGCTATTCGGTCTTTTGATCTGCGCGCCCTGCTGTCTATCTTTAGAAATATGCCGTTAAACGGACAGCTCTTTGCTTTTGTGGCTACGCCTTTTTATTTTTTTCTGGGGATTAGCCATGATGTCGCAGTTATTTCTAACCAGATCTTTTTCTTGGTGTTGATATTGAGTATATTCGGGATCGGCAGGGTTTTATTTAATAATACGGCCGGCCTTCTGGCGGCTTTCATTATTTCTTTTTATCCGTCAGTATTTGGTTTTTCCAGGATTTACATGCTGACATTTCCGGCATTGTCTGTGACTACGCTATGCGTATATTTATTGATTAAATCAGATGGATTTAAAAAGCGCAAATATTCTATATTCTTCGGTTTGGCTTGCGGCTTGGGAATATTATTAAGACCGCGTTTTCTGACTTACATCTTTGCCCCGGCTCTTTTTTACATATTAAAATATTTTATATCTTTATGTAAACAAAAACAGGGTTTAGTAAAGTTGCCGGTAAAACAGGTTATAATTAATGTCTTTTTTTCAATTATTTTCTTCTGGGTTTTTCTTTATCCCTGGATTTCGCTCGACGCTTTTTTAAAATACATTGATTACCAGAGGATGTGGTCATCGCTGCCCAGTTTTTCCAATATTATCCCAACATTTTTGCACTATCTTTGGTTTATGCTTGGCGTGCAATTGCATTGGTTTTTTTCTTTTTTGTTTTTAACGGGATTAATAGTTTCTATTTTTTCTAGAAACAGCATGCTGAAGATTTATTTTCTTCTAGCGTGGTTTATAGTTTCTTTGATCGTTCTTTCCAGCTTTGGGTTAAAGCAATATGCTCGCCTTGTGATCCCTTTATGCGTTCCTCTTGCGCTTATTACTTCCGCAGGATTAGAAAAGTTAATAAAATTCAGGCTCGGTAGATATACTTTATTCGCTTTATTATTTCTTATCATAGCGCAATATTTTTTCATTTCATATAATCCGCTGGCCGGCAAGAAGTTTTATGCCTCAATGTCTGCGCTAAACAGAGATAGCGGACGTTCTTATTTTAATGAAATCTTTTTATCGCAGGGATTATTGCGGGCGAATAACGATGATTGGAAAACAGACCAGATTTTAGCCGAGCTTAAGGCGCGCAGAAACTTTAGCGGCAGATTTAAATGGGAAGCAATAAATAGCAATATAAAACATCTTGCCCGTGGCAGAACTTTTTCTCTTGGCAATACTAATAAAATTGTGAGGGTATTATATCTGGGGTATCGCGGAGCGCCGGTTAATAATGAGATTGAAGACGGGATCTACATGAATAGCCTTCATATGACGATTATTAGTTTTCAATCAGATGATTTTGATTTAAAAGGCTTGTTTTCTGAAGATGATATTCAGCGCATAGTATTAGGCGCTGATTATGTGATTAAATTTAAAGGAGAGCCGGATCCTGGGACGGTTATTTCCAGGGTAATTAAGATGTTTTCCGACAATATTGATAGTTTCGAAAAATTAAAAGACATAGATGTTCCGTGGGGCGAATTTGAAATTTATGGAGCTAAGATTCAATAATAATTCCGCGCTTGACGTAGCTTTTATTTCCATGGTTTCCGGTAAAGGTATGAGGGCTAAATGAAAATACTTTTAATAACGCCCCCTTTTTTTAAAAGTAATAATAAACGTATTCGGATGAACTGCGTTAGGCGAGGTTTTTTACCTCCGCTGGGGGTTGGTTATCTTGCCGCAGTTTTGATTCAGAATGGACACCTGGTTAAGATAATAGATTCTCAGGTAATGGGCTATGATGTAGACAAAGTCATCGGAGAGATAGGGAGGTACGAGCCTGACGCCATAGGGATTTCTTTTTTAACGCCACAGGAAGACAATGCATATAGATTAATACAAGAGGTAAAAAAATATTTTAAAGGTATCCCTGTTATTGTAGGAGGCGCGCATCCAAGCTGTTTCCCCAGGGCGACGATGGAGAGGTGTAAAGAGATTGATATCTTGGTTGCCGGAGAAGGCGAGTATATCATGCTTGATATAATTCGCTGCTTAGAAAAAGGCGGCGCGTTAAAAGACGTAAAAGGCATTTATTGCAGGGATAAAAGCGGAGAAATTTTAAAAACTCCGGAAGACAGCCAAACGATTGATTTAGATGCGTTGCCGTTTCCGGCACGCCATCTTTATAACCTGACGTCCTATGCCCCGGAGTCTTTTGAAAACAAGCGCTTGCCGTCTACAAACTTGATTGTCTCCAGGGGCTGTACTTACGCTAAATGCACATTTTGTTATCGTTCCGGTATTTTAAAAAGACAATACCGGATCCAAAGCGCAGAGAAAACGCTAAATGAGATACGCTACCTGGTTAAAAATTTCGGGATTAAGGAATTTATATTCTATGATGACGATTTGTCGTCGAACAAAAAATGGCTGACAAAATTTCTTAGCTTATTAAAAAAAGAAAAAATTTCAATTTCATGGTCCTTCCGCGGCAGGTCTGATACGGTTGACATCGATATCCTGCAAGAGGCGAAGGAAACAGGTTGTTTTAGTATTGCTTTTGGATTTGAATCAGGAAATCAGGACCTTCTCGATAATATTAAAAAAGGGATTACTCTGGAGCAGAGCAGGCGCGCAGCCAGCTTAGCTAATAGCGTGGGGTTGGAAGTCGTAGGCACGTTTATGCTGGGTTTGCCGGGGGAGACGCCAAAAAAAGCGGAGAAAACAATAGATTTCGCCATAGAGCTTGACTGTACTTACGCCGCTTTTATACCTACGCATCCTTTTGTCGGTACTGAACTGTACGATCAGTGCCAAAAAAGGGGGGAGATAGTGGAAGTTCCGTATTCGGATAAGGAGATGCGGCATACGAGGTATATACCCAGAGTAACTTATATACCGTCCGGATATAAGAATAAAAAAGAACTTCAGGATATGGTAACAAACGCTTACAGAAGATTCTATCTTCGTCCCGACTATTTTTGCAAACATATCAGAAAGATAAAGAAGTTTGAAGATATGAAAAGATACTGGGAAGGAGTTACATTTCTTTTGGGATTATTTTAGATAGGGGGTAATGAGTTATATGATAAAAGGAATCTCTGTTTTTATACTGGCATATAATGATGAAAAGACAATAGGAAAGATCATTACTGACGCCATTTCTGTATTGGACCTGTTGAAGCTTGACTACGAAATAATTATTGTTGACGATGGCAGCAGAGACGCTACGGCTAAAGTAGTCAAAGACCTTGCCGGAGCTCATAAAGCTATAAAATTGATACAGCATGGAGATAACAGGGATTATGGGGCGGCGTTAAGAACCGGGTTTACGACAGCAAGTAAGGAATGGATATTCTATACTGACGGAGACGGGCAGTATGATATAAAAGAGATAGCTAAATTGCTGCCCTACACAGAAGAATTTGTTTTTATAAATGGGTATATAATAAAAAGAATGGATCCGATATACAGGATTTTTATAGGGAAGATGTATCAGTTTTTAATAAATATCTGTTTTGGGAAAACATTAATTTATACTAATTGCGACTTCAGGTTAATTAAAAAAGAGATTATGGATCGTATTACCATAAGCTCAAATAGCGGTTTTGCTCCAGCAGAAATTGTTACAAAATTAGTTCGAAATGGAGTTGTGATTAAACAGGTTTCTATAAAACATTTTCCCAGAACATGCGGCAGGTCTTCGTTCTTTAAATTTAAAAAAATTATCAGCGTATTACGCGATCTATTAAAATTCTTGATTAAAAGATGAAAATAGGTATCATAAATAGGATATTTACAGGCTAAATAATAATAATGAATAATTTCTTTGCCAAAAAAAGAGTGCTGATTACGGGAGGGATGGGGTTTATCGGAAGCAACCTGGCGCATGTGTTAGTAGGGTTAAAGGCTAAGGTGCTAATCGTAGATTCCATGTTTCCTTTATATGGAGGCAATGTTTTTAATGTAAAAAACATCGAAGGTAAGTGCAAAATAATAATCGAAGACATTGGGACGCAGCTTCTTATGAATAGGCTGGTAAAAAACCAAGATGTTATTTTTAGTTTGGCGGGGCAGGTTAGCCATGTTGACAGCCTGGAACGGCCGTTTCAGGACTTAAAGAACAACTGCCAGGCGCAGCTTTCATTGCTTGAGGCGTGCAAAAAGCATAATCCGGAAGCAAAGATAGTTTTTTCCGGAACCAGAGGGCAATATGGGAAATATGCGTATTTACCGGTAGACGAAAAACATCCGACTAATCCAATAGACATCAATGGAATTAATAAGATGGCGGCGGAATCGTATTATTTGCTGTATTACAGGAACTACGGCCTAAGAACGGTCTCGCTCAGGTTGACGAATACCTACGGGCCAAGGCAGCAAATGAAGAATACTGCTCAGGGTTTTTTGAATTTTTTTATACGTTCAGCGATAGACGGCAAAGATATAAAAATTTTCGGAAAAGGCACGCAGATCAGGGATTTTAATTACATAGACGATGTGACTGACGCGTTTTTAATGGCTGCTGCAAGCAAAGACTCTGACGGTAAAATCTTTAATTTAGGAAGCAATATGCCTGTAAGTATTGCTGATGTAGCAAAATTGGTTATAGAGCTGTGCGGATCCGGAAGAATCAAACACGTGTCTTTTCCTGAGAGATACAAGATGACGGAGGTGGGCAATTACGTTAGTAATAATATGAAAATCAAAAAGATATTAGGATGGAAACCTAAAATTTTTCTGAGAGAAGGACTGACAAAGACGGTACAGTATTACAAAAAGTACAAAAAACACTACTGGTAGTATGGCAATTGATAAAGACATCGGCTTTGCCGCCGCGAATGCATAAATCAGGAGCAAAAGGAGGTTTTAAATAACTATGGACGGTCATCTGGTAAAAGTTTTTTTAAAAAAGTTGAACATTTTTTCAACGGAACTAAGGCATGCTTCTCCAAAAAAAATAAAACGCATGCTTCTGAGCCCTCTTAAGTTTTTTCATTATCTGACGGCGTTCTTTCAATATAATATGGTTTTTGGTTCAAAAATATTTACAGGAAACGAGACCTCTGGAATCCCAAAAAACGACTTTAAGATATTTGGCGACTTTGAAGAACTGCACAACAGGATAGCGGGTAATAATGATAATTTCAAGAAAACCATAGCGAAGATAGAGAAACTTGCTCGTAAATCGGAAGAGGCGAAGATAACAATTGCCCTTTCAAGATATAACTTTGCGAGGCTTAATAAAATAGCCGAGTTTTCCATGTCTATCCTGGGAAAAAAGACAGACCTGTCCCAGGTAGAACTCAAGATCTTTCCGGTAAAAGACCTGCCCCAGAATTTTATCAGCTATATAGAAGATGTTAGGCAGCGCATTGACGCTGAAAGGATAAGCATATCTTTTTATGACGATAAATTAATGGAGATCCTTAATACGGTAGGCCTGCATGCCAAGGTAAATCCAGGAAGAGAAAAGGACTTACTGAGGCTTTTAGGGATAATAAGCGAGCAGGCCCTTATCGGCCCCCAGACTATCGTGTTTGACCCGTTTCATAGATGTAATACTAAATGCCAGCATTGCTGGGTTCATACGCCAAGCGTAAAGCATCCGGAAGAGTTTCTTAATCGTAAATTTGATTTTGAGCTTTTTAAGAAAATCATAGATGACGCTTCAGACATGAAGACCGACGGGATAATACTCCAGGGCGACGGAGAGCCGCTGATGTATGATAAGTTTATGCCAATGCTTAGATATGCGCGAGGCAAAGAATTAGGGGTATTATTTTTTACAAACGGGATTTTGCTTGATGAAGAAAAAGCGAAAGAAATAATAGATTTAGACGTTAATGAAATTTATTGCAGTTTTCCCGCAGGCACAGCCGAGGTTTATAAAAAGATTTCTTCAATACAACCGGCCGAAACTTTTTATAAAGTCCGGGATAATCTTAAAAAATTCATGATATTAAAAAGGCAATCCGGCAAGAATAACCCCCGCCTTATAGTGAGCCATGTGATACATAATATGAATTATCACGAACTCGTAGAGATGGCTAAGATGGACGCCGATATCGCTCCGGATGCGGTGCGTTTTTACCTTATAAGGCTGGACGTGATGAATAGATTTTTGCAGCTTAAACCAAAAGAAATAGAGGTTATAAAAGAGCAGGTCCCGGCCATAACGGAGATCCTGAAGAATAAAAATATAGAGTTTATAGATAATTTTGAATTTCAGCTTAGCCACTATGATGAAAAAACAGGGGCGTGGTCCAAGGACTTTTTCCTGGAACACGGCTGTACTATAGGCTGGTATTTTAATCTGATACCGGCTAAATATGATATGAGCTTTTGCTGCCACTTGCGGACAGTGGGCTACCTTGATAAGAAATCGTTCAGGGAAGTATGGAACTCAGTTGAATATTGGCGCTGGAGAAGGCAGGCCAAGTATTTAAAGGACAATAAAAGCGCTAAGTTTGCAAATGGCCAGGTGATGTATGATGAACATTGTGATCATTGCGACAATCATCAGACCATAATCAGGAACTTGAATGAATTAAAAAAGTACGACTTATTCAAGTATTATTAAACAATAAGTATGAGGCTGTGAGATATGAGATTATTCAGGGTGTTTTGCTTGATTATAGTTTCCGTGGCAGCAGATGCGTGTTTGTTCCTGCTAAAGAAGATAAAGAAAATTCTGATTTTTCCGGGCGGATAATATGAACATATTGATGGTTCATCCTCACGATATATATTCCAGTCTTGAGCCATGGACAGTGCGCATTGTATATATCGCGAAGGAATTCATTAAAAAAGGGCATAGCGTAAAGCTGGTATATTTTCCGCTGGACTGGGACAATCGGGAAACTAAAGAGGTGCCGGATGGCCTAGAGGTCATACCTCTTTCCAGAAAACATGGCCCTCATATCTTGATTCCTAATATATTAAAATTATGCAGCCTGGCGAGCCGGGCTGATATTGTTCATTTTCAGAAATGTTTTTATCATGCGGCGTTGCCCGCTGTAATAGCTGGAACGCTTCATGGAAAACCTTTGCATTACGACTGGGATGACTGGGAATTGAAGATATACGAGGTTTCCACGGAGCCCGGCTTCTTAAGAAATGTTACATGGAATTTTTTAAAGTTCATGGAAGATGTTTTGCCGATGGTTGTTGATACGGTTTCCTGCGCCAGCGAAAGGCTTAAGGTGGAATGCGAAAAGCTGGGTGTAGACAGATCCAGGATCTTCGAGGCTCATGTCGGCGCGGATATTGCGAGATTTAATCCAGGCGTTTCGGGTAGCCTCATAAGGCAAAGGTATAAAATAGAGAAGCCGCTAGTTTTATATCTGGGGCAACTTCATGGCGGACAATATGTCGAGACCTTTATTAAGACCGCGTCTATGCTTATAAACGATTACAAAAAAGATTTTACGTTTATGATAGCTGGGGACGGATACCAGGCGGAGGAATTGAAAAAAACAGCCAAAAGGTCAAATCTAGATGGAAAGCTTATTTTTACAGGCGCAATTCCTCATGAGCTTGTGCCGCAATATATAGCCGCAGCTGACATATGTCTGGCGTGCTTTGAAGAAAACGACGTTACTTTATGCAAAAGCCCTCTTAAGGTAGTGGAATATCTGGCTTCTGGAAAAGCGATAGTCGCGAGCAATGTGGGCGAGGTGCCGAGGATGATCGGAGGCGCGGGGGTGCTGACTCCTCCTGGGGATGTGCGCGCTTTGGCAGAAGGGATACTGGAAATCCTGCAGAACCCTGGCCTCAAAGATAAGCTGGAAAAATCAGCTCGCAAAAGAGCTGAGGAAGAATATAACTGGACTGTCACCGCAGGGAATCTTTTAAAAGCTTACGAGAAGGCTATTCAGATAAATAAAGTAAGGTCCTGGTAAAGTTGTATCCTAATCATATGAGCTCTGCCCAGCCTAGCAGGTTTCAAGGACACAAAATTTCCCCAGCGAGGAAATTTTGTTCTGTTTTGACGCTCGCTCGTCTCGCCGCCTGTTCGGCGGCGGACACCTTGCCCGCTCGCGTCAAAGAGGCCTTTCAACCCGCTAGGCTGGGCAGAGCTGGAGCCTGAGCGGTAATTTTCCACCCCAGGGGTGGCACCCCTGGGGTGGAAAGACTTTTTTTTGATTCGAGAAAGCGCGGTATCTGGTCAGGCAGGCTATTAGGCGCCTTAGAAAGATTTCGGCATAATAGATTCTTGCAACTAAGCGGCCAAGGAATTGCAGCGCATTTTTTATACCGTCAAGACTACCTACGGTATAAAAAATAAGCTGTAAACCGTAGGCCGCGGCGAAATCCTTTCAGCGCCGAATGGCCTGCCTGACCAGACATTGAAAGCATTGCAGAACCTGATAAAATATACAAACGCATCTTTATGAAACTTAGATTCTATAAACTTATTATAGCTGTTTTTCTTCCAATATTCCTGCTTTGCGGATGTTTGTCTGCCGGGGACAAGTCCAGTCTTCCAAAAAATCAATTTAAAATAGCCATATTTAAAGACAAAGGATTTCCTTCGATTGGAACGCCTGCAACTCTTACGCCGGAATGGTTGTATGGGAATATCTCAAAAGATTTTTCAATAACTTACTTGGACTCCGATGAGTTAAGCAGCAAAGAGCGGCTGAATACGGGCGCATTTGATCTTTTGATTATGCCTTACGGAGAGGCTTTTCCATATAAGGCTTTTCAGAATATAAAGGAATATATCTTTGAAGGAGGAGGACTTTTGAATGTTGCCGGAAAGCCTTTCTGGGCGGCTATGGAAAAGTCCAATGGCTTGTGGCGGAAGGCGGATATAAAGGATCCTTACGCGGAGTTCTTATCCAAACTGGGCATAAAATATTATGAATCAGAAGGGTCTGATGATATGGGTTTGAGCGTTACTACTAGTCTTGGCTTTAGCCCTCTTCAGCCTACTCATGGAAACGTGTTTCCTTACAGAATACCGGCGAGGGATTTTTTAAAGAGCCGGGAAGATATGATTTTTGTAAAAAGTTGGAAAAATCCTTATATAGAAGCAGCTTATAAAATACCGAATAAGTGGTGCCTTGTGGCTGCAAAAGGAGAAAGAAATCCTTTAAATCCAAAAAATTCCTTGGCAAGGAAGAATCTCGCGGATATTATTGAATACTTATCGTTTCCTATTGTCGTATATGAACTGGAGACTAATTTTGCCGGCTATTACCAGGGAGAAGGGGTTGAGGCGTCTCTGAAGGTTATTAACACTGGAAAAGCCCTAATCTCATGCGTTGTTGAAATTGAATTTTTAAATGAAGAAGATGTGGTTATTTATGCAATAGACAAACCAGTTGAGTTGCAGAAAGAAGAGCAGATAACCCTGAAGGGAATATGGCGGCCGAAAAAATTCGAAGACAGTTTTTATAAAGTAAGAGCGAGCTTAAAGAAAGATAACGTGATTTTAGACAGAGAGGAAAATGGTTTTGTGGTAATGGATAAAGATGCTATAAAAAACAAGCCTTCGATAAGCATAGACAAAGGCAAGTTTATTATTAACGATGAAGAGTCGTTTATTTTAGGAGTGAACTACTATGAAAGCAGGCTTGGAGAGCTGATGTGGCTGAAGCCGAACCTGCTGAGGATAAGAGAAGATTTTAAGGCCATGCGCAATCTGGGGATTAATTTTGTGCGTATCCATTACCACCACTCCAAGTGGTTCAGGGATTATTTTTCGCAGATAGTTAAGGAACCTCTGGACCCCTATTTCCAGGAATCTGATACGGAACCATTGCCTTCGGAACGGTCATTGAGGATATTGGACGCGATAATACAATTGAGCGGGGAGCAGGGCCTGATTTTTTGTATGGATATATTTTCCCTGGTGCCGGAGGAGATGGGAAACCCCATAGGATGGTTTGGGCTTAAAGAGAGAGTGCTTGATACGGAAAAACTCGCCATTCAAAAAGAATTTGTAAAGGTAATCGCTAACCGCTATAAAGATATTCCAGGGATCGCGTGGGATTTATGGAACGAGCCGCGCTTAAAAAAGGAAGATATGCAGGCATTGAAAACCTGGGGGGAAGAAATAGTATATTCATTCCGGGAAAACGGAGATACCCACCTTATTACCATAGGATGCGATTCAAGCCTTGAGCTTATAGATGCGGTGGATTACGCCTGCGTTCATACGTACGAACCAGGAGAGTTTAATTTTAATGAATCCATGGACAAGCCTGTTATTTTTCAGGAAACCTGGGATCCGGCTGGCCTAGGCGCTACGGAAGAGATAAGGCAGAAGGATGAATTAACCAAAGACTTCAAAGCATTTTTAAATACTAATGCAGCGGGATTTGTTCCGTGGCAATGGACGCGCCAAGCGCGGCTTTGGAATAACGCCTCTGAGTCGGAGAAATGGGATGACGATCTGGGCTTATGCGTTCGTGAAGATGGTAGCCTTAAGCCGGCAGGCAGCGCATATCGTGAGTTAATCAGCAAGATTAAAGATACCAGCGGGCGTTCACAGGCTGGTTTAAAATGAAAGTTATTTTTATCACACGCGAAGGGTATAATTTATCTGGAGCCAGGGTAAGGTGCTATAATTTTGCCCGGGCATTAAGAAAATACGGCGTAGATACGGAAGTGTTTTCTTTCGCGGATAACTTAGGCGCTAAGTGCGGAGAAAAAGAATTTGAGATGTCTTTTGTGGATAAAATTAAATATAATATCGAGGCTTTTAAGGCGTTATTAAAGAAGGAAAAAGACGCCGTTTTTTTTATGCAGAGGCTGAATTACCACACACTGAGCCCGTTCATAGTCTCTTTAATAAATAAAAATAGATTTATATTTGATTGCGATGATTGGAACATAAGAGAGGATCCGATATATCATTTCGGCTTATTCCCGAGCTCCAAGATGGAGTTTTTGACGCGAAAGATAGCCAAATATGCGGATGTATGTATCGCAGCCAGCCTGTATTTAAAAAATTATTTAGATAAATTCAGCGATAAAGTTTATTATATTCCCACAGGTGCGGATACAGAACTTTTTAAGCCCGGAAACGGCCATGAAGACAGCTCGAAAATAATTTTTTCATGGATAGGCACTGTGTATCACAAGGAAATGCGCGATAATATAAAGTTTGTTTTAGATTGTTTTTTAGCGCTGGCAGATAAGTATAATAATATTTTCATGCGTATCGCAGGCGAAGGGGAGTATTTTAAAGAAATAAACGATTATACGGGCAATAGCAGGCATAGGGAGAGAATAAGGATAGACGGCTGGATCTCTCCAGAGAAGATTCCTGACTATCTTTCAGATATCGACGTAGGCCTTTTGCCCTTAATTCAGGATACAAAATTTAACAAATCAAAAAGCCCCACCAAGCTTTTTGAATACATGGCTATGGCAAAAGCGACCGTATCAAGCGATATCGGCGAGTCGTCCTATGTTATTAAAGATGGGGATAACGGTTTTTTAGCAAAAAATAAAAACGAATACATACAAAAGATGGAAGAATTGATCAAAGACCCTGTTTTGCGTTCAAATCTCGGAAAGAACGCCAGGAGCCTTGTAGAAAAAGAATATTCTCTTCAATCGTTAGCTGGTAAATTATATGGTATATTAGATATAATTTAATTAGAAGTTTATGTGATAAAATGATTAAAAAAACTCACTTCATATCGATAGCGCTATTAGCGCTTTTTGCTTGCAGGATACAATATGATTAATAATATTATTCAGCGTCTATCAGGAAACTGGAAATTTCGGCTTATCGTGTTTATCTTAGTAGCGGTTCTTGCGCTTCAGCTGGGCATTTCTTTTTTTATCCTCAAGGAAAGCCAGATTATTAGGGTATATGATGAAAATGATAAATTGGAGGAAACTATTGAACTGTACGAGTTTCTTAAAACACCCTTGCAATCCTGGAGCATATCTTGCGTGGCTACGCGCATAGGTTCTTTTGTAGAGAAAGCTAGGACATTGCGTTCTTCGGGGTATCCTCGAGTGGTTCCAGTGGTACAGGCGATTGCTTTAGTTGTTTTCGAAAACATTGATGTCGCAGTTTTAACCACCAATTTCTTTTTTCTAATAATTATGATTTTCAGCGTTTTTGGTATAGGTGCTTTAATTTATGATAGATTCACTGGGTTTCTGGCTGCAATTCTAGTTTTATTTTCGCCTGCTATTTTTAGTCATTCCCGCTTGGCCTTGCTCGATCTGCCGCTTACCGCCATGGTATCTTTTGCCGCCTTGATGCTTCTAAGGGCGCTACAGCGTCCTTCTATAGCAAATAGTATAGTTGCGGGCGTAGCCGTAGGTTTGGCGCAATTAACTAAGCAAACCGCGATAGTGTTTTTAGTTCCTATTATTTTTGCTTGGATTCTCTTGGCGCTCATTCGCGCGCCTGATAAAAAGAGGACATATCTCTCCTTTTTTCTTATTATCACCACTGCTTCTCTTGTGGCAGGGTATGTTTACTTTTATTATAAGAATTTTGTGTGTTGGCAGTCGCATATGGGTAAGTCATTTTATATAAACCACAACAACGGGTTATGGTATTACCCTAGCTGTTGTGTTCAGTTTTATATTGGCTTATTCCCGTTTTTGATAGCGCTCCCATTTTTCATTTGTGGTTTATTTCGAAAAGAAAAAAAGCGCATATTTCTGATCGTATGGGTTATTGTATCAGCCATTTTGTTTTCGTTTAGCCCCAATGTAACTGCCCGCTATCTTATGCCGATAGTGCCGGCGCTATTTATTATCATAGCTTCTGGAATATGTTGCTTACGCCGGCCCTTGCGCTTAGTTGTAGCGGTTCTTGCTGTCGGAGTATTTTTCTTTCAGTATCTTGTTCTTAATATACAAGGGGATTATCCGGATTTTTTTCGGAGGGGATCCGGCCGCATGTTTACATTCATATATTCAGGTAAAGATTATTATTGTAGCTCTTTTGAGCTCGGACACCTTTCTATTATTTATCACCCGGAATATGAGCTAGCAAGAAAGATAACAGACTTTCTTGCCCAAAAAAAATCATCATCCCCAGTTTTTCAAACGGTAAGCTTTACGTTTAATACCGATATCATCGATTTTGTTAATATTACATGTATTTGGAGAAAGCTGCCTTATCGAATCAATCGGTCTAATCGCTGCGACGCGTTTGATTTTCTGAATACAAAAGGACACATTGATCGTTATTTTTCCGAATCAACGTATATGATCCATAGAACAGGACTTTCCGAAGATATAGACGAACCTGTGAGCGCTCGTTATCGTATATTGCTTGAGGAAAAAATAAAAGATTTTAGCCCTGTTAAAAGTTTTGTGTTGGATAAAGATAGACAGGTAATTATATATCAGAGGAAAGATGCTCAAGAGCTATAAGATTTCTCTCGTTTTGCCTTGTTTTAATGAAGCCGAGGGTTTGCGTATTATCCTTGCTTGTGTCCCATCGTTCATTGATGAAGTTGTTGTTGTTGACAATAACTCGACAGACAAAAGTAAAGAGGTGGCCTTTGTTTATAATGTCCGCGTAGTTGAAGAGCGAAAGAGGGGTTATGGCGCAGCAATACTTCGCGGCCTGCAATCGGCGTCTGGGGATATTGTAGTAGTGATGGACGCGGATAACAGTTACCCTATTTCTTTTTCTGAACAGTTATGCGCAGAGTTGATCGAGGGAGATTATGATATTATTACTGGTTGCCGGTTTCCGCTGGCTGAAAGTAGATCAATGCCTCGCATGAATGTGTTGGCTAATCTCTTAATCAGTTTTCTGATACGTGTCTTGTTTAACGTAGATATTATCGATTCCCAATCTGGAATGTTTATTCTAAAGAAAGGCATAACGGAGAAATTATGCGTTGTTGATAAAGGAATGGCCTTTTCACAGGAAGTTAAGATAAAGGCTTGGACTAATTATTACATGAAGAAAAAAGAAACATGGATACCGTACCGCAGACGCGAGGGGGAAGTTAAATTCAGAGGCATTATAGATGGTTTTATAAACCTATCTTTTGTGTTGAGGTTTTATTTGAAAGGACTACGTAAGATTGTATAATATTAAACGTATTATTGCTGCGAAGCCTTGGTTCGGAATGTTTTTGCCGTATTTGAAAATAGCAACGCTGTTTCCACTGTTTCTTTTAATGCATATTACGATGCGTTGTACCCAGAGCTGTAAAAGCTGTTATCAGAAGAACGATTCTTCTTATTTGGATTATGCAGGAGAGATGGATGTAGGATTATTTGAGAATCTTCTGAAAAACGCACGTTTTTATAAACCGCATATTCATCTATTTGGTGGCGAGCCTCTGTTGCATGTAGAATTCCCTGCATTCATTGAGATTTGCCGCAGATACGGGTTCGCGCCTTCACTGACGACTAATGGCGACCTCATTGATGCGCATACAGATGTAATATGCAAGAGTTCAGTTTCTCAAATTAATATTTCTATCAATAGCTTAGTTAATGAACGCGAAAGCAGTGTAAATAAAGACTTTGCCGCTAAAGTCTGGGCATTTTTGAAGAAAAATAAAAGAAAAAAGATTGTTAATCTCAATGTCATGCTTTCTCCATGGAATGTTGCAATAGTTGAGCAAATAGTAAGTTATGCGCATGAGAAGTATGCCGGGGGATTTGACTTTATATGTATACAGCACTATAATGGATCGCATAGGGATTTTGTTAAAGACTGGGGTAATAAAAATGTTGAAAGAACCGCAGAGTTTATACGACGGTTGTACTCGCGGCGAAAAAAATTAAAGGTGATCTTTCTGCCGGATGTAAGCTTTCGCAATGTTAGGCGTTATTACGGAAGCGACGATTGTTTTGGCAATAGGTGTTTTGTGCCTTGGGTGGGGCTAAGTATTTTTCCAGATCTTTCTGTTACTCCTGGCGCAGGCGTATTAGGTTGCGTTAAAAACATTGGGAATTTAAATCAGGATTCGTTAATGACGATTTGGAGGAACTCTCAGTTAAAAGAGTTCAGATTATGTCAGAGACAGGGACAGCTATCTGAAAAATGTTACAGGTGTTGCCAAAAACTTTATTCATGAGTTATGGATTTGAAAATTTTATTATTTTACATTTAATGGCGCAATGCATAGGTTTTAAAAAATATTCTTACCTGTCCGGCCTTTTGCCCTTAATTCAGGATACAAAATTTAACAAATCAAAAAGCCCCACCAAGCTTTTTGAATACATGGCTATGGCAAAAGCGACCGTATCAAGCGATATCGGCGAGTCGTCCTATGTTATTAAAGATGGGGATAACGGTTTTTTAGCAAAAAATAAAGTTGGCCAGAAAACTTTATGATGTCTTAAATACAGTTTAATAAAAATGATCTCTATAATAGTTTTATCATATAACAGCGTGGTATTTATTGAAGCTTGCATAGAATCTATATTAGGCCAGGATTATCGCAATTTTGAGGTAATTGTGGTAGATAATGGCTCAAAGGATAGTGCGTTGTCATTGATAAAAAGAGATTATCCTAGCGTTAAGATAATCTGGAATAAAGAAAATTTGGGCGCGTGTATAGCAAGGAATAAGGGCGTAGATGCCAGTAAAGGCGAATGGATATTGACTTTGGATTGCGATGTAATCTTGGAAAAAGATTTTCTTGGGAAGATAATGAAAGCCGCGGAAGCCTCAGAAAAGAATACAGGCATGTTTCAGGCAAAGATTTTGCAGATGGATAAAAAGGCAATATATTCTTGTGGAATAGATCTTTCTAAATTAAGGAGGTTTCATGATATAGGAAGAGGGCGAGCTGATGATGGTAGATTTGACAAGGTGAAATATGTTTTTGGAGCTTGTTCAGCCGCAGCTCTTTACAGAAAACAAATGCTGGAGGATGTTAAGGAGAAAACAGGTTATTTCGATGAACGTTTTTTCTTCCTGGTTGAGGACGTGGATTTAGCGTGGCGGGCGCAAAAGAAAGGATGGAAAGCTGAATTTTGCCCGGAGGCTGTTTGCTATCATGCCGGCAATAGCTCCGGTTCAGGCAGGAAGATGAGGCAATACCTATGTTTCCGCAATAGATATTTTTTGATCCTTAAAAATGACGACATGAATATACCGAAGAATATTGCTATCGCCTTATTATATGATTTACCAAGGCTTGGGTATCTGATGTTGACTAATAAGCATATCTGGAAAGCTTTAACGGAAATAAAAGCGTTCTTTGGGGGTAAAGAGGGATCTAAGAAATGAATCTTACAAAAAGGATTTTAATTATAAAACTGGCTTCAGCAGGCGATGTTTTGAGAACCACAACGCTCCTGTCTGCGCTAAGAAATAGATATCACGACAGTCATATAACGTGGGTTGTAGAGAACGCCTCGCGCGAACTTTTAGAGGGAAATCCTAATATAAACCGAACCTTGGTTTACACGGAAAAGAGAGGTTCTTTGCTGAGGGGCGAAGAATTTGATATTGTCATATCTTTAGATAAGGCTATAGAAGCGGCTTTTCTCGCTACGTTTGTCAATGCCCCTGAGAAATATGGATATGGTTTAGACGAAGAAGGCAGGCTGAGCCCTCTGAATAAAGAAGCCGAATATTCCTATTGCCTTGGTATAGATGATGATTTAAAGTTTTTTAAAAACAGGAAGACTTATCAGGAATTGATATTCGAAACAGCAAAGCTTGAATATAAAAACAATCCGTACGAGCTGACCCTGGATAAAAAGCACATTGATTTTGCAAACAGTTTTTTTAAGAAAAACGACTTGGATAAAAAAGACATGATTATAGGCGTCAATACAGGCGCAGGCAGAGCTTTTGCCAATAAAAATTTAAGAAAAGAGAAGATGGTTGAGCTGATAGAATTTCTGTATAAAGAATTACATGCGAAGATAGCGCTGCTTGGCGGGCCTCTTGAAAGAGATGTTAACAGGTATATTAAAAAAGCCGTAGGGGAAAAAGCTGTTGACTGTGGCTGTGATAACAGCCTTAAAGAGTTTTCCGCGTTGATTAATAATTGCGCATTGGTTATTGCAGCTGATACGCTTGCTATGCACGTAGCAATAGCGCTTAAAAAGCCAGTGGTAGCCATCTTCGGGCCAACCTGTCCCCAAGAGATAGATCTGTATAGCCGGGGCTGTAAAATAATAACAGAAGCAAAATGCGCGCCATGTTATAAGAATAAATGCGATAAAAAGCTAACCCGTATGGATGGAATACCTCTGGGGAAAATAGTCAAGTCGGTAAAAAAGCTTATAAAAGCCTTTCCTGTAGCGTGACAAATAATTCAAAAACTTAAGATTGCCAACAGAACCCACAAGAGGACGCCTGTCTCAGGCATAAAGTAGGGGTTGTCTATCATGTTGTGCAGGATAAAAGCTATTGCGGCTAAAAATATAAACTTATCCCCGGTATTTCTAAGTTTTCTACGCAGCAGATTAAAAATCATAAAAAATATTCCTGCAAAACCAAGAATCCCTGTCTCCGCCCATTGATGCAGGAAGATGTTGTGCGCATATCTGGTATTAGTGCTAAGCCCTACCTTGTATTTCAAAAATACTTCCTGAAAATTACCAGCCCCTACGCCTAAAAATGGATGATCTTTTATTGCGCCTATGGCAGCGCTCCAATAATTTAGCCGCTGGATTACGGAATTTTGAGGATTTGTCAGGTTCATAAGGCGTTCCCACCTGTTTGACAAAATAAAAATAAGCACAAGAAATATGAAAAGACAAGATAAGTATATCAGCCACTTTTGTTTTTTGAAGTCATTGTATAAGATAATGGTTAAAATAATCAAAGTGAAAATAAGGCTGAGCCACGCGCCTAAAGATTTAGTGAGAACCAGCGCGGCAAGGATAATTACTGTAGGAATTACGCTGAGCATTTCCTGGCTTGGCCGCTGGATTCCTTCGGGGTAAACTTTGCGAGACGAGAAGTATGTGTACAAAGACAGGAAAAAAGCTATTAGTAGATATCCGCCTAGTATATTAGGAGAAGGGAACGTCCCTATCGAGCGTTTTGAAAGCAGGATATCTCTGGTATATGACGAAATCGACAAAAGCCTGCTGTCCGTCTTCCTGATGTAGTCTATGGTGTGCTGATAACCCCAGAAATATTGATATACAGAATACAGGCTTATTATTGACGCGGCTACGACTATAGTTTTTATAAGGGTTGTTTTTTGCTTGTCGTTAGCCTGAGAAACTATAAAAAAGATAGAAATATAACTTAGAAATTTCATGGTTTCTTGGACAGAGTTGTGGACATTAACGGATGTTGCGGTTGAGATTATATATGACGAAAGAAGCAGTAAGACCGGCAGGGCGTACGCATTGGTTCTTGGCCCGGCTTGCGTTTTCGCTTGGACAGCGTTCTTCGGACGAACAAGACAAGCTGAAAAGAATAATGTTGCAATAGCGGTTGATATTATAAAGCTTTCGTAATAAATTTCAAATGCCGGGTATGCAAGGCCGGATATAAAAGGCCTCAAAAAGATAAAGAATATTAAAGGAATAAATATAAAACTCGATAAGGGTTTAAGATTTTCTGTTTCCATGATATAATTAAAAATATGATATCAATAATCGTCGTAAATTACAATAGAAAAGATTTACTTAAAAATTGCCTGGATGCTGCCAGGATGCAGAGCTTTAAAGATATTGAAGTTATCGCGGTGGATAACGGCTCTTCGGACGGAAGTTCTGATATGGTCAAGGCTCATTATCCGGAGGTCAAATTAATAGAGAATAAAAAAAACCTGTTTTTTTGTAAGGCAAATAACCAGGGCATAGAAGTGGCCAAAGGAGATTTCATTCTTTGTTTAAATAATGACTGCGTGTTGGACAAGGATTATCTGAAAGAGGCGGTCAGCTCGTTTAATATGGATGGAAAGATAGGCATGGTGAGCGGGAAGATTCTCAGGATGGACAGAAAGACAATAGACTCTACTGGATTATTTGTAGCTAGGTCCAGGAAGCCATTGGAAAGAGGATATGGAAAGTCTGACAAAGGCCAATATGACAATCCGGAATATATATATGGCGTAAGCGGCTCATGTATGCTGATGAGAAAAAATATGCTGGATGATATAAAAGATGAAAACGGGTATTTTGATGAAACGTTTGAGATGTATTACGAAGATCTGGATCTATGCTGGAGGGCCAGAAAAAAAGGCTGGAAGGCGTATTATAATCCAAAAGCAACGGCATATCATGTAAGAGGAGGTACGGCAATTACCCGCGACGGTAATCGCAGACCGGGCTTAAATCTGGCCTACATTGGGGACGATCTAAAGAAAAAATATATAAGAAATAGATATAAATGCATGAAAAAAAACGACGCCATAGCAGGTTTTATATTACATTTGCCTTTTATATTATTATACGAGATTAAGATTTATTTTTATATTATTGGAAATTTTATCTTGACCAGCATGAGAAGGCATAGTATAATCTGAAATCGGAGGTAAAAGTGATAGTAAAAGAAAAGAAGAAAGAGGTAATACAGAAGTTTGCTGAACACGAAAAAGACACTGGCTCTTGTAATGTGCAGATAGCTATACTTACAGAGAGGATCAACAGCCTTACGGATCATTTTAAGTCTCACAAAAAGGACTTTAATTCAAGGGTTGGGCTTTTACGTATGGTAGGCAAAAGAAAAAGGCTTCTGGATTACCTTAAAAAAGAAAACCCGGAAAAATACCGCGAACTCGCTGATAAGCTGAGTTTGAAAAAATAATATTTTTTAATGGGCGCTATAAATTGCGCTCCTATAAAATGTAGGGGTGGTGTTTATGCCGCCCTTGAAGGCGGATATTAATCCGCCTTTTTCATAACTACAAAAAACATAAGGAGATATATGATTTACAGAGTTGAAAAAAAGATTGGCAAAGAGACAATTATCATAGAAACAGGAAAAATCGCAAAACAGGCCAATAGCGCTGTGTACGTCCAGTATGGAGGCACAGTGGTTCTGGTTACAGCTGTCTGCTCAAATCAACTCAGGGAAGGTATTGACTTCTTTCCGCTTACCGTAGAATATCAGGAAAAAACATACGCGGCAGGTAGGATCCCCGGAGGGTATTTTAAGCGCGAAGGAAAGCCTACTGAAAAAGAGATTCTGACCTCCAGGCTTATAGACAGGCCGATACGGCCTCTTTTTCCAAAAGGTTTTATTAACGATGTCCAGGTTGTGGCTATGGTGCTTTCAAGCGACGGAGAAAATGATTCCGATATACCCGCGATCATAGGCGCTTCCTGCGCGCTGTCTATTTCAGACATACCTTTTATGGGGCCTATAGGAGCGGTAAGGATCGGCCTGGTAGATGGAGAATTTGTAATCAACCCTACTTTTAAAGAGCTAGAAAAGAGTTCATTGAATCTGATTTCAACTGGGCTTAAGGACAAGATTATAATGTTAGAGGCCGGGGCAAACCAGATCTCAGACGAGAAGATGCTTGAAGCGATAGAGTTGAGCCAGGAATTTATAAAGATAAGCATAGAGTTGCAGGAAGAGCTTAGGAAAAAATGCGGAAAAGAAAAAATAAAGCCGGAGTTAAAACTTGTGTCCGAAGAATTGCTCGAAAAGGTAAAAGGGCTTTCTATTGTAGAACTTAAAAAGGTAAATTCCCTGCCCGGTAAAGAACAGAGAGAAGACGCGTTTAATGTTTTAGCCAAGCTTGTTGTGGAGAAATTAATAAAAGAAGATGAAGATCTCAGCGAAGGCGATATAAAGAACGCGTTGAGCGAAGTGGAAAAAAACGAGATTAGGAAATTTATCCTGGAAAAAAAGATAAGGATAGACGCAAGGAAATACGAAGAGATAAGGCCGATAACCTGCGAGATCGGGCTTTTACCCAGGACGCACGGTTCAGGGCTTTTTACAAGAGGCCAGACCCAGAGCTTATCAATAACTACGCTTGGCACCAGCCAGGATGAACAGAGACTGGATACCCTTGAAGGCGAGAAATTCAAAGGTTTTATGCTGCATTATAATTTTCCGCCTTTCAGCGTAGGAGAAGCAAAGCCGATGAGAGGGCCAGGAAGGCGCGAGATAGGACATGGCGCATTGGCGGAAAGAGCTCTTAAGGCGGTAATGCCTTTGAACGAGGAATTTCCTTACACCGTAAGAGTTGTATCAGAGATACTTGAGTCAAACGGCTCAAGCAGCATGGCGACTGTTTGCGCCAGCACTCTTTCCCTGATGGATGCGGGCGTTCCTATTAAAAAGGCTGTTTCAGGCATAGCCATGGGCTTGGTAAAAGAAGGAGATAACGCCGCGATCTTAACTGATATCGCGGGATTAGAAGACCATTACGGAGATATGGATTTTAAAGTTACTGGAACTGATACAGGCGTGACCGCTCTGCAGATGGACCTTAAGATAGACGGCATAAGCATGGACCTGATAAGGAGAATAGTAAAGCAGGCAAATCCTGCCAGAGCGTTTATCCTAAACAAGATTCTTGAAACAATAAACGCTCCCAGGAAAGAACTTTCCGAATACGCTCCCAGGATAACTACATTGATGATAGACAAGGAAAAGATAGGCGCTTTAATAGGCCCGGGAGGCAAGATTATAAAAAGGATAATACAGGATACGGGCGCTAAGATAGAGGTGGATGACGAAGGAAAGGTTTCTGTCGCTTCCGACAATGAAGATGCTTCCAGAAGGGCGATCGATATGATAAAGGGTATTACAAGCGAGCCTGAAGTAGGCACAATTTACGAGGCTACTGTAAAAAAGATCATGAACTTCGGCGCATTCTGTGAGATATTGCCCGGCAAAGAGGGCCTTGTGCATGTTTCCGAGCTTTCAGATAAATTTGTCAAAAACGCGGAAGAGGTTGTCAAGATCGGAGACAAGGTAAGAGTGAAGCTTATAAAGATAGATGAAATGGGCAGGCTGAATCTAAGCATCAAACAAGCACAATCTTGACACTCTGACAATGTCGGTTTTGTAAAGTTTATTGAACATAATCTTGACACTCTGACAATGTCGGTTTTGTAAAGATCTTGTAGAGCGGATATTATAATAAATGGAGATTTGGCAGGCGGTAGTTTTAGGTATTGTGCAGGGCATAGCTGAGTTTTTACCTATTTCAAGCTCAGGCCATTTAGTTATTTTACATAAATTAATGGGCTTTAAAGGGCCTGAGATACTTTTTGATATATTCTTGCATCTTGGAACTCTGGCAGCTATATTTATAGTATTTGGCAGAGAGATAGCGGAAAGCGTAACCACTAAAAAAAGAACCGGTTTTTTAATTTTATTAGGAAGCGCTGTAACTTTTGTTTTTGTTCTTTTATTTGTAAAAAATATAGAAGCTGCGTTTAATAATGTAAAAGTAGTCGGCATAATGCTTCTAGTTACAGGCGCATGGCTTATAGCTGGCAACCTGGTAAGGCTGGGGACAGAAGGCATGACAGCTTTTAAAGCATGTTTAATAGGGCTGGCTCAGGGAATAGGGGCATTGCCAGGCATATCCAGAAGCGGCGCTACTATTTCTACAGGCTTATTCTTAGGGCTTGACGGTCAATCTGCAGCAAAATTTTCCTTTTTATTATCCATTCCCGCGATTCTTGGCGCATTCTTTTTTAAAATGAAAGAGACGGGGTTTAATTTTACAGGCATAAATATAAATTATTTTATAGGGTTTTTTATATCTTGTATTGTAGGGGTTGTATCCCTGCAATTTTTATTAAAAACGCTTTATAGGAACAAGTTTCATTGGTTCGGGGCGTATTGTATTTTGTTGGGCATGGTTGTTATTTTCTTTTTGAAGGCGTAAAATGAGCAAGGATAAAAAAGATCTTATAGCTTCTGTCGGGTTGTTTGTTCTGGCTCTGTTGCTATTGGCCGGGATGATTTCCTATTCTTCTTACGATATCGGTTTTGAAACATCCACTCCTAATATCCACATCCGCAATTATATAGGAATAATAGGCGCATATACCGCATGGGCGATATTTAAGTTGATAGGATATGCCGGATTTGTCATACCTTTTCTTTTTGTGGTATGGGGCATAGGGATTTTAGCCGAGCGCCTGACAGGAAGGCTTTTATACAGGATTCTGGGGGTTCTGTTTTTATTTTCCGCCAGCTCCGCATTTTTTAGCTTAACAGCCAGCCCTGATTCGGTTTTGATGGTTGCCAGAGGCGGCCTTTTAGGGTTTTTATTAACGGACAGGTTTTTGCTGGATTACCTGGGAACGATGGGCGGGTATATAGTTACGGTAAGCTTAACTATGTTGGCGCTCTTAGTTGCCACGGAATTCTTAATAGTGCCTGTAGTCTCTATTTTATTTATGAAAATCTGGGCTGTGGCGGATAAGATAGGCAAAAGAAGAATGGAAAAAAGCGCGCCTGGATATGCAAGAACCGAAAAACTTGCCCCAGGCCCGAGATTAAGGCCTGCGGTAAAGGTAGACAAGAAAACGGAAGATGGGTTAAGGATCAATGGTCAAAGGCCAGGGGAAAAAGAAATTGCGGCTGATCAGGAAAGACCTAGAATAAGCATTATGTCGAAGAGCGCAACTAAATCAAAACCTGCGCCTGCAAAAGCGGTAAAGGTTGAGCCTAGAGTTGTAGGAGACTATAAGCTTCCAAGCCTTGACTTACTGGATTCTCCCGCCCATAAACCGGAAAACATCTTTGGAGAGAATCTCGAAGAAAGCGCAAGAATACTTGAAGACACCCTGAGGGATTTTGGAATAGAGTCAAAGGTTATTGATATAAGCAAGGGACCTGTTATCACAAGATATGAGTTACAGCCTGCGCCTGGGGTAAAGGTAAATAGGATTACGAGTCTTAACGATGACATTGCCCTTACCATGAAAGCAACTACTGTGAGGATAGTGGCGCCTATACCAGGAAAATCATGCGTTGGTATAGAGGTTCCTAATGCGGACACTTCAATGGTTTTTCTGAGGGAGATATTGGAATCCAGCGAGTTTCAGAAGATGGCGGCGTCTTCAAAGCTTGCGATGGCTTTAGGAAAAGATATCTCAGGTAAATCCGTTGTAACAGATCTTGGAGACATGCCGCATCTTTTAATAGCAGGCACTACCGGTTCCGGGAAAACTGTTTGCGTAAATTCTCTTATAATGAGTATGGTCTATAATGCCACGCCTGAGGAATTGAAATTTTTAATGGTAGACCCTAAGATGGTGGAACTTGCGATATATAATGGGTTGCCGCACCTATTATGTCCCGTTGTTACAGACGCTAAGAAAGTCGCGGGCGCGCTGGGGTGGGTTGTAGGCGAGATGGAAACAAGGTATAAAATGTTAGCAAAGATAGCCGCAAGAAACATAACCTCGTTTAATCAAAAATCAGAAGAAAAGCTTCCTTATATAGTAGTTATAATAGATGAATTAGCGGACCTTATGATGGTTGCCCAGGAAGATATCGAGAACGCCATTACGCGGTTAGCTCAGCTTTCAAGAGCGGTCGGAATCCATATGATACTTGCTACGCAGAGGCCTTCAGTGGATGTTGTAACAGGCGTAATAAAGGCGAATTTTCCGGCAAGGATTTCATTTAAGGTTGCCTCGAAAGTTGATTCCAGAACAGTACTTGACATGAACGGCGCTGATAAATTGCTGGGAAAAGGAGACATGTTGTTTATGGAGCCCGGAAGCCCGAAGCCGGTAAGAGCTCAGGGTACGTTTCTGACAGACCCGGAGATTGAAAAGGTTGTAAATTTTATAAAAGCTCAGCAGGAACCGGTATATGACAACGAGATACTTGAGCAGCAGAAAAAGAGCGTTTCTGGAAGGGGCGGTTTTGAAAAAGATGAATTTTTTGATGAAGCAGTGCAAATGGTGCTTGAAACAGGCCAGGCGTCTGTTTCAATGCTTCAGAGAAGATTAAGACTTGGCTATACAAGGGCAGCCAGGATCATAGACGCAATGGAAGAAGAAGGCATAATAGGCTCTTTCAGAGGTTCTAAACCCAGGGAAATATTAATACAGGAATACCAGCCTAAAGAAGAAATTAACAAAGAAGATATCAGCGAAGACAAGGATTCAACCACCTCAAACCCATCCAGATTGCAATAGGGATGGGTTTAATCATGTTCAAACGAATAAATGCCGGAATCATTAGGTAGGATATTAAAAAAAGCAAGAGAATCAAAGCATCTTTCCCTGGAAGATGTGTCTGAAAGAAGCCGCATATCGAAACATATTGTTTTAGCCATGGAAGAAGATAAGCTGGATGAAATCAAATCCGGTTTTTACGCAAAGAGCTTTGTTAAAACATACGCCGCTTTTTTGGGAGCCTCGAATGAACCCAGCGTAAAAGAATATCTGCTCAGGCCGGGATGCGAGATGCAGAAAAATCCGGAAACGACTGCAAAGCTCCACTCAAAAGTTGCCCCTAAGGCTTCCGGAGAAAAAATAGATTTTTCCGGCATAGCTAAATATAGAAACCAGATAATAGCTATGATTGTAGGGATATTTGTATTATTGTTATTGTCGCTGGCTGTTGGCCAGGCCGCTAAAATTATAAAAAATATCTCCGCAAAAAAACAAAATAAGGCAGTTAAAAGCGCGCCAGCGCGTCGCAAGGATGCTGCTCAGTCAACGCGCCAGCGCTCTAGCGCTCCCATCGTAGAAGAGAAAAAAGAAGAATCAAAGGTAAGGGACGCAATAAAAGACGTAAAAAAAGAATCCCCTAATGAAAAAGCAGATTCCGTAGAGCTGGAGGTTTTTGCGTCGGATAATACATGGCTTCAGGTGACAGGAGACGGAGAGATTATGTTCACAGGGTCGTTTAAAAAAGACGGCAGGGATACCTGGAAAGCGAAAAAAGAAATAAAGTTGGAAGCAGGCGATTCCGGCGTTATTAAAATAAGTGTAAACGGAAAACCCACAAACTTTTCCGGAAAAAAAGGCAAAAAGAAAGAGATTGTAATTACAAAAGATGGAATAAGGTAGACAAAGGCTTAAGATTAAAGGTTTAAAGTTTACGGGGGAAGGATACCCCGTTTTTTTATGACAAAAACAGTCAGTATAATAAGTTTAGGCTGCCCGAGAAATCTTGTGGATTCAGAAAACCTTATATCTGAATTTACAAAGAAAGGCTATGTTTTTCATGAAGATGCATTACATGCCGATACGGTGATCGTGAACACCTGCGCTTTTATAGAAGACGCCAAGAAAGAGTCGATAGACAGTATCCTTAGAGTAATAGACGCTAAAAAAGGAGGCCGCGTTAGAAAGGTCATAGTAGCGGGTTGTTTATCGGAAAGATATGGAAACGAACTTGCGGACGATTTAAAAGAGGTGGATGAATTCAGAGGGGTCCTGAATTTTTCGCGTAATAAAGCGCAGAATCCTGTATTGAAAATGACCCCGGGGCATTATGCGTATGTTAAGATCTCAGAAGGATGCGCCAATAGATGCACTTATTGCGTAATACCGTATTTAAAAGGCAATTATAAAAGCAGGGCCTTCGGGCCTATAGTCAAAGAAGCCGCGCAATTAATAGACAAGGGCGTGAAAGAGCTTATATTGATAGGCCAGGACACTTCTTTATATGGCGTAGATTTGTATAAAAAGAAGAGGTTAGGAGGCCTATTGAAGGAGTTGGCTCAAATTTCAAAAGACGCATGGATAAGATTATTATACCTGCACCCCGCTAATTTAGATAAAGAGATTATAGAGGTTATAAGGGACAATAAAAACATATGCAGATATATAGATTTGCCGCTGGAGCATATTAGTGATAGAATATTAACTCAGATGCGCAGGAGGATAAGTAAAAAGAAAGTAATCTCTCTTATAGAGCGTATAAGAAAAGAAATACCAGGCGTCAGCATAAGGACTTCATTGATAGTCGGATTTCCCGGGGAGACGGAAAAAGAATTTAAAGAGCTCGTATCTTTTGCGAAGGAAATGAAATTTGAAAGGCTGGGAGTTTTTAAATATTCAAGAGAAGAAGGCACTCCTGCCTATAGTTACAAAAAACAGATTTCAGAAAAAGAAAAGCAAAGAAGATTTGATCATGTAATGTCGGCGCAACAGGATGTATCAAGAAAAATAAATGAAAAATTCAAGGGAGAAGTGCTGAAGGTGTTGATAGAAGAGAAGATCAAAGATTGTTATCTAGGTAGGACAGAATACGACGCCCCTGAAATAGACGGCCAGGTATATGTTGAAGGTAAAAATTTAAAGATAGGTAGTTTTTATAATATCAGGATAACCGACGCTTACGAATACGACTTAACGGGCAAATATGAATCTGGCAAATAAGCTTACAATCTCAAGAATAATCCTGGCGGGCTTTTTTATACTGTTTCTTTTTATAAAAGGCTCGGGCGCGAAGTTTATGGCTATGGCTATTTTTCTGGCAGCTTGCGTTACTGATTATTACGACGGTTATTTTGCCAGGAAAACAGGCGGTATAACTTCTTTTGGCAAGCTGATGGACCCTATCGCGGATAAGATACTTATATTGGGCGCGTTTCTGGCTTTTGTGGAAATGGAAATAATACCCGCATGGATGGTAATAATAATAATAGCGAGGGAATTAATGATCACGGGCATAAGAATCTTAGCGCTTTCGCAAAAGAAAGTCCTTGCCGCGGAGATGGGCGGAAAACATAAAACAGTTTCTCAAATGGTGGCGGTTATAGCAGTGCTTGTATTTTTAATAATTAAGGACATGGGGGTTGGTTTCAGATATACGGAGGTTTTTGAGGCAGCGGTATATTTATTGATGCTTGTAACAGTGGGCATGACTATTACTTCCGGCGTTTCTTATATGATCAGGAATAAAGATATTTTTATGGGTGATAAATGAAAGACCGTTTTTATAGAATGATAGCGAGCGTTTTTTATATAGGGTATTTACCCATTGCCCCGGGCACGCTTGGAAGCCTTTCGGCGCTTATTTTGTATTATTTTGTATGCCGCGATGCAGTAGTAATGGCTGTGGCGATTTTAGTAGTAATAGTCTTGGGATTTATTACAGCAGGCAAGGTAGAGAAGATGTTCGGGGAAAAAGATCCCGGCGAAATAGTAATAGATGAGCTTGCCGGAATGTTGATAGCTTTATATCGAATACCTCCGACCATGGGTTATGTGGTTACAGGATTCTTATTGTTCAGATTTTTTGATATAGTAAAGCCAAAGCCTATCAAGGACCTTGAAAAATTAAAAGGCTCTTTTGGGATTATGTCAGATGATATTGTGGCAGGCATATACGCTAATATATTGCTCCAGGTAATTTATATACTCAATCTTTTGTACCATTGATATTCTGCAGGAATTTCTCCAGAAGGACTGAATAGACGGCGCCTTTTGGATCGAGGCTGCTCTGGAACAGCGTAAGTTTATTGATAGGCGCTTCATTTCCTATATCGTAGCTTGTTTCCCTGATTAATTTTATAAGATTTGATATATTTTTAGGCGATCTGATTCTGGCGAGAGTGAGGTGGGGCTCGAATTTTCGGCTTTCTTTCACAAATCCCAATTTTTCCAGAGTGGCCTCTATTTTGTCGTTCAGTATTTTTAAATTTTCCGAGCCTTTATCAACCCCCAGCCATATTACCCTGGGATGGTTTGTATCGGGAAAGGCGCCTATTTTAGAAAAGCTGACAGCGAAAGGTTTGAAATTGTTTGAGATGAAAGACATCGCATCGGAAATTTCCAGAAGCTTGTCTTTGTTTATATTGCCCAGGAATTTCAGGGTAAGATGCATTTGGCCTTCATCCGCCCATTTAGCGTCAGTATCGGATTTTTTGAGGATAGAAATAAGCTTGGATATTTTTTGTTTAATTTGATCGTTGATTTCAATGGCGATAAAGGCGCGGAGCATAGGCATGTTTATAGCTACCTCGGCCTAAGAGGCCTCTTTCCGGAGCATATTCAGGGAGGCCTGTGTGGATTTGTATTTTATGAGATTGCGAGTGCCGATAAAGCGGAATTCTCCGCAGATGGTTTTATTTTTTGTTGAAAGAGCGATATAGATAAGGCCGACCGGTTTTTTATCTGTCGCTCCATCCGGGCCTGCGATGCCTGAAAGTCCTATTCCGTAATCAGCGCCTGCTAAAGCCCTTACATTTTTCGCCATCAATACGGCAACCTGTTCTGAAACAGCGCCGTATTTTTTTATTGTTTTCATAGATATATTCAGAAGCTTATTCTTGGATTCATTGCTGTATGTTACGAGACCGAGCTTGAAATAGCCGGAGCTTCCAGGGGTATCTGTAATCCTGCTTGATAGAAGTCCGCCGGTGCAGGATTCAGCTATGGCCAGAGTTTTTTTAGATTCAATAAGCTTTTTGCCTGCGATTTCTCCCAGTTTTTCATTGTCATAACCGAAGATATAATTTTTAAGCCGCAGCTTGACCTGTTTTTCTATTTTGTTTATCGCGAGGGCGGCTGATTTTTCATTTTCTTCAGTTACGGTGATTTTTACATGTATTTCTTCTGGATACGGGTATATCCCCATCTGGACTTTACCGCTGATTTTTAAGATATCTTCTATTATTTCATTTACCCTTGACTCACTAAGGCCAGTTATTTTTATTACCCTGGATTTTATAATCTGATTTATTTTAAAATGTTTTTTCAAATATGGCATAGCTATGTTTTCAAACATAGGGTAAAGCTCGAACGGGACGCCAGGGAAAGCCATGAGAACTCTGCCATTAAACGGTATTATAAGGCCTGGGGCTGTGCCCATGTTGTTTATGACAGGTATTCCGCCCTCCGGTACCAATGCCTGGCGCATGTTATTAGCGGGCATCTTTATTTTACGAGCTTTAAAATGAGCCTTTATGCGATCCGCTGTTTTTTTGTTAAAGACCAGTTTTTTATTCAGCGCCTTTCCGATACATTTAAGGGTCATGTCGTCAACCGTAGGGCCGAGCCCGCCGCTTGTTATTACTATCTCTGATTCGCTCAAAGCCTTTCTTATAGACGAGATAATAACTTCTGGATTATCGGGTATGTCTACGTGTTTTGAGGTTTTTATGCCTATAGATGCGAGCTTATTTGAAATAAGTTGGGCGTTTGTGTTTGCAATATGACCCAGCATTATTTCGTTACCTATACATATTACCTGAGCGGCGATAGTCATAGTAATTATTATATGAAATATATAAGCTATTAGCAATACTTTTTCATCTTCGTGAACTGAGCTCAAGAGCTCAAGACCAGATCTTGATCATGGAGATGATAAAAAAAATTAAGATTTTTGAAAGAAAACGCCCGCGAGATGTGTCTACTATGATGAAAGGAGACTAATACAATTATGCTTTACTTTGGGAAATGGCGAAGGTATAATTAATTCTTAAACTAAGGAGGGTACGATGGTTAGGAAAGAAGAAAAGAAAGAAGAAAAGAAGACAGTGGCGGCAAAGACCGATGACAAGCAAAAGGCTATTGAATCAGCTGTTTCGCAGATAGAAAAGCAGTTCGGAAAAGGTTCTATTATGCGCCTGGGGCAGAGCACTAAGTTTGACGTGGACGTTATTTCAACAGGCGCGCTGTCTTTAGACCTGGCGCTGGGCGTAGGAGGAGTACCTTACGGAAGGGTTATTGAGATATTCGGGCCTGAAGCAGGCGGAAAAACAACACTTACCTTAAGCATAGTTTCGCAGGTTCAGAAGGTTGGAGGAGTTGCCGCTTTTATAGATGCCGAACATGCGTTGGATCCGACTTATGCGAGAAAATTAAAGGTAAATCTGGATGATCTTTTGATTTCACAGCCCGATACAGGAGAGCAGGCGCTGGATATTGTAGAAATGCTTGTGAGGAGCAACGCAGTCGACCTGATCGTAATAGACTCTGTGGCTGCTTTGGTGCCGAAGGCGGAGATAGAAGGAGAGATGGGAGACAGGCATATAGGGCTTCAGGCGAGGCTGATGTCTCAGGCGTTGAGAAAACTTACAGCTATTATTGCAAAGACGCATACCTGCGTTATTTTCATTAATCAGATAAGAGAAAAAATAGGCGTCATGTTCGGCAATCCTGAGACAACCACAGGCGGAAGAGCGCTTAAATTCTATTCTTCCGTGAGGATTGACATGAGAAACATAGGCGCTATTAAGACAGGCGACAAGGTTATAGGCAACAGGGTCAGGGCAAAGGTTGTGAAGAATAAGGTCGCTCCGCCTTTCAGAAACGCGGAATTTGAAATAATACATGGGGAAGGCATCTCAAGGGAAGGCAGCGTTCTGGAACTTGGCATAGAGTTAGAAGTTTTGACCAAGTCAGGCTCATCGATAATTTTCGGAACGGAAAAATTAGGCCAGGGAATCGAGTCTGCCAGAGAGTTCCTGAAAAACAACGCAAAAATTTGCAACGAAATAGAGAAGAAGATAAAAGAAACGCTGGTAAAAGCATCTGAAGCTAAAAGATAACACAAGGCGAGAGATGAAGAAAATCAGAATAGCTGTTTTATTTTTTTTATTGCTTTTAATATCGCTGCCTGTATGCGCTGAATTGCCGGTAGAGGCGTTGAGCTTACAGGGTGCGTTTGTAAAGGTTTCCAAAGACGTAGGCCCGGCAGTTGTCAGTATAAGCGCTGAGCATACGGAGCGGTACAAGACCAGGTATTATCCTTTTGCGGCGCGGAGCCAGGATAAATTTTTTAAGGATTTCTTCGTAGAAGGCCCGGAAAAGGAATTTAAAAAAATAGGTCTTGGGTCCGGGATTATCATAGACAGGGAAGGATATATACTGACCAACGAGCACGTAATTAGCGGCGCTGACAGGGTGCTTGTAACTTTGCCTGACGGTAGAGAGTTTGAAGGCAAACTTACGGGCGCTGATGAGTATTCCGACTTGGCTGTTATTAAGATAGAGCCGAAAGGAGATCTGCCTTTTGCAAAGCTCGGTAATTCAGACAGCGTTAAGATAGGTTATTGGGCGATAGCGATAGGAAATCCTTTCGCGTTTGCGGTTAAAAATCCGGAACCTACGGTTACCGTAGGTGTGATAAGCGCGCTTCACAGAAGTCTTCCTAGGACAGACAAAAGAACAAGAGAATATTATGACCTTATTCAGACAGACGCCGCAATAAACCCCGGTAATAGCGGAGGGCCGCTTGTTAATATCAGCGGAGAGGTGATCGGGATCAATGTTGCGATATTTACAATGAGCGGCGGTTCTGAAGGCATAGGATTCGCGATACCGATTAATACCGCCAAAAAAATAATGGATGATTTAATACAAGGAAGGCGTATTCTTTACGGCTGGATAGGCGTTATTATACAGGATTTAGACTCTAATCTAGTAAAGTATTTTGGATTACAGGATAAAAGCGGCGTTTTGATTTCAAGGATTGTGGAAGATAGCCCCGCTTACAGGGCAGGGCTAAAGCCGGGAGATATTGTTATTTCCATAGACAGCGAGTCTGTAAGAAATACGCAAGATCTTGTAGGAAGGCTTTTAAAAAAACAGATAGGAGAAACAACTAATCTAGGTATTGTAAGAGAAGGAAAACTGCTTTCAGTAGATGTGCAGGTGGATTCAAAGCCTGAAGATAAAACTGTTGCGGTTAATCAAAAAAATACCGAAAGTGTTATTAAACAGCCAGAGCCAAAGAACTGGAGAGGTTTGGATATTTCCGATATTACACCTGATATGGCCCTTAAGCTTAAGATGAGCGCAGGCTTAGGCGTGATTGTTATCTCTGTAGCGCCTGGAAGCTCGGCTGAACAAGCTGGCATCAGGCCTGGAGACGTAATCTATGAAATCAACAGGACGGCTGTCAAGAGCGCTAAAGATTATTTATCCGCTATAGACAAAGCCTCAGGCGATGTGCTGGTCGGGACTTACAGAGGTTATGTAGTGCTTAAGGAAAAATAGAGAGCCAACATCTTTACAAAAGTGACATTGTCAGTTTTGTAAAGTTTATTGGGTTACAGGGCGCTTGGAAGATTATGAGAGTTGACGAGGTTAGGGAGAGGTATCTGAGATTTTTTGAGGCGAGGGGGCATAAGATTTACCCGAGCGATTCGCTCGTGCCTGCAAATGACCCGTCGCTTTTGTTCACAGGGGCGGGCATGAACCAGTTTAAGGAGGAATTCCTTGGCAGGGTCAAGGGCTCCAAGAGGGCGACTACGTGCCAGAAATGCCTGAGGACCGGAGATTTGGAAAATGTGGGCAAGACCGCAGGCCACCACACGTTTTTTGAGATGCTGGGAAATTTTTCATTCGGGGATTATTTTAAAAAAGACGCGATTTTTTGGGCGTGGGAATTCCTTACAAAAGAGCTTGCCATCAAGGAAAGCGATCTCTGGGTTTCCGTTTATAAGGACGACAAAGAGGCGTACGGTATCTGGAAAGACGAGGTGAGGCTTCAGCCGGACAGGATCCTGAAATTAGGAGAAAAGGATAATTTCTGGCCGTCCAACGCTCCTGCCGCAGGTCCGAACGGCCCGTGCGGCCCGTGCTCCGAGATATTTTTCGGCGGCCCGGACGGAGTGGAGATATGGAATCTTGTTTTTACGCAGTTTGATAGAAAAGACAAAGAGGCGCTTGAACCGCTGCCCAGTAAAAATATAGATACCGGCATGGGGCTTGAGAGGATTGCAAGGGTGTTGCAGGGTAAAAAAACTAATTTTGAAATAGATTCTTTTCAGCCTATTATAAGTGAGATAACAAACCTGTCCCGATCGGCGAACGGGAACGGAGAAAAACCAGAGGCTGTTCAGGAAATAAGCGCTATCGCTGACCATATAAGAGCCGTCACATTTGCGATATCAGACGGAGTTTTGCCTTCAAACGAAGAAAGAGGCTATGTAATACGAAAACTGATAAGAAAGGCTTTTTGGTATGGACGAAGTATAGGGCTCGATAAGCCGTTTTTATACAAAATAGTTCCTGCGGTAGCGCTTGTTATGAAAAAGCCTTATCCTGAAATCACAGATCATAGGGAAAACATAAGCCAGATAGTCATGGAGGAAGAAAAAAGGTTTAAGAATACAATGGATGACGGGACAGATAGATTGAAAATAATGTTAGCTGAATCCAAAAAATCCGGCGTATTGTCCGGAGAAAATGTATTTAAATTATATGATACCTATGGGTTTCCTGTGGAATTAACGCAGGAAATTGCGGCTAGCGATAAGATAAATGTGGATATAGAGGGTTTTGAGAGTTGCATGGATGAACAACGCGTTCAATCGAGAAGCACGACTAATTTGCAATCGTCCATATTTGCTTTTAAAGACAATATGAATATAAAATTACCAGACATATCGATCTTTACAGAAGATAAGGAAGCGCTGGCTACGGAGGTTATTCAGATAGTTTCTGAAGGGATTTTAAAAAGCGAAATAAAAAAGGGAGATAAAGGCGGTATTTTTTTAAAAGAGACGAATTTCTACGGTGAAAAAGGCGGGCAAGTAGGGGATAAAGGCGCGCTTTTAAAAGATGGAAAGATAATAGCTGTCGTTACAAATGCTATTGACGTAGCAGGCAGGACTCAACATGAGATAGAAATAAAAGAAGGTGTTCTCAAAACTGGAGACAGCATTACAGCGAAAGTTGATATTGAGCGGAGGTCGGACATAAGGAAGAATCACACTGCCACACATCTTTTGCATAATGCGTTAAGAAAAGTCCTGGGCCTGCATGTGAAGCAGGCGGGGTCTATGGTGGCTCCTGACAGGCTGAGATTTGATTTTAGTCATTTTAAGGCGGTTACGGACGAAGAGCTTGCCAGAATAGAGGATCTTGTTAATGAAAATATAAGCAAAAACAGTTCTGTTGCAATAGATGAAATGAGCCTTGAAGAGGCAAAGAAGAAAGATGTAATCGCGCTTTTCGGAGAGAAGTACGGAGATACGGTCAGGATGATATCTGTGGGAGATTACAGCAAAGAATTATGTGGCGGGACTCATGTGGCGAAGACGGGAGAAATAGGTATTTTTAAAGTTATTTCCGAATCTTCTATCGCGAGCGGCATGAGAAGAATTGAGGCTGTCACAGGCAGGGCAGCTTATGAAAAAATAAAACAGGAAGATGGCTTGATAAAAGAAATTGCGGGTGAATTAAATGTGAAGCCGGAGGATATAGCGAAGGAGATAGAAAAGCTCACAAATAAATTAAAGCAGATGGAGAAAACCCTAGAAGTTTTTATCAATAAAAACGTTAAGGATACATCAGGCAGCCTTTTAGAATCTATAAAGAAAATTAAAGACGTCGATGTGATTATAAATGAAATCAGAAACGCAGATTCTTCTTTTTTGAGAAAAAATGGAGATTTAATAAAGGATAGGCTTGTGAATGGGGTGTTTATGCTGGCAGCTGAGAAAGACGGGAAAATAGCGATAATAGTCGGGATCGGAAAATCGCTTCAATCCGGAAAACTAAACGCGGTCAGTATTTTAAATGATATAGGAAGCGGCTTTGGGATAAAAGGCGGAGGCAGGCCGGATTTCGCTCAGGCAGGCAGCCGCTCAGGCCCGAAGATTAGCGATATATTAAAGAAGGCGGAGGAAGTAATTGAAGCGGAATTAAAGCAATAAACTTTACAAAACCGTCATTGTCAGAGTGTCAAGTTTAGTAAATGGGGATAAAATCTAGAGAGGCGATATGAGAATTTTAAAACTTTCATCCAAGGAAATGCAGAAGCTTTTTGAGCGTTATTATACGAATAAGAGGCATGTCGAAGAAAAGGTCAGAAGGATCATAGAAGATGTGAGGAATGAAGGCGATAAAAGCGTCTTAAAATACGCAAAACGTTTTGACAAGGTAAAATTTACTCCCAAGGACTTAAGAGTCAGCGTAAGCGAGATAAACGGCTCTTTCCAGAATATAGACACAGCTTTTATCACAAGCCTTAAGAGCATCATCGAGAATATACAGAGGTATTATAAAAAGGAGTTGCCGCGCTCATGGAAGATAAAATACGATGACGGCGCTGAGCTTGGAGAGATTTTCAGGCCTATAGAAAAGGTAGGGATATATGTTCCGGCTGGGACAGTGCCTCTGGTTTCCAGCGTTTATATGAGCGTGGTGCCTGCCAGGATGGCAGGGGTCAAGAAGATAGTTATTGCCACCCCTCCTAATAAGAACGGCAACGTGGACCCTCATATACTGGCAGTCGCAAATCTTCTAAAAGTGGATGAGATCTATAAAATAGGAGGCGCTCAGGCGATAGCGGCTCTCGCGTTCGGTACAAAGACTGTTCCGAAAGTCGATAAAATAGTAGGCCCTGGGAATGAATATGTTACCGAGGCAAAGCGCCAAGTGTTTGGTTTTGTGGACATAGATATGCTGGCAGGGCCAAGTGAGGTTGTAATACTCGCAAACCAGTTTTCAGACAAAGAATATGTTTTGCACGATCTGCTCGCTCAGGCGGAGCACGTTAAGGGCCTCGCGGTGCTAGTAACGACGTCTAAAAAATTTGCGAAGATAATGAAAGCCGAAGACGTGAGGGGATATATAGTCCTTACAAGAAACATTGACCAGGCAGTCGAGGTTATAAACAGGATTGCTCCGGAGCATCTAGAGATATTGATTAAAAGCCCTAAAAGAATATTGAAAAAGATACAGAATGCGGGCGCAATATTTACAGGGCCGTATTCTCCGGTTTGCATAGGCGATTACGTAGCTGGCCCGAGCCATATATTGCCTACAGGCGGGACTGCGAGATTTTTCTCAGGCCTTGGCGCAAGGTCGTTTTTAAAGAGCATCCATACTATTTCTTATTCTAAAAAAGCGCTTGAAAAAGAAAAGGTTGCTATTGAAAAAATGACAAAGATAGAAGGGTTGCAGAAACATTTGGAGTCATTTAAGGTCAGGTTTAAGTAGCTATAAAAACTGGAAAGGCTGATATGAAAAAAAGAACTGCGAAAATAGCAAGAAGAACAAAAGAGACGAATATAGCCGTGAAGCTGGGAATTGACGGTAAAGGAAAATCTAAGGTCAAGACTGGCATAGGGTTTCTTGACCACATGCTTACGCTTTTTGCGAAACACGGGTTCTTTGATTTGGAGATATCCGCCAAAGGCGACCTGGACGTGGATATCCATCATACCAATGAAGACGTAGGCATAACGCTTGGAAGCGTATTTAAAAAGGCGCTGGGGGATAAAAAAGGTATTACGAGATTCGGAGACAGCTTTGTTCCCATGGACGGCTGCCTTGTAAGGGTCGTAGCGGATATAAGCAACAGGCCGTCTTTGCACATACACTACAAGACAAAACGCGACATAGAGGATCTATTGGCTAACCTGGCGACAGGCGAAAACGTAAAGTATTCTTTTGTAAATCTGGAGCAGTTTGCTCAGGCGTTTGTCATGAATTCAGGAATAAATATGCATATAGAAATTCTCGCGTTTGACAAAGACTTGCATCATTTGATAGAAGCTGTTTTTAAGGCAATGGGCCGGAGCCTTGACGAGGCTACCCAGATTGATAAGAGAGCGAAAGGCGTGCCGTCTACAAAAGGAAGATTGTGATAACGATTATTGACTATGGAATGGGGAATCTTAGGAGCGTTCACAAAGCGTTTGAGAGATTCTGCCCAAACGTTATCGTAAGTTCGTCCGCAAAAGATATAGCTAGATCGGATAAAATAATACTGCCTGGGGTAGGCGCTTTTAAAGTCGCGATGGATGAGCTAAGAAAAAGAAATTTGATAGATCCGATCAAAACTTCGATAAAGAAAGGCAAGCCGTTTTTAGGCATATGCTTGGGGCTACAGCTTTTATTTTCTGAAAGCGAAGAAGGCGGAAAGATAAAAGGCCTGGATATCATAAAAGGCAAGGTTAAAAGATTTAAGGAAAAATCCGGGCTAAAGATCCCTCATATGGGATGGAATCAAATACGAACAAAGAGTATCAAACCCCGAACGACGATACTGGATGGAGTGAAGAATGGGAGCTATATGTACTTTGTACATTCGTATTATGCGGCTCCAAAAGATAAAAAAGTGATTTTATGCGAGACGGATTATGGAGAAAATTTTACGTCAGGCGTATGTAAAGACAATGTGTACGGATTCCAATTCCACCCTGAAAAAAGCCAGGCTACCGGGCTTAAAATTATAGAAAATTTTACAAAGCTATGTTAATAATTCCGGCGATTGATATAATTGAAGAAAAAGTGGTAAGATTAGAGCAAGGGGATTTCAATAAGGAGAAGGTCTATTCAAATGAACCTGTGGAAGTGGCGAAGAACTGGGAGAGGAAGGGCGCTAAATTTTTACATATAGTTGACCTGGATGGAGCTAGAGAGGGCAGAATAAAGAACGCCGGATTAATAGTCAAGATCATAAAAGCCGTAAAGATACCCTGTGAAATCGGCGGCGGCTTAAGAGACGCAAGCGACATAGAATATTTTTTAAAAAAAGGAGCCGCTCGAGCGGTGCTTGGCACAAGGGCGTTTGAAGATACCGAGTATTTTGAGAAACTTGTATTTAAATTTAAGGACAGAATAGTGGTGAGCGTAGATTTTTCAGGGAATAAGGTTGTTAAAAAAGGATGGCAGGAAAAGACAGACCTGGAGCCAATGGATGTTATTAAAAAGATGCAAGAAATAGGAGTCAAGACCATAGTGGTGACTGATATCAGCGTGGACGGGACATTGATGGGGCCGAAGATAGAAAGATTAAAAGAAATCTTGAGCGCTGTGGATATTTCCGTGATAGCTTCCGGAGGCATCTCTTCCCTGGAAGATATAAAGAAATTGAAAGAGATTCAAAATAAGAATCTGGAAGGCGTTATTATCGGCAAGGCGTTGTATGAAGGCAGGATAGATTTACAGAAAGCTATAGAGCTATGTTGACTAAGCGCATAATCCCATGTTTAGATGTTAAAAACGGCAGGGTTGTCAAGGGCGTCAAGTTTCTTAATCTCAGGGATGCAGGAGACCCTGTAGCGATCGCCCAGTTCTATGACAGAGAAGAAGCTGATGAAATTGTTTTTTTGGATATCACAGCCAGTTTTGAAAAAAGAAACATTATGCTGGATGTTGTAAAACAAACCGCGGAAACCGTTTTTATGCCTTTAACCGTAGGCGGAGGCGTAAGAAATTTAGAAGACATAAGGCGGTTGTTAAAAGCGGGCGCTGACAAGGTTTCCATAAATACAGCCGCTGTAAAGGATATCGAGCTTATAAAAAAAGCTAGCGAAAAATTTGGCAGCCAGTGTATTGTAGTAGCGATAGACGCCAAAAGAAGCGGAAAAGATAAATGGGAAGTTTATATACATGGCGGCAGGATTAATACGGGTATCGACGCGGTTAGGTGGGGGCGTCAGGTGGAAAAGATGGGTGCGGGAGAAATACTCCTGACAAGTATGGATAGAGACGGCACAAAAGACGGTTATGATACATCTCTTACGAGAAAATTTTCAGAGGGCTTGAATATTCCCATAATAGCCTCAGGCGGCGCGGGAAACCTGGAGCACATATATGAGGCGTTCGCAAAAGGCAAAGCGGACGCGGCCTTGGCAGCGTCTATTTTTCATTACAAGGAATATTCGATCAGGGAGGTTAAGGAGTATTTAAAGAAAAGAAAGGTAAAAGTGAGGATATGAAAAATTTAAAGTTTAAAGCCGAAGGCTTAAAGTTTGATAAGGACGGCCTGATTCCGGCAATAATACAGGATTACAAAACCGGAGAAGTTCTGATGCTGGCTTATATGAACAAGGACTCTCTTAAGAAAACGCTGAAGATTAAAAAAACATGTTTTTGGTCCAGGAGCAGGCAGAAATACTGGATAAAAGGAGAGACGTCAGGGAATTTTCAAGTCGTAAAGACTATTTATTACGATTGCGACATGGACACGTTGCTTATAAAGATAAGACAGATGGGCGACGGCGTAGCCTGTCATACCGGAAATAGAAGTTGTTTTTATAGAAAAATATAATATGTACTATCCGTCAAAACAAGATTTTATAAAATTAGCTAAAAAGTCCGACGTTGTGCCTGTCTATAAAGAAATACTGGCGGACACATTGACGCCTGTCTCTGTGTTTCAAAAGATAGGCAGCGAGTATTCTTATCTGCTGGAGTCCGTTGAAGGCCAGGAAAAGGTAGCGAGGTTCTCATTTATAGGAACAGAGCCTTCTTTGATATTCAAAAGCAAGTCGAATTCAGCGGAGTTAAATATAAGAGGGAAGGTTAAGAAATATTCCGTAGACGAGCCTCTTGTGGAAATCGAAAGGATAATGAAGGATTTCAAAGCCGCTGAGGTTAAAGGCCTTCCGAGGTTTTCCGGAGGGTTGGTAGGTTATATGGGCTATGATATGGTAAGATTTTTCGAGGATATACCAGATAAAAATCCAGATGATTTAAAGATCCCGGATTCTATATTCATGATGGCGGACAGCCTGGCGATATTCGACCATTCTACGCATAGGGTCAAGATAGTGGTAAACGCGTATTTAGATAAAATCCGGAATTCGGAATCTGAAATACGAAACAAATATAATAGCGCGGTAGAAAAGATAGAGGAAATTATAAAAAAACTAAATGCGCCGGAGAAAAAGAAAAGAATTCCCCCCAGCTTTGCTCGCGGCAAAAAGCATAAAATAAAGTCTAATTTTACAAAGCGGGGCTTTGAGGATATGGTTAAAAAGGCAAAAAGATACATAAAAGCCGGAGATATAATACAGGTTGTGCCGTCGCAGAGATTTCACACTAAGCTGAATTGCGAGCCGTTTGATGTTTACCGCTCTCTCAGGTCTCTGAATCCGTCCCCTTATATGTATTACTTGAATTTTGATGATTTGAAGATTGTAGGCTCGTCTCCTGAACTCTTGGTAAGATGCGAGAACGGGATAGTCGAGACCAGGCCTATAGCAGGCACAAGGCCAAGAGGCGGAAATGAAGCCGAAGATAAAAAGCTAGAGAAAGAACTTTTGGCTGACGCAAAAGAGAGAGCGGAACATGTGATGCTGGTTGACCTTGGCAGGAATGATATAGGCAGGGTTTGTAAACCAGGCAGCGTACAGGTAACGGATTTTATGTTTATAGAAAGATACTCTCATGTCATGCATATTGTAAGCAACTGCAAGGGCGTCCTGGATAAGGGCAAGAACGCATTCGATGTTTTAAGGGCGTGTTTTCCAGCAGGCACTGTCTCAGGCGCGCCTAAGGTGCGGGCTATGGAGATAATAGACGAGCTTGAAAATACAAGAAGAGGCTATTATGCCGGAGCGGTAGGGTACTTTAGCTTTTCAGGCAACATGGATACCTGCATAACTATAAGGACTATGCTTGTTAATGGAAAGGACGCTTTTATACAAGCAGGCGGAGGAGTTGTGGCGGATTCTGTTCCGTCCAAAGAATATCAGGAGACGGTAAATAAAGCAAAAGCAATGGTCAGGGCTATAGAAATAGCGGAGCAAGGCCTATGTTAAAATGTTGACATTGTAGGGAGGTTGTATGATTTTGATGATAGATAATTACGACTCTTTTACTTATAACCTGGTTCAGTACCTGTCTGAACTCGGAGAGAAACTGGTTGTTTACAGGAATGACAAGATAAACATTGAAGAGATACGTAAATTAAAACCTGACCATATAGTTGTTTCTCCCGGGCCGGGAAGGCCTGTTGATGCCGGTATTTCAGAAGAGGCCATAAAAGAATTTGGCGCGAAGATACCAATACTGGGCGTATGTCTTGGCCATCAATGTATAGGGGAGGTCTTTGGCGGCAAGGTGATTCGCGCGGGAAATCTTATGCACGGCAAGACGTCGATGATATACCATAATGGCGGGGCGTTATTTAAAGATGTTTCCAATCCATTCGAGGCAACCAGGTATCACTCGCTGATAGTTGAAAAAAAATCACTTCCTGATATCTTTCAAGTTACGGCATGGACGAAGGCTAATGAGATAATGGGGCTTAAACATAAAAAATTTCCAATCTGGGGAGTGCAATTTCATCCTGAGTCTATATTGACAAAACAGGGGAAGCAGTTGTTGAAGAATTTTGTTAAAGGAGCGTCATGATAAAAGAAGCGATTGGAAAAGTGGTGGATGGCTTTGACCTGACGCGGGAAGAAATGGTTTCCTGTATGAACGAGATAATGACAGGTGTAGCTACTCAGGCTCAGATAGGGAGTTTTATTACCGCTTTGAGATTTAAAGGCGAAACAGTAGAGGAGATCACGGGCGCCGCTATTGTTATGCGGGAAAAAGCAACCAAAATCAATGTCGCCAGCAATCTGGTGGATCTGGATAGAGACGATATAAATATAGACAGGGAAACTATCGTAGACACATGCGGGACAGGAGGAAGCGGGACCAATACTTTTAATATTTCTACGACAGTCGCTTTTGTGGTAAGCGGAGCCGGGTTAAGAGTTGCCAAGCACGGAAATCGCGGGGTTTCGAGCGTTTGTGGAAGCGCGGATGTTATAAAAGCGCTTGGCGTAAACATTGACATTTCCCCTGAAAAAGTAAAAGAATGCATAGAAAAGTTAGGCATAGGATTTTTATATGCGCCGCTTTTTCATAACGCTATGAAATTCGCAATAGGCCCAAGAAGAGAGATAGGGATAAGGACGATATTCAACATACTCGGGCCTCTTACAAATCCTGCGAATGCCACGTGCCAGGTTTTAGGCGTATATGAGGAAGGGCTCACTGATAAGCTGGCAAACGTGCTTAATAATCTGGGCGTTAAAAGGGCGTTTGTTGTGTACGGCCTTGATACGCTGGATGAGATAACCATAACAGGCGAGACCAAAATCAGCGAGCTGAAGAATAAAAAGGTAACGGGCTATTATATAAAACCTCAGGATTTCGGTATGAAAAAGGCAGAACTTGATGAGATAAAAGGCGGGACAGTAGAAGAAAACGCGGATATTGTAAAAAAGATCCTTGAGGGAGAAAAAGGCCCCAGACAGGATGTGGTATTATTAAACGCTTCCGCCGCTTTAATTGCGGGAGGGGTGGCGAAGGATTTTAAAGACGGCGTTGGGATAGCAAGGACGTCTATAGAAACAGGTAGAGCAAAAGAAAAGCTGGAAAAACTGATAGAGTTTACAAATAAATAACGATATGAAAAATTTTCTGCAGAATATAATCGCATTAAAGAGAAAAGAGATAGAGGCGCGGAAATCCAAAAGGCCTATTACGGAGTTTGTTGATTCGAAACGTCTTCTAAGAGGGATACGGCCGTTCAAAGAAGCTATCTCCGGCGGGAGCGGCCTGAACCTTATTGCGGAGATAAAAAAGAAATCTCCGTCTTTTGGGAGAAATTTTTTCAGAAAATTAGACATAGCCGGCATAGCCAATATATATAAAAAAGAAGGCGCCAAGGCCATGTCGGTTCTTACGGATAAAAAGTTTTTCAGCGGGAGCATTTTGCATATAAACGAAGTAAAGCGCGCCGTAGACCTTCCCGTTTTGAGAAAAGATTTTATAATAGACGAATACCAGGTTTACGAATCGCGTTATTTCGGAGCAGATGCGATACTTCTGATAGCCAGGGTATTGTCAGTAGACCAGATAAAAAGCTTTATGCATCTTGCGAAAAGGATCAATATGGACTCCGTTGTGGAGATTCACGACGAGGTGGATCTGGAGAAGGCGCTATTGAGCAATCCGGAGATAATAGGGGTAAATAACAGAGACCTGGACACTCTGGAGGTGTCCATAGAAAATACCTTAAAGCTTATCCCTAAAATTCCAAAAGAGATTATAACAATCAGCGAAAGCGGCGTCTCCAGCAATGCTGATATTGAAAAAATAAAAAAAGCCGGAGTAAACGCGGTTTTGATAGGCGCGGCGTTTCTCGAATCAGGAGATATTGCGAGCAGGATACGAGAGGTGATGACAAATGAGGGTAAGGGTTAAGTTTTGCGGGATAACGTCTGTTGAAGACAGGGACAGCGCAGTAAAAGCGGGCGTTGACGCGGTTGGGCTTGTATTTTTTAAAGACAGCCCAAGATTTGTTGCGCTAGAGACAGCGGAAAAAATTATAAAGGATATGCCGCCTTTTGTAAGCGTGGTAGGGGTTTTTGTTAATGAAAAGCTGGAGTTTATAGAAGAATGCGTTGAGCGGTGCGGTTTGAATGCCGTACAGATACACGGAGACGAAGACGTTAAGTATTGTTTAAGGTTTAAAGGCTTAAAGTTAAAAGGCGTGAAGCTTATAAAAAGCATAAGGGTTAAAGACAGGGAAAGCCTTTCTACGATAGAAGATTGTCCGGCTGATGCGATTATTTTGGACGCGTATAAAAAAGGGTTATATGGCGGCACAGGAGAGGGTTTTGACCGCTCGCTCGCTGTTATGGCGAATGAATATGGGAGAAATATCATTATATCAGGCGGCTTGAATCCGGGTAATGTCTATGAAGTAATAAAAGAGGTTAAACCATACGGCGTGGACGTATCTTCAGGGATAGAATCTTCGCCAGGCAGGAAGAATACAGAATTAATGGAGCGTTTTATAGCGGAAGTCAGACGGGCGGAAAAAGAAATATAGCCCCTATCTATTCACAATATCTGCAGTATTTAATCTAATTCTACAATTTAAACTATTCATATCACAAAGTACCCGTAAACTTTACCCCTCGCCCCCCCGATAAATCTGGGCTCGGGATTCGCTTAAACTAACCCAGCAATAAAAGATGCCGCGGCTGTAAAGCTGTAGAGCTTCACAAAACCGTCATTGTCAGAGTGTCAAGATTATGGCCTTCCTTGACAAACTAGATAAAATCATTATACTTCTCTATACTTCGACTTAAAAGAATATAAAGGAGTCTAACATGGCTAAAGCCAAGCAAGTTGTGACGGTTAAGGAAATAGCGGAATACCTAGGCGTGCACCCTATGACAATATACAAGTATGTTCAAGACGGCAAAATACCCGCTTTTAAAATAGGCGCAAGCTGGCGCATCAGGCGGGACTCTATTAAAAAATGGATGGATGAAAATGAGCATAAAAACCAGGAGGGTGCTTAAATGTATAGACGATTTAAGATTATTGCGCTCTTATTGTTTATTTTAATGGTTTTTTTCTGCAGCGCTGTTTTTGCAAATGGCTTCAAAAATGATGCGCTTTTGGACACAGAAGCTACTGGTATGGCTACTGTTTTTGTGGCGCAGGCAGATTCTCCTTCAGCGGTGCAGTTTAACCCAGCTGGGCTTACTCAATTAAAAGGAGATTATGTAAGGGTGGGATATACGAGCGCAATTCCAAGAAATTTTCGCACAGATGCAAACGGCGATACAAGTAACGCTCAAGTGGACAATTTTTTAGTGCCAAACCTTTATTTTGTAAACAGCACAAAATCTGAAAATTGGAAATTTGGCTTAGGCGTGACATCGCCTTACGGGCTTGGGACAGACTGGGCAGATGACAGCTTTGCAAGATTTCAGACCACAGAATCCAGTTTGCAGGTTTTGCAGATAAACCCTACGGTTGCGTATAAATATAACGATACGATTTCTCTGGGGTTTGGCATAGATTACATAATGTCAGAAACATCGAGCCATAAAAGGATAGCAGATGGAACCGGACCCGGTGGAAGTTCTGGTGTTGGCGGTTTTGGAGATTTTCACGCAAAAGGAGATGATGATGGGTGGGGTTATAATATCGGGTTACTTATCAAGCCTTCGGATAAGCATAGTATAGGTATCTCCTACAGGAGCAAAGTAGATCTTACATATAAAGGCACTATTTCAATGACCAACATGTCCAGCGGTATATATAGCTCGGTATTTCCGGATAATTATGAGACAGGCATGGAATCCAAGCTTGCCTTGCCTCAAACTATTTCGTTGGGTTACGCGTTCAAGCCTAATCAAAAATGGACCGTTGAAGCTGATGGCATATGGACGGATTGGTCTTGTGTGCAAGAAGATTTTGCGAAATATACTGAAGAAGGGGACTCGACTCGGTTATCCATTTTAAATGACGGCAATCCCTTATCGAAGAATTGGCATTCTACCATGTCTTATGGCGTAGGTGTCAAATACCAGACTACAGATAAATTAGTACTGAGGTGCGGATATTTGTATGCGGAAACGCCTGTGCCTGCTGCTAATTTTGAGCCTTCCATGATTGATATGGAGGTACATTGTGTCAGTTTAGGAGCGGGATACGCTTTGAAAAAAGATCTTACCGTTGACGCAGCGTACTTTGGAGGTTTTTATAAGGATAGATATATTACCAATGATGTTGCCAGCGCTTCGTCTGATTTAGACGGTATGTATGAAGCGTATGTGAATGTATTTTCAATAAGCTTTACTCGTAAATATTGATGATGAAAGGATAAAAAATGGAAAATCTGAAAACAGCTAAAAAATCAAAAATGCGGGAAGACGTCAAGAAACTAATAGCCGAGATAGCCAGGATGGACGCGGACAAGATAAGCGAGGAGGCTATCATTAGGGATGATTTGGGCATTGACTCCCTGATGGCGGTGGAGATGCTGGCAGCGATTGAAAAGAGATTAGGTATTTCCATAGATGAGGCAAAGGCGTTTAACGTGGTAACAGCACGAGATTTGATAGACCTTGTCATGGTTTATTCAAAGAAAAGGAAGCCGCTATGAATCTGGGTACCTCACTTCATTGGGTATCGACCAAGATGGAAGATAAGGTGTGCCTGATTGAAGACAGCCAAGAGGTGACTTATTCCCAGTTATGGAAAAACATAGAAACCCTTGCTAAGGCGTTTTTGAAAATAGGCGTAAAAGAAAATGACAAGGTAGTTATAATCCTCCCAAATTGCAAGGAATTTATTTACAGCTTCTACTCTCTTGCCAGGATCAATGCCATAAGCGTTCCGCTTAACACTTATATAACATCTTATGAATTAGATAAAATCTTTAAGGATTGTAATCCAAAAGCCGTTATTACTACATATGATTTATATAAAAAGAAGATAGCTCCTGTAGTAAATAAAGATATCTTAATAATATTATCCGATGAACCGTCGGAGCCTGTCAGAGGGGGCATGTTTGAACTAAAAGAGCTTTTGGTAAAATGTGGGGCTGGAAAATTGCCTCGTTTTAGCGCAAGCAACGATCAAACAGCCACTATTAATTATACTTACCGCGGTTTAGGATACGCTTTAGGCGCGATGCTTACACATGGAAATTATCATTATGGGGCTATAGCTTATATAAGGCTTACAGAGATTATGACTAAGCATAAGGTTTTGTTGATTACGCCGATGTCTCACATTTTTACGCTCATAAGCGGCGTTATAGTATCTCTATTGCGCGGGGCTACTATAGTTATAATAAAAGGGTTTATACCATCGCATGTATTCAAAACTATAGAGGAGCATAAAATTGATTTTATGATAGCCGTGCCTACTATTTATATATCGTTTCTAAGAAATTATGAAAAGGGCCGTTTTGACATATCCAGTCTAAAATACGGCATAACAGGCGGAAGCTATATGTCTGTTGATATGCATGAGAAAATTAAAAAGGAAATGGGGATCGAGTTGTTTCAGGGGTACGGGTTGACGGAGACAGTGCCTGTAACCTGCAATCCTCGCTCGTGGAATAAACCAGAGTCATTAGGGGTGCCTGGCCGTAATATGAAAGTTGAGATAGCGGACGAAAATGGGAAAATAGTTTTGCGCGGAATTAAAGGTGAAATCGTTGTCGGCGGGCCCAGCGTAATGAAAGGGTATTACAATAGGGATAATGAAAATAAGAGGTTTATTAAAAACAACTGGTTTCATACCGGAGATTATGGCTGGATTGACAAAGACGGGTACGTGTATTTCGACAGCCTTAAAAAAAATATCATCAAGGTAGGCGGCAATAATGTTGATTTAAATGAGGTAAAAGGAGTTTTAGAGTTATTTCCGGGCGTAAAAAACGTGAGGCTGGATGTGGTAGAGGATGAATTATGGGGGCACAGGATATACGCTGAGACGGTTGTTTCTTCAGATAAGGACATTACAGAGAAAGAAATAAAGACCTTTTGCAGCCAAAGGCTGGCCATCTACAAAATACCGAAAAAGATATCAATAAGCGTGAGCCAAGAAGGAGGCAATTAACATGAATAAAATCTGTATGGATTTTAAAAGCAGAGTTAATGCAACGGCTAAAAGGGTTGAGTGGATAAAAAGGCAGCAGTGTTATTTTTACATGCGCAGCCTTGAATCTTTTTCCGGACCGCGGGTAAAAATTGACGGCCGGGAGATGATTATGTTCGGCTCTAATAATTATTTAGGGCTGACAAACCATCCCAAGGTAAAAGAGGCGGCGATAAAGGCGATTAAAAAATACGGCATAGGCTCCGGCGGCTCAAGGCTTTTAAGCGGAACGTTCGGGCTGCACGAAGAACTGGAGAGAGAAATCGCTAAATTCAAAGGAGCGGAATCGGCCATAGTGTTTAATACCGGTTTAATGGCGAACGTGGGCTCGATCAGGTCTTTTGTCAACGATAAAAGCGTGGTAATAAATGATGAAAAAAATCACGCCAGCATAGTAGACGGTTCTATTTTTTCCAGAGCGCATGTCAGGGTTTTTTTACATAATGACATGAAATACTTGGAGGATATCCTGCGTTCCTACCCTGCCCTTCAGGATAAGTTAATCATAGTGGATTCTGTCTACAGCATGGACGGGGACATAGCGAATTTGCCTGAAATATATAAATTGGCAAAGAAATATAAAGCCATGATAATGATTGACGAAGCGCATGCTTTAGGCGTATTGGGCAAAACCGGCAAAGGCGCCTTAGAGCATTTTAACATGGTTGGAAAAATAGACATTGTGATGGGAACTTTTAGCAAGGCAGTAGGCGGTTTGGGAGGGTTTGTCGCTTCCTCAAAGGACATAGTTACGTATCTCAAGCACGCAAGTAGAGAGTTTATTTTTTCTACAAGCTTACCTCCTGCAATTATCGCGGGAAACATAGCGGCGATTAAGATTATCCAAAAAGAGCCGCATTTACTTAAGACGCTCTGGAGGAACATTAAATACATGAAAGAAGGGCTGAAAGCTTTAGGATATGACACGGGCAATAGCGAATCAGCGATTATACCTGTATTGATCAGGGATGAGGTAAGGACGTATAAGATGGCGAAGATACTGGATAAGGCCGGAATATTTGTAAGCCCGGTGGTGTTTCCGGCAGTAAAAGAATCAGAGTCAAGGTTCAGAGTTACCGTAATGGCTTTACATAGTTTATCAGATTTGGGCAGGACTTTGGAGGCGTTTAAAAAAGCGGGAAAGAAATTCGGAGTAATTTAAAATCACAGGGTAACTACTTATGATTATCGCGTTTATAGCAGGAACAATTAGCATGTCTTTAAGTTTATTTGTCTACCTTAAAGATCCAAGGAAGTCGGTAAATGTTTTTTTTGCGTTAATGGCTTTTAGTACAGCTTTATGGAATTTTAGTGACATTGCCGGTCTCGTGAAAAATCCTACCCTTTCCCTTTTTTTGATTAGGAGTTTTTATATTGCAGGGGTTCTTCTTCCCGCATTTTCCGTTCATTTTGTAGTTTCTATAGTCAGGCATGTAATAAATAAAAATTGGAAGAGAGTCCTTGTTATCACTTATGGCAACGTAGCTCTTTTGTTTTGTTTTATCTTTACCCCTTTTATTATCAAAGGCGTAACGGTGGATCCTTTTAAAGAAATACCTGGCCCATTTTATTCTTTTTTTATAATTTTCTTTGCAGGTTGTTTCTTGTACGTGCTTTATCTTCTAGTTGTGGGATTTAAAAAATCTGCGGGCTTAAAGAAAACTCAGATAAGCTATGTATTCCTAGCCTATTTTATAGGCCTTGTTGCTGCGTTAGTTTATTTTTTAGGTTTCAGCTGGCTTAATTTTCCATCGCTTGCTTATTTAATTGAGATAGGATATACCTTGGCGATTACTTACGCCATTATTAAATACCGCTTAATGGATATAAAGGCGGCAGTTAGTCGCGCGGGGGTATTTGCTATTGTTTACGGACTTGTACTCGGTATTCCATTTTGCCTAGGTAGCGTGCTTGAAAACCGCTTTTCCAAGATGATCTCCGGCTGGTGGCTTTTACCAGTGGCATTAATGGCATTATTAGCCAGCGCCGGCCCGTTTATTTATATGAGATTGCAGAAAAGGATCGAGGCGCGATTGATGGCGCGGGAGCTTAAGTCACACGAGGCATTGAGGCGTCTTTCGCATAATATGCTCAGGTTTACTAATCTGAAAGTTCTTTTAAAGCTTATGGTGCATTATTTAGTTAAGGTTCTAAAGCTGAGATTTGCAGCTATATATCTATTTGACAAGCAGAATGAAAAATATATATTAAGCAGTTCCTGGCATAGCGGTGAAAATACTGAATTGCCTTTAGAATTCAAAGCTAACAGCTGTCTGGCTGAATATCTGTATCTAAAAAAGCTGCCTGTTATAACGGAAGAGCTTTTGCTTTATATGCCAGCTATATCTACGCCTAAGGTAAAAAAGCTTTTTTCGGATTTGTCGGAGTTTAAGATCAATACAGCGATACCGTGTTTTTTAAGAAACACCCTTATCGGTTTTTTGATTTTATCTGACAGAAGAGGGGATATTCCTTTTACGCAGGACGATCTTAATTTATTAATGGTTTTATCTAATGAAGCCGCTCTTGCGATTGAAAACGCGCAGTTCCACCAGAAGGAGGTTTCAACGATTGTTGAAAAATCCAAAAGAGAAGCTCTTGCTGATATGGCTCCGGGAGCGTCGCACCAGTTTAATAACCGCCTGGCGTCCATAAGTTCTTCAGTGGAGCTTTTGCTTTTCAAGATAGAAAATTTTAACATAGAAGCCCAGCAGGATGAAAACACAAAAATTCTTTTAAGAGACGCAAAGGCGGCGTTGGAATTAATAGATAATGAGGTATATAAAGGCAAGGAGATAACCTCGGCTATATTAAAAAGAGCAAAAGCAAAGGTTGAATTCCAGGAGTTTAACCTGGTTAGCTTAATTGAAAACACTTATAAGCTTGTCATGATAAGCCGTTCCCGCTCAGGCCTTGATAGAGCAAGAGAGCTGAAATTTAATATAGTTTCTTCAAATGAAACGCTTAATATCTTTGCAAGCGAGGCGTTGTTGCAGGACGCTTTTTATAACTTGATAGACAACGCTTATGATGCGATACAGGATAAGGCTCATATTGTGAGCCAAACCAATCCCTCGTTTCAGGGAGAGATAGAAGTTACGCTTGCTCAGGAAGATCATGTGATAGCGGCTCAGGTAAGAGATAACGGCATAGGCCTTACAAAGGAGAACCAAAGAAAGCTATTCACGCCTTATTTTACTACAAAGGCTACCTCTAATAAAGGAACCGGCTTAGGCTTGTGCGTTATAAGGGATTTTATAGAGATGCATAAAGGCACGATTGCCTGCGATTCAGAATACGAAAAAGGCGCAACATTTACCATAAAGCTGCCTATAAATAAGGAGAAAACTCATGGAAACTAAATCAGGCCGAAAGATCTTAATTATCGACGACGAAGAAGCGTTATTGAAAAATATAGGGGATTTTTTAAAGATTTTAGGATATGACGTTTTTACTTCTCTTAACAGCTCTAACGGGCTGGAGTTATTAAGAAATCATGAACCTGAGTTGCTGCTTCTGGACCTGCATTTAAAAGAAGGGCTTACGGGCATACAGGTTTTAAGGACGGCAAAAATGCTAAAGCCTGATTTAAAGGTTATTATATCATCCGGGTTTGGCGAAGAGGAAGAAACAAAGAAGAGCTGTTTTTCATTCGGCGCCAACGCATTTTTAAGCAAACCTGCGTCTCTGAGAAGCCTGTCAGAGGCTATTAAGAATCTCCTGGAGGTAAAATAAATGGAAAAAACCCAGGGCGCTTTGGTAAAGGATGATTTTCACAATATAAATAACCTGCTTAATAAAATCACAACTCATGCCGGCATGGCAAAATACTATCTGGAAAAAAACAGCATTAATCCGGAGAAAATAGAAGAGGAAAAAGCGCAGCTTATTAAGGTTATGGCCGGCATGGAAGAAAACGCTCTGAAGATAGGGGAAGTCTTGAAAAGATTGCGCAAAAATTTTCATACAGGGGAATCCGAGAATGAGAAATAAGATACTGATAGTAGACGATGAAAAAGATATAGCGTTGGTCCTTAAAGAGTTTTTTGTGTCAAAGGGCTATGAAGTGCTGGCCGCATTTAACGGCCGCGAAGCAATGGGTTTTCTGAATCAGCCCGGCATCGGCCTTATTTTATTAGATATGCAGATGCCGGATATGAGCGGCATAGAAATTTTAAAAGAAGCGAAGAAAACATACAAAGACGCAAAGGTAGTCGTGTTAACCGGTTTTTCAGAAGGATACAAAGAAGATGCGGAAAGAATAGGATGCGACGCGTTTCTAACAAAACCTTTTTCCGTAAAAACGCTTATAACGGTTATAGAGTCTGTGCTGGCTGGGAAAAAAGACGGCAGAAAAAATGTCGCTACGCTTGTGGATAATAATACGCTAGCCAAGGCAAAGCTTCTTTTTATAGAGCCAAACGAGATAACATACAGCCCGAAATTAGCGTATTTCCGAGATTTGAAACGCTCGAAAGGCAGGTATCAGATGGCAGCGGCTTTTACCGAGAACGAGACGCTGGAAAAGTTGGAAGAATTTAAACCGGATATCGTGTTGAGCGATATAAGCGTGTTCAGGCTATATAAGTTGAGCGATAAGATTTTAAATATGCAGGATCCGGCCAAGGATATAATATTATATGGTTTTTCTCAAGACGGAAAAGGCCTTGACGAGAACGGTTATACCTCATTTGTAGGAGGACTGTTCGATCCGGTGGCTGCCATAGTCAGTTCTGAAGAAATGGATAGGCTTGGCAGGATTGTCCGTCAAACAGCTATGGAGCATGGCTTATATAAGAGCGCGGAAACCGTAAGCGAACAATTCTACAGCTACCATAAAACGCTTTTAGAAGCCTCTAAGGGCATGGTGCTTATAACCGATACCCATAAACTGTTGTATCTCATCGTGTATATAGTAAAAAAACATATGAAGTTGAAGAGCGCCTGCATATTTCATTATGACGAAAATGAAAAGGGGTTTATTTTAAGAAGCAAGCGAGGGGAAGGGAGCGCCACGCAAAAAGGATACAGGATAGGAGAAGGCCATGCGTTAATAACATGGCTCAAGAATAGGCGTACAGGATTTTTATATAATAAAAATGATTTTGCAAATTTACCTGATTTAAGATGCGAACTGGAGAAGCTTGGATGCGTGGCTTGTGTGCCGAGTTTTAACAAGGGAAAACTCATAGGATTCTTGATTTTGGGTAACAAAATATCCGGGGGCTTCTATACGAGCGAAGAACTTGAATTATTGTTAACAATTTCTAATGAAGTGGCTATCGTGATAGAAAATGCGAAGAATTTATTAGAGTTGCAGAGGCTGAGAGAAAGAGAGAAAGAAAGTTACTTTCAGACAATTTTGGCGCTCGCTAAGACGGTTGATGAAAAAGACTCTTATACTCGCGGCCACTTAGAAGAGGTAACTAAGTACGGGATGCTGGTGGCGGAAGAGCTTACGGATTCAGTAAAGATGAATATAGACATGGAAGAGCTGAAAACAGCTCTTTTGCTCCACGATATAGGGAAGATAGGCGTGCCTGATGCCTTACTTCATAAGCCCTCCAGCCTTACGCCGGAGGAATTTGAAATAATGAAGCAGCATACCGAAATAGGCGCTAGGATACTCGAACCGATTGAAAAAATGAAAAAGGTGGGAAAGATTATAAGACATCATCAGGAAAAGTGTGACGGCACAGGCTATCCTGACGGGCTTAAGGGCGAAGATATACCTATTGAAGCGCGAATCATCAGCGTAGTGGACGCTTATCACGCAATGACATCAGACAGGCCTTACAGGAAAGCTTTGCCTGAAGAAACTGCTTTAAATGAGTTAAAGAGCTGTTCCGGCACGCAGTTTGACGCTGACATAGTGGAGGCGTTTATGAAGGCGTATGAAAAAGGGAAGATAGTAAAGCGTAAGATATAAAACCCCTTGTCTTGTCCGCCACCGCTTTGCGGTGGCGAGATGGATTCGGGAGCAAGTCCGCATAGACGGATTTGGGAGATGATTATGAAATATATTATTTTGGTTGGAGACGGAATGGGCGACAGGCCTATGGAAGACCTTGGCGGTAAAACTGTGCTTGAAGCCGCCAAGATTCCAAATATGGATTTTATAGCTGAAAAAGGCAAGGTCGGCCTTACCAATATGATTCCGACGAGAATGTTGCCCGCGAGCGATGTGGCAAATCTTTCCATACTTGGGTATAATCCAAAGAAATATTATACCGGGCGCGGGCCGCTGGAAGCGGCAAATATGGGTATCGATCTGAAAGACGACGAGGTCGCTTTCAGGTGTAACCTGGTAACTATTTCAGACGATAAAATGGCGGATTACAGCGCAGGTCATATATCAAACGAAGAAGCGAAGTCTATAATAGAAGAATTGGGTTCCAAATTAGGCACGGAAGACATAAAATTTTATCCGGGCGTAAGCTATAGGCATCTTGTGGTGTTTAAGTGCAAGGACAAGGAAGAACAGGAAAATTTTGTAAAGACAAAATGCGCGCCGCCTCATGATATAGCGGGCAAGGCAATTCACGGATTTTTGCCTGCAAAGACGCCCCAGGCGGAAGTGTTAAAAAGATTAATGAACGAATCCATAAATGTTCTATCCGACCATGAGGTAAACAGAGTGAGGATTGACTTAAAAGAGAATCCCGCAAACATGATATGGCTGTGGGGCCAGGGCGTAAAGCCTTTTATGCCTAAATTTTCAAAACTTTATCATGTAGAAGGTTCTATTATATCAGCAGTTGACCTTATAAAAGGTATAGGCAGGATTATAGGACTTGACGTTATAGACGTGCCGGGGGCTACAGGATATTATGATACCAATTATCTTGGCAAAGCAGAGTATGCTATTGACTCATTGAAGAATAAAGACTTTGTATTTGTCCACGTAGAAGCCCCTGATGAAGCGGGGCATAACGGAGATCTAAGGGAAAAGATAAAAGCGGTGGAGAAATTTGACAAGTTTGTGGTAGGGACCATCCTAGACCATTTTAAGTCCGGTAGCGAAGAGTTCAGAATACTGGTTTTGTCAGACCACGCCACGCCTATTGCTTTAAAGACCCATTCCAGGGACCATGTTTGTTTTGCAATGTACGGCACTGATATTGAGCAAGGGGTAATCAAGCATTTTAACGAGAAAGAAGCTCGCCTTTCCAAATTCCGCATAGACAAAGGCCATGAGTTAATGGAATTTTTTATTCGTTAGCCTCTCTTCCAACAACTTTACAAAAGTGACATTGTCAGAGTGTCAAGTTGTTTTGTTTCCTAGAGCATTGACAAGGTTAAAGTCGTATGATATAATTTTAATTAATATATGAGAACATTTAAAAAAGATTTAAAATATCTAGCAATAGCCTTGGTTTTGGTTATTTTATTTTTTATCAACGGAGCTATCTCTTATGGAGCAGATCTATATTCAACGCTTCAACTTAGAGCTCCTCTTGCAAGCAATTCACCGCAACAATCAGACAGCGAAGATTATTCAGGGGAAATTTCTTCCGGCTTAACAAGGATCGAAAAAGCCATAATAAATTCTTCTATTCCTTCGCAGAGCGAAGGCATAAAAGCCAAATACCCTGACATAGTAAAAGTAGCTGATGCAAGATCCAGAAAACTAAACCAGCACATAGCTGGCCCAGAGATACAAAGGTTAATGCATGATGCGATAGAAGCAGCTGTTAAATCTGAAAAAAAGTTTAAAAATGCTTCACCAGAAGCAATTAATATAGAAGTTGAAAGACAGATGCAATTGGTTCTTTCTTCTCTTGAAGATGTAGGAGCTAATTTTAATTGGTTTGAATCAAAGATTTGGAGCAGCAAGAAATATTATCTTGGAGATAATAAAGCGTTAGCGGCAGATATTATAGGAACATTGTTGCGGCTAGAAACAGAGGAAGCCAAAGATCTTGTAGATGAATATATTTTGCATGAGGCATTAGAGGGAACATCGTTAGGCCATTATGATATAATTCGTCTTACCAGCAGAATATTCAATAGGCCTATGAGCGAACAAGAAATAGAAGCTATAGGACCATCTCATGCGGGGGTTACTCCTTTAGGTAAGGCTCTAAGAAGGATTATAACAAATAAAGTCGCTTTAAAAGGGTTGCCTATGGCTCTTTTTATTGAAGAAATAAGACAAATAAAGCCTACTCTTGGTGGCGCCAGCACTTTTACTTTCGGTGCTATGATTTCAGCGGCAATAGCTACTCCGCCTGTAGCTGTAGTTGCGCAAGCGCCGGCAACATCTGCTTCTGCAGTTCAGGTGCAGGGAGTTGATTCGGCGTTGCAGGCAGAAAGCCAAGAGGTACAATTGGTATCACAAAAATTACCTCCGCCAGCTGCTAGTTCAATTACTATAGCAGATGGTTATAACTTGCGTTGGCAGGCCTCAGTGGGATCCGATACTAATACCCGCTACGAGATCTGGACTTCAACTACAAATAATTTCTCTAATCCAAACGACCCGAATATCAAAAAATACTATGTTGGCAACAACGGGACTCAGGCATGGCTTACCCAAAACCCTGGTTATCAAGGTACGCTTTATATCCAAATTAGACCAATTACTAGTAATGAGCAAGCTCCAGTGATAGGCGACTGGATTAAGGTTGATAAGGCAGTTATTATCCCTGCAAAACTGAATCCGCCAGCTGCTAGTTCAATTAATATAACAGATGGTTATAGCTTGCATTGGCAGGTCTCAGCTGGGTCAGATAGCAATGCTCTCTATGAAATCTGGACTTCAACTACAAATAACTTTTCTGATCCAAATGATCCGAATATCAAAAAATATTACGCTGGTAACAACGGAACTCAGGCATGGCTTAATCAGAATCCCGGTTATCAAGGCATGCTTTATATTCAGATCAGGGCGATTGCCGGCGACCCTCAGGCCCAAATAGCAGGCGACTGGATTAAGGTTGATAAGGCAGTTATTATCCCTGCAAAACTGAATCCGCCAGCTGCTAGTTCAATTACTATAGCAGATGGTTATAACTTGCGTTGGCAAGCCTCAGCTGGATCAGATACCAATACTCACTACGAGATCTGGACTTCAACTACAAATAATTTCTCTAATCCAAACGACCCGAATATCAAAAAATACTACGTTGGTAATAACGAGACTCAGGCATGGCTTAATCAAAATCCTGGTTACCAAGGTACATTTTATATCCAAATCAGGGCGGTTGCCGGCAACCCTCAGGCCCCAATAGCAGGCGATTGGATTCAGGTTGATAAATCAGTTAGTATTCCTGGTTCATCTATTCAATTGAATACTGTTGTAATCCAGCAAGGCTATCAGCTCATATGGACTGCTCCTGGCGACGCTACTCCGTCTACCAGGTACGAAATCTGGACTTCAACTACAAATAACTTTTCTGATCCAAATGATCCGAATATCAAAAAATACTATACCGCTAACAACGAGACTCAAACATGGCTTACCCAAAATCCAGGTTATCAAGGCACTCTTTATATCCAAATTAGAGCAATTACCGGAGACCCGCAAGCTCCTGTTGAAGGCCAGTGGTCTAATGTAATTACTTTGCTAGTTACTATCCCAGCAAAGCCAAATCCGCCAGCCGCTGATAAAATTCGCATAGAAAATGGTTATAACTTAGCATGGGGTGAACCGTCTCAGCCACAGCCTCCAATAACAGCGACTTTTAAGATCTATATGCCCTTAGTTGCGAACAAGTTTGACCCAAGCGTTTATCCAATAAGATATGAAATCTGGACTTCAACTACAAATAACTTTTCTGATCCAAACGACCCTAATATCAAAAAATACTATGTTGGCAACAACGGGACTCAGGCATGGCTTAATCAAAATCCAGGTTATCAAGGTACGCTTTATATCCAAATCAGGGCAATTGCCGGCAACCCTGAAGCCTCTGTAATAGGCGATTGGACTCAAGTTGATAGAACAGTCAGTATCCCTGGCTTACCTATTCAATCTAACACTATTAAAATCCAGCAAGGCTATCAACTCACATGGGCTGCTCCCGGAGACGCTATTTCGTCTACTCTCTATGAAATCTGGACTTCAACTACAAATAACTTTTCTGATCCAAACGACCCAAATATCAAAAAATACTATGTTGGTAATAATGAGACTCAAACATGGCTTAATCAAAATCCAGGTTATCAAGGAACTCTTTATATCCAGATTAGAGCAATTACCGGCGACCCGCAAGCTCCTGTTGAAGGCCAGTGGTCTAATACCTCATCAACAGTTACTATCCCTGCAAAACTTAATCCACCAGCTGCTGATAAGATTCGCATAGAAAATGGTTATAGCTTAGCATGGGGCGAACTATCTCAGCCACAGCCTCCAATAACAGGGACTTTTAAAGTTTATATGCCCTTAGTTGCAAACAAGTTTGACCCAAGCGTTTATCCGATAAGATATGAAATCTGGACTTCAACTATAAATGACTTCTCCGACCCAAACAATCCGAATATCAAAAAATACTATGTTGGCAACAACGGGACTCAGGCATGGCTTAATCAAAATCCAGGCTATCAAGGCACACTTTATATCCAAATCAGGGCGATTGCCGGCAACCCAGAAGCTCCGGTAATAGGCGACTGGACTCAAGTTGATAGATCAGTTAACATCCCGGGTTTGCCTATTCAATCTAACACTATTAAAATCCAGCAAGGCTATCAACTCACATGGGCTGCTCCCGGAGACGCTATTTCGTCTACTCTCTATGAAATCTGGACTTCAACTACAAATAACTTTTCTGATCCAA